>Ga0224500_10000005_pt1 | contig 169567 bp, 209 predicted proteins | sample SF_Oct11_sed_USG_FD_168126 | JGI IMG/M metagenome (GOLD analysis project Ga0224500, IMG submission 168126) | Sediment microbial communities from San Francisco Bay, California, United States - SF_Oct11_sed_USGS_4_1 | ecosystem: Environmental > Aquatic > Marine > Sediment | place: USA...
TACTGGATGAGCCGGTTAAAAAACTACCGTTGTAAAGCGGCCTAATCTTGGTAGCATGGAATCGCTACCTCCTGAAGATATTCAGCTGCATAAATCCTTAAAAGGATACACCTTCGGTGAGCCACAACACGAGCCTGAGCTGGGCAGATACACAGTAAAGGCGTATTACGGAAATAATCGAGTAGGAGAGCTGTCATATGCCGACAAGCCACACACTCTTGATTCCAAGCACCCACACGTAGGCTACCATTTAATTAAGGGCGCCGACGTACATCCATCGCATCGCGGCAATGGAGTGTATGGGCGATTGCTGCAAATCGCCGCCCTTCACGCCAAAAAGACTTTAAAATCTAAAGGTCTAGTTTCTCCCGGAAAATGGCGCTCGGAAGCCGCTGATGGTGCCTGGGAGCGCTTGGCCAGTAAAGGTAAGGCTCGAGGAGTTGCTGGCTATGGTGACCCCGAGACCAAAGACTTTTTTATGTCCGAGGGACCTAGAGTCCTTGGTTCAGGCGAGCTTAGACGCCTAGGTTATTACAACTCTCCTCATGGAGTCTTTCTGTCTGTGCCTATTAATCAGATTCATGGCTTAGATCCAGAACCAAAGGATTGGGTAGACGATAAAGGCGCGGTGCAATCGTTTCAGGCCGGTAATGCTATTAAAACACCTATCGAGCTTCACGTACACCCTTCAGGTGGGTTCACCCTTTATGACGGCAACCATCGCTTAAAGCAGGCCCGTACTAATGGGCAGACCCATATCTCCGCCTTAGTGCATGACAAATCAAACAATTACGTCGCTTTAAGCCAACAATATCAGCCGGCCCATCTTTTAAAGTCAGAAATGGCGAAGCATGATGGAACCGCCTTGGAACAGATGGGATATCAATTTAAGGTTTCCCACCTGAAAGATCGGACTGGAAATATTCACAATACTACTGTCAGCGTTACTCATCCCGATGCTTATAAGCTTCACGGCGATGATAAGGTAGGAGCAGTCGATTTTGGTCATCATGGTGACAGTTTAGTAGCGGATCAAGTTTGGGTTCACGATGACCATCGAAACCAGGGCATTGCCAGACACATGTATCGTCTTGCGGCCCAAGCCACCGGTAAAGATATTAAGCCTTCGGAAACTCAAACACAAGCCGGATCTAATTTTTGGCTTCATAAAGGAGAAGAAACCTCTCCAGATAACATTCAACACGAATGGGATATTGAGTTCAAACGCTGGCTGAAATCACGCCGTGAAGGTCGTAGCTATGTCCAATTTCATATGGACGTACATAAGGCTGAACAAGGTCTTAATAGCCTGCTGGGACGCGGCAATCTAAAAGATGCTCCATCGCCTAGTCACCACGATGTGGCTATGGCCATGAATGGATATGACCCCGAAAGCTCACCCGAATTCGTGGCCGCCAGATTCCTGGCGGGTGGAAGTTTTGCGTCCGAAGAAGCAGTTCGCACCGCCATTATTCTCTATGACGATGATTTCGAGCTTGCGGCCCTCCGTACCTACGGCCTGCCCAGAAACGAGCACTATAGGGAATTGCTGCGTAATGCTATGGGACTCATGGGGCATTTGTCAAATGACGTCAAGAAATCAGAAATCGACCCGGTAGCTATTCCGAGAGATATTCGAGCCGCTCTTCCTGAGGGGGAGAAACTTGCTGAAGTTGTGCGCAAAGCCCAGGTAGCTGGTAAAATACATGCGATCCAACTAGACCCCTCCGCTAAACACTCAAAAGGCACAGCCCTTGTTACCGACGTCGATACAGACGAAAAGTGGTTACTCAAGCCCGGAAGCGGGAAGTTAAGTCCTTCAGCTGGTGTTGCGGATGAGACTGCAGACCAATCGAATCGTGAAGTAGCTTTTACTAAAATTGCTGACGCCGTTGGGATGGGTCAATACTATCCAGAAGCGGAATTACTTATGATTGACGGCCAGCCCGTGGCATGTCTCAAATTGTTAGATACCGACTATAAAGGCATGGAGAAATTGCGTCAGGCTGACTCTGACTTCAAGGCCGCAGAATTTTTCAAGCCGTATCTTGAGAATGGAATCCTGTATCGTTGGGCACTTATTGACGGTGTATTAGGAAACAGCGACCGACACGCCAACAATTTGATGGTCAATGAAGACGGCAACGACGTGAAGCTCATCGACCACGGCAGCGCCTTCGCGGGAATTCATTTTGACCCTGCTCACGACACCAAAAGCTTTATTCCGTTTTACTTGCGGGCCTGGAGTGAGGGTCAGCGTTGGAGCAAGATGTATCCTCAACAAAAAGAGGATGCGGTCCCACGGCTCAACGAGCAACAAGCTAAGGAGTTCGGTGAATGGGTTGATACCATCGACGAGAACCAACTCAAAGAAATCATGGTCAAGTATGGGTTGAATCCTAAGCCGGTTCTCGACCGTTTACAACGTATTAAAAGTGCTGATGTTTCTCGGCGCGCGGACGTGCTCATAGGCATGTGGGTTGGCGTCTACGATTGGTCCGCCTTGACCTAATCTTAGGTGCATATGAATATTACGCCCGAACAAATCAAAGGGAAGCCTAAAAAAGTTGGAGACCTCGAAGACCGTCCGGTGGTTCAGGTGGAAACCAAAGGCGGCCTCTATCTACTTATGACCAAGAATGCGGCTGGGAAGCCAGTGACTCTTGGAGCGGGTAGCCATCCGGTGGTAGCCGCCCATATCGCAGAACGTGACTTCCCGAAGCTGAACCTCACCGAACTTTCGAAGTCCGAACCTCTCGAACCTCAGGTTCTGCGTAATGAATTGGCTACGTGGGTGCCGTTCACGCGTCGCATGCAGTCGTTGGAGTAAACGTGTCTAAGGGGCCATCAAATCCAATAAACATGACATTCAATCCGGATGTCGTGCACTTCGACCCCGAAGCCTTTGACCGGCTACTTTCCGGCAATGGTGTGGTGTTGGTGCATTGGAAGGCGATTAAGTGTCCTATCGGCATAATTGATCGTTTTGATGCCCGTAATCACTCCGACCATGACTGCTCCAACGGATTTATTTACCGTGTGGCTGGTGAAGTCACGGCATTCTTTTCATCCAATAGTAGTAACACAAAATTAGATGAAATGGGGTTTGTCACCGGGTCCACGAGTATGGTTTCGTTGCCCCGTACATACGATAACTCCGAAGAAGAGATAGCGGTCCAGCATTTCGACAGATTTTATTTAAAAGAGTTTAAGGGGTTTTCTGTCAATTCACAGCTTATCGAAGCAAGTATCACCGGCCTCGACCGCCTCACTTACCAGGCGACTAAAATCGAACACATTGTGGACCGAAACAATATCTGGTACTCGGCCAACGACTACGTTATTGAAAACGGTGGGGTACGGTGGACGGGCTCGCGTCGTCCACAATACGATCCGGCAACAAATACTGGGACCGTGTATTCGATTCGATATCGTTATGTTCCGTTCTGGTACGTAGACAATATCGTCCACGAAGTGAGAGTCGCTAGAGTCTATAATCACGCTAAAGAACAAGAAGAGGTTGTACGTCTTCCTTATGCTATTCTCTTACAGCGAGAATACATTTTCGAAAACGAAGAGCGTAAAATGGATGGCACTTCGGATCCTCGCGACGTACGCGCCCCCAGAACAGGTTCATTTGGTCCACGTTAATGTCCTCTCCAGCTTCCATATCTTTTCTGAAGTATGTACTCGGTGACGACGGCCACAAGGCTTTCGAGAACGCCAACCACCGATTACCTACTCTTGGCGCCGCGCTAGCACCTAGGACAGTAATTAGCTGGTTGAATACGGCTGTGATGTCCACTTATGAGGGCGAAATTCCCGGCCTGACCAATAGTTATATCACACTCAACAAGAGTGAGGACGGAACCTTTAGTGGGGCCATTACCGTTGATGATTCAGTACATTCTTTTACTTCGGCTGACCTGCTTCATGTAGCTGCCGCAGTGACTCTGTCTTTGGGTTTGGGTGATTTACAAATAGACCCGCAAGTTAAATCCACGGACATAAGCAAACTGGGCAAATCCATCGATATGCTCGTGAAGGCTCGCATCGTGGCCCGAACCGTATTTGAGACCCTTAAGAAGCCGATGGAAAAAGTCGAGACTCCAGGCTCTGCCGCAGCACCGAAAGAACCTAAGGGCTTTCAAGCTCCTCAGCCACCAACTTCGGTTACGCCCAATACGAATCAAACTGTAAAGCCACCGATGGTGAAGAAAGAATTGATTATCAAGAAGAGTGAGGCTCATCACGAGTGCCCCGAATGCGGGCTTCGTCAATTCAGAAACGATCGTTTTGTTGGGTGCCTGTGTTTGCGTTTTTTATCTAAAAATACTACCTCCATAGTGACTCCAGACGGCGACTACAGACTTAAATTGGGTCGTGAATGGGATCAAGAGTCGGTGGTAATACTAATGGATTCTCTGAGGAAATAAATCATGGCTACGATGCACAAATGGCTAGGCCGCAACATACTCAAAGAAAGTGACGCCACCGGCTTGGAGAGAGATAGCTCCGCCCACGAGTTTGGTGCCGCACGCCTAGAACGAAAGGCCGCAGAAGAAGCTGCTTATAAAAATTATGAGCGCAAACATCACCGTGCCGCAGCTCAGCATCATCTTCAGTATATGCGGGCGGCTCGGAACTCCGGTTCTCATGATGTCGCCGAACAACACACCGCCTTGTTTGATTTACATATGAAGGCTTTGGGTGAACGCCCTGGTTCGACCGCAGTTAGTACGGAAAGTAGTGGCCCAGGAAAAGTCGACAAATTCCATTCACACCCCGCTGACCAACTTTTAGTCTCGCGTCAGAAGGGGGAGTAAGTGGAAGAGAAAGACGACAGCAATCAACGTTTTTCCGTAACCATAGAAGACTGTAAACGTTGGACCGAACGTTTACAGCGAATGGCGAAGACGTTGGAAAAACGTCAAGACGAGAAAGATAGCGAAGAGTACGCGGATGGTATCAAGCTCTTCTACACAGCCAGCGTGTTGATGCAACGTCTACAGTATGAAATTCAGCAAGATGCTATGTTCTCGTCGGTGCCGCAACCATTCGGCCCTGTCACCGTTGGCGAGTCGTAATTAAGGTCTTCCGACCGCAATCTTGATGGAGATTTTATCTCTTTAAGAGGCTACCGCCAATGAAAGTCTTTGTTTCCTGGAGTGTCGACCAAATCGAGGGCCTCATTGCCACGTCGTTGATGAGCGATAACGTTGAAGAACTTCGTCAATTATCGCAAGACCTTAAGCACGCCGCCGATAATCTAAAAGCTTGGTCCATGGCTGTTGGCGGAGCCCCCATTCTTGACCTTGGTACTTCGGGTGCTGTGGAGGTCCCAGCAGATAGAATGACAGAGTTGCCTGCAATTGCTGAGAAATTTGCTGCCGGCGCAGATGCCACACTGTCTGTGGGTGTGGGCATGACGCTGTCCGAAAGTTATACGGCCATGCGTTTTAGTCACCTCAAGGGCGGTGACCAGATTTCTTTGTATCAACAGGAAATGGAGCATTTTGTCTCTGGTGCAGATCAGCAATCTGAAGACCCACTCATGGAGTTGGGTAAGTCAGGAAAAGAAGGACAAGAACAACCAGTCGGTTTTGCTGACGGCCCCGAGGACGAAGCGCCAGGCGACGGTGGACCACAACACGGCGGCGCCAATCCGGCTGAAGGTAATTCCCCTGTCGGTTCTGTACCAGATGATTCCGCAGATCCAGGCAGCGTCTCCTTTGACCCCGGTTCGCAAGATGCTGCCAATGGCGGCGAAGAACAACCCGGCGAGCAATCCGGCGACCCGCGCGGCGCCGTGGTGCAGGCGTTACAACAAATCAAAGCCCAGGCCCCAGTTCTCGAGCAAATGCGACAAACTAATCCCGACGCTTTTGAGGCGGTAAAGGCTGTTGTGGATGCTATGATTGCCATGGCTCAGGGCATGGCGATGGAAGACAATTCTGACGAAGGCGAAGATACAGCTAAGTCGGAATCCATCGGTAAACTTCCACAAGACCTCGAAGACGATATGTCTCTTCTTGGTGACGAGAAAGCGTGGATGAAGGCGGTTACCACACCGGGAGCCAAGGTAAAGCATGAGCATCTTGGTTTCGTCGGAACTTTAGTTCGGCCCGCAAAGAATCCAATTAACGGAACCGGTGCAGACCACATGGGGCTAGTCGAGCACGATCTCGGTGGCCAGAAAGTCCAGCGCTGGTACCCTGCCACGCATTTGAGTCCGCATAGCGATTTAGAGGTTGCGAAGTCTGAAACCTATTATTCGGACGGCGGGCCTCCCGTAACTTTAGGTAAAACAGATTTACCGGGTGGAGCAGCAGCACCAAAAGCGGCGGCAATGCCAAGCGCTCCACAACCCAGCAAGGCTGCCGCACTTCCTAAAATGGGAGCCACGGGTGCGCCCCAACTTCACGACAGTGTCGAAGGTTTTATGGGCGGACTGAAGGCCATTCCAAAAGAAAATACGGCTGCACGCGGCAAGTTTTTGACCGCACACGCCAACCACGCTCCGTTCCAGACAGCTTTAAGTGCACACCCTCAAGGCGCCCAGGTTCGTGGTATGATGGACAAATTTCTTAACTCCAAAGCCAATGCGGGCGTGAAGCCAGGAGCGACAGTAACTACGGCTAAAAGTGAATTTGCTAAGGATTTGATGCCAGGGGGAAAGGGAGATAATCTACCTGATTCTGATTTTGACCCTAAAGACCTTAAAACAGGTCAAGATAAAGAAGAATCTGAACACGGCTTAGACCCTAAAAGAGCTAAAGAAGTCGCTAAAGACCATCTTGTTGAAAAACCCGACACTTATAAGCAAGAGTGGGCTGTCGGTACACAAAAAGAAGGCAAGATTAAAGTCGAAACCCATGACCCAGTTACTGGCGCCAGCACCGGAAAAAAATGGAGATCTGTTCGTGCCGGACAAATAATGGCTGAGGACGGCTCTGCTGTTTCTAGCCGAAATCCTGGGGTTAAATAATGGCTGATGAATTCAGCTTAGTGCTGGATCTCAAACCAATTATCCAGCTGTCGAAGGACATGACGCAAGAGCTTCAGAAGAAGCTTGAAGTCGCGGCTCGTAACCTATCTCTACAAGCACACGCGCACGTGAAAGAACGAGCGGCAGCGACTCTTCATACACGTCTCGAGATGTTTAACGACAACCTCGAATACGAGCAAATTGATAAAAGCACGTACGCTGTGGTAGTGAAACAGAAGGGACGCTGGATCGAAGATGGTATGGAGCCGCATGCCATGCTAGATGACCTGCTTTCAAGCCCTAAGGCAAAACGCTCGAAAGACGGTGGTAAATATTTAGTTGTTCCCTTCAAACACAATAAGGGTCCCACCAAGACTACGCCCGCGCAGAAAAACCTTCTAGGTGCTCTTAAGAAAGAATTAAAAGCTCAGAAAATCCCTTACGGGCAGATTGAGCGCAACCCCGATGGTTCTCCAAAGACGGGGCTACTTCATAAATTTGACTTAAATGCACCAAATCGCAATCGACCAGGCGCAGGCCAACAAGGAGCTGTAGGTCATGCTACGGCCACGCATTCGCCGCATGGCGTCGGTGAGCACGGACCCGAGGGCCGACCTTATCTTTGGGGTGTTCGCATTTACCAGCACCTCAAGAAGAATCCCGACGGCAGCGTAAAGACGGACAAAAAGGGTAATGCTCAAGCCAGCAGAGAGATTTTTACTTTCCGTGTAGCCTCATCTAAGCAACAGGGTAATAAGTGGTTTCATCCCGGCTTGGCCCCAGCTCATCTTCTCGACGAAGCCTATGAGTGGGCAAAACGAACCTGGGATGAACAAATAGCTCCAGAACTGCTTCTAGGCTTTGGCGAAAACAAGTAGAGAGCTTGACATCCTTGGATCTTATACGGTATAAGCTAAATGCTATGTACGCGGCCACGATCTCAAGCTACACACTTAACATGCGGTACTGGTGGATTGCCATGTTTGCGGTCACGCTCCAAGCCTTTGATGCCTGGGCTACTTTGACCGAAATTGCGTGCGGAGCCGCCACCGAAGCCAACCCCATCATGGCCCACAGCTTGCCCACATTTTTTGCCATGAAAATACTGGCCACGGGATGGATCGCTCTATTGGCTGTGAATAGCTGGCATAAATGGGCACGTGCAGGGCTCTGGATTGTAATGTTGGTTTACAGTCTAGTCGCTATATACCACATCTGGGGACTTACCCACTGTTTATAGCGGTACGATTCGTAGTTCGCCGTCTCCGACTTGCGCAAGCTGCATCCCGCCAGTATTCAGAAGCATGTTAACGAGTGTGAGTGCAACATTAAGACAGTCGTTGGCCGAGGCCCTGTCTTGTGGATGTTGGGCGTCAAAAACTTCACACCGTTCCTGTAGTACGTTTACTAAGGCGAGAGCAGATTCCCTAGTCCATTCCGCTCTGTAGCCGGTGGGCTCGAGGCCCATGGCTAGTTGTTCTCGTAATCGGTCAATGTCCGATGCCGCCTTCTCCAAGCGATTCTTTTGTTCGTCGGCTGCGGCTGCAAAAGCATTACATAGTTCTTCTGGTGTCATTTATCAAGCCTCTAAGAAACTTAGTAGCTGCTCGATCTTACAGCCTTAATCTTTTGGGAGTATGATTCGAACGGGAACAAATGGCGTCTTCCAGAGTGATGTCCTCATTCGCGCCGCCATTATTGCCGGTATAGACGAGATTAGACAGAAGCCGTGGCTGCTTGATTACGTCTTTTCTTGGTTACCGAACGATCCGTTAACATCAAAAACGTACGGGGCGAAAGAATTACAAGAAGCCAAAAATTGGTTCCTGTCGACCGAAGTAGCGGTTGTAATGGCCTATCGTACAGACCAACCTCAATTGCCGTGCATTGGAATCGAGCTAGTTGAGTCCACAGAAGCTCATGCTACCATAGGCGACGTACATTACGAGACTTCAGAAGACGTTGCCGCGAACGAGGTAGCTATTGAGCCCGACAAAATCGTAGGCCCATTTACCCCCAAAGCTTACGATATCGAAACGGGTATTGTAACTATGCCCGATAATCAGTCGACGGCCAAAGTTTTTGCCGGCATGTATATTTTTGATACGGTAGCAAATAGAGGGTATCAGATTTCGGAAGTTCTGTCCGACCAGACCTTTAAACTCGACGACGGGACTAAAGCCAATTTTACGAATTGCTATATAGCTGGGCGTGATGCGTTCTGGACCATACCTCTATACAGTATGGTTTTTCGCGAAAGCTACCGCATGCGGTGTTTCGTTACTGCTAGTCCCATACATTTGAGTTTTCTCTACTCCGTATTGTTGTTCGTGTTGATGCGCGGAAAGAAAGACCTCCTTGAAGCCAGAGGATTTGAAAACTTTACCATAGCTGGTTCTGGGTTTGCTGGCGCACAAATGCCCAATAATCCTGAGATGATCTTCACGAGAGACATTACGGTTACTGGCATTGTGCGTCAATATTGGCCAGGTAATCCGGGACGTAAGCTTGATGGAATCCTGGTGGATTCGTCAATTATGGATAGTGGTAAATCGCCGAATGGTATAGCGGAATTCGTTTCCGAACAAGGTTGGGAATTGGAAGATGATCAATTTGGAGCCCTTAGGGAATAAGCGCGCCAGAGCCCCAATCTTGGAAAAGAGTTTTAGGAGAATACTTCATGTCTGATATCAAGACCCCAGCCGATGTAGCCGCCGAGTTAACAAAAGCACTTGGCGAGAAGATCGACACCTTGAAGAAAATGGAACTTCCCCAGTCGCCCGAAAAGGCTGATGGCGGTCAAGAATCATCGGGTTCAATCCCCGCCATGCCTAAACAAGCAGGCGGAACCACTGATGCCGAAATGGCGAAAGATGAAGTCGTTTCTGTGAAAAGGGCAGAATGCCCTGGTTGTGGCAAGAAATCTGCCCAAGAGCATGAAGGTGTCTCTGGACGCAAGATGGTAGCCATTTGCGGTAATTGCAAGAAGCGAAACGTCGGCAACGTAAAAAAGATGGACCTTCCTGCGTCGCCAGAAGCGGCTACCGGCGGCGAGATCGCAAAGAAATCAGAACTCGACGCTCTAGATTTTGCCCAGGCGCTCAGCAAAGCCGTGGTGGAAAAAATCGCGGGCGTGCGCGAACAACTTGAGAAAATGGAGCGACTCGAAGCCGCAGGTAACGAGGATTTAGCTAAAGGTCTTAAGTCCAAGGGCGTCAAAAAGAATATTGGGTCACTGCCCAGCAATACGCCATCGAATAAGCAAATTGCGGATGGCGATCCTAACAAATCGCATCCAATGCCTAAGTCGGTATTCGATATCATGAATAAGGGCGAAGGTAAATTCCTGCCCTGGGCTAAAGGCACTAAGAAGCCAAAAGTAGGAAAAGAAGTAGAAGCTGAAGGCAGTGGCGGAAGTGATACCACTAAGCCCGGACCTTCACTTCAAAAGGACGCCCTTCCTGTAGCCAAGCCACCGAAGATGCCAGCTCTTAAGCCCGCAGGTGTGCCTGGCGCCAAAGCTGGTGACGCACCCAAGGCTCCTAAGGCGCCAGGTGCCCCCGGACAGACTGGTAGTACGATGAAAATGGAACTTCCTCAGTCCCCTGAAAAGGCGGGTGGTGGTGACATGGCAAGTGGCTCTGTGCCCGCTATGCCCAAACAGGCCGGTGGAACCACCGACGCAGAGATGGAAAAAGAGGAGATGTCTCCGGAAGAAACCAACATCGCCGAAGAATCGTCTGCAGAAGAAACACATATGGGTAAGGATGAATTGCCCCAAACTCCTGAAAAAGCGATTGGCGGTCAAGAGTCTTCTGGATCTATTCCCGCTATGCCTAAACAAGCAGGAGGAGCTACTGACGCGGAGATGAAGAAGAACGCTTTGCCTCCCAATCACGCAAGTCCCGTATTTGCGGTCCATGCTTCTGTTTTCGGTAATAAAGCCGCACCTGGAGACCCTCACGGCGGCAAATCAGGATACTTAATCACCCAGGCTCTACCTAAACTTAAACCTGCGGCTGCGGGTATGCATACCGTGGGTCAAGATGGACCTCCTACGCCGGCACCTGGCGATATGGGTGCTGGTAACAAGACAGTTAACCTTCGTTCGCCGGTCGGAAAATCCGAAGACATGGCTAAGGGCGTGTTTTCTCAGGCGGCACAACATTCAGACCCTTCTTTTGCGTCGCATGCGGCCAGCAAAGCTGCGGCAGCGCCAGCAGCAAAACCTGCACCCATGGGTGGGCCGAACGATGCCCGCGCAGCAGCGTTTTCAGCGGCATTAGCGGGAGAATTTCAACCCAAAGCTCCTATTAAGACCGGACTCGAGCTGGCACATCCTAAAGCCGCCAACTTGCCGAAATTCGGCAAAGCTGAACTGGATAGCGTCAAGTGTCCAGGATGTAAGCAAGGCATGACCCTTTGTAAGTGTGGATCCAAGTAAACACTTTTAAAACCTAATCTACCGCACAGGTAACAGGAGAATTTCCAAATGGCACAGAGCTACCAAACTGATTCCGCAACACTGTATCTTCCGGGAGCATACCCAGAAATTAAGGTGCAGCAGCAACAGAGCGGACTCCCTACGACAGGAATTATTTTCCTGGTAGGTGAAGCCGAAGCCGGCCCGTCATTCGACGAAGAGTCGGATCTCTCGTTGAATTTCTTCGCACCCACGGAAATGAGCGAAGTTATTGCCAAATACAAATCTGGTCGATTGGTTGATGCCTTCCGTGCCGCCGCTAATCCAGCCAAAGACGTCAACATCACTGGATCTCCTTCTTTTATCTACTGCATCAAAACCAATCAAGGGGCCAAAGCTTCTTTGGCCTTGTCTCGTTCTGGGTTAACCGATTACGGTACTCTGTACGATAAATCGTACGGCGCACTAGGTAACCTGCTTTATTCTCAGGTCTCTGCCTCACAAGCAGAAGTAGCTCCAGAGACGGGGTTGCTGACCTACATCCCCCTACCAAGCTTAGGTGGCAGCGATTCCGCAAACGTTGGCGTACGTGTGAATGGTGGAGCAAAAAGCGCTATCACCGTTTCTGCACGCACCTCTCCAGCCAGCCTTGCGGCTCAATTCAATGCCGTTGACGGTCTTGAGTTAGTCGGTGGTGTAGATCGAGATATTTTAGACGGTGTAAGCGCGCCCGACACCCTCGGCCTCGTGGCTTCAGGTAATGCCGTCACTATTACCGTTAGCTCTGCTTGGGGTAATGCCCCGACCGTTGGCGATACGATGATTATCGCTCGTGACACCACGTATGGTAACACCGCAGATTCAGTTATCGACGGTGCCGGCGGTGAAAACTTCGGAGCCTACATAGTAACTGCTGTTACCACAAATACTATTCAGGCAACCAAACTCCGAGACGACGATGCCTCGGGAGCGCCTACTGCGCCTGCAACCGTTGCACCGGTTTCGCTCAGCGGCACCCCGGCCAACGACCTGAAGTGCTTTAGCCCGATTAACTTCAAAGTTATGACCGGCGTGGATCGAGGAATGTTGGATGTGAATACGGTCGGCAACGATGTCACCGGCACCGCTTCTGGATCATCCTTGACTGTGGTCCTCGAAACTGGTTTTGCTTGGGCAGCTCTTCCTCAGGTTGGCGACATTGTCAAAATTCCTTCTTCGGCTCCTGCCGGAATTAAAGGCGGCGGCTCGGAAAACGTAGGCAAATACGTTGTCACTGCCGCAACTACTGGGACTGGTGCCGGTGAGTCTAGCGTGACCATGACTCGCATCAGCAACGGCGACCCCGTTAGCTTCGGAGCCACGGCACTCGCTGCGGCCACGGATATCGTTTGTCTACGACCTGTAATGGATGGCGTTGGAAAGGTGTTGGAATTGACCGATAACGCCGGTTCTGTTGCAGCCGCTCAGCAATTCTTTGAAACCGATGGCACCGCCGCCGATATTCTTTCTGCTTCTGGAGACGTGCTTCTCTGGACTTCAGCATCGGAACAAATCGTGCGCCTGAATGTCACGCGCCAATCTGACGGTACGGCAGAAGCAATCACCGCTGGTGGCGATATCGTGCTGAAAATAGGGTACAAGGGAACCACGGCCACAATGACTTTTGATGGCACGGACCTCACCACCACTGTTGTGGGCGGGACCGGAGCTTCGTTGACCGGCGCGAGCGCGCTGAAGATTAGTCAATTCAAGACGCTGTCTGATTTGGCACAATTCATTAACTCCAAGACCGGATATTCCTGTTCCGTGGGCAGCGCCCTGTATGGCCAACTGTCTCCCACGATTCTGGACTACGGCACTTTCTCGATTTGTTCTGACATTGCTGGTAGTCAGCCTGGAAGAATTAAGCGCGATGCTCAACGCTTCTTCGATCAAGTGTCGACCAATAGCGGAACCGTGCAGCTTGGCGATCCGGCAGAACGTGCGGATGCAGGTCTTCCGGAAGCTCAGGCCATTTCTTATCTGGCCGGTGGAACCCTTGGAGCCACCACCGCGACTCAAGCGGCGGCGGCCATCGACGCCCTCAGCAAGTTGCGCGGCAACTTCGTAGTCACTCTCTTCTCGCGAGATGCGACAGACGATATTGCAGACGGTCTAACCGATTCTGCTTCTTCATACGAAATCGATGCCATCAACGCTGCGGTTTCGAGTCACGTTTTGGCCATGAGCAAGCTGAAAACTCGTCGTCATCGTCAAGGCTTCGTTTCCTTCCGTGGAAGCTTTGCTGACGCCAAACTTGCGGCCCAGAATATCGCCAACTACCGCGTGTCGATGCAATTCCAAGATGTCAAAGCTTTGTCGTCTGACGGATCTATTGTTCAGTTCCAACCTTGGATGGCTTCCGTATACGCGGCAGGCATGCAAGCGGCTGGATTCTACCGTTCACTTGTTTTCAAAGGTCTTGACGCTTCAGGCGCTCTGATGGCAGATGGTTCGTTTACGGACCAAGACGATGCAGACTTAGAAGCTGCGGTCACCAACGGTCTCATGGCCATTGAGCGTCCAGTTACGGGCGGTATTCGCTGGAACACTGACCAGACCACTTACGCTGTTGACGGTAGCTTCGTCTTCAACTCGGTGCAGGCTATCTACGCTTCCGACACTATCGCGCTCACCGTTGCTCAACGAATGGAAAATGCATTCGTAGGTCAGTCCGTGGCCGACGTTTCCGCCTCCGTGGCTCTTGCGTATCTGCAAGGAATCATGGCCGACATGAAACGACTCAAGTTGATCGCCGGCTCAGACGATGCCCCACTTGGATACCGAAATGCGCAGATTGTCATCTCCGGTAACGCCATGAAGGTACAGCTAGAAATCAAACTCGCGGGCGCAATCCTCTTTATCCCGATCACGTTCCTGGTAACCCAGGTTCAGCAGTCGGCTTCACAGCAATAATCTCTAGGGTATAATGATAGTGTATGGATTAACAGATCCACGTACGAATGAACTTCGATACGTGGGAAAGACGGATAAGGGGCTGGAGGTAAGGCTTCAGCAGCACTTACAGCCGGCATATCTGCGTCCAAATACACACAAAAACGCTTGGATAAAATTACTTAAGCGGGAAGCCCTGAGACCAGATATTTTTGTAATTGAAGAAACGCAAGACCCAGAAGCTGAACAATTTTGGATCTCGTATTACAAATCTATTGGTTGTGATTTAACGAACGGTACAGTTGGTGGCGAAGGATGGAAGGTTGGCACCAAGCATTCGGAAGCCGCTAAGAAAAAGATTTCTGAGGCTCATATGGGTCGCAAGAAAGAATATGAGACTTGGAATAAGGGTAAGACTGGGATCTATTCTGAAGAAACATTGAAGAAAATGTCTGAATCTAAACTTCATCGAAGTTTTAGCGCAGAAACTAGAGAAAAGATCTCAAAAGCACATGGCGGTAAGTCAATCATCGATAGTAACGGTGTAGTTTATCCCACCATAGCCGAAGCTGCACGGCGCCTTAAGTTGCAGGAATCAAACATTAATGCAGTAATAAAGGGCCGCGCCCGCCAAACTGGCGGATATACGTTTAAGTACGCGGAATAAGGTGACATTTTGGGGACCACGGCGAAAACAATGCACGGATCGCGTGCGCAGGTAATGATAGACGGTAAAATCATTGGTATTTTTACTAACGTAAGCTACGGCGTACGTTACGATGCCAATCCCGTCCACATTCTCGGTCGCTTTTCGGCTGCAGAAATCGTGCTCTCGGGTATGGAGCCCGTCTCAGTTGATTGCACGGGCTTCCGTGTTGTCGACAATGGCCCTTATAAGGTGGCTTCGGTTCCGCGACTTCAGGACCTACTGAATCACGAGGACATCACCCTCGCTATCTTCGATCGTCAATCGGGGGAGCAAATCATGACCGTAGTAGGTGTACGCCCCACCGGGTATAGCACCTCAGTCGCGTCTCGCGGTATACAGGACCTGACTGTCAATTTCATGGGCTTGCGTCTCTCTGACGAGAATGACCCGAACGGTCAGGACGAAACTCCAGGGGCGACGGAATTCTAAGTTACTGAAATTCCTACTCACAAACCCTGGTGACCTCAAAAGGTTCCCAGGGTTTTTTATTTCAAGATCTTACGGATACAAGGAACACCATGGATATTAAATTCAATGCCGTCGAAGGACTGGAGACAATGGGAGTTCACGACATTTTAGTCGATGGGAACCATGCCGGACGTATGGTCATGTGGCGCAAAATGAATAAAGGTGTAGTCGAGATGGAAGGTTGGGCCGTTACGGTAGGAGTCGTGGGCAAAACCTTTACCAAAAACGATTGCGCCACCAAAGAAGAAGCAATGTCGTTTGTAAGGAAGATGCTCCAGCCTTAATCTTGCAGCAAATACGGGTGAAACGTGGCCAATGGTGGCCCAGCGCGCTGTAAACGCGCCGCTCTTCGGGGCACGGTAGGTTCGATTCCTACTTCACCCAATTGTTCTCTGACATAGTCATGTAAATGACGTAGAATACTATGACCCCACGTTCCAACGTGGGTATTTTGGCGACTGGCGCAATGGTAGCGCAGCCGGTTCTGACCCGGAAGGTTTTCTAGGTTCGAGTCCTAGGTCGCCAGCTATTCCGAGATCGTTCAACGGTAGGACGGGCAGCTGTTTACCGCTTCATCTGGGTTCAAATCCTAGTCTCGGAGCACAAATGTAATCGGGGCTGTAGCTCAATTGGGAGAGCAAGACCTTTGCAAGGTCGAGGTTGAGAGTTCGAGTCTCTCCAGCTCCATCTCGCCGTCATAGCACAATTGGTAGTGCAAACGCCTGTAAGCGTGAGGTTGAGGGTTCGACTCCTTCTGACGGCAAACGATCAACACGTTATAATTTGTACATATAAAGGACGTCTCATCAGCCTTTGTCTAGACAGCTTTCTTCGGTCTGTATACGGGCCGACGCGGGTCCGGCCCTCGATAATGAACCGGTGGAAGCGTAATTCGACTATTACGACACGTAAGCACTTCGTGAAAATATTGTGCATCCCTGGTATGTGAGGGGTAATCAGTCTACTACGAGCTTGGCCATCGGGCCGGGAAACGGGTAGAACACATACAGCTCCGTAGACGTACGGAGTCTTGCGACTGTAACCATGATGGTTCAGGTGACGCTTTGAAACAGCGTAAATCTTGGTTCGATTCCAAGCGGTCGCACTTTGGTCTCTTAGTGAAATTGGATTTATCACGTAAGTCTACGAAACTTAAATTCTGGGTTCAAGTCCCAGAGAGATCGTGTTGTAAGAAGGAATCCGGGGCTGAATTGGATTCGACGGAGGAGAGTGAAGAGTAGATGCGAGTCGTGGTTGGTCATCGGCCACGTAAAAAGAAGACCAAAAATAAACGCCAAGTCTAACGACGTGGTTCCTGCGTGGATGATTGCAGCTTCGGCTGCCGGCATCCAAGCCTTCGCCTAATAAGCGAAACAGGATGTGGATGGAAGAGGATTCCGAGTATTCCATCTGCATAAACCACACGGAATGTAGTGGAGAATGACTGCCTGTCGACTCTCCACCAAATTTAGGCAGGCAAACGTCGTACCAGCCTCGGGTAGAGGAAACACTCGTAGTATCTATTTGTAGCATCTTGCGGACCCCGGTTCGATACCGGGCAGCTCCACTTTTAGGTTCGCTCAGGGCTTGTCGAAGGGGCGATTAAATCGGACGATAACTCCCTTCCGAGCCATTTGTTTTTGCTGGCTTTGAAAACCAGCTGGTGGAGGCACCTTGAGTGCCCTTCGTCCCGGCGAAGTAAAATAGTCCTTTAGCCGGGAGCGTTCAGAGCCGGGTGTTCTCACCGGCCTGATGTGGAGATAGTCGGGCATCATGTTAAATCCATGGTGTGTCTGAATTATCCGCGCACGGTATAATACGGGCCGTGGGCGAACGCCTGATAAGCCACTACGGACGGCTGTGCACAGCTACTGTTCCTACCGCATTATTTGCCGGATTAGCATAATGGTAATGCAACCGCCTTTGAAGCGGTCTTTCATCTGGGTTCGACTCCTAGATCCGGTGCTATAGAGTAATGAAGTCACGAGGAGTGAGGTAATGGTAGCCGCCCTGTTTTGGATACAGGTTGTTTGGGTTCGAGTCCCAACTCTTCGACTTGCTATGGGCCCTTCGTAACCGGGTCGGCTGAGAGCTGCAAACTCTCAGCGTGTTTTTTGGTTGGTGCTGCCTCATTGAACTGGGTCGGTCCATTGACGGCGCCAAGGAGCTAGTACTCTTTGGCACCGTTTGTTTTTATAATTGTGCGAGGATCCGAGGCTAAATACTCGGGGCGTGGCGCGGGTTGATAGGTCCCGTAATCCTCAATTTTCTATGAAATTTAAACACAAATACGAACGGCTGCCTGTATCTTTTACCCCCCAAGAAAAAGAAGTCGAGAGCGGCTTAACGCAGACTGGTAGAATGTTTACCTGCTTTGCGTGTGAAGACGTTACCGGCTTTCGTGTCGAGATGCCAGATACCCCAGAAGTCCCATGTTGTTCTGATGAATGTAGGGACGTAATCAAATCCTGGAGTGTCACGATAGATCTTCCAGCTACACCATTAGATGGGATTGAAGTTGCAGATAATGAGCGATCTCCATCTGGAGAGAATGGTTGATGACGGATATAAATTCGTCAAGACCCTGCAGCCGGTTCCAGACAGCGTACTCGTTCTAGCTGGTGATATTTGGAGTGGCACACCCAGCACCCAAAAAGCAACCACCGCGAGATTAAGCGAATTGTGCGGAATGTGGAGCGATATCGTCTATGTGGCAGGAAACCATGAATTCTACGGCACCGGAATTGAAGCCCAATTATTCTTCAAAGAACTACAATCCAAGTACCCCTCCTTCGTTTATCTCGATGGCTCTGAACCCAGAACGGTTCGTAGCCAAAGGTTTATCGGAGACACGATGTGGTTTCCGAAACTGTCCCGATGCGCAAAGTACGAATCCCATTTTTCTGATTTTAAGCGAATCGAGAATCTCGCAGACTGGTGTTATGACCACAACGCCAGATTCCGAAAGCTCCTCGAGACCGAACTTCTTTCCTCTGACGTGGTCTTGACTCACCATCTGCCATCTTATGGTTCAATCTCTACTCGTTTTATGGGTTCCGCCCAAAATATATTCTACATATCGAACATGGAAGACATCATTGTTTCAAAACAACCAAAGCTATGGGTCCATGGCCATACTCACGATCAATTTGATTATAAGTTAGGAGAAACCAGAATCGTGGCCAATCCTAGAGGCTACGAGTTTGAGTTCTCGCAGAAAAATTGGGACCCCGCAAAGGTGATTGAGGTATGAGCCAAAAATCATTAGTGTACCGACTTCGCAAAAGGGCTGAGATTCGACGTCAAATAAGTACACGCAAAAGCGTGCAAGAGGGCGAGCCCGACCGCATTGCCGACCTTCTTGAAGAAGCGGCAGCTAGAATAGAAGCGCTTGAGGACGATGTATGTCATCACGAAGACGAAGAAGACTGTGTGATGTACAGATCTGACGATACAACCGATAGATGAGTGATGACATCAAAAAGTCCTGGACGCAATCGTTTTCGGGACAACAGTTCTTTCCCTTCGATATGGAACGAAATAAGTTCCTGGTCGCCGACATTGCGCATTCATTAGCGCTTGTTAACCGATTCAATGGCCACACCAAAGTACCTTATTCCGTGGCTCAACACTCAGTGTACGTATCGTTGGAATGCGACCACAAAGACGCCTTCTGGGGCCTTGTACATGATTCAAGCGAGTCTGCGGTCGGAGATTTAATTTCTCCTATCAAAAAGTTCATGCCCGCTTATGTCGAAGTCGAAAACTCTGTTATGGCTTCCATTTGTAACCGCTTCAAACTTAGCCCCGATATGCCGGCTTCAGTTAAGAAGGCGGATTTGACCGTACTTGCTGCCGAATCACGGGACCTCTTCCCCGTTAAGCCCGCTGATTGGAATCTACCGTATCCGCCATCAACAGAGCTTATTGTCCCCATGTCTTGGCGGGAGGCGGAACAGCTGTGGCTTCAACGCTTTGTTGTTTTGTGGCCGGGGCACATGGCGTCTGTGGAAGAGCAATTGCTTGAAGAAGGCCTCAAGACCACGGTGCGAGCCAAAGTCATTCGCGAAACGCGGACCATCGAGAAAGAAGCTGAAGTCGCGCTGCGGGAAGCCTTAAAGTAAGAGATCCACTCGATTAATAGAGATGTGATATTTCAACAATTTCTGGCCTATGGATTTTTTGGACTAATAGTCGAGAATCTTTTCACCGGCATCTACAGCCTTCTCCACAAAGACAAAAGAGCAACCACAACATCCTACCTTTGGATGGTTGTGGTGTACGGTCTAGGTGGTCTGCAAATGCAGGCACTCCACGCTTTGAGATGGCACCCATTACTTCTTGCTCTGGTCTACGTGCCCGTCATTTACGCCAACGAATTCTTATGGGGTTTGTTCCTCGATAAGGTCTTGGGTAAGTGTCCTTGGAATTACGGCAAGGGCCGACACACCATCATGGGTTACATCCGCCTCGATTACGCCTTCTTTTGGTTCCTCCTCGCCCTTGGTTTTGAGCTTTGTGTTGACCGTATCGAGCGTGTACTCAACTACATCTCACTACATAATTGATCTTCTCGATAGAGCCACAACATGACAAAGAAAAAGAAACAAGAAAAGTCGGAAACTCTTCTCGAACTGGTTGGCGGCATTTACGTTGTTGAGCGCTTTCCCGACGGCAGAGAATCTCGTTCTGAGATCGACGGCAAGTTAGTGCTTGAATTACTCATGATGCATTTAGAGAGTGCGCTCGAAATAGAATATTCAAAGCTTAAAAAGTAAGTTCGAAATACACGCCCATCGGTTAAAGGTGAAACCAGCAGGCTTATATCTTGCGACTCTTGGTTCGAATCCAAGTGGGCGTACTAACGATCGATAGCAATCGCGGTGAATGCGCCTGCTTTACACGCAGGACCAGAAGAGTTCGACTCTCTTTCGATCGACAATATTGCGGACTGGAGAAACGGCTATCTCGCGATCCTCATAAGTTCAAGAATCCGGTTCGACTCCGGAGTCCGCTATCTTAGGTCAGGTGATGTAACTGGGAGCCATGCCGGTCTTAGAAGCCGGTGCGAATAAAGTAGCGTGAGGGTTCGAATCCCTCCCTGACCATTTAATGTCCAATATATAGAGCCTTATCTCGTTTTTTGGTACAATACATAGATCCTTAGGCTATAGACTTCCATATATGATTCTACAGTGGGAATACAATACTTTGAGTATCTGGCGTGAAGATAAAGACGTTGTCGAGGGTTCGAGACAACTCACTATTGCCGCCCAAGAACTCGGTAAAGAAGGCTGGGAGCTTGTTACCGTCCTTCATCTTCAAGGTGGGTTCCAGGCCTTCTTTAAGAGATCGAAGTTTTCAGAAATTTACTTGTCAGTTCCGGCTGACTCCCCAGCGAGTGGTGCGGCGTGAAACGCGCTTGACAGCATCACAACAAACCGGATCTATTCGATATTATCTTTAAATCCCTGGAGCAATTAAAAATGACTGAAAATAAAGAAGTAGCAAAAGTAGCTTCGGAGCCAATGCAATTCACTAAGGAGGAGACGGCTTCCCCGGAATTGATGGCCGCCCAACTTGAAAGCGAAGTCGCGAAATTGTCGGCACGACAAAAGAGAGCGCAGGTCGCACTCGATCGCCAATCTGTTAGAGCCCGTAAGGCTTTGAATCGGCACGATTTGCGGACAAAATACATTAATGCAATGGCTCGTGGTTCGACGAAACGAATGACCGTTGACCAGTTGCACGAACTAGCGCTCCAAGTCAATGAAATCGACTGGACCAGGAATCGATAAGTGTCAAACGTACCAGTTAAATTCTCGCTAGGCGCTCCAGCCGTGAGTTTAAAGTGGCCGGCTGACGCCATCATTTCACCATATGTCAAATCACGAGAAGATGGACGTTGGGTCGCGATTGTGGCAGTAAACGGTGTCCCCGAATATTTGCCGGGCACTTTCCCTACGCATAAAGACGCTCTAGAAACCCTGGAACTGTACGTAGCTGAACGAAGATCAACTCAGTAAATAATACCATGAAAGCTCTCCGAAAGTTTCTTGATTATTTGTTTACCAATCGAGTCGACGCCTCTATCGAGTCGTGGCGCCGTGCCCGTGAGGATATGAAGAATCTGAAATGGCGTTCGTGGGAGAAGCGGTGGGAAAAATGAAAGCTCTTTTACTTGCTTTGGCGCTAGCTTCAGGTCGAGATCCGGCTGTTGGCGATGCTACTTACGACCCTGAAGTAGAAATTAATATGGTCGCAGACCACGACGAAAATGGTCAATCAATGGCCGTTTGTGTCGCCTATACTGGTTCGTGGGTTGTGAGTGATATCGCGTTTAGTCCTTCACGAGGCAAAGTGGTGGTGAAGAGTTCTTATAAACGATTAGAGGCTTACCATGCTATTTTTGTTGTGTGGCCGTTTGATTGGAACGCTTATCATGCTTCTGACGGCGATACCCGGTATCTTGAGAAAGAATTTATAGAGTGCACGGAATATTTTGATTCAAATACAGGTGGAGCTGAATTCTGGTTAAATATGTGCGCCGACTTCACTAAATTCCCCGAACTGCTACCGAAAGTGTGTCGCTAATGGCAAGCCTAAAGGATTCTACCGAATACGACGGCAAAATCATGATGCCGGACGGCAAGACGCTAGCCCGTGCCTGGGAATTTTATCGCGAAGGCCACGGCTGGGACATAGCATTTGAGGGGCGCGACCTCAAGCGTCTTGATTCTATTAATACCGAGCCCGGATTGCCACGAAATCGAGTCTTGCAGTTATTGGCAGCTGGAGCTAGTCAAGGTACATGGAAGCTCCTGAACGGAAATTGACGGTCGCGTTTACCGGTCATCGGCCTGACAAATTGGGTGGGTATGGTCGTGTGAATCCAATGCGAGACAACATAGTCAGAGCCATTCTCGCCAAGCTGCGGGGATTGCGGCCCACACACGCCATCAGCGGTATGTCATTGGGCGTAGACCAATGGGCTGCATCTGCATGTTTTTATCTTGGAATCCCATTCACTGCCGCCGTGCCTTTTGCTGGCCAAGAGAGTTTATGGGATGTATCTTCTCAAATAATTTATCACGGCATACTCAGTAAAGCCGCTGAGGTGGAAATAATTAATACTTCACAGGTTGATGTATCGGTAGCTCTGCAGCGCCGTAACGAGTGGATGGTCGATAATTCCGATCTTCTTATCGCGGTGTGGAATGGTTCGCCGGGTGGCACAGCCAATACAGTCAAGTACGCTAAGTTAATGGATAAGCCGGTATTCTATATCGACCCACGTCAGTTCGAAGATTGATCACACTGCTAAAGGCTGAGCCATGACAACCCAAAATCGTAGGTTCAAGAAGCAGCAATCAAATCAACCTCCCTCGTGTTCTGGCAACAAAGAAGTGGAAATGGACTTGAAGGAACGCTTTCAAATGGAAGTCGTTTGCTCCGAGTGCGGCGAACGCTTTCCCGTAGTTGAAGCCCGCAAAGACGATAAAGCGCCTCGCCAATTCTTCCAAATTCCAGCACACAAGGTACCTGAAGACGTTCACGAATATCGTAAGAAGCTAGGCGCTACTTAGCGACTGAAGATCTACTGGATAATGATTACGGGCCTGGCATCGAAAGGTGTCTGGCCCTTTCTTTTTGGAGAATCAATGACTTTAGGTAAGATGTTGGGTTCAAATATAAGAATTCACTTCACGTGGTGGATTATTTTCGCGTACATGGTGATTAGTCAATATTCTTACGGCTGGCGCTCAATGCTATTTAACGCCATCTACTGCGTGGTGATGTTTGCGTGCGTACTGCTTCACGAGCTAGGCCATGCCATCGCAGCACGTCGCGTCGGGGTCAAGACCTCTGACATCACTCTCCATCTGTTTGGAGGCATGCTCCAAATGGAAGAACAGCCGACGAAACCGTTTCACGAATTTGTGATTGCCATAGCCGGTCCCGCCGTCAATCTCGTGTTAGCTATTATTTGTGGTGTAGTCGTACGTCTCACTCTAACGAAGGAGGATGCTTTAGCCTCTATTAATGGATTAGGTGGTGATAGCCCCGCCACGTGGCAAAATCTGTTGTTCCTTGCTTTCCTGACCAATGTGACGATGTTTGTATTCAACTTAATTCCAGCCTTTCCTCTTGATGGCGGACGCATTCTCAGAGCCTTCACGTGGCGATTCTTGGGGTTCTATCTCGGTACCGTGGTTGCGGTGTGGGTGTCTAGGGTCATTGCCGTTGCCGGTATCGCCTGGGCTGTGACTCACTCACAACCCTTTATCGCCGTCATTGCTCTTCTTCTTCTCGTAGGCGGTTATGCCGAACTTAAGAATCACGATCAACTGCTAAAGATTAAAGACTAACCTGGAGAATGTAAATGATTTCACCCGAAGATTTTATGGCGTTGTCACCCGAAGAACGAGCTAAGATAGACCCCATTGAGGGTTATGCTGGCGCTTTTGATTATTTGGCTAAGTACATTGAAAGAGCCGGTAAAGAAAAAGACAATGTGTCGTTAATGCGTGCAGCCGCGCTTTTGCTCGAGACCTCTCGTCAGTTTGCTAGCTACGTAACTTCCAAAGTGCTTAAGAATGCTGCCGAAACAGGATTGATTGATCCCGCAGAAATCGGACTGACGCCCGAGACTACAGAAAAGACTCAAGAAGTCGAAGACCTAGTTATTCCCGGTATGCCCAAAATCATTGGTAAAGCGTGATGAACAAAGAACTTAAGAGCTTGATGGACCGAAAAGCTAAAGCCGAGGCTACCATCAAGAAAGCGGTAGCTAAGACTCTCAAAGACGGAAAAGCTCCTAAAGCCAAGCTCAGAGAATCCTACTTAATCGATTTCATGATGGGTGGCTACAGCGGGTCACTAGAGAATCTAGATGTTCAGTGGTTTGACTCGATGAAGGCGCTGTCAGAAGGTTACGATATGGTGATTCTCCGCCTGGAGGAGAATCCCGGCTATCCGCTCTTTCTGTTGAGTAACGATTCTCCTGTTGCCTCCGAATTCGAGAAGATTCTTAAAATCTATCTGAAGCCTTATGCCATAGTTAAAGACAAGATTCTTAAAGATATTTGGTTTATGAAGTAAGCAGTTTGCTGGTGTACGGGGCGGACCCGTATCGATTCCCCGTTCGACTCGGGGCACCGGCATTAGGGCGCACGGGAAGGCCCGGCCCGTGGCTCTTGAAAGGTGGGCGAGTCAATGGGATTGATTCATCCCATGCCCGAGTGGCCCCGTCGGAAATACGGGGCATCTGGAGTTCAAAATGAAAGACCTTCATTGTGCGGTGCATACTACCATATTGCGATTGGCAATAGCCTTTCTGGACAAGGAAGGCAATCCGCTCGTGGGTCACGAATATCAAAAAACTTATGACCGCTGGGTTCGGCGTATACGTAGTTGTTCCTGTATTGGAGACGACCACGAAGTCACTGAGTATGAGCAGAGCCGTAATCTTGGAATCTGAATCCCGTTCCTGTGCAGATCCGCACGGTATAAAGTAATAGGGTTTTCTTCACACATCCAAAGGATTAACATGGCTCTCACGATACCCCCTAATGCGGCCCAATTTTCTATTCACCTAGTTGGTGATAACTCCGAAAAGACCTATAAGGCCGATTTTGTTACTACCAAAATTCTCAGTCATCGTCAGCGCTTGATGCGCGGTGAGTTGGAGCGCCAATATATTGGTACCACTTCTCCGCAAGCTGCTCATCCAGATGATGTTGAGCGGGCACGTGTTCTTGCCACCATCAATAGTTCTTTGCTTACTCCCGTCCCCCAGTTCTGGCGAGAAAACGGCATGGGTCTAGATTTGCTGGACGACAATATCATTGTTGAAATATACTCAAACGTAGTTCGCATCCAGGCCGAAGCCGCTGAGAAGGTCATCAAGAAATCTGAAGCCGCGTCTGAACGTCTGAAGGCCGCCGTCGAGAAGGGTGTCGACGCACAACAAGAAGCTGAAGACAAGGCTACCGAGTAAAATGTGTCTAGTCTTGACTACTGGGACTCAATCCGGATACGCGCTCTCGCGAGCGTAGTAGATCCAGATACAGATGATGTTCTAATTGAGATTTTCGAGTGGTACTCTAAAGAGTTTTCGACCCCACTTCACTTCGTCTACGAGTTACCCGTAGACGAAGTGTTGCATCACTATTTCCGCTGGATTTACAGGAACATGGACGGAATCGAGCGACACAATGCCGCCATATGGCTGCTTGAGACTCCCGAAGAAAGAGCTGCTCGCGCCGCCGCAGATAAGAAAGATGACGAAGACTTCATGGCGAAGGCTGCGGCTGTAAACGCAAAGAAGAAACAGCCGTCGGAAGCTCAAAAAGCATTCGACCGAATGCAGAAGAAATTCCTAGACAACATCGACCAATTCAAAGCCAAAGCCGCTCCTTTGGAAAAGAAGCTTCTGAAGAAGGAAATGCCGGAGGCATCGCTACCGGCTTCGAAGCCGAAAGATGAGGAAGAAGTGGTGGTTACGTACATGTCCGAAGCCGATTTTGAAGCCGAGCTTGATAAGCCTTCTGGCCCCGCTCCCAAGCCTCGTAAGACAAAGAAGTAGCTGCAATCTTCAGTGATGGACAAGTAGATCCTCCTTGAGGTAGGACAATGTCGGACAAGAAACTACAAATTTCCGCAGATCTAAAGATCAAGACCACTGAGGCGGAACGCACACTCCAAAAACTCCAAAAAGAAGGAGTGAAAATATCGAACATCCTGAAAGGATTAGATATTAGCACCTCCGGAGGACGTGCCGGATTTGCCAAATCCCTCCTCACCGCCAACAAAGAGATGGTGAAGTTGCGCGGCACCACGCACGACACCGCCAAAGTAATGGAGCACGTCTACGGACGACAGCTTGAGAAACAGTCAAAGAATCTTGATGCCTACACCAAAAAAATAGAGCGTCTAAACAAGCAGTTTAAGGCTCAGCAATACAATGCGCAGTTTCAGTCCGAAGTCGGAAATGCCGCCTTGGGCTCGAAATATTCGGCGATGGCAAGTCGTACTGCGGACAAAATCGTTGTCGCCGAGGCCGCACGCCAGGCCATTCAGACCTCTCTTAAGGATTTGAAAGATACGGGCAGCGGTTCCAAGCCAGGTGGCATTTCTGTTGATACCGCACGCCTAGGCGTAGCTATTGCTCAATCCGTGGTCGGGGCCATGGGTCAGTTTGCGGGCACGTTCCAAAGCGGCAAGACCATGTATGCTCAGAATCTGGCCGCCACCAGAGGTTACGAAAACAAGCTATTGCGCAGCATGTATGGTGGTGATTTTAGCGACATGTATTTTGGGGTACGTGGTACCGGTGGGAAAAGCAATATCGAAATGGCTAAAGACCAAGCTGGTGGTACTGGCACTGGTACTTTTATGAATTTCGCTAACGGCGTTAGTGGTATTCTCGGCGCTACCGGTAGCGCTCTTACTTTAAAGTCTGGATCAGCTGGCGGCGGGATGGGCGGTAGAAGTGTAATGACCGGTGGAGATTATGCGGGCGCGAGTAGTGGTATCATGGGCAATATGAACCAAACGTTCGGGGCCATGCAGAATCAACTGAAGGGTGGGCCGCAAGCTATGGAAACCGCCGCCCAACAGGCACAAATTGAGGCAATGAAAGCCCAAGACCCTTTGTCTCAATTGATGTTACAAAACTTGCAGGCGACAGCGGGCATGCGTGTTGGGGCCGCTAAGGGATTGCAAGGGCGTCATATGTTGGCTGCCGGCATCGGTAGCGGTTTTGGTGGTATAGATATGGGTGAGTCCTTCGGACTAGCTCAAGGTCTGACTCGTCAGTTTGGCATGGAGTCTATTTCTGGTGGCCGTAACTCGTTAATGGCTAATACTTTAGGCTTGGAGCGTAAGGGTATCGACCGATCAGTAGCGGGAAGCGCTTTAGGTAACATTATGGTGGCCGGAGGTGGTGGAGAAAAAGGAATGAACGCCGCCAACAAGGCTGTTGAGGACATCATGACGAAGGCTTTTTCTCGCGGAATCAAAGATGCTCGAATCGCTGAAGAATTCGTAAAAGCGTCAGGTGATCTGGCTTTTGGTACTGGCGGTGCCACTAAAGACATTGCTCAATTGGGCATGATGTTCTCTACTAACGCTAATTCTGTTCGTCAAGCACAGATGAACGTAAGTGGTATGGAAGCTGCGAGTCAACTTCGTGACAGTAATCCTTATTTTAAAGCCGTTAGCGCCGAGGCGGCAAAAGGGGTGCTTGGGCCGAATGCTTCCGGCTTGCAGATGATGGCTGTTTCTAAATCCTCACTCCCCCAACTTCTTGGCGGTAGCGATTTTCTCGAAAGTGCAGGCGTTAGCTTAGATCAAAGTCGAGGTATAGCCAAGCAATCATTTAATAGTATGTTTGGCGACATTGGACGTAGCGACGATAAAGCCACCGCCCCCTTCAGAGAAGCACTTCTCGCCAATAAGGGTGATGTGGCAGCTACACTGCAAGACCCACGCAACGCCTTTGGTGGCTTCAACAAGCAAGCCGCTACATTCCTACACGCTACAGGAAGAGGTGGTGGTAGTTTTGAAACTGCTTTGGGTCTAATGAACGATCTACAGGGCATCGACACTAAAGCTGAAGGAAAGGGTGCTAAAAATATGCCCAGCCATGGTGACGCAACTGCAGAAGCTCAGGTCCGGGCACAGCAACGCGTAGTTACGAATCTCATAAACGAAGAAGTGGCAGCACGAAAGCGGTTATTGACGGCTTTGGATACAACGAGCGTCGACAAAACAATGGCCGCAACCAAAGGCGGTGCCAATGCCGACTTTAAGAGTGCTCAGATTTTCATGGAACAGCTTATTCAGATTCTCAAGGAAGCTTCGTTCCGAATGGAACATAGGGACCAAAACGCAGCCGACACCTCTAATCAAGCAGGACCTAGATAATGGCATTAGTTTATGACCTAAAGCCTACTGGTGGCGATATTCACGATGTGGCTCCTTATTGGTTTGCTGCGTTCGTGCGTTTTGAATACCGAGACACCTTCTCTCGCGCAAGAATGAATAGCACACCCCAAAACTCTAGTGCCGTGGAAGTAAGTGAGGGCGTAAAAGAACAAGATCTCTTAATCGCCGACAACGATGTCGTTGCGTGGTCGGTAACTACCTCCAAGTCGTCACACACCAGCGCTCTTAGCTGCACCCTTAGTGCCGGAAACATTGATTACACCAGCGCCTTAGCTTCCGGAGACTGGGTGGGGTTCTGGGCTTTTGATAATAAGCAAGATTATATACGTGTAAGAGAAGAAGTCCGTAAAGCTAACCCCGCTAACGGATTTATGGACGGGCTTAAGTTTTTGGGGCGTGTTGATGCCATACGACGCAGAGAGGCGCGTGCGCCAACGGGACAAAAACAAATACAGTACACCCTTACTGGAACAGGATTTAGTGAGTTCGATGCTACCGTTTATTACAATTCCTTTTATAAAGCCAAATACGGGCAAGATGCATTGCTTTGGATGCTTGATTTTGGAGACGGGGAAGATAATCTCATTCTTGGATCTACGTACGCCAAAGGTCTTATAGGTTCCCAAGAGGCTATTCCCAAATTACTTCGCATTTGTATGGGGTTGTCTCAGGATAGTAGCGGCAATGTAACTGCGCAGGGTCCTTCAGACGAGTCAGCTTGGTTATCGAAAGAATGGCAAACAAAACCACAAAATGCAGCTCTCCACGGCACATTAAATAAAGGTTATATGGTGCCACCAACGGTGGGCAAATGGTTTGGCGACAAGAAAGAGCAATCTCAAACAAACTTTAAGGGCCTACTTAGCTATCCAGACATTTTGCGATCTTATATTGGAGTGCAGTCGTATGATGGAGGCGCCACCATAAACAGGGATCGCTCCTTTCCTGATGATTTAAAATCCTTTACTTCTCAAATCAGAAATTTCAATAAGAACACCTATTTTACCGATAAAGATCTTACGGGAGTGTATCGAGTATTGACCATGCACTTCGACAATCGTTCAGTCTGGGCCATTCTTCAGACCTACGTTAATGATCCCATAGACGAGATGTACAGCTGCCTACGTGTGGACCCAAACGGTAAAGTCCACCCCTCGTTGGTTGTGCGTCAGACTCCTCTGTCTAGTAACTGGTACGCTCAAAACGGTAAGTACGGCAATCAAGTAACTCCCTTTCTTAGCCTGCCCCGTTGGCGCCCACACGGAGATATTGTCACTGAATTAGATGTGGGACGAAGTAATGTCTTACGTCATAACTACATTCAGTTGTTAGGTCAGGATATGTCTGGGACTAATACTCAAGATAACGAGACGCTTGGTTTTGTGCGCAATCTACCAGTTATAGATCCTACAGACGCGAACCGATGCGGATTGAGAATGTACGAGAAGCAGCTTTCCGCTAACGTCAATGAGGCTCTAGCCTCTAATTCCGACTCGCAAGGTAGCATGTGGACGCAGATTATGGCCGACATTCTTTTCGGCAGTCATTTGAAGTACAGCGGAACCATGGTCTGTAAAGGTATACAAGAACCTATTTGTGAGGGGGACAACCTCGAATACGATAACGTCGTATATCAAATCGAAGGTATTTCTCATTCCGGTTCTATTAATGTGTTTGGGCAAAGAGATTTTGTAACCACGTTGCAAATTAGTAATGGCGTGTCGGCATTTAATCTAGAGGGGACAGAAGTCATGTATCCGGATTTGCGTGAAAGATTCCAGCAGTCCCCCAGCTCTAGATTTTCTTCCAGTGATACTACTTTTGCCCAAGGTCGAAAAGAACAATTTAAAGCCAGTACAGTAGAACGCGAAGGACCTGACGTATCTAGCGAAGAGGATAAGCAATAATGAGTAAGCTTAAAGACGGTACAATAGTACCACACTTTTTGGGCGTATCTTCGGGTCCGGGTCCGTCTACTACAGCTCTGTCCATGAATGACTTGCGTCTGCGTATCGGACGTATAGTCGCCGTCTATCCTCCGGATTCAAACGCGAATAGCAATAAGAAATTTTTTGAGTACGATGTCGAAGTGGATGTCGGTGCCGGCTTGACTAAAGTTTATCCCCGAGCGGTAATGATGGATCCACTCGGTGGCATAGCCGACACTTTCAACTTCACGCCCCGCATTTCCCAAGGCGGACAGGGCCAGGTAGATGCGGGTACGCGCGTATTGTTGATGTGCATTAACGGACAAGGTGGACATGCCGTCATTATTGGCGGTGCCAAGCATTTTGGTCGTACTGAAAAAGAAGATAAGGCCGATGGCCACAACATGGTGCTGGAGTTCAACGGCATCAACATAAGCATCAACAAGGATGGAGACCTCACCATCCTCCATAAAGGCGCTACCGACGCGAAAGGTAAAGTCACTGACGATTCCGAAGACACTAACGGCACCAAAATCGTATTGGATAAGAATGGTGACGTCCTCGTTTCTGCAGGCAAGAATGGTAACGCGTCTATCCAGTTAGACAGCAAGAATAAGCACGTGGTCGTAAAAGCGGACGCCACATTAATTGGTGACGCCACCGACCATATGATGCTGGGCGACACGTTTCGAAACGCACAGAAGCAAATGCACCAGGAACTTAAGGCCCAGTTACAGCAAGCCTCCACGGCACTAGGAATTGCTAGTTCGCTTCTTACGACTGCCGGTGCCGCCATGGCGGTACCAATTTCTGGCGCTGTAGCTGCGGGCCCACAGATTACCAGCGCTTCTGTACAATTAAAGATGGCGAGTACAGCACTCGGCCAGATGAATAGCGCTATATCTACATTTGAGTCGGGCGGGCCTTACTTGTCTGACTCCAACAAAAACGACTAGTTATGCCTAAATTAACCATTACCACAAACCAAGAGGGCGTAATTACTGACGTTGAGGGCGACCTCGAAGCCGCCTTTGCTAATGGCGTACAAGACACAGATTTTGCGTCCGTGGTAGATGCGATGAAGCTCTATAGTCATCCATCAGTTCAGAGCGTAAAAACTGATGTAAAGGCGGCATTTAAGTCACTGTTGGCTGCCATGATGGTGGCCTTCAATATCAAACGAGCATTTCCGGTGGGTCTTACAACTACAGTTACTTTAGCTAAATTAACCGCTTTGGGCACCGAAGGATCATTGACCTTCACGGACGGTATCTTGACCGGAAAGATTGACCCAACATAATCTATACGCTTGACCCTTCTTTTTCATGGCCAACTCACTCTACATACTCGGCAAACAAGGCTTACTTCATGGTAGCTTCGCGCTTGACGTGGACACCATGAAGTTGGCGTTGATTTCCTCTTCTTATGTTCCTGATCTATCGATACATCAATACTATAGTGATGTAAATGGATACTTAATTGGTGCTTCACAGACAATGACGGGCGTTTCTGTTGCTAACGGTGTTTTTAACAGTTCTTCTGTTACATTTAACGCCGTTGCAGGCGGATCTGAGGTTCGATATTTTGTAATTTATAAAGACACAGGGGTGGCAAGCACTAGTCCTTTGCTGGTACTTATTGACACCACCACGGGAGTAACGCTTCCGTTTAACACAAACGGTGGCGACATTGTCTGGGCGCCGGATTCAGGGGTAAATAAGATTTTTAGGTTAGTGTAGGTAATTTAAAAGTTTCAACAAAAAGGGCGGTATAAGATGGCTATTCAAGACGATTTTAGTATTTCTGCAACTGGCGATATTCGCTATACTGGCTCTGGAGCCAACTATACGGTAATTGCACTCCATCGCTGGCTTGGCGACTTGATGGACGACGCTCAGGCATCGGGTAACGATATCCTTGACATTACCGACGCCACTGCTTCTGAACGCGCCACCGACAACCTAATTACTTTAAAATCTCCGTATAATATCGACGCCGTAGCTGCTCAGCATTTATATGACGGTTCTATTGTACAAAGCAATGGCGATGATATCTGGGACGGTTTGGTAGTTATCGCTCCTGCTGGCAGCTATTTATATATCCAACAAAACGGTAATAACGTAACGCCCAACTTCTGGACCACGGGACTAAACGCCGACTCAGCTAACGGTATTAGTCACCGTTTCATGATTAAAGTACGGTCAGGTGGATCTGATATCGACGGACGACGTCTAGTTGGTATTACCCGTGAACACGGTAAAGTGTATTCAGAATTTAGAATTAACGGTACCTCTCGCGGCAACAACGTTCTGGCTCTCAGTGCTGGAGACGACCTAAACTTTACTACTTCAGCCGCTACAATCAAGGGTTGGAATACCATCTCAAATACTGAAGGGTATCGCCTATTAGACGTAGACAACAATACCGTCAACGAAGCTTACTACAGCGAATGGAATAGAGCTACTTTTTCGATTAATCAGTTGTATGAACGAACCAAATGGCTCTCAAGACGGGCTACGGTTGAGGATTCCAATTCAGATACCGGCACGGATTATGCTATCGGCAATGGCACTATTACTGGCCAGGCTCAGTCATTTGCAAACGGTAGCGTAGCACAATACGTTACCAGAGTTCATGCCAGATTGCGCAAAACCGGCTCTCCTACTGGCAACCTTACGGCCAAAATTTATGCCCATAGCGGATCTTTTGGATCTTCGTCGGTTCCTACTGGCGGAGCGCTGGCGACTAGCGTGAACATCGACGTCTCAAAGCTAACCACCACTTACGCTGAAACTGAAATTGGATTCACTACCCAATATTTAATGACTGCTTCCACCAACTACGTAGTATCATTTGAATATAGTGGTGGAGATGGGTCTAATTATGTAGAAGTAGAAGGCGCAGCGTCTGGCACGCACGCCGGAAATCGCTCAGAAAACACTGGATCTTGGGGAGCGTCTGCTGGTTCTGATTTGTGGTTTGCGGTTTACGACTCACCTCAACTTTATGGTTTGTCAGGCGAAGTGTTCCGTGGCATCACACACGAAGTTGCAATAGGATCACCTTCAGGCACATTCAATGCAGTAGAATTAGTCACTTGGTCTGGTGGTAGCGGCCAAATGTTTGCTATTGACTCGCCTACTGCTGGAACTAAGATGTGGATCCAGCTCTTGACTGGTGTAGCGCCAACCAACACTCAAACTATCACTGGATTTAGTAGTTCTGCAACGGCGGTAGCTAGTGGTACTGCGACTGAACGTTCTTTATCGTTCCCGTTCCTGGGCGTTTCCACCGGCTCCGCGCTTATTGGTGGATACGGAGTTGGTGTCGAAACGGCAGACTTGACTGCTTCTGACAAGCTATTCGATCTGACTAACACTCAGCGCACTCCGCCAAACAACGTGACGTTTACGGTCCAAGGGCTTGTTGCTTCTGAAGATCGTGTTCTAGTAGGTCCAGAATCAGGCGGTACTCTAGACGAAGCTCAGTTCGCCCTCAATACTACGCTCAGTGGAGCGACCGAGACTTCTGTGGTTATTACCACTACCATTCCGTCTGACACTCCGTCATCTGGAACTATTCGCATAGAGCTTGATAGCGGGATTTATCGACGAGTGCCTTATACTTCATTCTCTGGATCTACATTCACCATCGCCAGCACTGATTTTAGTTCAGACAACGCAACTGCTCCAGCTAATGTGTATATTTCTTACATTGACAAGCTTGCGGGTTCGTCCAGCGAGACCTTCACCGTAGTTTATTCTTCGAATCGTTCATTGTTTGTACGTGTACGCGACGGTGGCGGCACTCCGATCAAGACCTTCGAAACTACCGGTACTTTGGGGTCGGCAGGCGGTTCATCTACAGTAATTCGTACTAGCGATACATAATATTTATGGTGGTGAATGGCTTCTGTAACCAACAATATGACCCGCATCCACGATGCGGAAGGCACACTCACCGCCGGTAATATCCCTTCCGGTGGTGCTGGTGCTACTGCTAATACAGACATTTTCTTACAAGGAAGTCAATCGTTAGGTAAACGTATTACTGTAACGGCAAGCACCGAAGGGTTTGCGTTAGTTGACGCCGCAGACAACGATTGTTCGGCCTCTGGTACACATGTTGGTATGTGGATTTGGATTACACACTACTCAATCATGGACGATTTGCGTGTATCGCTATCTACTGGCACTACTCCATCCACGAACTACGATTATCACACAGTCCCTCTTTCAGAGTTCCCCGCCCTTGGTGGTTGGAAACGCGTGTGGGTACACGTAAACCGCACACCTAGCGGTACGGCGGGCTCGGGGTTAACCGAATCTCAGGTTCGATGTTATGGCGTACAAGTATCTTTTAGCTCCGGTCCTGGCGGTAGCGCTGCCAATTTGATGTTAGATGCAGCAGATTACGTTACTGGTCCTGCTTTGACCTTAACTGGAACGAGCGGGGTCTGGACTGATTTTACTACTTCAGATGAAAACTCTACCAATCAATATGGTGTAATGCGTAATGTAGGCGGGGTCTATAACTTATTCGCTAGAGTTAAATTGGGCACCAGCGGCTCCTCTCTCGCATTCACGGATTCGAATTTTGCAGTCGTATACCCAGTTCAGTCACTCGTTCAGTCAACTTGGATGGGAATAGACGTTAGCCTGGAGCATGCTAGTACTGCAATTTCTTGGACAAACGGCGTTATAAAATCTGTATCAACCTCTGGTAATCAAGGTGATCTTTCGGTTGTTGGAACTTCCGGAACGCTTACTGCTACCGGAATGACAATGGCGTCGCTGCGTGCGGTCACTTTAACTTCGGTTTGTTCTTTTACGAACTCTTCGTTTATTAGCTGTGGTCAAATTACGGCTCCTGGTAGCACTTTGACCGGTAATAAATATTCAGGATACGAAGGAACTACCGACAGTGCTTATTTAGTATGGGATGTCAATACCGATACAGACGGCAAGCTAGATAGCTCGAGTTTTACTAAAGGTACTGCCGCCACCCATGCGATTGAATTGGGTACTTCTAGTCCAACGAGCGTGACGTTACGAAATATCGCCTTTTCTGGATACAATGCAAGCAATGCCCAGAACGATTCTACAATTTTGGTCAGTAGAACCACAGGCACAGTAACTATCAGCTTAGTTGGATGTAGTGGAAACATTAGCTATAAGTCGGCTGGAGCTACCGTTACGTTGGTTGTAGATCCTGTAACGACTCAAGTCACCGTCAGGGACGTAGACACCGGGTCAGTTATACAAAATGCTCGAGTTTTACTAAAAACAGCAGACGGTACGGGGCCGATGCCGTATCAAAAATCTACGACCATAACTAGGTCTGGTGCCACGGCCACGGCTTCATGTACCGGCCACGGATTAGTGACTAACGATTACGTTGTCATCAAAGGCGCTACCCAACAAGAATATAATGGTGTCTTTCAAGTAACAGTTTCGGACGCCAATACATTTACGTACACAGTTACTGGCACACCAGCCACACCAGCCACTGGCACCATCACTACCACAGGCGCTCCGTTATACGGCCTAACCAACGCTTTTGGTATACTGTCTGCAACTAGGTCATTTACGACCAGCCAGCCAATTACAGGATGGGTTAGAAAGTCAAGTAGTGCCGATAACCCTAAATATAAAACCAGTACAGTCGGCGGAACCATTAGTAATACTACGGGGTTCTCTACTACTATACAAATGATACCGGACCAATAAATGAGTGAACTAGATAAGAAAAATGCTGCAGCAGTATTTTTAGCCATTAGGAATATGGAAGAAAAAATGTTGGCCCAAGATGCAAAAATTCAGACATTGCATACTTTAGTACTTGATTTAATTAATCGTGTAGATAGTGTTGATCAAAAATGGGCACTACAAAAAATTGCAAGTATGGGAACAGGAGCGACTGTTAAATAAATGATATCTATAAATTGGGGCACACGAGTTATTTCGATACCGAAAGCCGACACGACACTTATACAGCTTACGCCGTTTGAAATTAGGGAACTAGATTTAAATGCTTTTAGGTTAGCATTAAAAGATCTTGAGGACAGCGAAAATGGAATGGCTTTCCCTTACACACACAATCACAATCCACCGGTATCTGTAGGTGGAGTTACGTTGGCTCGAGTTATTGAATTAGTTAACGACTACACTGTAACTTTTGAGAATGGCAACTATGCCGTGAATCTAGTCGGCGGCAATAGTAATGTAGCCGACAAGGTTAACTTGAATACAGTATCTGTGCGTGCCGCCAATTCCGCTGGCTTGGTACATTCCAGAGAGATCGAAGAGCTTCATAAGCTACAAGGATTGAAGTCTGGATCCCCTATGACTGTCACCCCTACGTCTAGGACCGTAGACACCATCACCCAGACCATTTCGACCTCAGGCAGCGACGTCACCGTAACCAGAAGCTAAAGGCGTTTATGGCAATTAGCCCTCTATCCGTTGCTACAGATGGACTTCAACCGGTTCCTATTGCTACATTAAGTGTAGCGACTGCTGGGTATCAATCAAGCAGTGCTCCAACCATTTATGTAAATGGTGTTGGAATTGTTCAAACAATACTATTGGGAAATAGTGAACTTAACCTACTTACTTCAACAATATCTGCCGGCATTCAACAATCAATTGCTTTAAGTGAGTCTACTGTTGGACTATCGGCGTCCCCGGCTTCTGTAGGAATTTTAGAGGAGGTACTGGTTGGACGACCAAACATCAATGCCGACGGCTCACCCCTATCGGTCTCCTCCGCTCAAGCCGCAGCCTTGCGAAGTCTTAGTTTGTTACTTCACGACGCCTTTGCTGATGGTATTGAGAATACTGATTCCGAACATGTAGCAGATCGAATCAAAGTATTCGTGAATTTGTCCGCGCTTCAACAAGAACAAGTTGAAAACATATTCAATGAAGCCGCAGCCGCATTTACCAGGGCTCTGAACATTCCAGGAGAGCTGCCTACCACCAGTAATGATAGTTCTGTTACATTGGCCAAATTGACGACCACACCAGGCAGCACGGGTTCATTGACGTTCGTGGACGGTATTTTAACGGTTAAGGTAGATCCTACTTAGCTTTCAGAACCCGTAATCACTCCAATCTTCGTTCCAATCTTCGCTCCACTCTTCGAAAGGATCTTGTCTTTCGGAAATGAACCCGCTCTCGAGATCTTCAACGTAATCACCCCTAGCATTACAGGCCAGACAAATAGGAGCCATTAGCGGTTCCTTTTCCCACTCCCATTCGTGGGGAGAATCGAAGTGAGTAGAGGTCCCATCAGGCAGTTTAGAAGTACCAGGAGTATTTGCGTACATCTTATACAGAGCCTGTACTCGTTCTTCAGTCCACGGCTTAAAAGTGGATTGAACTTTATTTGGCGGCTGCGAAGGCGGACTAGGCTTCTTCTTTACTGCTTTCTTGGTTTTCTTTACTTTAACCTTTTTCATGTCCAATCCGCTTCCTTAAGAGTTTTGAGGAATTCTTCGTCCAAATCTTCGGCCTCTTCATCGCTGCCCGAACAAGTAGACGTGATTCGATTCCTGAAGAACCATTGATAGTCCCCATCTGGGGATATTTCTAAGTCGGCGTAGGAGTTATTTCTGCTCCACATGAGGACTAGATTTTTGTCTTCGTTGAGATAAATGGCTGGAGCAGGCACTGCCTCAAATCCTTTATCTATTAGATTCAAAAATTATGAAAAGCAATACATTGGAACCCGGTAACGGCGGCCTCAAAGGCTTTAACGGCTTCAATCCATTCTTTAGATCGCTTATAGTCTGACATGATTGCTCCAAAAGAAAAACACTCTAGCACATGGAGAGGATGCTAGAGTGTTTTGACTACTACTTCAGGTTAGAAAGCTGCGAATACGGTGGCACCGTTACGGCGTACGGGGCCACGTGGATCGAAAACGACTTTGATGTCGCCTGCGGCCTCGAGTTCATAGGTACGGGCTCGAACAGAAGCAGGCCGAACACCGGTTCCGTCGTCGTTAACAAAGCGTTTGTTAATTGATTCGTAGGCCTCGCGCACGGTGACGCCATTGCGGCGACGCTTTGCCATTTGGAGAATGAGTTGCTTGAGAGTTACGTTTTTGGTTGTAGTTGTCATTGCTTAAAATTCCTTGTGAGTTTGAGTCGGTGCTCGGTCTATTTGTAACGGGAAGATCTATTTGCATTCACACGTGGTCGTGCCGTAAGGACCGGCGTAGCCGCAGGAGCGAACCCCGTTGGAACACACCTCCTTACATTCTTCACACACAGACTTCTTGGGCAGCTTACATGCGGGCGTACCTCCATCAGGCGCAGTCGACGGCTCCGTCGTAGACAGAAGAGACATAAGCAAAAAGATTTTCATGAGTTTTCCTCTTTGGGGAGTACTGATTTTTGTAGCGTCGCGATCTTATCCGCTAACACCCAATTCCCTTTTTCAGATATTCGACTTGGCGTCGAAGCTCCGCGTTCTCGCCCCTAGCGGCTCTACGGTCTTTTTCGGCTTTGAGCTTTGCCGCCGCCCACCTTTCGTTGGCAGCAATCAGCGCGTTCCGTAACCTCTCAATTTCTTTGAGTGCCTCATCAAGAGTGAGGGGCATGGGGGCTTGTTCTCTCACTTTAAGGCTCCGTAAGGAGTAAAGACAGGGCAATAGTCCGTGTGCGTGGGTCCATAGCCGGTGGCGTCGTAATAACACCAAAGACAGTGGCCGTTAGAGTCAGGGTGAGCATCCACAGCCTTTGCGGTAGCGGTAACTCCTAAGTCGTAGGCCTCGAGTAAGAGCTGTCTATACTTCTTCACTTCGCCTCTCAGCCTTTTAACCTCATTCACCAACATCATCGAATCTTCGCCAGTACATATTTCACAGCGCTCCCAGGGATCGCGCCCATGAACGCATTGTAGAGGGGCGGCGTCGTAAGGAATCTCGAAAGCTTCGTTGGCCCGGTCCTGGATTTCTTGTAATTGATCTTCAGTCATTTTTTAACCACCTGACATATCCGTCTTCAATCCAAGTAACCATGTTGTTGCATCCGGGGCATGGCTCAGCAGCATACCCCGTCTTCGTATACCCCGTCTTCGTATACAAAGGCGACTTAGGTAATGGATATCCGCACGGCTCCCAAGGGCATCTTGGGGTTCTTTTGCGCTTCTCGCCCAGGACGTGCTCGGCTAGCGCGTATCCAGCACAAAAGAAGAAAAATGCGAGAATAGGGCCGATAATGATTAGAGGTTCCAAAAATAACTCCTTGACAATTACAGTGTTTTATGGTTTAGTTGTGAACATGAAAACTTACTTACTGTTGTTTACCGCCTTGATCTCTGCCTGTACCTCCAAGACGCCACGCGTCAAGGAGGTCTGCGACCATCTGGGCGGTAACAAAGAAACCCACGATTTCTGTATCAATAAGCTTGGATACATGAAGGAATACGCGCTTTTGCCCACGACTCCAGTAGAGCAAAAAGAGTATTACGACAAATTCATGCGATGCCTCATGAAGCAAGACAATTGGGACGAGGCAGGTGAAGTGTGCTCTTCACTTAAGGTCGAAGAACCTTAAGTGATGCCGTGTTTAGTGTCGTAGTAATTCCACCAAAGGGTCAGAATGAACGAGTTCAGCCAGACCGATGGTGCGCCCAGTGTTACGCCGTAGATGTGAAAAGGAAACGTATTACAGGCGTGTCCCACAAGAGCCAGGACCATGAATCGACCCAAAGTTTTTATAGTTTTGTCCATAAGAGCAATATACCTACAGATCAATTCGGTATGAAGGAGACATGTATGGAATAGCTAACAACCTTCCGGTACCATTGCTGCTTGCTATTGAGGATGTGCACGGGGAGCGCGTTTTCACCATAGACGGCAACGGAGCCACGACCTTCGGTCCGCATTATGACGAAGACGAAGCCCTGCGCATACTGCGTTCTGTCTTCGGGTTTACATCATCTGATCAATATGTTGATTTTGCTTTTCGAGATGCCGCAAACAATACTTTAATTGAGTCAAAAACTAGGGGCGAAGTGAGCTTCAGCCCTAAAATCACCGACAGAAGAGTTATTAGTTTATTCCGGCGCATGGCTCACTATGTAGGTAAGTGTACGTGCGGCGCCGATTCCTGTGGACATCCTAACCATTCGTCTTGGTGCGATAAGGTATAAACATGGAAGACTTGACTTACGATGATTGGAAAGAAGACGGAGTCGCGTGCAGACGCTGTGGCAAGCCCGTTGAAGGCTTAATTTTAAAAACAAATGGTGCGAGCAGCACTCATTTGAGCTTGACCGGCTGCTGCGGTCCCACAAATGTATTTTACGCCTGGAAAGAAAAATCGAGTCTCCCATCGTTTGATGAGAGCAAAGAACTTGCTTGGATTAATCAGTTGTATTGCCGGCGTACAGAGTCTGTGAGTAACGCGCTACCGATGCAGCCAACTACACGTCTTTGTAACTGCCCAATATCGTCGCTAATGGTTTCGGGTTGCCGCTGCGGCGGGAAGTAGATCCTACAGTAGAAGAGTGAAGAGCCACCTCGTGGTTGGGGTTGTTGACGGTGTGGGTTCCGAGCCGTGGCTAATTCGGGGCCGTCGATCCACCGGCTTTATTCAATTTAATGGATAAAGAAAAAGAAATTGAATTAGAATATTTGCGGAGCATTACCCGCTGCAAATATTTATTTATTAATCCGAATTATCCTGAATTAAATTTAACCATGTGGTGCCCATGCTCCAAGGTCACTGGCCATAAAGATAGATGTGGGTAAAGGTGGTGCAAATGAATATAGAAGAAGCTACATATTTGGACGAAGTGCTGGAAGCCCTCATGCCCTTGCTTACGCCGAGTGAAATACTGGAGTTGCTTGGGAGCGATAACGTGCATCATGTGAGCGCCATGTGTAGGGGCATGTCGTTTTTAGATCGCTACGAACTCTCATTCCATTGGGCCGAGTTCGAGGCAGCTGTAAGGGCTCTGCTACTGCACCCAAATTGGGGCGTGGTGATTACGGCCCTGGACACACTGCGAGCCATTAAAGCCTACGATTCTATTACGTTTAAAATGGTTTGCGAACTCGCGAAGTCACCCATTCCCATAGTTGCCCAAAACGCTGACTATTGGCTTGTGGAAGCACTCGATGACGAGATGTGAATCACTTCTTGAAGTATTTGGAATGACAAGCGGTTCCCACAGGCCAACCGCCCATATATCCAGGGTCTTCTTCGGGGCTCGACTCGTCTCCCCAGTCTGAACCACCGTTGATGACCACTGCGAAGTGAGGCCACTCCCAAGGTCCGCCCTTCACGCCCTTGCCGCAAATAGCGCATGGAGTCTCTCCGTCGACACATTTCCTGCTGTTTTCTCGGTACTTTGGCCCGCTAAAGGGCGGTATCGTGTAGCTCATGTTACCTCCCCTAACACTCTCGATCAAGGATTTTTGATTCAGCCAATCGATTCGCGGCTTCACCCTCGGACTCTCCGACACGGGCTCTAACTTCTCGGGAGTCTGCACACACGATAGCAAGCATCAGGTAGGAGTTTGAGCCATTGGATCGCCGTACTTGGCGTTGGAGTTTTTCCTCAGCTTGTTCCGCAGCCTCAAGAGAGCGATGACGAGAGATGACTCGGATGCAGGGGAGAGAAGTCTTATTGAGCAGGTAGTAAGTATTCATAGTGGTCTTTATACAGGATCTTTTATCGGGAGTCAAGAGTGTCTTGTGTGTGGTTTTTGAATACATGTACGTTACCAAAAGGTAACGTTTTGGAGGATTGGATGTTACCAAAAGGTAACGTTTTATCCGTACAAAGGGAATCTCTTTGATTAGAAGATCTATTTGTGTCCGGAACGCGGTCGAGGTCGACCTAGCCCCTCAATTCGCGTCTCGGGCATGCGTATGTCCTACGCAGCCCGCAGGTTAGCTACATCCCATCCACCGTACCAAGCTTCCATGAGCTTAAGCGCTTGGCTTCTTTCCAGACCGTCGGCCTCAAGTCCTTGAACGAAGGCAACAAACTCGACATCCAGGGCAATGATACGCCTTGCACCGGCCACGAAGGCGTCATGTCCGAATTGAGCTGCTTTTGCTGCGCGAGCATTTCGTTCGTTGTTGTTCATGAGTGTCTTTATATAGAATCCTTTATTCGTTGTCAACATCCTTTTCTTACAAATCTTCGTTCTCATGAACATATTGAGTAAAATCTTCTGTCGAGCGTCTGGTTTCACCTGCTAACGATTGCGCAAGGCCACGACGTACCGATGAAAGCATATCCGGATATCGCCACCATAACAATAATTCATATAGCCATATTTTAAGCCGTAGTTTCATTTATTTCACCTCCAGACGTGCACTTCCGCATCAGGATAGTTCTTACACGCTTGCAGATACCGTTTAACGAATTCTACAAGATTTTCGTAAGTTCCCCAGCCATTTGCCGCATTTAGCTTTTTAAAACGCTCCGGATCCTCTTGAAGCTTTTGAAGCCCCGCAGTCAAAGGCACAATCAACCGCCTTGCGAACTTCGAATCGTGCTCATTGGGTTGCCACAATATCTCGTAAATACCAGCCTCTTTGGCCATGGGGGCTAGGTTGTGTGTGATGTTGGCCGAATAGTGTTCGGGACGAGTTTTGGCGGTATGCTTGTGTCCACAGTCGCATACACACTCGACCTCAACTTCCGGTCCTTCAAGGTAGATATCAAGGCTCATAAATTATATCTCAATTCCAAGGGCTGCACAACTCTCTTTCATTTCCCGCAGAGACCACTCGTCAATGAGCCTGCTCACCTCAGATTGCAAACCCAAGGTGTCCGCAAGTTCCCATAAGGCCTTGTTCCTTTCGCGATGAAGGCGGAGATCTCCTCCTCTTAAAGTCTCTTCCGTGAGACTCCGTAGTTGTAGAGCAATACCCAATGCTGACTGACGCTTTACCAATAGGGCCTGCCTTTCGAATTCGGAGTAGTCGGTATCGGCTTGACCTCTTCATGCCCGCATTTTTTTAGAAGTCTTCTTGGGCGGCTTTTCTTTGTCGGCAACACCTAGGTTAACCCTCGACGCAAGATCTTCGTACTTGTTCTTCCAGTAGTGGACGTCGCACAGGTCACCCTGGTCAATGTACTCCTTGTGGAGATTGAAGGCGAACGAACCGCAACAGGTAGCAAAGAGGTTCCCATTGGCGTCAATATCTGTTTTTCTTTGTTTGCAGGTTTTCATGGGAATTATCCAATGGCGACAATGTGAACAGACCAGACACCTGTAATGCAGCCCAGCATAAAACACCAGTCTTCGGCGGCCTCGCGGGTGGAGAACATCTTAATTCCGGCGCTTGAAAGAGTATCGACGTTCTTGCGTCGGCCCACGTACTTGCCGTCTGCCAGGAGGATGACGTATCGAGCGTAGTTCCCGTTCTCTTCGTTTGTATGGAGTTCAGTTCGTTTCATGGGTACCTTTATACAGAATCCTTTATTCGTTGTCAAGGGCCTACTTAGTTACGGTTGCGATAAAAGCTCTAGGGTCTTTAACTTCCCCCGTGTTTCCCCACCTGTTCTTGATGACCTCTGTTCGGCCAGACCGCAGGTGGACACAAACTACAAGATTTGCCATCTGGACAGTCTCATATTCTGAGAGCCAGTAGAACGGAGTGTCAGAGCGGTCTTGCTTCCATGTGCAGTTCTTCTCGATCACGGTCCCGTCATGCATCACGGCGAGCACCCTGTAGTCGTTCTCTTCGTTTGTGTGTCGTTTCATGGTTGCTTTTTATTCGTTGTCAAGCATGTTCCCTTTTAATCGTCGTGTGCGAAATCGTTAGCCGCTCTTTCTCCGGCGGAGTCGTCGAGTTCACCTTGTAGGCGTTTGATTTCGTTCTGTAGCGCTTCAATAAAAGCTCTAAGGGCTTGGACCTCGGACTCCAGGTCCGTGAAGCGATTTTCTAAGACGGTAACGGGTGACGCCACCGGTTCCTGCCTTCTTTGTAAGTATTGGTCAATATTGAATTTGTAAGTATTGTACGCGGTCTGTGTGACAAAACGGGGATTCATGGTACCGTTGTAGACGTGACCGATTTGGGTCACGCCAATACCACGGAAGGTACGGGTGTAGCCGTCGATTTCTTTCAAGGTGTAAGAAACTGAATTGTTGGATGTAGTGTCTACGCTACTCACTTTAAACCAGCCGGAAGCGTTAGTCATGTCGCCCGTGTAGTAGATCTTGTCGTTGATTGCGATTTTGTTGTCGTTCATGGGTACCTTTATACGGTATCGCGTAGATCTTTGGCAAGCCCCAATCTTTACGGCATGAATTCTGATCAAAGAAGCGCCCTAAATGAGGCCTTTAATCGCCTACTTGTTGAATCGGGTCTTCCAAATATACCGGAATTTGATCTCGCCGCCTCTATTGAGAGCGTAGACGACATTCAAGCGCTTCAAGCCGCTGTCGTGCCCCTGCAATCTGCTACCGACACTCTAGCTGCGGGTCCGGTCACCGGCCTGGAAATTTCAGGATTTACGGGCGATGCGACTCAGAAGGTATTCGGGGCCACGGCACTCGATACGGGTTTGGCCACGGGTGTAAATGCCGGCACTGCGGGTGCCGCTACCACGGCCACCGCGCTTAAAAAGCCTGGCGCTGCCGCTAACTGGACGGCTTCTGACCTTAAAGGCCGTTGGCTTCTGATTACTGGCGGTGGCGGTTACGTCGCGGGCGAACTCACGTTAAGACCCATTGTCGCCAATACCACGGACACCATCACCCTGGCTTCTGTACCTGGAATGGATAACACCACCACATTCCAGATAGTTACGCTCGCGTCTTCACTCCAAGTGATTGGGGGCGATGATGTGGCGTTGAGAATTCTTAATAATCAGGCCCCGATAGAGATAGTGGGTGTCAACTTCGCAGACGATTCCGGCGACTACTTCGTGGAACTGCTCGACAACGCGAAGGTAACCTTCATAGGCTGCCATTTCGATGGCATTCCCACGCTAGATGGTTTTTCTGCTGCACGTAATGCCACCGTAGCTCTTCGTCATTGTCAATTCTCTGGTGGTGCGGGCGCCACCGTTTCAAAAGGTTCTTATCTCGAGCTTACTGACGTTCTGTGTCTAGCTGGAGGTCAAATCGAAGCCAACGCCGTTGCTGCCGTGGATGTACGCACACTCGTAGCCGCTGACGCCACAGGCAACGCTCTTCGTCTAATTGGTGTAGGTGTGGCCACCGCCGAGGTTTCGGCCTCTGATGGTGGCGCCACAGCCGTTTACCTCGAATCCGTGGCTCAATTCACGGCAGTAGGTACTCTGCTAGTGGGCACGGGTAACACCGGCTACGGAATCGAAATGGCTGGTGGTTCGGGTGATGCCGAAATCACCGGCTGTACGATTACGGGAACCACCGGAGACATCAACTTCTTTGGTAACAACTTATCTTACGCCACACTCACTAACCCCGCATACGGCGTAGTGAAGGGCTATGGCTCTAGAGCCACGGCTTCGGTGGCGCCCACTAAGGCTCTCACTTACGGTAACTACACATTCGTAGGCTCTATCGACATTTCTGGTCGATTACTGCTCTACGGGTACATGAACATTTCCGCGAATCTCGTCGTGCCCACCCTCACTGGCACCCAGGTGCTTGACATGGAAGCGGGTACCATTGACGATGTGTGGGCTAACTTCGGTCAAATTCGCGGCATGCTCGAAGTGGAGTGTAACTCCGCTACGGCAGTCATTCGATTGCCTTCTGGGGCTGCGATCGCGGGCGTGATTGTAGTCGTCGCCAATACCGGCTCTCAGACCGCGCTCATCGAACCTCCAACAGGTGGTGTTCTAAATGGCGGCGCAAATGCCACCGTGGCTGCGGGTACGGCGAAAAAATTCATTTCGTTGAACGGTAACGGCGGCAAGAACTACTACACGATTTCGTAAGGAGTTCCCAGTGGTTATGAAACGCGGATGCGCCCACGTAAAGGGTCTTTACACCGTACCTGGCGGCAGTGGCACCCAGCTGGCCGATGGTGCGGCTAAAATCAAACAGCTTGGTCTCAAGGTTTTGAAGATTTACTTGACCTCCGACTACCTCACCGACTACCCGCTCCAAAGCTCTTGGTCTGCGGTTCCCACGACTCTTACGGAATTGGTACAAACCACTCAGTATCAAGACATTCTCGCCGATTCTTGGTGGGAGACGATTATCTTCACGGGATTCACCTTCGCCAACGGTTCTACTAATTGGTGGCGCGTCAACCCCTCGAATGCAAAATTTCAGGCCGAATACGATGAGCTGTACGACCTCGGAGTGTACCTGCTTGGTTCGCCACATCCGGCGAGGAGATACGTGATTCAGAACTGGGAAGGCGACTGGGCACTGATGGATGTTGCTGGTGTGCCTGCAACCGTTGTTGATTACACCATGATCCCACGTTATGCCGCGTTTCTGGCGCACAGACAACTTGCTGTCGCCGATGCCCGCAAAGACACTGCCTCAGCCAGCAGCCTTGCCATGGCTGTGGAATTGAATCGTGTCGTAGATGCTTTTCAATTCCCGGCGCGCCGCCGCATCATCAAAGACATTGCGAAACGTCTTCAGCCGGACATCATTTCCTATTCTGCTTATGACAGCACAATCGTGGACCAAGGTGGTTGGGGCGCTTCCACCGCCGCGTGGATAGCCGCGACCACACCCGTCTTCACGAAGGCCATCAGACAGATTAAAGCCGCATTTCCGGGTGTACCCATTCAAATAGGTGAGTATGGATTTCCGGAGAATGAGGCACCGGTAGGCCACGACCTCTACGCCATGAACCAGCTTGTAAACGACATCTGTGAAGCCGAAGGAATCAAGACGCTGGTCTACTGGGAAGTGTTTGATAACGAGCAAGGACAAGGTGGACCCGGTACTTACCGTGGTTACTGGTTCTTTGAGCCCGACGGGACGAAGACCATTGCGGGCCAGTTCTTCGAAGACATGGGACCTTAGTCTTCCGGGACTTCGAGGTTTTCTTTACGCGCGAACTCTTTGAGGTTGTATTCCATGGCCTCGACACTAAAGGCTGTGTCGTGACACTCCTGCAACCTTCTTAGGAAGGCTTCTTCTCCATCGGTGGGAATCAAGTCCGGGTAGACGTTATCGACTAGCTCGATTACGCCCTTACCCTCGATGTTGGGCGAGTACCGTTCATCAGGAATCAGAAAGCCGATGGCACACTTTCTGCCGCCATCACCGCGATAGGCGCACGTAATATTTTGTGGCACCAAAGGGTCTAGGCCCCTGACTTCGGACCCCTTAAACCCCTGAGACTTCAGACCCCTGTAAGCGATGTTAAAAATTTCTTGTCGCGTCATAAAGTCACTATACCATGAGATCTACGCGACCACAATCTTGACGTCATGGCGATGACAAATGATCAGAAGAAGGCGTTTAATGACGCGTTTAAGCGGTTGCTCCTAGATGCAGAGCTACCTAACCCCCCGGATTTAGACGTAGCTTCGATTCTCAATAGCGCCGTGTATGCTACCACGGGCGACTTCGTTCTGTATGTTGACCCCCTTGGTAATGACGCGAACGCAGGCACCTTACCGGGTGTTGGCGCGTGTCTTACTGTTAGAGGCGCACTTGCCAAGGTCCCGAAGGTTATCCGCCACGCGGTCACAATCAATGTTGCTGCGGGTACTTACGAGGGCTTTAACGTCCAGGGATTCACCATTGAGTTGCCTGAGGATGGCTCTCGCGCCGTCTACTTAGATATCGTTGGTACGTTAAGTGCTGCAACGGTAGCAACTGGCACCAATTCAGGGACGTCCACTGCAGGTTCTGCAGGTAGCGGAAGCACGTACGGGACATTGACCGATTCTGGCCAAGCTTGGACCGTGAACGATCTCGTAGGAAAGTACGTTGAAGTAACGGTATCAGGCATTACACGCGCATACGCGATTGACTCTAACACGGCAACTGCGATTACTATCGTAGGAACGTGGTCTTCTCCTGGTGCTGGCACAGCATACACGATCAAACAACACGCATCCATAGTCAACACCATGGTCCCTGTTGTCGAGTTCCCCACAGCTAAATTCGAAGCCAGTCCCGGTGCCGGAAACTTTGTCGCTCACGGCATTGTCTCGGTGCAGAATAACATGACAGCGCCTAACACGAGTACATTAACCGCTGCATCTAGAATCACGCTGCGTAACCTGCACCTAGACGGTACTACACTACCTTCCCCCTCAGGGTTTACCGCACTTAGTACTTTGTATGTTGCGGATAATAACCTCGTCTCGTTGTACAATTGTACGATCAGTTCTACTACAGGTGCGACTCCGAACATCAACACTTCTGGCTCGTTGGCCGTGACCCGATGTTATCTAACGTGTCTGGCGTCTAAACGCGGGATCCATGCCACAGGAGTAGACGGCATAGCCCCTTCAATAACCGTGACCGGTTCTAGGTTTTCTGGCGGCGCAATTGGCTTTTTGATCTCGGCCCCAACGAAACTCTGCAACGTGACGTCCTCAAGTTTTACTGGCCAAACGACAGCCGGGATTCAGCAAGCCGCAATGTCACAGATGAGTGTCGTTTCTGGTCTGGTCATGACCGGCGGCGGTGGGTCGACCGTTGGGATTTTGATCAACGGTACAGGCGGCGGTGTGTTCGGGAGTTCCATTAGTGCGGGGAGCGTTAGCGGTTTCGGTACGGGTATAAAGGTCGATAATCCTAACGTGGCGCACCTAGGCACGTGGACGGGTACCGGAAATACTACCGGTATTTCTTTGTCATTAGGCGCGGCGGTTCGCATAGGGTCAGGCACTACTTTGACCGGAACCACCGAAGTATCAATAGATGGGGTGACATCCGATTTGGCAACGATGCGTGCGGCCTCGCCGAAGTTGATTGTCAACACCTACACCACAAGATTTTACGAATAATTAGGTGCTGTTTTCCACGGACACCCAAAGAAGTAATCTTGGATACTGAATACCTTTCAAAAGGAGTTTACTTAAATGGCAGCAGAAATGAATCCTGAACTTAAGCACGCCCTCAATGAGGCATGGCAACGGCTACAACGCGAAGTCGGAATCACCGTTGATTTTCCTTTTGATTTTGCAGACGCTCTGTGTCCTACGGTTCTCGTCTTGACCGCTGATGGAGCCCCTCTTGAAGGTACTGTCACCGACGCGGGTACGACTTTGGTCAAAATGGATACCACGGACGATGACGTGACCGTGAACCTGCCTCCCGCCGCAGACATGAAAGGTCGAGCCATTACCATCATGAGAATTGCCGCCGGCAACGTTGCTACCATTGTGCCCGATGGCGCAGAAGAGATCAACGGCGAAGTCACCCACGCTCTTGTCGAAGACGCTGAAAGTGTGACCCTAATGTCCGATGGCAGCAATTGGTTCATTGTTGGCTCATTCGCTGGTAATGCTCCTTAATGGCTACTGATTTACAAATGCCGTATGTGGCGCAAGCTCTTACCGCCGACGGAGGTTCGGATGGTCGACTTACCGTCGCCTCCACCGCGAATCTACGTAAAGGCGCTAGAGTGTTGTTGCGTGATAATACTAACGATGCCGTGGAGTTAGAAATCACGAAAATCGTGGACGCCACACACGTGGAAGTAAAAGATCCTTCGAAGATCGGCTCTTTCCTGTACGATTGTTCAGCATACGTCATCACCGGCATGTCTCCGCCCGTAAACGACACCTTCACGACCGCAGGTACGGGTGGAACCCTGCCTGACGGCGATTATTACTACCGAGTTACGGCTGTTAATTACTTAGGTAATGAGACTCTGCCCTCGGTGGAGACCAACTTAGTTATTTCCGCAGGTACGGCAACGCAAATAGTTACGGTGAAATGGGCTGCTGTGGCCGGCGCCGTGAAGTACAAGATTTACGGCAGAACCACTGGCGCAGAGCTATACATGGCTACAGTTTCGGCTGGTACGCTTGAGTGGGTTGATGATGGTAGCGTCACACCCGCAGGCGCATTACCTGTGTCCAATGGGACCGTAAACAGCGCCATCCTCACCCAGAACAAGCAAACGGACATGTACGCTCGTACGTGGACTTGGTTCTAAGGCTTTAGTACGCTCTAAAACGCCATGGATCTCGACGTCTTCATTAAAAGCTTGCAAAACACGACCGAGAACATCAGCGCTTTGCTGGAAAAATGGGACCAGCTAAATCCAGACCTCACCGCCCACTACGTGGACGAGCTTGTGATGCTTATTGCTCGGATTCCCACAGCACTCATGATAGCCACTTCAAAGAATGTCGCCCTCACCTACGAGGTTGTTCGTTTTGAGAAAGAACTTCAGCTCAACAAATTCGCGCTTCAAAAGCTTGGTGTGGACGTCGATGCGATTTTGAATTTCAGCACCGAGTAACGGTACAAGCTTCTCGTCTGTTGTCAACTGATATCGCCGCCTCTATCAGCTTCCAGTTGGGTGAAGCTGTACCGTCCTTGAGCATTGGAATACCTTCGGGTGTGAGTATGAACACATAATAGAGACCGTATGGGTCCTTTACGTCGTAAGCCCAGGCGATATGGCGAGAGCATTCTCCTCCGGGAGGAAAGTAATAGACCACCTTCCAACCCCTCTTCTTGTCTGTCTTGGGGTCGGTGTAGCCCCAGATTTCGCCCGGCTTCATGTCGTAGCCTCAGAAGCCATAATCGGGGTCTTGTTAATCATCCTCTGGAATATCCTTCGTGAGTGCGGTGAAGATTTGTGTCTGTGCGGGCGCTGGGGTCTTAGACACTAGGCGCTTAAACCGCCTACCTGCTTCGGAGCTAATGGCTTTGATTGCTTCCTTTGAGGCAACGATTTCGTCCCGCCCTTCGACGAGCACGTCTTCGACCATTAGGGTAATAAACTCTTGGGTATCCTTAATACTTACATCACGGCCCAGTTTGGCTTTCAGCTTGTCGACCACGTGTTCCGCACGACCTTCCGTAACCCACTCCTCCGCGATGTCTTGAGCCTTAGTTAGGAGTTCTAACTTCTCTGGCGAGGCGTTTGTATCTCGTTTGGAGCGTCGTTCCGAGAACTCGGGGCGTTTGTGTTTGGCAATAAGCCGTTCACCATTATTTGTTCTCACCTCAATGGGCGGCCTGATGACAATGCCCTCAGAGATTTTGGGTTCTAGAATACCGTTACGTGCTGCCTGTCTGCTCGGCAGGTCCCGCTCTCGATCGAGAGTGGGTATGTCCGCGTCCACTAGATTCCAGGCCACGAATTGTAGTCCTAACTTGGACACAAGGAATTCAGCTTGCTCCACGCCCAACCATTTCTTGGTGGTGTCTAAGTCGTCAGACATCAAGACATCGAAGGCCACGAACTTCAACTTGTCGCCATAGGTGTCTTTCATGCCCTGCCACTTACCACCATAGGCCTCACCGAAGACCACCATTTTCTCCACGCCCAACTCAAGGAATCGGCGTTTCAGGTCTTCGACGTCGAAGACGGCCACGAAGTTATCGTGTTTCTCTCCACCGGAAAAGAAGGTGATTTCCGCTTCCACTTGTTGGGGGCCATCGTCGGTAAGTGGCGGCCCAACTACTTTACGCCTCAAACTAATATGGGCGGAAGTGCCGTGAATTTTTTCGAGGGCGTAAACTTGCTTGAATGCAAGGACTTTATTGTTCTTGTATAGGTTGTCAATTTTGAGGTAGCCCATATTACATTACCTCTGCGCGTGTGGTCGCGGTCTGAATCCATGAGGTTTTGACAATGTTTACTACGCCATCGTCGAAACGCACGGGCGTGTAGCTGTCGCAGTCGGGTCCAACTACTTGGAACGTAAGGCCGGAGCCCCGTACACGGCGACGCTCTCCGGGTGAGAAAGATGCAGGACCTCCAAAGAGTTTGGCCACCAACAACGAAATTAGCCCCACGATTGCCATGAATCCGCCCCAGACCGCACTTGCTACCAGGAACTTGGTATCGCCGTCTAAGGTATTGAAGTTCTCAAAAATTGTGTCCATGGACACTTCTTAGCGGGAGATCGTAGGCCCAATCCAGGTTAGGGTGTCGTTCTTTAGCTCCACTAGCTTGGTGTTTTGGAGCATGCCGATAATTCGGTTGTAGGATTGAATGTCGAGAGTATTCATCATTCTCGCGTACAGGTGTCCATTCGGAATCGAACCCAGGGATTGAATTGCTTCCCCTACTGCCGCCACTAATTGGAGTGCCGCGTTTTGTTGTTTAGTCATGATTTCTTTCTATCAAAGAATTGGGGATCTTGTCAAGGGAAATAAAGAACGGGTTTATCTTCATTGGGATCTTTTATACGATTCAGCTCTTGAACCCATTCATTTAGCGTCTTATCTGCTTGGATAACGTTGATGTCGATTAACTCCGGAGCATCTACATCCAGCGCTTTGCGTTGTTCGACCAATTGTTGGATGTCGTAGCTCAGACCCTCTCGGTCATCGGCATCGAGGTTTTTCCATTGGAGCATTCCCGCCGCGATTCGCGCCACTGCCATCGGGTAGTTCGTAACGAACGTTAAGGTATTCAAGGGTAATAACCCTTTAAACCTGGCGGGCGCTCAAGGCCCTCAAAGCGGACGGCGCGAACAAGCTTTAAATCCTCAAGACCTGTCACAATAACGGTTTCTAATACTTGGCCGGTTTCATCGAGCGGGAAGAATTCATTGTGATTGGTCATGAGCAGGAATTTCATGTACTCGCTTTCGACCTCGTACACAGAGTAGACCCCGTCGTTGACGAGACACTTGACTTCGTACGGCAGCTTGTACAGACCCTCGTTCATGGTTCCTTGCCCAGTGCTTCTTCAGCGGCATCACTCAAGATAGAATCAACACTCTCTATTGCGTCTTCAAGGGAGGTGAATCCGTCAATAACGTTCATTACCGTGATGGCGTACTGTCTCATCATTTCTTTCTGGGTTTTGGTAAGGTTTTCGGTCATGCGAAGAAGATGTTCGTTCAGTAGCGTACGCGCTGCGGCTAGGCGTTGTTCTATGTAGTAGTATTTTCGGGGCATTAGAGACCTTTCAAGACCGGTACAGGATCTTCACCGCGCATGGCTATAGCCACAGACGCATAGGCCCGTACAATCTCTCGATTCTTAAGCTTACTCTTAACAGGTAGGGTCGCGGTCAGTACGGCAATAAGGAATTCAGCCGATGCACGCTCTAGGCGAAAATCATTAAGAAGAACATCAACCCCCTCAAATTCTCCGTTCCTTAACAGAGGATCGATGAGATTGTAGACTTCTTGAATAGCTTCGTCAGTTTTACCGTCTCTATCCAACCCCAGGGCAGGAACCCACGACACACAATGTTCTAGCTTATCCACCGTTAATCTCCGTATTTAGAATTTCTTCCAAATCTCGTAAATCCTTGGTCACAGTTTCTAGTTCCAGCACTTCTCGAGCAACTTCGAGTGGCATAGTTTGTTTTTCAATCCACGCAGCAAAATTGCTTCCAATTACTAAGTTCTGAACCATAAGGCGAGCCCTTTGGACCGTCTCATACCAACCATCTATTTTAGCCACGGACGCACCCCATGTTCTTTAAAGTGAGAGGATCGTGCCAAGCGTAGATGAGCGGCTCCCAGGAATTAGCTTGGGCATCACGTACTTTCTGAACTACCTCGGCGATGGTGTCCACGCGCGTTGAAGGCCATCCGTAGTCCATATAGGCCCACGTGCCGTCGCGGAACTTAATCAGATTGACGTTGTGGCCACCGTAGCCAGCGTGGTCGGTCGAGCCAGGTTCTCCTTTGTTCTTCCACATGACCGTGAGAAGATACGTGGTCTCGATTCCGAGAGCTGACCGGGTGTTGTTTTGCAACTCGTTACGCATCACCGCTGCAGAATAGCGTCCGAATTCGTCGCAATCACCAATGAACTTCTCCGGCTCATTATCGGCCCGCCACTGAATGTGACCGATTGAACTAGTGGCATCCCACAGTTCCCGCCATGAATCCGCACGCCATTTAAGTGTGCGAATATAGCTAACCAAATCGCTTAGCGATTCGAAGCGTTTAAGCGGGGTGTTACGGGTTTTGCGTTGCCAGATCAGGGCATAAAGGTTCGACCAAAACCGCATTACGCCCGCGCGGAAGTAAAACCACAACAATGCCGATAACAGGAAGTCTTTTGCTTTGCTCATGCTTCCTGTTATTGCGGGTAGATCTTTAAGAATCGAAGCCGAAAATCATACGCACGTTTTCGCCGCCGTATTTGGTAGCAAGCTCTTTAACTGCGGCAATAAAGTCATCAAGGCCATCGGGTGCGTCCCAAGAGGTACGCACGTGCGTGGCGTCGCTTCGTGTGGCGAATTCATCCTCTTCGACGACAACGACACCTGGCCCTGCGATGTCCCCGCTCCAACTCGTGGGCATGATTCCAGCACGCAATGCCCTGTAGGCGGGGACATCCAGCACTCCATACTGGGTTCGGCGCGGTCGCGGGTGCGCGAGGATTTCTGCGAAAGTAGCATACCCTTGGCTATGGTCACCTAGGTCGTGACCATCGATTTGATCACCTTCGTCGTCCCACTCCGGCTCCACATATTCAAAGTCTTCAGGAAAGCCGCGATCCGAGGTAAGTGGCGCAACTGGATCGAAGGTTTTAATTCCCGCAAAACCATAGCCGTTACGAACGTCGGCCAGCCACGCAAACCAGTAGTAATTGCGGTCACGACCATATTTGAACTCCCCGCCCACATCTTTGTTTGTCTTGAAATCGTACTTAGCGGTTTCGACATCAATCCATTTGTTGTCTTGCTTGCGTTGTACTATGTAGTGAATGTCTGTTCCCATGATTTATCCTTTATCTGTAGATCAAGAACCCGAACCCAATCGTCCCGCACCAGCACCCAGTTTGCCTTCGGTGCCGAGACTAATGGATTGACCTGCGGCACGACCCGCAGCACGTGCACCCGCATCAAACCCACTACGAGCGACTCGTTTTCTGGTACGGAGATTGGAGGCAAACCAGCGTTCGACCGCCTCGTCGTTAGAGGCAATGCGTGCCAACGCCGTGCTCTTGCCGTCGGCGGCAGCCTTCGCCTTAAACTCTTCGCTGTCTTTCTTCAAGCGTTCGGCAAGGGCATCGACCACACCTAGCCGGAAGTTATTGCACCACGTACGACCGTAGCTATTGTTGGCTAATTTGAGTAGCCGGTCTGTCTCGTTGATGAGCCAGCGATACATGTATCGCACCGTGTCCGCATCTGATTTGCGACCCACGATTGAAAGCCCTTCAGTACCAAAGACGTAGACCTTACATCCGTTGGCTCTAGCCAGTACGGTCGCGAGCCTCGACTTCCAGGTCGAAGTAGAGTTATCAAGCAGGTCGTTTCTGAAGTCTTGGATTTGCTCCTCTTGGGTGCCGACTTCCAGAGTAGCGGCATCAAGACGGTATTCGTCCATGATACGCTGGGCGAGGGACATGGCGGCCGCCGCCTCGTGAACGTTGTCGGACTTGGAGAGGCGTAGTAGCTTCTGGACTCGGTCAACGGCTTCGGCTAAGTTCATGGCTCACTTATACCATTAAAGAGAATCGCTTGTCAAGTTCTTAAGCGGCTCATTTCTTCACCACACACCAGTCGGCGTGAATCGACTTAGCTTTCTCGGCTCCGCAAACGCACTTAGGCTTGAATTCGTAGCGAAGCATACGCGCCTCTTTCCATGTTTGTGATTCGTTCCCCGGCTCCCACAACCACTCGGCGAAAGCTTGTAACTCTTCGGGGGTTACTTCTGACATCATGGATGCGGCTCCGTTTTAAAGTTATCCCGATTTAGAGCGTCATGATCTCTAGATTTTGTCGTACCGGAACATATCCTCTTCAGCACAGTCTTTCTCTGCCGCCGCAACATAAGCACGGAAGGCTTTGACCATGTGGGCGTATATTTGGTCATACTCTACGTCATCCACTTGATACTCGTGAATAGAGTTAGTGAGTATATCCATTAGCTCGCGAACTACGGTGTTCTCCATGCCACTAAAATGGTCGCGTGGAGTCACGATAACTGTGTGGCCGGAATCGATTATTTCCTTCGCTACGGCAGCCGCTTCTTCGTAAGTTTTGTGCAAAGAGCCGTATTCTTGGCTTCCTACGCGCACTTCGTATATGGTTTTGATTTTCTTGGTCATAATTCACCGTATTTTCTTCGCGTAGTCCCAATCAGGGCAGATCCTGTAGCGAGCGAAAGGGTCGTTTTGGAGCCGCAGCTGGCCCACAGTCACGGTCCCATTAGCCAACGCTTTCGCGTCGGCGGCACGGGATGCGGCTTTCTCTTCAGAACGCTTAGTGGGTTTGAAGTGCTTTGGTTTCCGTTTCATGGATAGTCTATATGGAGTGGATCAATTTTTACGAAATAGTTCGGAGTACAAATAAATTCTCAGCTCGTTTGTGTCCATATTAGCCAATTCGCTTGTTTCTTTAACGGTTAGCGATCTTTTGAACTTACGTTCTAATTCAGCCGTCAGCCAATTAAGAATCGCAGACCTGTGGCCACGGCGCTCGTATCGCTGGTTCTCTAAATCTTCGGTGTGGCGCCTTCTGAATTCTTCTAGCTCTAATACAATCCAAATCCCGTAAAAGCCTATCACACATACAAGCTGTTTTACCGGCTCAACATCTGAATTAATGAGAGCGATAGTCGCAACGATGGCGATGAACGGCTTAAGCAGCATTTTGGACCCCCTCGTCAGACTTCACATATTCGAAGGTATAGCCGCCAGCGGTTTTATTTTTACCAGTCAATACCTGAGAGATCGAAGTTCTGTGGATGCCCAGAGCGAGCGAAGCTTTCTTTACGCTATTGTATATTGTTTTGTTTTGGTGACAATATATCTTCACACTTTTAGATTGACTAAGAGTCTGACCTCGGCATTGTGGGCATGTCGTATTGTTACGGGATCTTTTATTAACGTTTCTAAAACTATTTTCAAATTCGTGCCCAGTCGGACACCTCATCTTAAATGCTGTTGTAGTGTCTGTATAGACCCCAATCCTTTGAATATTCTTTTGTTGTAATACCAAATCTACTTCTTGTTCGGATAACGGGGCATTAGGAATAAAATACAATTCTTTTATCAAATCAGGATACTTTCTATTAGCGATATGATAAACAGCTTTGTCGTTAGACGATAGTAAGTCTTTGACCGATCTATATTTTTTAAGAATAGAATAGACCTCATCTTGTGTTCTTTGACGAATACGGTTTGGAAAGACTTCATTTACCAAGCCTTCATGGTATTTGCAGGCTGCAACATAGGCACCTGGTGACAGCGCTTTTGCTTCTTTAAGAGTGGGGTGCTTCTGTAATTCTTCTTTACAGTTTTCTCGATTATTTCTCCAATGTCCCGGCTCAACAGACAACTTGCTCCAGTTAGGTAGAATGGTATACAGTTTTTTTAAAAAATCATTACATGAAGCGTTCTTGGACCATCGGTACCATCTAACGCTTTCTTGAAGACCCTCAGGAAAATCACTCTTAGTTGCTTTATAATCTTCAAACTTACCCGCCTCTTCTTTCTCCTTCCTCAATTTTCGTGCAAACACCAAAATCTTCTCTTTAGTCTCCTCAACCCGCGCAAACTCCTCAGACATCCATCGCTTAGTCTCAGTAAACGTGCTCCAGGCATAGGGTTCAAATTCACCGTGGTCGACATGCTTAAGGTCTTGGAACGTATAAAACCGAGGTAGATTGACTTTAGGTGGTGTTTTAGGTCGTTCGTTCTTTTCTCCGTTACCGCGTTGCTCACGAACAACCCGCTCGATGTCACCAGCAACCGGAATAGCTCTATGCTTCCATGAACCATCGTAAGCTTCAAATACCTTCCGCGTACCCATGGCCATCACAAAGGACATAACGTGGTGAGTTAAAGGCGCTGTTGCCGTGGGAGTGACTTTGATGAAGAGTTTTTCTTCTTTGGGTTTCTTCTCGGAGACGCGAACCAACCTACATAGAGCCTGGAAGTTCTTGTCAGGATTCATGGTGCAGCTAATGTCTACGATATTAAACAGTTCAGTGTAGTCAAAACCCAAAGTTGCTCGATTCACAACAATCAAAACCGGTTCGGGGCCGGTTTTAAACTGCGTGACATTAGCGCTGTCTTTGTCTGAATCTGACGTCGACACCAATGCATCGATACCAAAGCTTTTGAGCACCCTCTTGGCTGCATACGCCTGACTTTGTCGGTTACAAATGACCAGAGTCTTTTGCAAATGTCGTTCAAAGAACGCCTTGGCGGCATTACCCAATACACCCTTATTCCAGTTCGGAGTCTTGACGGGATGTTTAAGCCGTTTTACAAACAAATCACATAGTTTAGCAAAGCTATCAGTGAGTGCTAACCTAACCTGCTCGTCGGTCATCTCGACTTCTTGTCGTAGATCCTCGTCGCCGTTGTAATCGTCCATCGTAAACGGTAGCGCCGTCTGTACTAATTCAATGTAAGGGTCCTTCAATACTTCATAATCAAGCAATTCGCATGCCGTTACACAGCGCATGGGGAAGTTCTTAGCCTTAATGAAGGGGCTGGGAGTACCGGTAAGACAAAGAACCTTGGCGCGTGGATTCTTCTTAATGAATCTCTGTACCATTCCGTCTTCTTTGTCCGTGTCTTTGGCAAAGAAAAAGTGGTGCGCTTCGTCTACTACGATAAGTCCGTAATCGGTCGGAATCTTCCTCATTTTGAAGAAGTGTGGAATTGCGACCTGGATTTGTGCGTCTACTGGCGCACACGTCAATTCCGCAAAAGAATATTTCACTTCCAGGCGCTCAAGACGTTCGTAGAACTGCTCTCGCAGTACGGTTTGGCCGTGGGCAAACACCAACACTTTGGATGTGGGATTATCGCGCAAGAAGCGTTTAATAATCTCAATTGCCATGTTGGTCTTGCCGGCACCGGGCGTGGCAGCAAGTACGGCACCACCAGAGGGGTCAGTTTTTATAAGTTCGTAGACTTCACCAACTAGCTTATCTTGGTAACTGTAATCAGTCATAAGGTATTTATACCGTACCGACTGGATCTAGTCAAGGATCTTCAACTTTCAACGAGAAGAGGTTCCCTTGCCATCACAGGTTTGGCATAAACGAGAACAACCATGTGAGCCATCGAACCATGTGCCCTCACCGCGACACTCCTTACAATACCGGCGGTGCTTCGCCGTATTGATTTGAATCTGGCCAACCACGTCTTCAATGCAGTCGTGCAATAGACGACGAACATCGTGCATGTTGTCGCCAAACTCGGACGCCTTGTCGTGCGCCTTGTCGAGGAGCTTTAGAAGCGCGTCGAGGTTCTGGTTTTCTTCGACTTTAGTTTTCATGTTTCCTCCGGTCTACGTGCGCCATCAAGGATTTCTAATCCGGTCTTAATGGCATCAATAAAGGTCCAACCCGCTGGCGTCTTGGCTTTCATACTCGCGGGACGATTAATATTCTCGTAGGCGCGATAGAAGCGGTCAAACTCTACGTCTCGGGCCATAAACTCTTTGACGTCTTCGGGTTTCACCCCGCCACCAGGAAGTAGGCAACTGCTGAATAGGAAAGAACCGCAAAGAGAACAGCAAGCACAGCTAAGTCGATAACGTTGCGTAGGTTCATACCTCTAAACTAGCCTGTGGATCTGTTTCGGACCATAAATCTCCAGACTCGAACTCACGATCAGCTACAGCCCACCACAAAACACCTTGTTCTTCGCCAACTAATTTTTGGGTAAGCCAATCCTTTTGCTGGGTGTTTACGAAATAAATCGTTTGTCCAATTGGAGGAATCTTATAAGGCATGTCTGACATATCGTACAATTTGGTGGTGAATTGTCCATTTTATCGGACAATCAAGACAAACAGGCAATAGAGGTCGTCGTTCATTTGCTATCCCCGATCGCTTTGGCGATGGCGGTGGCAATGGCATCGTCCAACAGCGAACTGCCGCCACGAGTCTCATCTAAAAGAGATGGACACTCTCCCTTGACGAGCGCCACCAACTCCTCAAGGCACGCAAGCAAATCCGGTGCGGCGGCAATGAGGCGCGCGTTGGCTTCGTCCGGGTCTCGAATCGCTGCGACGGTTCCGTAAGCCGAGACCACATCCCATCGAAGCATTCGATGAAGGTCTACAGCCACGGGCCCGCTTCCCAAAATCACCTTCGACACCGCTTTCCACGGCCCAGGCGTAAATTTTGCGCTCACAGCACACCGCCTCTCAACTTAGCCACGGCCACCACCTGCTGGGCGGCGCGTACCCAGTTCTCGGGCGTAAGGCTCCAGGCCTCGCACGCGATTCTCATCTTGCACAATTCATTGAATCGGGTGTTAGTGGCGTCGGCAGGCGCAAATTTTGCGCTCATGGCCTTCCATTCCTTGCGTAGTGAGGAGAACTCCGCGCGTTGCTCAAGCAGCAACACCATCTCGTTATAAGCGGTTTCGATCGCGTTCTCGTGTTGGAACTGAAGGGCTTCTAGCTCTGCTGGATCGTTGTAATAAAGTGTCATGGTGTAGTTATACAGGATCTTGTGGGGTTGTGTCAAGCTCTTCTTCCCATGCGGGATTGATTATCTCCATGTCGAGAAAATCCTGTAGCATCGCAAAGGAACTGACCGTGTATCCAATCTTCATGTGAAATTCGGCATACTCTCGTTGGGTGAGAACCTTCTTCGTGTGGTAGTCGAGACGTAGCTTATTCAAGTCGATTACGCCACCGTCCACAAGCTTGGAGAGCAGTGGGTCGGGGACAAAACGCTGTTGACCCTTTTCGTCGAAATACGTCGTATAATGGTCTTTGCCGACCTTGACCATGACGTATACCGGCGATTCTGGTACTTCCGCTTTGGCCATCTTGTACAGAGCCATCACAAAGTTCACAAAATTGTCTTCATTGTAGAAGGGGTCGGCGTCAGTGCCACTGATCTTCTCGTACATCTCCGCATCAAAGCCGTATAGCGCATTCATGAAAAACTGACCAGGCCGTTGACCGTTTAACGCCATTTCTAGCTGTGTCCATTTGTCTTGCGTGGCTTCAAACCAGGCTTTGACTTCGCTGAGAGTTTTCATTTGTTTCTCGTCCTGAATGCGTGTATGACTTCGGTCTCTAACTCGGTGCGGAAGGAGCAAAAGTCGCCGTCAATGGAGTATTCACGTTCCTGCTGTTTCCTCACAACGGAAAGCGTTTTGAGGAGAATGATGATTGGTATGAGGGTGAACACCACAATCACGATATCGACGAAGTTCATACTTCCTCTACTAGATCAATTACGAGTTCGTCGTCAAGTTCCTCGGCAATCATTTCTCCTAATGTGGCCGCACGTTTTGCGCGTTCATTTAATTCGATCATGATCGCCATTGGAGACCAACCCATGGCGCCCAGCACTCTAACGGCTTCGTCGAAAGTAACTTTGTCCATGGTCAATGCATAGCTTGTGATCGTCACTTGACTTCCGATAAAATGTTTTGTATAAAGGTACCCATGACCGCATATCTCACCGGAAATTCTCTTTCTCTCGGTATTAGTCGCATTTCAAGTGGTTTTCTCGTCGAGGACGTTAACTCGGAACGGGCACGCCCAAATCGCGGGTACCACGACTACAATCGCAGACTTACGGTCTGGGGCTTTGCTAAGATAAAAATTGACGCCCTAGCTGCGGAACAGCTTGCGGACGTCACCAAGCCTTTGTATATGTGGCAACGTGAAGTGTCTCGTATAACCTACGTTGTTGGTGATGTAACCTTCACCGAAATACTCATCAACTACGGTTACGATTCGGGGGATTAATCGTTACGGTACCTTAATTAGGTTTTCTACGAACGACCGATCTTCTTTGAAGATGGGTGTGACGTTGGGCACGTACCATTCAGAACGCTCAATATATACGGGACCTTCTATTTTGGAAAGGAATTGACCGTTCACAGTAATTTCAGCCCGTGCGGCCAATTCTTTTCGGACCTTGCGTTTAACCACGACTCGACCGTCTTTGGTATGGGAATCTAGCGCCGCCCAGTTAAACCCCTTTTGGAAACACATCTCGTGCTGCTCGGCACGACTTTTGCCGTGTAGCTCTTTGGGAGAATACAGAGATTGCGCAAGCATGGCAAGGCTGTTACGGTTCCAATCTTGTTGCCGCCAGATAAAATAATTGTTGACTTCGTGTTCTGGTAGAACAAAAGCGCGGGCATCGAATACAGCTTCTTTAACCACTGGTCCGGGGAAGAGTCGAGGACTGAGAGTTGTCATCTTGGCAGAAGCAGTGGCAGCGGCTACAGACACCATCTTTTGTAGGTTGTTATCAAACCAAGGCGAGGTATCAATATCTTTGTAATTGACCAATAACAACGAGATTTCGTCACTTTGAGTGTACGCCAATACCGTATTCTGGACTTGATCGCAGAGATGTTTGGCGACGTCATTCATGACTGCCATTAAGTCTTTGGCGTATGGGCGCGCCAAGCCTTTTGTCCAAGTATGGAAGGCTTTGCCGTCCAATCGAATAATCACGGGCAACCGGTTGGGGAGATAATGGCGTGAGGCGCCTTCATACCGTTTCATCCGGTCCCCGAGAGTATCTTTCATGATTTGTTCGTATCTGACTGATCATGCTTCCAATCACGACATTCACGCCGAGAACGCTCTTTACGTTGATCCTTAGTAGTATTTGCCTTAGTGGCTCCGTTAATGAGCTTAACTAACAGAACGTCACGGGTTTTAAGCTTATTTGGATTTATCGTCTTTGGTTTCATTACGTAATCCCTTAACTCTCATAACTCGACGTTCTTCAGCCTTGCTAGCAAATTCGTATGTTTTGATTTCGCCATCACTATCTGCCACTAGAAAGGGATTTTGTTCAATACCGGTAAAAAACAATATTGACCCCTTTGACGGGATGAGAGCGGTGACTTCACCTATTTTATTACCTACGGCTACAAACATTCCTATTTTAATGTCTTTAGCTTTCATAGGGATCTTGTATCAGATTGATTGCGTCTTGTCAAGATCTTATACTCGGAATATGTTAGCTTAATTTCGCATCTTACGCACATATAATAACCGGCGACACGGATTGCGAACGGCAGATCTCTTGGATCTTCTGGTAATTTTCTGTCAGGAAACATTTGATTATAACGTTTAACGGAAATATCTCCACCAGGGATTATTAGCCATTCATGCTCGCACATTCACGGACCCACCTCATCCATCCAAGCGGTATCGCTCATAAGCTTATCGAGATAATCCCACATCTCAAGGTGTTCACCCGAAGAATACAGCTTGGCCGTAAACTCCTCATGCTCTTTACGGTACATTCTGAATAGAGGTGCGTTGCAGGTATGGATGGTATGTTCGACGTTTGCAATGCGGTCGGCAAGCTTAAGTTGAGTCGCACCGGGCGTGGCTTTGATTTTAGGGTAAGTTTTAGCCTTACGTTCTTTCCTATTGACCCCAGGTTCATCGGTAACTGCCGAAACCAGTTCGGCTACACGTGGACCAAAGAGATCGGCAATGGTCGCACTGGAAACGCCCGTGTCTTCGATAGAGTCATGTAGGTATGCGGCACACAGCATGTCCTTATCAGAGACGTGGAACCGCAACGTGAGAGTGTCCACCACTTCGTAAAGATGATAGGAATAAGGGTGGTCACCGTATCGCTGTGAGTCGTGGAGCAGCTCCGCGAATCTTCTGGCCGCCTGTACCTTGTTATCGAATTTCACCATGTTCTCTATTAGCTGGTGGATCTAGTAATAGTCGTAAGGGTCGCGAATATACTCTTCGGCCAGGTCTCGAGCGAATTGTTTGGGTTCCACGTCTTCAGGGCAGTGTCCAAATTCAAAGCATTCGTAGCCCGAGTCATCGTCTTCAGGATGAAACTCGATTCTGTGACCACAACAGCCGGTGTCGCAGCCGTAATAGGAATGGTAGACCAAGATTTTCATGAGTTGGATCCCCTTTTGCATTCATCGCAAGGGGCGTAACCGCTGCAATAGCACGTACGTAAATCGCTAAAATGACTGTGTGGCGCATTGCCACTGTTCTTGCACTTGTTACAAAACGGAAGCCGCACGTATTCTTTCCAAAACTCTGCTGAATGTTCAGTACAGTAAATAGGCCCGTCGCCTGGCGGGACCATGTAGACGAGGTGTTTGCAGACCTCGCAGCGGTTCTGTCCCGAATTCCTCACTCACTTGCCTTCAAACTTTTTCTTGCAGTAGAGGGATTGTTCGATTTTGAGCTTAAGCCACTCGTCGCGTAATCTATGGGTTTCGTTCTCGAGCCTGTCGAACTCGGGGTCGGGGGATTCGATTGTAGGGTACATACGCGACTCCATGCCACGCATTGCTTCCCACCATACGAGATCGGCTGCGTATCGTTTCGCTCTTTCAAGCAACTGTTCTTTAGTTAATAGTTTCATGTTCTTAGCCTTTGAGCACGATTTCAAATTCGGTGGTCTGTTCATCTACGCGAGGCGCACACGGGCCATAGATACGTCGATAGTCATTTTGCAATTACGGCCTTCGCCTACTTTTGAGACCGAGAGCAGGTTCATTTTCCTAAGCCGGGTCAGATATTTAGACACTACCGACTGAGGACGTCCCAACTGTTTAGCGAGAGCACGCGTCGATATCTGTACCGTCTTACCGGGGCCGGTGGCGTTTGCTAGGTGTGTAAGTGTCGTGTTCAGGCCGAGTTTCAGGTCCAGGTCTCGAACGTCTTCAAGCTCGGGGAATGGGTTTGTATCTTTGTCTGTCATAAACCTCCTTTTGGGGGTGTTGGTCTGAAATCCAAAGTAAGAAAAAATTTGATTGTCTTCTTTTAAAATTTTTAATTTTTCGCCTTCGAACGCCGCTTTGCAAGCTTTAAGCACTTTTTTGAAAATGGGTTTGGCTTCAGTTTTTGCTTTGCTTGCTGATGACAACCCGTTGATGTAGTTATGGAGCGCCAATTCCGGGGAATTTTCTGAAAGGTTTGCTCCCGAACTAGCCTTACGAATCAACACCTGAACTCTAGCGGGATTTTGAGAATAGGCAACCGCGAGAGCGGCCTGTACAGGTGCACGCGACCATCCGGATCCGCTACAGTTTTGAATTACAAAGTCGATTCCATCGCAGTATTTCTCACGTACTTTTTCTTGCTCCAAATACTCGACCACTCCTACATGGCTCCCTGGGTTGGTGGCTATGAGAATACATCGGGTAATAGCAGCTTGTTTTGATGGAGCAACTAAGCCAGGATTTTTAATGGCCATACGTTGTGACGTGCTTCGAGACTGGCCAGAATCAATTACATCGATGGCGTCAGGAACGGCGTTAAAAAGAACCGGCATGCGAACGGCAACTCCGGATTCTACTATCGCCATTAGCCGGTGTTGGCCATCTTCCAGAAGCCCGGAAGAACTGAACGTAACCCCTTGGCCCGTAGTTAAGAAGCCTCCGGTTTCCATTTTTTTCGATATAGCGCAACCCGATCGGGTTGAATCCGGCGATTTCTGGTGTTTCGCAGCAGCCAGGATTCAGCTATATCTGGTGTTACTAAAACTAAATGAGACTGAAGCTCCTTGGTTTTGAAGACTTCATATGTCCACTTCTGGTACTCTTCTCTTATGACAGATTGCATTGATTTTCCTTTTAAGGGGTTTCTTGTATTAATCGGCTTGATCTCTAGTCGTGTCAACCACCGGATACAAGAAATCCAAAACCCTCTCCGTATCGAAGGTGCTTAGTCCCGGCTTAGGACGTAGACTGCAGCTCACGGTATTGCCTTCAATTTTCACATCCACATCGAGCAAGCTCAACACGTCGTTGCCGTATTGAAAAATAGAATCATATAGAATCTGCTTAATGACAGCCTTTATAGTATCAGCAAATACAGTACTAACCTTCTGACCTACAAAACGCTCCCGTAAATGCTCGTTGAATCGAGCCTCTAGTTCCTTCTTAAGAAAATCCGTTTCTTTACGCGTCATGACACATCATCCTCAATCTCTTTAACTAGAGTCCGATTCTGAACCACATCATCAAGAGCCTCTTCAGGCCCCATGGGGTGGTATCCGCTTTCTACCTCGTCAAGCATCGATTGCAAATATTCCTCGGCGCGGTCATCACACTGGCCATCGTCCCACGATGCGGGCATTGAGAGGATGACATACTCATTCGCCACCCACACCATACGAAATTTACGGTTTTCTAGGTTCATAACATTTCGTTGATTTTGCTACCAATTTCGCGTATCATCATAATCACAGCCGCCGACCCCACAATACACGATAACCCAAGAAAGAACGCGATGTAGGGTTCGGACTCTCCAAGTAGTAACCCCACGGCCACACCTATTCGGTAAACTATGAATGCGGTTGCGAAGGCCAGAAACAATGCGAGCACACCTAGACTGAAATCTTCTACAAAGTCTTTCATTGCTCTGGTCCTATTTCGTCTACTTGGGTAACGACCCAGTCGGAAGCCTGTGAGCGCGCCGCCTCAGCCATTGCCTCTTGCTCTTCCTTCCGCGTGAGGTCAGTGGGGTCAGAATCCTCGTCGTGCTCGACCACGATTTCTACTTCTCTAATGGCTGTAAGTTCTACGCGTACACGTGTTTTCATTCTAAATCCCTTTGCAATACCAGCGAGGGTGCAAGCACCGCCTTGGCTTCTAGCACATAAAAGGATTGGCCTGAAAGTTCGGCGCATTTGGTGGCGCTAGCAACCGCATCTTGAAAAGAAGTATATTTTCTGACGGGAGGGCTATGAGAGTCAGGATTCCAGAGGATCCAGAACTTCTTGTCTTTGGACTCACGTCCCTCTTCTTCCGGCCACTTCTGACCGGGAAAGTCGTTGCCTAGAATATCGTCGTAGTAATTGCTCATTTCTTTCTCTTTAGGGTTAGTTGTTATTAAGTGAGTATCTTCGCCAACCCGCGAATAAACATAAAAATAATGAATGTTACTGTAAAGGCTCTGGCGTAGAAGAGAAATAGCTCCCACCATGAGAACTCAATCACTTCTCCTTCATCGGTTCTCATTTTAACCTTCTTCATAATTCATTTCTTTCCTTTGGCCTTATCGCTGTATCTCAACATCGACATCAAACTGGAGAGGTGGGCATGATTCCCAGTAAGGTTACCCTCCTTCTCTATACGCGCTGCCGCCTGCGTCGGCGTCATGTTCCACTCGGTGCGCGCAATGTCCTTAATCATTTGCTGTACCTGCTTCTTAGTAAGGTGCACGATTTTTGGTTGTGGCGATGGCGTAGGAGGGTCAAGCATTTCGCCGATTTCGTCTTGGATCAAGGCTAGATCGATAGCCAGGGAGTTAAGGGAATCAATCTTTTCTCTTAAAGCGCCGCGAATAGATTTGAGGTCTGCACCCAAGTTGTACAGGGTCCGGCGTTTGAGCGTTACCACTTTTTCTGTGTATTTTTTCATTTGTCTTCCGGGTCAGGTGCAGTGTGCTTGTCGAGTAGCGCCATCAGCTGGTCGGAGGAGGACAGGAACTCCAGGTGAAAGAACTCGTCTTTTTCCGTGAAGGAGTTGCGAATCTCCTCAATCTTCTTGATGAGGCGCCACTTGCGGTTGTCGGCTTTGATGCGGATGGTATCGATCCGGATGCTCTTGGTGACTTCAGCGGTCACAGGCTCCAAAAACGACAGGCTCCACCCGCTGCCTTTTTTGCCCCAGTTCCATTCCGTGGAGTCTGGGCACAAGGTGACGATTTTCGCCCTGGTCGGAGTGATTCTCTTCACGGTGTGAATCTGGTAGCCGTAGTCCCGGCTATGGGGCCCATAACCCAGTTGACGGGTCTTGGCAGCTACTTTGTCGCCTGGCTTCAGGCAGTCAAGAAACTTCTTTCTTTCAGAGAAATCCATTATGACCTCATTTTGCGAATCTGCACCCAATGCTACAAAACGGGGACCAGCCGTTAAATAGCGGTCGAAACTTGCGTCCACATTCGATACAGACATCGCCGTTGCGCTCCAACCATTCTTCGGCTTCACGGCGATTCCGCTCTTTCGTGTCCTCCAACACCTTAATGGCGGCACCCAGAGCTTCATCGTGGTCCACGTGGGCACGGGCCAGCTGGACAACCGTCTCCATGAGAGGAATGGTGGCGCGGGGCATTATTTGCCTTCTAGGCGATTTGAGCAATACTCTGCGAGTCGTACTTTAGCTTCATAGGCTTTGACGAAGGCCTTGACGATTTCGTTTTCAAGCTCGTTGAATTGTGGATCTGGAGTCGGGTTTTGTTGCAATAATTCCTGCTGAATAAGTTTGTATTTCCTGACGTCTGCCTGGCAGTATGAAAGGTCTCCGGCTTGTTTTCTGACGAGCTTCAAAAAATCTTCTTTGCTCATGGGTTTTGTCATGGTCTAATCCTATCGTTTTGATCTTGTGGATACACAAGAAGGTGAGTGGCCTGTAGACATCAAGTCCTTCATGTCGCAGCGGCAGGTATCGGATGCGGAAGGAGCACTCGCGTTTTTGGATTCTTTGTACTCCATGTAACCTTTGTATTTTATAGGATCTACATCGATATCTGGCAGTTGAAATTTCAGAGTGTCTTGCCAGTGCTTGAGGTTAAAGTTGCTGATACCGCCATAGACAATGCGACTGATTTCGAATGTGACGTACGGTAAGGATCGATTCGTTAGACCCTCACGGGAAATTACATCAACCAATTTTCGAGCACAACTCATTGGCACGCTCAAAACGCCTTGGTCCGTCTGGAAGACCGCCAATCTCCCCATGCCGTACGTGTCGGAGAAATACGATACAATTTCTTTTGACTCCAACAACCGGAACCTCAATTTACCGTCCTTGGGGACGGTGATAACTTTTTGTCCTGATTCTCTTTCGATTTTGGCGATAAGCTCTTTGTAAGTTGGCAATGTCATGATCTCACTCCGGTCGGGGTCCAAGAAGGTTGACACCACGTTTACGCGCGACCGCGTAGATAATGTCAATAGCTTTGGTGGCTTTAAAGATCATGCTCACTCCCTTGTTCGCCGTGCGTCTATCGCCCATGTTCGCATACATGGTCGTAATTTTGTCCGCGTTGGCGAGGAATCCGCGTTGGACCCTGTATTCATCCCACAACTGCTGATTCGTCATGTTCTTGATGAGCATGTTGTCTTTATACTTTATTCGGATCTGGAAGTCAAGGCAGGGTCTGTAATTTTTCCGGCAGCATTTTATAGATGCCGAAACCAAGCGGGACCGCGAGGACGAAGATGGTGGCAACCAAAGAAGCGATGTAACCGGTTCCATGTGGGCCGCCACCAAACATTTGATCCGCGAGGATCATTACCGCGTATATTGTCACAATCCCCATAGCAAAGCAGACTGTGACGCGGACAAAGAATTTGGCCAATTTTAAAAGAGTGTTCATCGCTTCCTCTCGCAACATCCGTCGTCGTGACCTGTCGACAATAAGTTCTTGATATCGCAAGAGCATTTGGCCGCAAGTGGTTTTAGGTGGTAAGTGTACACCTCAGGCGGAGACAGAATCGTTACCCATTTGATGGATTTGTCCACAATAATAGACCGTTCCCATAGGTCCTTAAAGGACGCGGGATCAACAGGATCGACGGTGAAGTATTCTGAAAAATGTTTGGTCGAAGTCTTCATGGTTCACTCATTCCGGCTTGATCAGCAAATCCGTTCTCATCACATACTTGGAACCGGATACGACGGTAGTGGATTCATGTAGGCGTGCATGTGGGAATATCAGACATCTGCCCGGTTCCGGCCAAACCGTCATCTTTCGGCCATTGTCGTCATCCTCGTACAAGACGGTTTTTCCGCCTTCAAAGTCGTTGTTCAAGTAAAGTAGGAGAGTGTGCGTGCTCATACCTCCAGGCGTGCTGCTGGCGCCGTCACGATGCATTTTAAAGTAGTCGTCGACGTCATAGCGGTAGGCCCGCCATACGGGACTGTATGCGTCACAATGGAAACCTTTAAAATGTAACTGATCAAATACAAATTCGGTTACATGGTGCCAATCGGTTATGATTTGACGCTTAGCTCTCCTAATGTCTCTACCGTACGCCTTACCAAAAGGCGCGTCTTGAAGTTGTGTGAGTTGATCTACAATCCGATGACAGAGTGATTCGTGAGCAATTTGGTCGATGACTCTAGTCGTGGCGTAAATTGACATGGACACATCCTATCAGTCGGTAAAGCTTTTGACCAGACCCCAACAGGCAGCACCCATTAAGACAAACACTATAAGCTGAGCAATCACGGCTTCACGTTCCGAACAATAGGGCCTTTGGTCTGCTGTGTGACTCGAATATATCCGGCTCCAATATCTTTAAATCTTAGCCATTCTCTATCTACCATAGCCATGTTGTAAGAATGATCGATATGGACAGGTCTCTTGGCGTACAGGTGATAGCTGTTGTTGGTTTTGAGGAAATTAAAATCCTCGAGAGCCGCTTTCGGAATCTCGGTAAGAAATGGATGGCCATCGTAGAATTGGAGTTCGCGTTGCCCCACCACTCCGTTGCTCCAGCCAATAAGAATGGTGGCGTTCACACCAAGCTCCTGGTCAGGACTTAGGCACGCGGCTCTCGCCTTTAAGATTTGGGGCACAAGCTCTACGTCGCCAATATTACGCAAATATATTGGTTCTAATACTTCGTTACGAAAGTCGTAGCGCGATTTGGCGCCGGGAACATAAGCCGATACCGGTACAATGATCCAGGCGGGTTTAACGGTGTGTGGATTGAGACCATTGTCGATGGGCGTTCCAAAAACATCTAGCAACATGCGTTGAATTTCTGTCACAGAGTCTTTTGAGAGGATTTCCATATTCTTTTCCATTTTGTTAGCTGCGTGTACGAATTTTTCAACTGCGGCTAAATGTTCTGGAGAATTAACTTCTTCGAGTTTTTGTTCCCAGAAATTAGGGCTTACGCTATTGATGAATTTCATTTTTATGTCGTTTGTTTATACGCAATAACAATGAGTTGGAGTACATTTATGAACTACACACAGAGACATTTTGGTGCAAACCTTCTGGTTTTCGCCTGGATCCATAAATCCAGTACATTCACTTTCTGTCAGAACCGGTGGCCACAAAGGGGGTGTTTCGTGTGGATCAGGAATCTTTTTAGGCTCCGGCTGTTTGTATGCGTCCTTCGGGAGGCAACCATTACAGTAGGGAACGTTTTTGTACTTAACGAGTGCCTGAGCGCTGCAGACGTAGCATCTCATGAAGCCTACTCTCGAGTGGCTAGGTCAATGAATTGATGGATAACAAAACCAAAGAGGAGAGCGGTCCCCGTTTGTATGGAGTACATGCCCGTAATCTCAGCAACGAGGTTGAGGCCGATAAAAGCAAGGCTGGCAATAAATTTTGCGGTTGAGCGTTTCATGTCTTGACTGTAGCCACGAGATCATTCTTCAAAAAACTTAGCGATGTCGAAGCGGGGCTCTTCGGAGGCGCTAAACCCTAAAGCCTTCTTCTTCGGCGAACCCTTCCATCCGGCATGGCGGGCATACTGATAGACGTCCGCGAGTGTGGCCCCACCTTGATTGATTTGTCCCGGGATGCCATTGCTACCGAGAACTGTCGTAGGTTGTGCTTTCGGTTGGCCAATAAGCTTCAGATAGAGCTTGGTCCCAGCCTCTGACGATAGATTGCCGATATGGATTTTACGCGAGAGCCGCCCAGGTCGTACCACAGCGGGGTCAAGCTCTTCGTTCTTCAAGTTAGTGGTGCAAACCAACCTGATATCCAGGGCGGAGCCAATAATACCATCACCAAGATTGAGTAGAGCCGATACGGCGTTGACGTTGCTGGCGTCGCGGGAACCAAGACAATCGTCGGCGTCCTCGACTAAGAACACGGTCGGAGCATTCGCGTCATGGCGACCCGCACGCGTATTCAGCAGCGCGCTCACCATACTTGGATCCGAAAGATGAGGTACGAGCCCCACGGGCACGAGAACGAACAGGGCGTTGGGGCAAGCATCGATTAGACCGCGCACCATGTAGGTTTTACCCGTACCTGGAGGTCCGTCGAAGATGGCCAATCTACCCGATGGAGCATCGCTATTGAGGTCGGAGACGACGGCGTCAAAGTCGCTAACCACCTCTTCAGAGTAGTTATCACGCTCGAGTGGGACCGCCGTACGGCCAATGGATTGGAGCTTGATTCCGTCCTGGGTCGAAATCAATACGTACGCCCTACCGGACGAAACCTTTGGCCCCACGACTTCGTCGAAGAGGGCGAGAAGTTTCGTCTCCATTTCGGTAGAAGTAGTACACGCATCGAGGCAGACATCTCCGTCGCCATCCCAGCGAATACTTACCGCCGCGTCGTCTCTAACATAAAAAGAGAATACGCTTTCTTCTTCGGCGGCGGCAACAGAATCGCGCTTTACACATCTAAAGCCTTCTGCCCCTAACCGGCTTACGACTTCTTGAAACTCTATGCGGGCTGTTCCGTCCTTAGTCATCTCAATAAGAGGAGGTCCGCCCGCGAGAGCGTCTTCAGCCATGGAATAAATCGCCCAAAAAAGACTTGGGCCCGAGTAGTTCCAGAATTCTTTACGACCGTGCCACCAAGGTAGAGGATTTTGCATTACTACCCATCTACCGGGTAGATCTACTTGCCGTCGATAAAGTCTTCTAGTTTTACTTTTGACAACGCGCCCACCGAAATTCTATCCGATTTCCCCGCCTCTATGGAGATAAGCGTCGGCACGGAACGAATACCGTATTGGGCCGTAACTTCTTGGGCCTCATCGACATCGACCTTAATGACGACGACATCCGCACGGGCCTGTGCCACCGACTCTAACACTGGATTCAGGGCCCGGCATGGACCACACCAAGTGGCGCCAAAATCCAATAAAACCTTCTTACCGGAAGCCACAGCTTCGGCAAGCATTGGTTGTAAAGTTTTGTCGTCAGCTTTCTTGGTGTATTCGATTCCCATGGAGACCCTCAGATTTGTGGTGTTGACGGAAAGATTCCTACCGAAAGGCGCCTATCTAGCACCCTGAGAGCTGACCTGAGCATAAATAGCTTGATATTCGGCCTTAATTTTTCAATCGCGGCCAACCTTTTTCGTATTGTCCTCGTGCTTCAGCGTAAGCCGTAATCCCCTGAACACAATAGTCGCGGCTATGTGGAGCACCACGCCTAAGGGCCTCAATAAGGTTATAAAGAGAGATATTTATTTCCTCTAGTTGGGCTAATAGTCCTTCTTTGCCTGTGCCGTTTAGCGGTTCCATCAACGCACTTATAAATTTTGGGTAGTCATGCGGTTTGCGTTACCATGACCAACGTAGGAACGAGTTCGAGATCGAATTGTGATTCCTTCATTTGAAAGAGGATCGGCTCCACCTTGGGCCAAAATTCCGAAGATGTTAGCAAGATCGTTGCTCGCCCCTCGTGGTTGCCAGTGCCGACCTGCTTTAAACGCACCGCGTGCTTGTTTGATCTAAGAACAACATGTGCCCCGAGCCTAAACTGCCACTCAAATGAGGGCAGTCTAATGAGCACGCTCTGTTTTGCTGGAAATACAAACAAATCTTCAGGATGAACACGCATCACGGCGACTCCGGTTTGGTTATTTTGAGCAATCCTTTGTAGGAGAGTCAAAGAATTTTGTTGAGCGTCGTTGCGGTTTTTGACCAGAGCCAAATAAAATTGCCTGAGGACCTCCACATCATCTTTCCGAAACCAAACAACCGAATGCCCGTTACAGCTGTAACGGGCGCGATCCACTTCCCAACTACCGGTAACTACATACAAAATCGCCTGACGTAGGCGCTTCCATAATGAAGCGTGGTGTCCCGAAGAGACTAAGATTATTGGGTCTTTGATTTCATTCATAGAGTTTTCTTTATCCGTAAGATCAGACTTAATCTAGGTACCGAAACCCCATTTTTGGAGTTAAACATGGCAACCTTATCTCAAGCAGCGTCGAAAGCAATCGCGGTCGCGCTCGCCAACAACGTAGTAGCACCCGAAGTTATTCAGGCCGTAGCGGATGCCCGCGCTGTCGCAGACCAAGGTGCGGTGATCATCGCCGCCACCATCGTGGCCACCAGCGTCAGCCAGACCACCGATTTCGGTGCTTTGCTTGAGAACGACATCGTTCTCGTAATCGCAGCCTCTGCCGGAAACGCACATTTCGTGGAAATCGCCACCGCAGGTGACCTAGGCGAAGCCGCTGTTGTGGGCAGCCTCTACGTTGTGCTTCGCGCGGCTTCATTGCCTGCGGCAGCTGACGTCGCTCCTATTTTCTAATTAAAAAGGTTGAACACAACCTTTGGCCGGCACCCTTGTGGGGTCGCCGGCTTTTTGTGTTTTATTTCATGTTTCGTTCTTGAATATCGGAGCGATGCCGGCGCAGTTTGAGCATCAGATGATCGAATGCGACGCGAATGTGCGCGCCCGCGACCCCAAAGAACTGGACCACCATCTGGATCTCGTCTTGGCAGATATGGAAATGCATATCGCCTTTCTAGCACGATCGGATCAAGCTGTCAAGCTTGCTACCAAATACGGCATTAACCGCATAAGAGAACCCGATACTAAGAACTAGGCCCACAAACAATGCCACGAAGGCACCCAGCATCAATAGGTTGTGGATAGCTTCCACAAGACTCATAGACATTTACCGTGCTTGACGAGACCTTTCTTTAGACCACGTCCGGCATCACAACGACCATTCTCATTGCTTTTCCCAGGTAAATCGAGACCAGCGTCGACGCCCTCGACACTTCCGGAGTCCGGAACTTCAGGTTCTCCGGCGTCAACCGGTTCCATGACGATAATTACACGACCATCCTCAACTTCTACCCGAACAGGTATGTACTCAAAGACATCTGTGGCTTCCGTAGGAATGGAGTGAATAGCAGGATCTCTACCGCACGAGACGAAGAGCAGAGCCAACAAAACGAGTTTTTTCATGCAATGATTCTAGCTTCCAGATCAATGCATGTCGTCACGCGGGCGATACTGCTCCCATTTGGTATAATGTACTGAAGGATGACGAGCCGCAAAGCACCGCCACCCTAACATGGGCATTATCGCTCGCAAGTTAAAATATCTGTCTACCGTATGCGTCGTATTCGTTGGTCCAAAGATTCTCGATGCCGCACGTTTCTTCTAGCCCTCTAGAACGACAATAGGTCTTACTTTCTGCCACACACGACTTTTCGTTAAAAGGTCGGTAGGGAGGTGAACGTAAACATGCGTGAAGCGATGACCCGGCCTGACGTCTAACACCAGCCCTTTCTTGGAGTCGAAGGGTTTCGGCATTAAAGGCACAACCGGAGAGCAATGCGGCAAGGAGGATTGTTTTCATCCACCTTCCGTATCCGGTGGATCTTTTGCTTCCTCTTTTGGAGCGAGGAGCCGCTCTAGTCGCGCGACTCTGACCCTTAATTCTTCCAGATGTTTGTATAGTTTTTGAATTTGATTTAAGGGTCTGCTTGGTGGATATTCATTTTTCATAGATATCAACGGAGATACGCAACACCGTATGGTCCGCAGCCTTCAATTGGGTTGATGGCATGGATATTGCCGCGAGGATGACGTTTAGGCTCCGGAGCCTTCCAGCTAGCGGGCTTGAGGATGTTGCCGGTCTCGACTTCGATGAAGCAATAAACCGAAACGCTGACCCCATGCCTCTTGACGAGGCGGATAAACTTCTTACCGCTGGGGTCGATGGTGACGGTGGTTGCGTCTCCGAGAGCATTTTTCAGCATGACCGAAAGTTGATTCACGAAGTTGACCAGTGCGGGGTAGATTTCGGTATTCTCGATTGCGTTCATAACTACTTTATAGCAAATCACTTATCGTCTGTCAATAGGGCCTCAAACCCAGCTCGATCTGAGTCAAATACAACCTGAATTCGGCGGCTTGAGACTTTAAGTCTCTGATTTCTTTATATATAGAGTCCCGCCTTTCCTTAATCGCGAGCAAAGTAGCATCGACATCCACCTCTGAGGAGAGGGATTCGCGCTCGTCAACTAAGGCTCGTTGGGCGTTATCCAGATTGAAAATGACGTGATACTCCAACCAAGTTATCCTGTCTCGAATCAGACGAAGTTGTAGTCTAGCGTTCCCGACTTTACGCCACCGTAGCCACCACGTCTTTAAATTTTCCCATCTACTCATCAGTCAAATCCTTACCACGAAGACGTTTGATTTCGGCCTCTAGGTCTCCATCTAGGATCGAAACGGCCACAATCAATTCCTTCAAGTGTGCCATGCTTAGCCCTTTAGACCTTCTAACCCATAGGTCCAAGGTCAAGTCATTTTTGCATACACCTCGGCTCTTAAGGTATTCCCGACGCATTTCCGCGTTGGGAGCCCCAATTTCAATAATCTTATCGAATCGAGAGGGCCTATTAGAAATTCGTTCTGGAATACGAGACAGGTAGTTGGTGGTGGCAATATACACTACTCCACCAATTGAGGTGTCGCCGTCAAGCAGGGCCAAAAGCTGGGATTCGCCAAACCGGAGAAGATTGTCGAGATCCTCCATCACCACCACTAATTGGCGAGTGGGTTCGATGGCACGGAAACTTGTTAACATCAAAGATAAGCCGTTTGGGTCTTCGGGGGCCATAATAACGACTCCATCTTTTTCGATGGTATCACTCATAACGTGATTAAGCGTAGATGTTTTACCCGTACCAGGAGGCCCATGAAGCAGGAACCCGCGCTTGTGGATAAAACCGTACTTACGGTATTTTTCTTCTAGGGTCCAGAAGCGGTCGATTTCGGAAATTACCTCCTTAGCCGACGAATTCCCAGAACGGATGAGGGTGTCGGTGCTGATCGACACCGGCTGGAAGCCAAGATCGAATCCCACTTGACTTACCTTATAGACACCGGCAGGTAATTTTGGGGTTGCGGACACGGGCATAGACGGAACAAAGCACCCGCCTCTAGTGTGGTACTCAGACACTTCTTGTATTGTTTTCTTTTTGTTGATCATATCGTTTTCGGTCTCTTCGTTTTCGTCGTAGTATTCACAGTCGTCAGAGAAGGTTATTACGTCTCGCATGATGGTATCATACCTGCTGATCGTCGCCCTTACCTTGATGGTATTTATCCCAAAGCTTTTTGGCGATTACGCATAAGCTCCACAAAACCAGACCTCCCGGTACCAGGATTATGAGGATTGCTAGAGCTATACGCCACCATTTCATGCTACCTCTTACCCGACTGATCGGTATCAGCATCCGCCCGCTTACTTCAAAAGCGGTTTAACGCAAACGATAAATCGCTAAACCCGCCACAATCGCGATAGAAGGCAGAGCCAAAATTACGGCCACGCCAATTAAACATTTTACCGCCAATCTCTCTTTCATTTATTTTTCCGACTTTTTGGTTGTGTTGGGGTCAAAAATGTTTAAAGCTCTTCTGCTGTGATTTTAAGTCTTTCTTCGCGTTTGGCTTTGGATTCATCCATGCTCTTCGAGCGTCGTAGCCCCGTGGCAAGGGTTCTTTTGGGCTTGATTTTACCCGCACGACAATCGACGCAATACGATTGAGACGAAAAACGGTTCGGTCTACCGTATGCGTCTTTATGGGTACGAACACCAAAGAACTTAAACCTTCGGATACGTTCGCATTTTGGACATCGCTTAGTTGAGGGAGCCTGCGCAACCACCCGCTTGCGTTGAGAGGTAACGTATGCTGCTACTCCGCGAGTCATCTTGAATTTTGTTGTCATAATGTTCCTTATAGCAGATCTAGATCCAGAAAGTCAAGAAACTTTGGTGATATTTGCTTCGCCGATGGCGGGAATGGTGTAAAAGTCACCATGCGGATCCAACATGGGATAGCCCGGAAACGCAGTCCGCAAAGCCTTCCAGAGACGATTTTTGGACGTCACCGGAACTTCATTGACGTGAAGGCTTGCGTTCCATCTTCTGCCGGGCACGGAACCTAGTTGTTGGACTCCGATTTCAGTATATGGGGTGGTGACCAACAGCACTTCTGGACGGTTTGGGTCTTGAAGCACTCGAATGGACATGATGCGGATAGCGATTTTTGACGCCAGTGTAGTAAAGCCAAGATGCATGAGTTGGCGGCAAGCATCAACGGCATCCAAGCCGCTTTGTTTATCAGCAATTTCAAAAATAAGGGCATTCGCGAGGGCTCTGTTGTCGTCATTGATGAACCCGTCGTATCCGTGTTTTTCTCTACAATCCGGGCCAATGCCCAGCTCCACAGACACAGCGTCTCTTAGGGGCCGAGCGCAGACTGCGCAGTGAGTGGCGAGAAGTTTAGTGCTTCGAAGGTTCTCGTAGGTCATGTGGATAGTTATACACTTAAACAGATCCGCATGTCAAGGCCTAAAACGATTTACCGGTTCCGCCTCCTGAACTCACGCCTTTCTTGTTTAAGCCTAGCCTTTTCCAGCCTCTTCTTGAGTACCTCGGCCTTGATAACGCGTTCGGCCACAATTTGGGCCACGAAAGCTAACGGTAGCTCGTAGCTTTGATGTCGTCGGTACGGTCGGACAGTGAAGGTGCCCGCTTCTCGGTTTATAAACACCGTAACGCTGTCTGTGCCGTCAAAACTCCAATCCACTTGAAATTTAGCTGTAGTCATATTTATCCTTTTTATTCAATAGCTTATTGTCTGCCAGCTTAGTCTTGTACCTTTATCGGCAGATCTTGTCAACCACAATCTTGACATCATGCCCACAGTTCAGATCCAGGCAACCAATTCGGTTCCTGCCAATAAGCACAAATTTTACAGCTCGGACTACGCAATTAATGCGCAAAATTGGGACCAGTACATGCCTTACCAATTAATCATGGTCAAGGCCTCTGACCCAGATCCACAGACCGGAGAGGTGCAATACACGGAACTGCCTATGCGTTTTACGCTACCAATTCCCCCGCAAGAGCTAACAAATGAAATGGCAATAGCGACAACGTTACAAGCGACTCTGACAGGCGTAAGCGCCCAGCATGGTGGCGCGCCATTTCGGGACATATCTCTTTCTGGCACTACGGGTATCAATCCATCCAAAATCCGTACCGATGAACGTCGCAACGTAGTAGCTGCGGCGGCAGAGAGCATTTTTGCGGGTACTATCCAAAACGCTTTGCTCGCACAACAATCAGCACAACAAGCCATTTTAGGCGGCTCGTTTCAAAACAACTTCTATCAAGGGATTACGGAGGGAGATGCGGACGAACCAGATCGCATAGACCGCACTTCCACCGGCTTCTATCAGATGCAGCTGATGGAAAGATTCATCGAATCCTACATCGCTCTCAAAACCGATGGACCTGGCGTATTGGTCTCTTCAAAAGATTCACAAGCGGACGCGACCTTAAGAGATTTAGATCCAAGGAAGGTGCGGCTCGCTTTCTGTATCTGGAGAGAAGAAGCTATTTATTTGGTAGAACCAATGCGGTTTTCGAAACGTCGCTCGGCGCAAAGTCCCATGGAGTATATGTTCACACTCCAGCTACGGGCTTATAAACGAATTCGCTTCGAGCGTGCTCCCGAGACATCAGCTCACCATCAGTTTGCTGGTCGTCGGCCATCTATCATTGCCGAGATTTTTAATCGCGTACGAGCCGCTCGTCGTCTGCTTACGAATCTGAATGACTCTATCGAGAGTATGATTTCCGACCCCGCCAATGTCGTTGGTGAAGCCATTCGAGAAACTAGTTTGTTCCTCGCCGAAATCTCCGGAGTCAAAGCCTCGCTTGCGGAGCTACCCACGAACATCACCGACGAAATGATTCCTGCCATTAGGTCTGACTGGGCGACACTTCGAACACGGTATTTGGCGGCAATCAGTCCATCGGTGGACGCTGCTTTGTTACAAACAAATGGATTGGCTCAACTCAAGCAACCATTAGACCAAGACATTAAAGACGAGCTATACACAAACGTCTTCCCGAATTTAAAGCCCGATCAACTGAGGCTGTCTCCCACCACTCGGACTAAAATCAACAACGAGATTGAACGCGTGAAAAAATTTGGAAGATATGACTTCGAGAAAGCGCGCGACCTAGTACTTAAAGCCTCCGCCGACTTTGCAGATAGGGCCGGGGCCGGGAGCGTTACTTACGCCGAAGTCTATGGGCGTGAGGTCCCGACCGTGTTCACTACCCCCACTAGCACCACAATGGATGTGATTTTTGCCTTCAATGAAATGGCAATAAACTTGGACCGTCTCGCTGTAAGCTCAAAAATCGACCCACCGGCACCGACGAGCTTAGAGTATATTGCGGGTCTCGCCGAGGCATCTGGTATTGCTTTCACGACTCCACGGTCAAAGTTGGCGGTGCCATTTCCTTACGGATTCACTCTCGAGCGCTTGTCTGCATTGTACTTGGGTGACCCCAACCGTTGGCACGAAATAGTAGCCCTCAATGGATTGCGTACCCCATACGTAGACGAAGAAGGATTTCAGCTCAGTCTATTAGTGAATGGCGACGGAAACATCGTTGTCGTGAATGACAGGAAAAACCTTTATATTGGACAAACTGTTTGGCTCGCCGCCAATGCGGTACGACGCGAGAAACGTCATATTGTAAACATAACTGAAGTCACTGCCCAAGAATACGAAGTAACTCTTGATGGGGCAGCAGACTTAGAGCGCTTTACCGTATCGGATCAAGCAGTGCTTGAAGCTTTCTTGCCAGCCACAGTGAATAGCCAACAGTCTATTTATATTCCATCACAGAATGAAGCTCCAGATGACCCACTCACTAAACAGATTCCAGGCGTCGATGAATTCGATGCGTTGCTACAGGTATCGGGCGTTGATCTGCTCCTGACTCCCGACGGTGACCTTGCAATTACTCCAGATGGAGACTGTAGACTTGCTTACGGATTGGCTAATATTGTTCAAACCGTTAAGTTGGCTCTATCTACCCCAAAAGGGGCTCTGCTTCAGCACCCAGAATACGGGCTTGAGATTGTAGCCGGTACCTCTACTGCGGACATAAACGCAGACTCTATCCTTCAGTCCGTGGAGCAAATGTTTAATCGCGACCCCATGTTCTCGGGTGTGCGTTCCGCTTTTGTGGCCAAAAACGGTTCCACGTTAACAATCACTCTCGATGTTGGTATTGCCGGGACTTCCAGCTTTATACCAATCACTGTGGCGATAAAGTCTACGTAAACTGAGTTACGGTTGTGGTACGACTCGGTCGACGAAACCACGTGCTAGCGCTTCATCCCAATTCATCCACCACTGGAGACCGCCCACCGTGTTGGCATGCGCTTCTTCAAACGAGGCGTTTGTTCGGTGGATAGTGTGTTCGAGGAGGGCACGGTTGAGCGCCTTCATCATGGCCACCACCGCTTGCCAATTATTGGGATTACCTTCCATTACACCCGAAAGCGAAATCTCATGCGCCATTAACGTTGAGCGTTTGGTCATCAAACGGACGTCACAGCTTTGGAGGATGTATAAGGCCATGGACGCGGCCATGCCATCAACCACGCACGCGACCGTGCCATCATGCTGTTCGATTGCTTTCGAGAGGGCGAGACCTGCGGGTACTGAACCACCGGGGGAGTCGATTACGATTACGACGTTACCGGGAGACTCAAGGGCTTCGATTAGAGGGTCTACAGATTCGTCTGTGACCACGGTATCTAGGCTAAGGTAGTTTGTTTGATTGGCGTGGGCTGGTGTCGTACACGCGAACAGGAGCAGTAGGGCAAAGAGCTTTCTCATCTAGATGGAGATTGTGGCTCGATCTGGGCCTTAATCTCGGCTTTGCCCCTGCCAGCTAGAGAATCCGCCCTTTCGTTCCAGGTGTTCCCCTGATGCCCTCGTACCCATCGGGTCCGGACTTTTAGTTCGTCGTGCAGGTAACGTATTCGTTCCGCCAATTCCAGATTAGCAGAAGGCGTGTATCCTCCAGATGCCAGGCCTAAAACATACTGAGAGTCGGACACCAACTCGATCATTTCTTCGGGCCCAATTTCGCCAAAGGCTTTGCACAATATCACCGCCTCAAGACCCTTAATTGCGGCAGTTAACTCCATGCAATTATTAGTGGTTTTTGGATCTCCACCGTAGTCCGCGTACAGCACCTGGGTCTCGTCTCGCACCATCACCCAGGCCCAACCTCCAGGCTTACCACCCCGAGAGGAGCTACTGCCGTCAGAATATACGGAAATCATAAGAGTATTACTGGTTTTCGCGCATCCACAACGTGCCCCCGTCATACTTAACAATACCCAAAAAACGCAAATTCTCTGGATCAAAACTTTCCCCAGACGAGTATCGGTGAAGCGTTATTGTCTCCGTCTCACTTAATTCACCTAACGGTACGAGCACAATCAGACACAAAAAGGAATCAAACATAGATTCTACTGTGTGCATCTCCAAGACTTTGCTTCCTTTTGGAAGGTCCAATTTGGTCTCCGACGCCATTGGTTGTGGCAGCCGGTAAGTAAAAATTGTATGTTCAGCCATACTCCGTAATAGCTAGGCGATCGCCTTGCGACTCACGATCCAAAACTGCTGTTCAATTTGGATGACATCGCCGTCGTCCATGGTGTCGAAGATGTAGCGTTCGCACATTTGCAAATCCACCGGCTTCTCGTTCTTCTGGAAAAATTGCTGGAGCATGCGATAAAGTTCCTGGACGGTATCCTCTTTGCTCCATCCACACTCTTCGTTCAGGTGCTTAAATCGAGCCGCGTACTCGCTTTTAGAGACCAAGTCTCGGACATAAAGGTCGTACGTTCCATTATCCCTACGCTTGACAAGGTATTGAGAGGTCATACTTCATTATTATCAAAAACCATAACTACTGTCAATACATGGCCTCTTCGTATATCTCATCCAGAGAATCAACTTCAGCGATTCTACGGTCAGAAACCTTATTTTGTTTACGCATTTCGGCCTGATGCTCAAGCAGACACTCTTGTGCTTCATCGCGTGTCTCGTGTTCGTGTTCACAGCAATCAAGGCCTTTGGACGTGAATTTTCCTACGGTAATGAACATAATTTCAACGGCGTTTCGGGTTTGTGAAACCAAGCTCCTCGTCTTTGGGTTGCCACACAATAGATACATTCTCTTTTGCTCTAGTCACGGCAGTATAAATCCATCTTCTACCTTCTAGCGTGAAGGGTTGGACCGAGCGCTCAATGACCACGAGCACGTCGCTATATTCCGAGCCCTGACACTTATGCGCAGTCAACGTGTATCCGAACGAACAATGCAAATACGGAATGTCTCTACCGATTTTGAAGTTACTTACTAATTCTAGGGCGGCGATTCCTACGTTTTCGCATCGACCAAAGACTGCTTGCGGTGATAGCGAGCACTCTTGGCCCTCAACAAGTCCGACACCAAACGACGAAGAAGTTTCCTGCTGCTTCCAGTGGTCCCAGACCTTCCACTGCTGGCCGGGGCTGCGCTTCCATTCGTCGAATCGCAGTACTTCGCCATTGAAGCGCTGTAACTGATAGCTGTTGCGCAATACCAACAAAGGCTCGCCGTCGTGTAGACTTCGGTCACTTAATTTTTTGTGCTCGCGAATTCTTCGGTTGAGTTCGAGGCGGGAGCTGTTGCGATGACAAATAGCTACCCCATTTTTAGGTAATATCTCTAAATGCTTTTCCAGCATTTTATCTGTCGAAACTCGGGGCAGCTCCATGACGGCATCAAGGACGTTGCCTTCTCGTAGTCTCGCTCCCGCACGAATAATAGGGCTTTCTAGCGCTTGGCGTGTAATTTCGGTCAAATCGGATTGAAGGTCGAAGGTGAAGTCCGGAAGGAGCAGACCAAATGGTTCACTGCTGTCGGTTTGAACCGGTGGCAATTGGAAAGAGTCTCCGACGCAAAGAATATGGCAGTCCAAATTCTTGGCCACGTCAACAATATCTTCCCACACTTGAAGACCTACCATCGAAGCTTCTTCTACGACTATCAGACCGCTGTCGGGACGTTCGATATCGTCAACCCCCTTGCGTTGATAACGTATTTCGCCAGACAGTGGATCTTGCTTGGGAAGATAGATGAAGCTGTGAATTGTTCGAGCCGGTAGTCCCGTAGCTTCTGTAACACGTACGGAAGCTTTACCCGTGGGAGCAATGATAGCCATTTCGCCAATTTCGTGCCCGAAGACCCGAATCATGGACGTCTTTCCTGTGCCAGCGGGTCCGCGTAAGACCCCAATTTTAGGACGGTCGTGAGGAAGCTTTACGAGCTTCTTGACCATGGCCAGAGCTTCGTGTTGGCCCTTTGTTAGCTCGAAACTCATAGATCTACCCAGACAGGGTGACCGCAACGAGCACAGTTGAAGTCTTCTGGATCTTCATTAAGGTAATGACCTCTAAAGAGGCAAATCAAACGGCGCCAAAGGCTAAATGAGGTGGCTTCTTCCACCACCCCATTTAGCAGTTAGATCGTTCACGCGATACGCGTCATTTGCATCACGGTCTGGAACGCTTGAGCCTTCATGGCCACTCCGGAACCAAACCAGGCGGAGGTAGCGCGAGTAGATTCTGCGGTAGCGTCATTGAAGGTACGGGTGCCGCGCTCGTAGTCAACGAACTCAACGACGGCGTTCAGTCCTGCCCAAGCCGTCCCGACTATGCCTGATTCCTGGTGACCGCGACCTTGAGTAAACAGTTCCACCACTTTCTCGCGATTGGATTCAGTCCTTCCCGACAGCTCTTTCGTTTCCCCGCTTTCATCTACTTTATTGGGGAACACCGTGGCGGCAAGTTCCTTCATCTGATTATCAGAGAATGGGGTCCGCGCCATCTTGTCGGCGAGAATCTCGAATTGAGAGTAATAGCTGTTGGCCGCGCCCAGTGACTTGCGAGCCTCATTTAGCTTATTCATTCCCTTCACGGTGTGACGGATTGCAACCGATTCGCGAAAGCGATTCATCACGGCCCGGATTTGGTTAGAGCAATACAGGCGGAAGGGTGAGAACAGGGACCGGTACATCTGGCTTCCATCGTGTGAATTGATGATGGTGAGAAACTTGGCGACTTCGTCACCCGTGGGTCCGATTTTCATCCTCCCAGGTAATTCAAGCGAGAAGAAGGTGGCTGCGCCGCCATTAAAGGTGCCGGCTCGAATCATCTTGCACCCGCCTTCGTTCACAAAGTCTTCGACGATAGCCAGTGCGTCACGGTTCTGGAACGGTTGGTACTTGGCGCCGACAATACCTAGGGGTGCAAGCGTGTCGGTGCGGACGATGGTTTTGAAGTCTGGAACCTCGACAATACGGTCTCCGACCATGGTTTGCACCGGGCCGGGCGCCACATTCCAGTCGAGTCCAGCCATACTTATAGCCGTTTGAAAGTCCCCGGCTTTGCTGATGTCTTTACCAAAGCCGCCTAAGCGGGGTCCAAGTTGGGTGAGAGTTTGCTTCTGCATTGTGTTCTCCTATTTTGCTGCGGTTGATGTTCCTACTTATACAGTACCGTTTAAGTGCTGTCAAGTGGATTGTTTTAACCGTGCAATATAGAAGTAACTTAGCGGCCCGAGGGAGTCTCTGGATCCGGCATTAAAGCTTGTTGTTTTTTGACTGTGGGTTTCGGTGGAGACTCTTCTTGTGGCCCGTTTTTAGCCGACATCCATTTGACGGCGGCGTTCCCTGAAACGTACAGACCAGCGGCGCCAAGCAGGAACATAAACAACTCTGCCAGAGTCACAGCCAAAGCAGGATATTTGGCCGTAAGTAACCACGCACCTAGACCTAAAATCATGACGATGTACGCCATGACGAGCTTCCTGCTCTTGTATCCACCGTCTCTTCGGTCCATTTTTATGATGTCCAACCCACGAGCTTCGCGATACTGGCCGCAATGCCAACCAAGACACCTATGAAGGTCATAATTTTTGCGATTGCTCCCACCACAGCCACATGAGTGGAGATGGGTTTGACCTCGCTTCGAATTTGTTCGAGATGTTGTTCTACTTCGTGACGAAAGGCGTCAAAATGTTGACTGACTTCGGAACGGTGCTGTTCAAGATTTGCTTCCTGAGTGTCAGACCTTTTGATATGATGTTCGAGCTGAACCGCTTGTCGACCTAGCGTCTTGTCTACACTAGCAAGATGCTCTGACTGTTTGTCGATTTTAGCTTCTAGGCGGATAACGATGTCTTTGAGCGGGCTCTTCATCGGCTACCTCCCCTTAGAACCAATTCCAGGTACGAGCGTACATGTCGGTTTGTTCGTTCTGGGTGAGCATCGCGTTCTGAGCCACGGTGTACGCACTGCAATTGTAGAGCGATAGGAGGCTCTCGAGTCGGACAGTTAGAACCGTAGCGGAAACGATTTCATCGATAATCAATTCCACGGCATCGGTGTTGTCGTCTCTCAAAAAAACACGGGCACCCTTACGAAATCCAGCAGTTGAAGCAAAAGTTAATCGACCGTTTGATCCGCCATCAACGCTTAATGCTGTACTCTGATAAGGGGTTTGAAGATCTGTCGCCATAGAGAGCCTAACTCCGGTGAGTTACAATTGTCACCGTGTAGATTACCGCTCTCCAATTTTGCTCAATTACCGGCGTTTCAGGCCGCGTTTCTTCTTAAGTTTAAGCGCCTTGGGTGCATCAGGACCCAAAGTCTTCTGGAGTTCAGTTCGTACCAATCCAGGAACGATGTCGAGCCCTTTAGTCAGAGTCTTTTTAGCCTCATGTCGCGCCACGATCCCAATTTGATTGGCTATTTTAGCTTCCTGCATGAACTTCTCATCTTCGTCAATCCTGTCTGTCTTTTGATGAAGTTGCGATTCAATGCCCAATAATTTATTGGCCTGGTCAACAGAGTGGGCGTGAAGTCCGTTCACTCTACCCTCCAGCACCACCAGCTGGCCGCGCATTTCCCCAATACGTTGCCCCAATGACCCGAAAAGTTGAATAATTTGGTCGATCTTTGCGACTTCGTCTGCGTCCCGCGCTTTGCGGGAACAGTAATTTGGGAAAATTTTCATCAACAAACGGGACTTGACGCCAAGCATTAAATTGAAGAGATTAAGGATAAAAAGTTTGATTTTAGTCATAGACTCTAATTAGCTGGGAGATCATGTTTGTTGGTCAGTTACTGATGCGGTGCTCCAATAGTCTTCTCCAAACCATATTTTCCACTCAGCGGGCATCCACGGCTTGTAGCGTAGGCCCTTACGGAAATTCTCTGGAAGACTGTCGGGTTTGATTGGTTTGGAACGCAGTCTCATTCCCGCTTCTTGTGGTGTGCGGTCTCTCTTTTTGCCGTTACACTCTACACAGGCAACAACTATGTTGTCCCAAGTTGTTTTGCCGCCACGAGATTTTGGGATAACGTGGTCGTAAGTGTAGGTGGATCGAGGTACATCTCGTCCGCAGTACTGACACTTCCCAAAATCTCGAGCCCATATGTGGTCTCGTGAAAATTTGAGTGCTTTCTTTTTGGTCTTGCTAAACTTCACGTGGCGAACCACCGAGGGCATACGGTGAGTGGCGTTAGCCGACCGCACCACCCTGTCTTCGTAAGTGGATATTATTTCTACTCGTTCCGAGGCCTGCTCCGAATAGAGCTTAATGAATGCGTCTTTCCAGGATACGATATTTACAGGCTGATAGGCGCTGTTAAGCACTAACACGTCCACGACGCAACGCCCTTTCTTGAGTGTGTATCCAGGTTTAGTAGCTTATTGATCTATAATCAATTCGTAGGTGCTATTTTCTGTATTGAATACGATTCGTTGTCCGTTATGTGAAGTGATTTGCTTCACTGGAGAGGTTACCACGACACGAGCCCCTACTCCCGTCAGAGGCTGATCATTAGCCAGTTGAAATGGCCAACCCACTTTTGGTTCGATCAAAAACGAACCACGCACAGAAGCGGTTCGCAACGGGTTGGCGCTTTTGGCTTCGGTGATGTTCCCGAGCTTGGTGAGTGTGCCAATCATTTGGTGCCGCTGCTCCCGAATCCGCCAGAACCTCTTTGAGTATCAGAGAGTTCCACAACTTCTTCGACAATGGGCTGAATCACGGGCGCGATCACCAACTGGGCGATTCTATCTCCATCAGAAATAACAACCGGTTCTGTTCCAGTATTCTGAAGGATTACGCATACTTCGCCTCTGTAATCGCTATCGATGGTGCCGGGACTGTTGAGAACCATCAGACCTACCTTGAGAGCTAGACCGCTACGCGACCGCACCTGCGCCTCGTAGCCTGGTGGGATTTCGATGGCGATGCCAGTGGGGATAAGAGCGCGGTTAAAGGCTCTTATCTTCACCTCTTCGTATAAATTTGCGTGAAGGTCCATCCCCGCGCTACCAGGAGTAGCGTATTGGGGGATTTTGGCTTTTTCTGTCAAGCGTTTAATCTTTACTATGGGTCGTGTATTTATTGTCATATTTTATCCACTGGCACTTCATATCGGATTGATCTACCAAGCATAATCTTGAATACGTGGAAGGTGTGCAAAACCCACCACATACTAAGGATAATTCATGGCAGGCGAAATCCCCACTCCCAGATCTTACCAGAGTCTCCTTGGAGATATGATTGATGGCTTTTTGAGCCGTTTCGGTCTTCGAGGCTTACGTGTTGGCGGCCCGATTTTAAGTATTCTGGAAGACGCGGCCCAAAGCGATTTGCGCGGTTCCCAAGATATCTTTAATCTGCTAGACGCCACAGACATTGACAGAGCCACAGGCTTAGCGCTGGACCGTAAAGCACTGGACGAAGACCTGTCTCGTTTTCCCATAAAGGCGTCGACCGGTTTTTTAACCATCATCGACAATTCTTTTACCAAAATTTCGTCCAAAGTTTACCCCGGTGCGGCAGCACCTAATGCCGGTACGACTGTCCTGAAGGTATCTGATGCCTCGGACTTTCCATCCACGGGTCAAGTCTATATTGGTCGCAATACTTCAAATTTTGAAGGTCCACTTTCGTATACGTCACCAGTTGCAGCCGGTACTTATTGGACCATCACTCTGACGAGCCCCACACTCAGATTCCATGATGTGAATGAGACCGTGACCGTGGCTCAGGGCGGTGACCGCGTGGTCGCTGCAGGTACCATCGTACGAACATCACTCAATAATGTGGGGCCGAGCGTAAACTACAGCATCACGAACCCCGCAACCCTAGTAGACGGCGAAACCGAAATCGATGGGGTATCAATTATTTGTCAACAGCCGGGTACGATTGGCAACGTCATTGCCGGCGCAATCAGCGAATTCTCCTCGCCCCCATTTGTGGGTGCTACCTGTACTAACCCTTTACCTATCGACAACGGCCAACCCACGGAAAACGACAATTCGTTACGTGAACGTATTAAGGCCACGCGCCAATCACGCGCACGAGGAACTCCGTTAGCTCTCATTACTAACGCAAAAGGAGTTGTTGCCCCAGACGAAAACAAATCTGTCGTTAGCGCCAACGTGTTTCAGCCCGAAGGCGAGCCCGCGATTTTGTTTATTGATGACGGTACGGGATACGAAGAAGTCGATGAGTCTGTGGCTCTGGACGTTATCGTCGACGAGGCCTTGGGTGGTGAACAATACCTTAAGCTTTCTACCACGCTGCTACCCGTTACTCAAGCATTTGTCACCTCCACTAGCACTACACCGTTTGCGATATCGCCTGGAGCCAAATTGGCGATCAAAGTAGCCGGTGTTTTATCCGAACATACTTTTGAAAACAGCGAGTTCAGGAATATATCCAACGCCACCGCTTACGAAGTAGTTTCGGCAATTAACGGCGACCCGGATCTACTATTCTCTGCTCGTACTGCCAACAATGGGACCAAAGTAGTTTTATTTGCGCGTACTGACAGTAACGAAGACATTGAAGTTGTAACGCCTGATACCGGTATTGACGCCAACACGTATTTCAATTATCCGGTAGGTACTAATTATACTTTGCGTCTTTACAAGAACGACCAGCTTCTTTTCAAAGACGGCAAGACCGCAATCGTAGTTTCTGCGCCACAAAGCAATTGGAGCCCTACCATAGCCTCTGGAGTTTACCTCAAGCTTAAGGTCGATAGTACACCTGCAATGGTCTACAAAATTGTAGACGCGGATTTTATTAACGCAGGCACTGCATACACGACCGTCGATAAAGACAACTCCCTTGAATCCTGGGCAAGCGTTCTGAATTCTAGAATACCTGGCATTGATTGCACGGTATCCGCTGGACGTTTGCAACTTGTATCAAACCGTGGAGCTTCTGGCGTTGCAGCCATCACCATTAGTCAACCCTCAGGCGGTGACAAGGATACCGATGGCGTAACCGTAGTTAACCCATCCAACAACTTAGTCCAGAAGGGAGTGTTTACCAGCACCATTGGCTTGACGGCCTCTGGTCGTAACAACGACTACACCCTTAATCGTAATACTGGTGAACTTAAGCTTTCGGTACCTCTCGCCGAAGATGATGTCCTTTCTGCGGGCACGCTCTTCACGCGCGCATACATCCAAAGCGATGAAATCGCGTCTGGTGTTATTACGTTGGCCTCAAACGCTAACCTGTTTTTTGTCGTAGATGGGGACGCGTCTATCGTTTCGACGGGTTTGACGGCAGCAACGGAGCTGGATTTGACTAACCCCGCAGGAGAAAGAAGGCGTTATGCTACCAATCCAAGCGTGGCAATTTTTCAAAACGTTCAGGTTGGCGACTGGCTAGCCTTATGGGACCCCGCGTTTACTGTTCGCGGGGCGTGGCGCGTTTCTTTTGTTGACCCCGCGTTCACGTATTTTGAAGTCGAACGCAACGTCGCTCACGTAAACGAACTCGGAATCGCCCCCGCTGCTAACGGCATGGTGTTTGTTCGTACAGCCGCGCCACTACAACAAGTTGTTGTTTCGTCAGGCGCTAATCGCTTGCTTTCGTCCATTGCGACAGACATTACTGATGGTCTAGAAGGCGCCACCGCCTCAGCATATCGTTCCACTTATTTGCGAGTGACAACCGACACCTTTGGATCCAACGGTTCTATTTTCCTCGCTACCGCCGATACCGTGGGTCAACAGCTTCTGCTGCCTCGTGGTACTTTGAAGGTGAACTCAACTAACCATCTACCCGCAATAGAATCGGCAAATCGCGAGGCGGGAACCCCTAATTTTACTCTGGGTACTATTAGTACGTTGCCTGGCACTCTAGGAACTCAACTAACCCAAGCTGGCGCCACGCTCGATATCGGTGGTCTAATTTATTGGCCCCGCCGTCTTTATGGCACAAACGGTGGTTTTGGTAATCTGGTAGACCAGTGGACTCCAATTGATAGTGTCGCTGCGGGTACATACGATTTACGTAAAACCATGGCCGGTGCCGCGCTCAGCGATCCAATCATTTCGGTTTCTCCATACTCTATAAGCTACGAAGATAACTTAAGCGTCATCCTCGACAGGCAAGATGTCAGCAAAAATTACAATATTCCGTTGTGGCGTAAATCTTCTCCAGTACCTGGCCAAAACTACACCGCCGTAAATTTAGAGCTGCTCGACTCAGATAACGGAGACGCAGATTTTTCTGCTGCGTTTGGTGACGACGATGCCTTGTTCTTCCAAGACTGGGCGGTGTTCATGCACGCGCGAGCAAAGTCTCATGGTGGCGACGGCGGCTCAGCTCCTCCTGGGTATTCCGATAATAAGGCCCTTTTGTGGAGATATACACTCATGGGAGCGGCAGGTAATCGTGCTACCGTGGCTTACGCCAACCCCATTGCCGCCAACCAACCCATTACGGCCACAACCAGTAATGGAGCTTTGGCTTCGGTTGAAATTAGATTGCCGAGTGGAGCTGCTCGTGGCGGTCTCAGTCTTCAAGACAACACCCGCTTTACGACCGCTATTGTGGTTGGTGTACCAGACGATGATGTTACCTATTCGTATAGCGATCTAGTTGCTTCTTACACCCGCGTTTCTAATGTCGTTACCGTCACCACCACGGGTAATCACGGTTACGCCGCAGGGGATACTGTTTACACTACCACTGCTGACGTTAACTTCCCTAACGGACCCAAAACAATTGTTACCACCCCGGCTGGCAACACCTTTACTTACAATGAGGCGGGAATCAATGCCGGCCCGGTAGCGGGAACTTGCTCGAGTGCGTCCGCCGCTCCTGACTTTTCAAGTGTAGTTGTTGGTGATGTCGTCAATATCGGAGAAAATACTGGATTCGATGAATCGGCCTTTGGTGCCTTCAGGGTCACGGCTAAGACGTCGACCACTTTTACAGTCAAGCGGGTGAGCGGTGAGCAGGTAGCAAATGCAACTCCGGTGTCATTAAATGGAGCAAGCAATTTACAATTCTATCCAATTGATACGGCCAATAGTAGCGCGGCTCAAATCGCGACATGGGTGAATGCAAATATTCCCTCTATAGTAACCGCAGCGGCGGTAGAGAATGGTGGCGGTAATCCAGGAATTGGGGTCATTGATAGGTCTACCGAAGCCGAATATCTTGAGGGGTACGGAAATACGACTGCCGGAACTCCTGTCCTGTATTATTCTCTAGTTGACGGAATAAATTGGGTGAAAGACTGCGATATTACTCTAAGTCCGGCCATCTTTTCGTTTAAGAATGATGTCAATACAGATTTAGTATCAAACTCGGATTTTGATAATGAAGAATTCCGTCTCGTTCCTATCTTAGCTAAGGGCATTGTCAATTGCCTCTCAAGTCCAGGCACCAGCGGTTTTTATGCTGGCAGTGAGGAAAAGCGTTCGAGCCGCGCCGCGTACGTTCAATTAAGCTCTCTAACGGCTGGGTCCGACGGAAGCGTACAGGTTACCGGAGGAACGGCTAATTCTGTAGGCCCTACGGTAATGGGTTCAGGTTCTCAGGTCGATTCTACTTACACCAAAGTGTCAATACCCGCGACACAGGCAAAGGGTTTGGTTGGAGACCAGTGGTGCGCTCTTCAAGGTAGTGCGGTACAGCCAAAAGATACGCTACTAACCAGTGCGTCGTCAATTGTTTCTATCCAGCCGGACGGAAATGGTAATTGGGAAATTAAATTTGATGTGGATCTTTGGAATCACGTACACCAGGATTCTGGTGCTGTTAAATTCCAAATCGACAAAGTCGGCAACTACGCACTCGTTACCCGCTTCACCGGTACTTTTGGCACGGTTGAAGATGGCATGTGGGTACGTTTCACTTGGACTACGTCTAATTCCGCCAACGCGGGTACCTTTAGAGTTGTGCGCCAGGTAGATACTACCCACATTTGGATTGAAAATCCTGATGCGGTGGCAGAAACCTTCACGTCTGGGGTATCCGATCAAGTAGAAATTTTCTCTTACGATGACATCATGCCCGGCGACACTCTGACCATCGACACGTCAGCATACGGGACCAAGAATCGCGGCACGTTTACAGTAGTAGCGAATTCTGAACTCTCAAACGATACTACCCAAGTTAGTATTGCTGGCGACATGGAAGCGTATACGGGGCCCACAGTGCTAGGAGGTAATGTCCAGCTGATTCGGTTCCTGGAAGCTGAACCTGTACGCATCATCAAGCGTATTTGGACTATGGGTCAGAATACGAACAGCTCTAGCGTGATGGATGTTATATTTGTTGGTGAGACGCTTGCGAATAAGCTCACAAGCTCGGCTGGGGTTTCAATCCAACCTCTAGACAAGTTTGAATTTACCACGGACTTAGTTGCTGGTGCAGACGCTTACAGCTACGCAGTAGGTCTTATCGGCGAAGTCAATAGAGTTGCTTACGGAGATCCAGCTAACCCATCGGTCTATCCTGGTGTTGTTGCAGCCGGCGCTCAAGTTAATATCTCAGGTCCACTCATTAAACGAGTAACCGTCTCTTTGGCTGTGCGTTTGCGAACCGGAAGCGCGGCGTCGGTGGCTTCTGATACTATCAATCGCATCAAGAGCGCGGTAGCTAGCGCCGTGAACCAGACCCCCATCGGGACCTCAATTGCTATTTCCAGTCTTGTCTCGGCTGCTCAAGGTGTTGATGGCGTGACCGCTGTTACTGTTCTCAGTCCTACTTATGCCTCCGGCAACGACTTAATCGCTGTGGGGTCAAACGAAAAACCAAGAGTCTTGGATCTGGACAATGACGTTCTTGTCGTAACTGTCGGAGGACAGTAATTGTGGCCACCTGGAATTCAGTCGTAAGCGGTACGGGCGAAGATTTATATAGCGTCTGGGGTGCTTCCGCAAATGATGTATGGGCAGTGGGTACAAATGGCACCATATTACACTGGGATGGAGTAAGCTGGTCTTCGGTTGTCAGCGGTACGGCTGCATCTTTGTTTGGTGTCTGGGGTTTTGCGTCTAACGACGTATGGGCCTGCGGCACTGGTGGCACCATATTACACTGGGATGGAGTAAGCTGGTCTTCGGTTGTCAGCGGTACGGCCTCAACGCTATTCCGTATTTGGGGTATTGCCGCTAACGACATCTGGGTTACCGTCCTTGGGTTTGACGCCAATGTTTATCATTGGGATGGTGTATCGTGGTCTGCTGTTCCTGCATTTACGAATACAATTAGCGTCTGGGGAGCAGCATCTAACGACGTCTGGATGGGCAGCAGTGGTGGTAAAATTTACCATTGGGATGGCGTGAACTGGTCTCTGGATACTACCATAGGAGCCGCCACCGAATACCTTCGACGTATGCATGGTCAAGGACCTAACGACGTCTGGGTTTCCGGAAGTCTTGATATTACCAATACAACCGGTTTAGTCTATCACTGGGATGGCGTGAACTGGACGTCCTCCTACGCATCACCTGTGCCGCCAGGATCTCTTGAAGGTGTCTGGAGTTTTACCGCCAACGACGTTTGGGCCTCTTCAACCGATGGTTATGTCGTGCACTGGGATGGCGTCAGCTGGACACCAGACAACATTTCGGCTCTACAACTAAAAGGTATTTGGGGTTTTGCCGCCAACGACGTTTGGGTAGTGGGCTCATCTGGAGAAATATTACATTACACAGATGTAGTTAGCCCTCTTACCTTAGTTCATGCTCAAGCTCCAGATACTAGGCACGTGGACGTAATCTTCTCATTGCCTGTGGTTGAGCCCGAGGCTTTACTTCCCGAAAATTACGAAATCACTGGGGCCGGCGGGTTAACGGTTTCGGCGGTGACTAAAAACAGTGCCACAAGTTACAGACTCACTACTGAACGCCATGTTCCCGGCGGGGCCTATACCGTTACAGCCTCCAATATTCATAGCCTCGACGGGGATCTAATCTAATGCCATCGTCAACAACATTTACCGGCGCTTCCTTCGCCCTCCTCAGCGTATCTCAACAAGCCCCGGCGGCGCTGCGTCTTAATTTTACAGATGAGCCTTTGCAAGCGAGTTCGTCCGGTGCCAATGACGGTCTCAATCCTCTAAACTATTCACTCAGTGGGCCCGCTATCAACAGAGTGAGCAGCGTGCAGACTATTGGTGGAGAACCCCAGTCTCTGTATTTAATTCTCGCCGCCCCCTTGATTCCTGGGACCTGGGAAATATCTGTTTCGAACGTTGAGACACCTTTGGCGGTTGGTCTTAATAGCCCTTCGGCTCTAACTTTTACGGCTTCAGCTTTATCCTCAATTCCACCGCTTTCGCAAGGCAGTATTAACGACGATGAAGAAACTCTGCTTCGTAAGCACTTGCCTATGTCCATGGTTGGACGCGGCTGGGACGCCTTAATTGCGGGTCTGGCTGTTGGTGACCGGTACCGAAACCAACAAGCTTTACTTGCCTTTGACCAGTTATTCAAAACAAGCGCGAGCGGTATCTATCTCGATCGACGTGCTGCGGATGATGGATTTACGCGGCCCCCAGATATTGGAATGGGCGATGATGTTTTTCGTAAGTTGGCAATAAAAACAACTGCGCACAAGCAAATCGTGCAAGTAATGCTTGAGACTCTCGAAGCCTATTACGGCAGCGACTCTACCCGCGCTCATATCACCACGACCACAGTCGAACCATGGAATATCGAAGACGGAGACACTCTTTTAGTACAGATAAATAACGATGTAGTTACCATTACTTTTAGAGACGACGATTTTTCTCTCCCCACTGGAGCTAAAGCAATTGAAGTGGCAGCGGTTATTACCAGAGAATTAGCACGCGTGGGAGTATCTGGGTACGCAATACCATTTACCGACCCTACAGTAGGAGCCGCCTTCGTCAAAATCTATTCCGGAGCTTTAGGTCTCTCCGGGGCTGTGCGCATTCGTGGCGGAAAAGCTCAAAACGAGCTGTTATTCCCTACAGAAATTCATAATTCTGCCGAAGGTCCTCAGCCAACTACGGCCTTCACCATTACTGAAGGCACAGACCTCAACGGGATCGAAGCAGGACGGGTACGTTTTATTTTTAATAGCGGTACAAATCCACAACTGGTACGTGTTCGAGCAGGCGATTATGTCAACATTTACGGTCCAGTGTTTGCTGCTGGATTTCGTGGCACCTACGAGGTGACCGACGCTTCTCCAGAGTATTTTGAAATCTCTAACAGCCTGCTTACTTGGCCGGCGTCGGTGACTTTAACGGATTATAACGATATACGGTTCTATCGTCCTAAACGCTATACCATCCTCTCGGAAGAGAGTTATGCTCTAGCCACTCAAGCAGACCCACGAGTATTGAATGTACTCTTGCCTGCTACGACCGCTGCCGTTAATCGTGAACGCTTCACCGGAGCGTATCTACACGATGGAGAAGCTCTAGATATCTCGAGCGCTACGAGAGACACCACAGGTACTCTCACTATAAATACCGCATCAAACCACGGTCTTGCGGAAGGAGACTGGATATTTATTGACGGGCTATACCCCACTATTGGTGGTGTAGTCGGACTTGGATGGAATGATGCCGACGTCACAACAGACAGTCTGCCTCACCAAGACTCTGCGTCCATAAAGCTGGCGAGCGGCCAAGTATTACAATGTGGTGGATACACGGTCGGGCCCGTATCACAAACAGATGCACGACTTTTTGATCCAAGCATAGATACATGGACTGTGGCCGCGAGTATGAGTATTGCCCGCGCAGGCCACACTCTGACGATGTTAAATAGCGGTAAGATTTTGGTCGTTGGTGGTACCGCATCTAAAATAGCAGAACTTTACGACGTCGAAGACGACGTCTGGACCGAGACGGGCAGCACAACCGATTCTCATTCTTACCATACAGCTACCTTATTAGCAGACGGCAAGGTGCTGATTACTGGCGGAGGAGGAAGTGCCGAGTTATATAATCCGGCAACTGGTACGTGGTCCGTGCTTATGAATCAACCAACGGGACGGACCAACCATACAGCAACTTTGCTTGGCGACAATCGGGTATTGATTACTGGCGGTGCCGGTGGTGGCGATACTGCCGAAGTCTACAATCACGTCAACGGGACTTGGATGGCGACCGGCAACATGACGATTGAGCGCGAAAGCCATGTGGCAATTAAGATGCCTACGGGTACGTCCTCGAATGTGTTAATTGTTGGTGGCGTAGATAGCTTAGCAAATCTTCTTTCGAGCGCGGAAGTATTTAATCCCGCGACTATGAGTTTTACTGCCATCGACCCCATGGGAACCACCCGCTCTGCACCCGGTATCGCTATTCGTTCCGATAATAAAATACTGGTGGCTGGCGGCATATACACTGGTGTATCGGTTTCAGATACAGCGGATCTATATGACCCTATTCGTAATAGATGGACGGCGGTAACTGGTACCTTCAACACCGCGCGTTCAAATCCCAACACCATTAATTTGGACGATGGTCGTGTTTTATTGGTTGGTGGCACTGGAGCACAGGCGGTAGCACACAAATATACCGGTGCTCCCGTAAACTCCGGTTGTCTCAATGGTTTATTCCGAGTAGATTCAATTGTCGATCCCAATACATTGACGGTACTTACGCCCGACACCGCAATAGAAGTGACTTGCGGGGCCGTAGGCACGGTGACTCCTACAACGGCAATAACGGACACCACTCCGGGACCATTTATTTTTGATCCTTCCGGCTTGAGTCCGGCAATCACCGCTGTTTCTACGACTTTGAACCAACAGCTGGTGATTGGTAACAACTACACCTCCATAACACTGACAGACGCTTCTGAATTTCCGGATCAATCTGGATGGTTAGTGTTTGGTCATGGAACCGAATCACAGATTGCACCCGTTAAGTATTTGGGACGTATTTCAAACACCGTTATTTTGCTTGACCCCAGCTTTGTCTTACCTGAGACATTAGATATCGGCACTGACGTAACCCTGCTCTGGGGTCGAGGCGCGTTTGAACCAGCTGAGGCTGAGTCGGTGGGCGCGTTTTATATTACTGCCGCAGCGGCGGGCAGGATAGCGGCGGCCAAAACCATAGACAGTTTAGTCGCAGCAGGAGTACAAGTCGACAAAACCGTTATCTATCCCTCCGATGTGGGGTTGGGCAACGCCGGATATCCGATATTAGACACAGTTAAAATCTCAGACAAATTACAAATTTGGGGCGGTGACGATATCGACATTGAAGTCGAAGACGCTCGGGACGGTAAACACTAATGACACAACCAAAAGTATTGCGTGGTGCCGATATAAAGGTTTACATCAATGGACAACCCATTGGCGTAGCCACTGCCGTTCGTTGGGAAGCTTCAGACGGACGTCACGCCATTTATGGCATTGATCAATATACGCCATTCGAACTCGCGCCCGGACAAACAGAGATTAAAGGCACTGTTGAATTGGTACGACTACGTATCGACGGAGGACTTGAGGGTCGAGGTATTCACGCCCCAGAGAGCAAGATCATGCTTGAAAAGTATTTTGCCCTAGCTTTAGTTGACCGCTCTACCGATACGGCCATACTAGTAGTCGATAATGCTGCTGTAAATCAGCAGAGTTGGCAAGTTATGGCCAAGGGCGAAGTCACCGGATCTTTTACCTTCGAAGGAATCGGGTGGACGAACGAAACCGGTCTTTAAATCATAATCTTACATTCGGAAGGTGGAGCTAAGCGCCCGATTCCACACCACTAGGAAATACTAAAATGGCAATTAAGCGACAACAACTGTTTTTGGGTCAGGAGCGTGTTGACGTCTCCGACTTACGCTCAATCGAATCAGCTATCTCCAACGATTTCGATGTTCTCGGCGGTAAGATGCTGTCGGGCCGGGCACCTCTTGTCCTACGTGGATTCACCATTTCCACCACCAATACAGTCGGTACTCCCGCCGACAGTCTCTCGCTCTCAGTAGCTGGTGGCGTGCTCATGCACTATGGTGCGGCAGAAAGTGGTACTCTGTTCGCTGTAGACGACAACGTTACAGCCGAAGTGCTTGCGGCCACTAACACGAACGTTGAGGGGGCCTTCACAGCCAGCTCTATCAATTATATCGGACTAGACCTTCGCCGTTCGATTGACGCCACCACGACTTCACTCAAGCAGTTCCTGGACGCAAATACGAATTTAGAAATACCTAGAAGCGTGCCCGTGGCCCGCACCCTAAATTATGTAATTATTGTTTCCTCACAGCCATTCAGCGTATCGACCAATATATTGCCAATCGCTGAAGTAGAGACAGATAGCTCTAACTCTGTAGTCACTATCACTGATTGTCGACCGCTAATGTTTCGTCTTGGGACAGGAAGCGATAATCCTAATCCTGTGGCAGCGTTTTCTTGGCGTGACACCACTCGCAAAGAGAATCATTCACCATACGACCCCGCAAACGCCTATACTGATGATCCTTTTGCTGGTGGCGACAAAGAAATTAGATCCCTTAAAGAATGGATGGACGCTATTATGTCCGTGCTCTGGGAATCTAAGAGCGGAGAATATTGGTACAGTCCGACCACCCGCGACGACGTGAAGATGGTTTTTGGTCCCAACGTGTTTATTGCCACTGGAGACAACTTCATCTGGAATTCGACGCCCGACACTCTCGAGTGGCAGGGGCTGTTTATCGCCTTCGGCAATTCCACTGGTTACTATAACATCATTGACGACGGTACGGCGCTGCTTGATACCGACGGCCAGTGTCTGTATGTGGACATTCAGCGCGATACGAACGGTGCCACCATCGTTCCTGCCGTAGGCACTTTAACTTCTCTTGGTACGCCTGAATTACCGGGATCGCGTTTCATCATTGCGTGGCGTATTGACGGTGAAATGCAGATTCGCGATAAAGCTTACGAAGTGGGCCGTACTTTCCCGATAGCGACAACCACGACCACAGGCGATGTGCGGCTAAATGAAGCTGCTGCTACTCCATCGACACCTACGGTAATCACCGTTGGTGTAAATAATCAAGTTCATATCGGTCAAGGCGCTTATGCCGCCACTGGCAACAACGACGCGCTGATCGTTGAAGGTAGCGGTACCGGTCGAGCCATACGTGCTGTAGGTGATACTGGGACAGCAATTAGTGCTGTAGGTGGTGGTTCTGCGGGTGTAGGTGGTGTTGGTGTCGCGGCTGAAGGCGGCGCTTCCACTGGCGCTGCTGGTGGTATTGGCGGCGACTTTTTGGGCGGCGGCACCTCAGCTGCTAGTGCTGGCGGTGATGGCGTCCACGCTACTGGCGCTGACCATGCTGGTGCAGGTAATGGCGGCAAAGGTATAGTCGCGTTAGGTGGTACTTCCGACAACGCTGACGGAGGTATTGGTGGAGATTTCACAGGCGGCTTAGCGGGTCCAGGTGCTGGTACGGGCGGAGCCGGTATCGTCACAGTAGGTGGCGAAGCCGATGTAGGTGCTGGCAACGGTGGCAACGGAATCACCGCCACTGGTGGTGTCTCTGCCAGCGGCATAGGTGGTAACGGTGTTTACGCTACTGGTAGTACCGGCGGACACGGTGTTGTTGGTACTGGTAGTACCGGCGGACACGGTGTTGTGGGCATCGCCGTCGACGCTACAGGATACGGATTACAGGGCGTTGGATTCGACAATAACGCCGGTAATGGTTCTGACGGTGCGTCCATCAGCGCAGGCGACGCCACAGGAGCCAACGGCAATGGCGGTGTCGGTATTACTGTAGTCGGAGGTGATGGTGCCGGAGGCGTAGCCGATGTTGGTGGCAAGGCCGGGGTATTTACCGGTGGTGCAGGTACGACACAAGGCGGTCATGGTATAGAAGCTACAGGTGGTGCTGCTTCTGGTGGTACCGACGGTGTTGGTGTCGCGGGTACTGGTGGTGGCACAGACGGTATTGGCGTAACCGGAAACGGAGTAGGCACGGGCGCTGGTGTAAGTGGAACCGGTGGAGCTAGTATTGGCACTGGTGTTCGTGGGCAAGGCGGTGCTGGTGGAGGAAAGGGCGTAGAAGGTACTGGTGGGAACGCTGGTGGGCCTGGAGTTTCAGGAATTGGCGGTGCTGGCAACGGTACTGGAGTCGCAGGAGAAGGCAACGGTACTGGGATGGGCGGTGCATTCTATAACGGTACTAACGCGACAGGAGCTACTCCACAAGTAGCGTTAGAAGCAGTTAATGGTAATTTTAAAATGTCCGGGACTACGCCTAATAGCGACGTAGCTCCAGGGGCAAACACTTTGACTCCAGGACTGATACCCAAAGCTTGGGTGGTAATTAATCATAATACGCTTACTGGTGCCAATACTGTAATTGCTGGGCAAAATATACATAGCACCATAGGTGCCAGCGGCAATAACATTACAGTAACACTCCAACAAGCTGTTACTTCCAACAACGTATGTACGGTCGTTACAGGATCATCTCCTGGTGGGACGAAAGCTTTTTTCTGGACTGCTAGTTCCGGCGCTAATCCAATTACTATTGGAGCTTGGACTGCTACAGGTACTCCTTACAACTTAAATGGTACAGGCGATGCCTTTACCATTCATGTGGTTGTGTTTGGTCTACAGTAAGGAAATATATGTCGACTTTTGAAGAAGCGGTTTCTATAAAGGTACGAGGAAGACGGACTCGTTTTTGAGTAATTTGGGAGAATCCAATGTCATCTAATTTTGATGAGGCAATAAAAGTAGTATTAAGCCATGAAGGCGGTTGGTGCGATACGGAAGGTGATTTAGGTGGAGAAACAAACTGGGGTATCAGTACCTTGATAATTAAACGCGCCAATATTACAGCCGAAGAGTTAGGGATTGAACCTAGCACTATGTTTCAAAAAGGCTATCTTAAACCAATGAAAGTAGAAGCAGCCAAGGCCGTCTATAAACGGCTTTTTTGGGACCCAGGCCAGTACGCCATGATTGACGACCAGACCTGCGCCACCAAAGTTTTTGACTTCGCCATCAATGCCGGCCCAGGCAACTCCGCCAAAGTCGCACAGCGTGCGGCCAACGACTGCGGTCATCAGCTAGTTGTGGATGGAGACCTAGGACCAAAGTCTTTTGCGGCCATAAATGCTTGTGGTCCGGCATTCGTAGGTACCATGGCCTACGAAATGGGAAAATATTACCGTGCGGTTGTTGCCAACAGGCCCGCGAGCGCCAAATTCTTAAAGAATTGGCTCAAGCGTGCGGCCTGGGGTATTTAAATCATGCAATGCTATAGATGCAAATCATTAAACACCGGCTCCAGTCCGACTGGATGGTGGTGTAATGAATGCGGTGTGTCCGATCCATGTCCATGTTGGCAAATGAAATATTGTGCCGGACACAATCCAGACCACATACACGTTTGGAGTATTTTTGGTGAATGTGAGGCCGTAGGTCTTGGTTGTGCAGCCAAAAAGAATTCTACTTCGACAGAGACTTAACCATTTGGTTAAATTTTCTCTTCGCGAGCTTGTGCTTCTGGAGAGCGCGCTGACGTTCTGCGCTCGATAATCTGTCGAGATAGGTCTTGCCATCGAGGTGGTCGATCTCGTGGTAGATGGCGCGAGCCAATTGGTCATCAGCCTTCAAGCTCACAACGTCCCCGTTCTCGTCAAAATAACTAATCTCTACACGCCTAGGTCTTTTGATGTCCAGGAACAGGCCTGGAAACGAAAGGCATCCTTCTTCTTTCCGCTCAATCTCTTTAGAGACGGAAACAACGGTGGGGTTAATTACCTTCCGGGGTTCGCCCGTAGAGGGGTCGAGTACTATCATTACTCGCAAGGCAACACCCACCTGGATACCCGCTAAACCAAGGCCTTTCATTTGTTCCATGGTCATAACCATGTCGTCAAGAAGATTCTGAAGACGAGCATCGCTCTTGATATCTCCTATGACCGGCATAGATACTTGTGTAAGTACTGGGTCAGGGAAACGAAGAACGCTCAATGTCTTTGGTTGGCGCTGCGGCAGTTGGGACGTAATATTGTCGGTAAAGAGCATGTACACCTTTTAGCCGGGGATCTCTTCGGTTTGCCGCCAATGACATTTTTGGCAAACTTTAAGGCGTTTACTTCCGAGATTGACCATTTTCAACGTACCTTCGCAGCCATTTGGGCAAGCGAATACGGGCTTAGTGGGTTCTATCTCTGCTAATACAGGTGCTTCAATGGGGTCGGTTACGCCCTCACGGTCGTATAGTTCTTGAGTCTTGCGTCGTAGCCGCGCGTTCTCGCGCCGAAGCTTTTGATTCTGAGCCCGTAGCTCCTGGATTTCGTTCTTAAGCTCGGTGGCTTTAGATTCGGTACGGATACGATGCTGAACCTTGTGGTTCTGTCGTGTCATGGTGCCTTTATGACTTAGGAACAACGCCTTCGAATTCGGCGACCCATTTCTGACCATCGTGCCAGATTCGGGCTTTTTCAAAATCTAGGCCTCCGCATTGGGAGAAAAAGGGGTCGTCAGCTACGTAACGTAACAGTTCTTGTCGCACCATTCTGGATTGGATTGTGCCTTTAATACACTCGTCAGTCTCAACCACGGTTCGGTGGCGGACCAACATCTCTCCCACTGGGGTCTTGAAGCGTTGGACGTTCATAGTCGAGTTTTTCCCATTCTTCTAGGCCGATTGTATCGGTTATAGCCTTTAAGATTGTGGCCTTAACTTCATCTACCTGGGAGATCTCCATATTCGGTAGCTCGTCCAAGGCTATATGCATTCCACATAATTCGCTTGTAGAACGCCGCTTAATAGCGCGTAAAAACTGGGGATCTGGCTCCTGAACATGCAGTCTCTTTGCGGCCTTCAGAATTCTTGTCCTGTATCCATGTCGTCGCGACGGAAAACCGTAGGTCAGTACCCCCGCTTTAGGAAATTTCTCTCGCAAAACCTCTACGGTTTCTGGCCCTAGTTCTGGCGGAACCATAAAATAGAAGTAATTTGGAGCCCAGACCGTGTAGTGCTTATAATATTCGTGCTTGGTCTGCTTGTTACGAAACTCAGCAAGCAGATCCGCTTTAGAAACCTTGACTTCGACTTCGACGATGCTGTTATCGTTGGCGCCTAGAACGTCAGCACTCCATCGCCCACCTTCGGTGCAAACCCAATCAAGCTGTTTCGCGTACCGTAAGAAGCAAAGTGCCTCGGTTTTAAGCGTACCCGATTTCACTTAGTCCTCGTCGGATTCGAATTCAAAAGCACCTTCTTCTTCCATGCGGTCGATTAAGGCGTCAGTAATCTCTTCGATTTCGGAAACATCATAATCGTCAATCATATCTATCAAGTTAGTCTCAAGGAAGGACCGCATCTGGCTTTTGGACATCATTATATATCTCCTAGGTTAGGATCTTAAGAATTATACCCTATCGATCTTAGGGATGCTGCCAGAGCTTCACAGGCATCGCGTGTGTATTTGTTATTGTTCCCCATCGACATCCGATACCACGCCATGCCGTTGGCTCCAATTTCATATGGCCACAAAGCCCCGCAAGCGTTTCCGGGAATAACTTTCACTTTTGAATCAGAGAGCGCTCTGTCCATGGTCGCGGCGTCGGATTTAAACCAAGAAAACATTCCGCGCCCATCGGTGGGTACGCCCCGAATTTCGGAGCAAAACGAAGAGAGGGTTTCGCCGAAGATTTTGCCATTATCCAACAAAACATTTCTGGCTTTAGCGTAATCCTCTGCGACTCTATCTGGTGAAGTCGCCATAGCGTCCAGGACATCGGCGAGACGCTTTTGGCTGTCGTTGGGTACACCGCTAGTGGTTTTCTCTACGTATTCGCGTGCGTACTGTGCGATGTCGTCGTCGTCGGTAGTTAGGAAACCAACCCGGATACCACTCAGACCTAAAAGCTTTGCCGCACTCCAAATACTGACGGTATGTTGGGGCACGACTTTGGCGCCATAGAGCCAGTGATAATAAGCGGCATCCCAGACGTCGCAGTTCTCCATTGATTCCGACCCATCGGGGTTGTTGGGTGAGGTAATGACACGCATGTACTTTGAGTACCCATATTCTTTGGTGTGATTTCGTTCTTGAGGGGTACGTTCGATAAAGGAGCTGGCAATCGACATCGTCGTTGAACGCATTCCGCTTAATCGAGCCAGTGTTGGGTAACTGGGCCAATATGTGTTGTCGAGTACGATGTCGCTTTTAGGCTGGAAACCGCGTTCTTTATAGCCGTGAAAGGCGGCGAGGAGAGCTTGTTTGGCTCCCATGGTAACGACGACATGTTTTTTAGCTTGCTTGATGTGATGTCGAATTAAGTCGATGAGACGTGGATCTCCACCGAAGGGTGGATAGCGAGGCTCCGCCGTCATCACCGATTTAGGAGCACACCAGAACGCGGTTTCCTGTAAGAATACGGGTTCCCCGACGGCGAGGTTATAGTAACCAGAAGTTTCTCCACGAAGCATCAATAAGTCATTGGACATGTACAATTCGTAGCTTACAGATCAGTAATCAAACTAGATGAGCCTTTTGCTTGAGCCCCTGCTGCCCCAGGGCATTCTAGTTTTTCTAGTGGGATAAAGGCCTTGTATTCTGTCTGAGCACCTATTACTTCAGAAACCCACGACACCAAAACTCCACAGACCCTACACTTTTTAGTGAGGTCTTCGAGCTGAACCATTTGGTGTGGATTTTGAGGTTCAGGTAGCGAGTCATACAGAGTTTTGGATTTAAGTCGTGACTCTTCTAGCTGCTTGGTTTTAATCTCAACGCGCTCTTTGGCCATCTTGGATGCGACCTCAATCAACTCCATAAAATCTGCGCCCGAGACTTGAACAAAATTGCCGTCCTGGCGAATCATAATGTCGACAAGATCGCCACTTTCGGTGAAGGTCAGTCGTGCGTTACCACACATCTTCAAGTAATATTTTTCGTCACTCATCTTCTTTTTCCTTTAACTGAATATCGTCCTCACTTCGTAAGCCTCTATAGACTGGGAGACGTGGGACTCGATCATTTGTAAGCTCAAAAAACTTATATGAGCATTTCTTGCCCGGCAGCTCCGCGCGCATCTCCCACAATTCAGCGCGAGCTTTATCGTCCAGGCCGGTTCCTATTTCGAATTCTACACCTTCGTCCGTCTTGCACTTTAAAGCACCTAGAGTCCCAGCACCCTTTGCGTCGCGTTGAAGTTCGGCTACTCCGGTGATTACCGCCTCAGCGTCAGAGAACAGTTTAACCTTCAGTAAGGATTTGGAACGCTTATTTTCGACAGGATGATAGTACCTTCGAATCATGGCACCTTCATATCGGCGCTCTACGAACTTGGCGCACTCTTCTCTCAGTTTTTCTGTCGTTGGGTCTATAATTACTTGTGATTCTACGACACTAATTTTGGTCCCAGTGTAGTATTTTGTTAGTAGGTTTTGAGCAAATTCGAGCCTTAGCGTGTACGGGTCAAGAGGTTTCTTCCATTCGAAGTCAAAACACGCATCAAAGACAACAAATTTTAAGTCTCCAACTTCGATACCATCTTTTCTCATCATCGTCTTCTGGATGGACTGAAAATCGATACGCCCATCAACAATGGATACTACTTCACCGTCGAGATACAGCAACCCAGTATAACCAGCTTCTGCGGCCTCACGCCGTAAGACTTCGAGTTCACTTCTAATGCTCTCAAAATTTCCCCACTCTTTGCCGGTGCGAGAAAGCAGGCGGATTGGAGAATCTGAATCAAGGGGTATAATTGCGACGCAGCGCCCGCCATCCAGCTTGGGTTGTAAACACCATCTACCTTTAAGGTCTTTTTCTTTTACTTTAGCATAGTCTGTAGCTAGCGGTACCTCAAACAGGTAGATGGTATTCTTGCCTAAGGCCTTGTTTATGTCCTTTGCTCCGATATTGATCCGTAAATCTTGACGAAGAATACGAGTAAACCATTTAAGCTGGGTCTCGTTGCATAGACCCATGTGGGTCGCAACGGCGTTTAGAGCTTCATTCCCGGTTAGTTTTCGGGCGGCCAATTCGATTAAGATATTGTTCGTCGCATGTAACCATTGTTCGTCGTCTTTAAAGACACACGGAGCAAGTGCCGGCTCTGGGAGCTTTTTGACCCCAAAGGTTACATCAGGCGATAGAGCAAGGAAAAGGATTCCAACGAGGGATTCGCATTGGGAGTGCGCTTCTTTAAGCGCCTCAAGTCGGGCATTACCTTGGGCCGCAGCTTCAATCGATTCTAGAGCTTCAATGATGTTCACTGTGTACCGATAGCCTCATGATCTGCAAGATGAACGGCGGCATCGATACCGTACTTGTCCCAACCAGCATGTCCCAATTCTCCGTCCGCATCCTCACATCCTTGCACCACGTGAGCTAGCTCGTGGGTGAAGGCGCTGCCTTGGACATTAGGTCTATTGGCAACTAACGTTGTATGTGTCGGACAGTCTGTTTCCCCGGTGACGCCCTTTTGGCCACTGTATGGTGATGTGTAAGTAGGTCCGGTATCATGAAGATACACAGAATGACCTGACAGATATTTACATGTATTCCCAAAATCACCAGCCGCTGGGTCCACAGACTTAAAAGCTTCTACGGCCCTATCTTCTTGGCGTTGGATATCCTCGCAAGTCCACCCAGCAGGTATGTCCGCATAATGCGTAGCCCCTTCGAACTTAAGTCCGCACGTGGTTACGCACAAGGGCTTACCGCAAGCCGTCAACAACAGGAAGATTATCGTACTTTTCTGAAAGGGTGCCATGATAGAGACGCTCCAAAATAAGGAGAAGCGCCGTGATCAACAACAACCCAAGCACGTGGACCTACATCGAACTTTCCGATTTCGACATTGACTCCGCCGCCGGCCAGCAGTCCGGGATTAGTTCCTACACCGACCTCGGCTGTAAGATCTAGTTTTTCATACCACTTTTCTTCAATGACGGCAGGATTTACGGCACCAAGGGCTATATCTACTTGGAAGTTCTTCTCTGACGAAGTAGCAGAGGACCGCCAGGCACCGTCTTTGGTCTGAGACACAATGATATTGAGCTTAAGGGGTCTAATTTGAGAGAGCCTGATGCCGTAGGTGGTTGGACCTGGGTCTGTAACAGAGCAATCAGCAATAGTTTGGCCCACAACTCGAAAAGGCTCTAGGTCCATTCCGGTATCAAAATCGACTTTCACCATATTACCGTGCGGGTCTTTGGTCACACGACCGTTGCCCTTGGATTCAAGATCGTGACGCAGCTTGACGATAATGGTATTTGCGGTGAGAAGTTGGTCCCCGCTCTTCTTCAGCAATGCCTGTAACTCACTCAATTCTTTGTCTTTTGAATCGAGTAAGCTGCGTAGGTCGTTGGTCTGGATAGCAAGCTTTTGATACACCCCTTGCTGGACTTCAATTGTTTTGTCGCGGAGCGCTATTTCGTTTTGAAGACGAACAATCCTCTCGTTCGTCTGATGTTCGCGAAAGGTAAAGGCGCCGACTACAGCTACCAACACCAACAAGAAAACGCCTACGGCAGCAAGCAATTGCTTGATTGAGATATTCATTTCTTTTTGTCCTTCTTTTTGGGTTGTCCGAGAATTCTATCCGCGAGTCCGCGCTCAATTGCTTCTTCAGGTGTAAGCAAAGTCTCATCCACGCACATCTTCTGGATATCAGCCGGGGTAAGAATGCCACCGCTGCGAGAGGATAGAGCTTTGTTGTACACGTGCAGTCGCTCGCACTCCGCAACGGAACGACGCATATGGGTTACTGGGCCTTCGCCATGCAAAGACATCTCGTGCAAAAACAACGAAGCGCTGGGTCCAATCCACCTTTCTGTCCCAGCTTGAAAAATAAGCACGGCAATGGAAGAAACGGCACCTAATCCGGTAGTTACTACCTTATTGTTAGCGTTCATCAGAGCGTCAAAAATCGCCATACCGCCTTGAGACCAACCACCATCGGAGGTAATCACAACGTTGATGTCCCCAGCATTTTCTTCAAGAGAATCAATCACATAGAATTCTCTAAGGAATTCATTTACAAACGCTGGATTTACTTCCTCTGGAGGACAACAAATGATGGAATGTTTGGTCATTTACTGTCTTTAGCTAGTCGATCTTTTACTTCATCATGGTCATCACCAGATTTGGCTCAATTATTTTCCCGTTGTAAGAGCTGTCCGGCTTGAGGTAGTTTTCAATAGGGCCTTCAATAGTATCTTCGCCCATGTATCCGGTATTGGGCAACAATCCATCTAAATCCTCACCGTGTGTGAGGCCGTGCTTAAAGTTAGTACGAGAAACAATAGCTCTACCAACCTCAGCACTCCTACTTTTGGCCACATACAAAGTGATTCTCTTGTTTACTTGGGCCACAGGTGACCGATTAAGAGTGATTACGTTGCTGGCTGCCGTCATCGGACCCCAAGCCTCAAGAACGTCTTCCATTCTAAGCAAGCGATGTGTGGTGTCACCGCGATTAACCTTAGAACCTTCGCGATTGGTTTGAATAGCCAATAGGGCGTGGAAATCGCACTCGAGTGCCAGCTGGACGTAGTGCTCGTATACGATTTCGATGATGGAACGCATAGCAAGCGCGCCTTTACCAGCTAAAGCTTGATTGGTGGTCAATTTAGCTGGATAGTCGGAAACCAGGAGATCAAATCCTTTACCGGTTCGGGCTTTGCGTTCGTCCTGGACGCGACGAATTATGGGCATTATTTCCTCGACCGCCATTCCCGCTTTATTATATGGAATGTAGACGCAATTTTTCGCGATAATGTTCGCGACATGGTTCAGTAATTGAACCCCCTCAGGGGTTTTATAAAGGCGGAAAAGATCTTCTTCGGACCCCTTCAGACACGCCTTTAAGAGTTTGTTGCGAATATCGTGAGGGCGGCCTTCATGCGTCATCAATAGCACGCTATTGCCGTTCATAATGTTGTGACGAGCAACTGTAAGAAGGAAGGTGGTGTTGTGTGTAACCGTTAAATCGCCGAGCAAACAAAGACGGTCGCCATCAAGCGTAAATCCATAATAGTCGCCCTCACCGCAAGGCTCAACTCTAAATCCAGATGTATCGCACGGTTTACTGCCATCTTTGGCGCGTTTACGTTCTAATCTGACGGGAATTTCGGATAAAGCTCCGCTTAGACTCAGCGATACATACTGACCCTCGGTTCCGTTTTGATCGGATTTTGTAATAAGCCTCTCTCCAACTTTAAGACCTAAGCTTCGGGCCAAGAAGGCGATGTCTGCTGCCAGACGTTTGGATTTTTGGGTAATTTCTATCACTTTATCTCCTGCCCATCCGTCAGTATCTACGATTCCAGCCAACAACTCTAAACGTTGTTGACGAGATCCAGTAAGATATAAATGAGGGATATGTTTACATCCTAAAAGGTCTAGGCCTCTGAGACTAGAATGGGCGGTGCCTGACCCGATCGCCCGTATCAACCAAGCTCTATTGTGTGAATTGCCCACTACAGAGATGCCGTGACCACAGGACCTGATCCATGATTCCCACGTTAACGCCAATTCGTCATCCATAGTGGTTAGCACGGCGCCGGACGAATGCCCATCACCCAACCACATCCCCAGAACGTAAGCCGGAATCGGCTGATTTTGCTGCTGGAAATCTAACCCAACCCTCCAGAGCTTCATTCTGTTTTTCCAGTTGTTGGATTTCTCTAAATATTCATTAAGAGGAATGTTAACAATATCCCCCTTCCATAAGCATGGCTCTCCGTTCCCGCTAGTTGACGAATATCTGCCCCTTTGCCTTTCTTTGGGTTCATCGTCTGCACTACATTTTAAGCTTAAGATGTGGACATCGTTACAGATCCACGGATTGCCCCCAGTTTTGGGGATAATCTTAAATAATGGACCATGTCCTTTGGTGGTGGACAACACTTTGCGAGGTGCCCCATCCGGGCCCATCAATAAATCCCCCGACTTAATGTCCTCTACAGGAACTCTATGTCCCGAAAACATCAGTATTTCTGTACCTTTACCCCAGCATTTCCCAACGTTAGATGGAGCGAGAACAACAGTGGTGTCACCGCGTTGCAGTCCACCAGTCGTCTTAATAATACGACCTGTACCGGGCAGACCTTTAGCTTTTTCATCCGCATTTTGTTCCCGCTCGACGGCGCCATCGAGCAATGCCTCATCAAGCAAAGGCAGTCCCGTCGACAGAGCCGCTTTCACGTCGTCGTACTTCTGCTGTAAATAGACTTCTGGATTGAGAAACGAAACCTCACGACCTTCTTCGAAAGAAGCGACACCAAATTGCTTAACCGCGTCTTCCATGACGGCAGCGACTTCGCTCCATCGTTGGCGATTCCAGAGGTTTGAGGTCTTGAGAATGGCGTTCTGTAAAACTTTCGATTGTAGCCACGCAGTCAACTCCAATCTGATTTTATCCCATCTGATATCGGCTGTACGCTGCAGAGCGATATTCAGACGCGCAGTGAGTCTTTGAGCGGTATCGCTACCCTCGATCACCCACTCCCTGGAGCCGGTCAACTCGCTCTGGGTTGGTGGTCTTCCAAGTGGGTGACTTATGGACTGGATTATTTTGTATAATTTTTCGTCATACGGATTCACGAACCAGTCCGGCTGAACCCTGTGCCCCACCTGCATGAAGATCTTTGGGTCTTGAATGAGGTGGCCGATGAAGGCCGACTGGTAGGCGTCGCTTAGCGGTAGGGTAGCGCTTACAGGTATTTCCACTTTAAGGGTTTCAACTGACGACATGTATGTCCTTAGTCCTTTATCGGGGATACCGACATATACCACCCCGATCTTTTCGATCTTTTCGATAATATTAAAGCCAAGTTAGCTCGTTGAGGAAGATCACACGCTACCTGTTCAAACAGATGGCGTCTTCGCTTCTAACAGATAGCTGCTCGATCGTGTGCGCTTCAGTGCTCTATCTCCTTCCTAAAGTGTTTGACACCGACAGAATATCGTGTCATTATGTCACAGCAACTCAATCCAGCTTTATTTCTCGTCGCACCTGAACACATACAGCCATTAACACTGAACAAACGAGCAGTTTGGAGACCATTTTGAAAACCGAAAACGCCAATCCCCGCAAAAACCCTGAACTTCAGGGCGCACATATCCTGAAGTCGTACCTCAAGAGTTTGAAGATCCCCTTCGAAATTGGAGGCTCGGAGAATTCTGTTGAAGTCAAAACCGTTGACGGACAGAAGACCGTCTCTGTGGTGGTTGGCTCCGGCTCAGGTCAGATTCAAATTGATCCTCTAATCATTACCTCTTTTGAGCTATCTAAGTCTTTGAGTGCCCTGCATCTGGTTACTGAAGCCGCTGGCTATGGGCGACCAAATCCAATTAGCCGTGGTGCTCAATCGACCGGTCGAGTTAACTATCTCGACAACTTCGAAGACGTGTATTTGCGGCACTCAATTTTTCGTCGGTCCCCGAATCAAAACGATGCCGACTTAGAGCCATTCTTACCAACAATTAAACGTTGCGCCCGCAAAGCCATGTTTCGTTACAAGAACGTTTTCCAAGCCATGGGCTTTAGCGAGGGAGATCTCATCACCACCGGCATGGTCTACACCGTTTCTTATCTCCATCACTACAGTTACGCTCCCGACCATATTGATAACGTTAAATTGCTGACAGACTTTCTGAAACAGCGCTTTGGCGAGATGGCTAAAATCACTTACAAGAAAGCCCTGAACGCAACCTGTTTGCCGCAAGCCGTGAGAGCTAACGCGCTGAATCACGAAGATGAAGAAACCTCTTACATCGATACCTACGCAGAATCCGAAGAATCGTCTCCTGACGACGAATATGGAGAAGATGAATTCCGAGTCACGTTCGCTGGCGGTATTGTCCGCACTCTCATCGTGAAAAACGACGGCATGCTCGGCCTCGACCTTTATCTCGACGGCAGGAAGTTAAGACCTTCGGAGGCGCGGAGCTTGACCGAAGATATGCGGCAAGGTCGTGTTAAAAAGGAACGAGTACACGATGTTCTCCCCGAACCGGAAGAATCGGAAGCCTCTATGCAAGCCCGTGCCCTTGCTGCCCGCAAGGAATTGATTGAAAAACTTAGGGCCATGGATACGGAAACCAGAACCGTGGTACTCGGTTACGCGGCCCTGTCACGAGACTATGCTCCGGATGCTCGACGAGAGGCACGGAATCTTTGCGAAGAATTGGTGTGTCCGCAATGCGAACGTAAAGTTCCGTCAGGTGCTTATTGTCTGCGATGTGAAGTTGGTGTCGTACCGCTACTCGGCGTGGATTACATGGCTTTTCGGGAAAAACTGGAAAAGGAGCATCACCCCATGGCAGAAGCTATGTCTGCGCACGTGCCTGAATCGGAAATTCGAGCCCGCGCCAAGAAACCGGTTGTTCAAACTACGGTGTCTCTTGCTGACGCCACCGAAGCCAAACCGATCGAAATCGTCAAAGTCGTACCCATTATTTCCGCAATCGATCGAGAAGCTCTCAAAAAACAGTTGGAAGATGACTTACTTAAGCGACTACCTGCCACCGGGACTTGTCCTTTTTGCAAGAGGGTCTTGCCACAAAAAGATTTTGGTGTTAGGGTGGCCAACGACAAAACAACGGGTCTACCCTCGCGTGCATCTAGACAATCCCGTTGCCACCCTTGTCGAGGCAAAAAAGCAAAGAAAGGATAAAGACAATATGCTTTGGAGAGCGATGCAAGCGAAGATGGTTCGCAAGACGGCTGAAAAGACACCAAAGATGAAAGAGTGCCCAAAATGCTATCGGAGGCGCAGTGTCGAAAAGTATTTTGGATTTCGGACCCAGCACGGACTAGATGGTAGGCCTCAGAGATCTATGGTCCAGTCCTACTGCGTGGACTGTCGCAAAGAAGCTTCAGCGGGCTCAAAACTACACACTAATTAATGCCCTAAGAGACCGCCAAGCGAGATATAAATCTTCCCCCTAGGTTCTGGCTTGGCGGTCTTGAAGGCTTCGTAAACCCACTCTTCAGACATGTCTCCCAAGTCTTTTTCGTTAGCTTCAGAATCAAGATTTAAAAAGTCTTGTGGCGGCTGCAACAAGTAAATTTCCAAGTCTTCCGACAGGTCGTATGCCAACTTAGTGATTTCGGCTCCGGCATCGGGATCAAGAGCGATATAAAGCTTTTTAACTGAGCGCTTAATCGTACCTATTTGTTCCGCCGACACGGCCTTACCCATGGATGCCACATTCCCACCACATTTATGCGCCTTGATGGCGGTAATAGGACCCTCGGTGAGAATGCAATGCTCTGAACCCTTAAGACGGTCCTGGAACATGAGCTGTCGCTGCCCCTTGCCCACAAGACTCTTGCTTGTCAAAATCTTCGGCACCTTGATGACGCGTTGCTGTTCTTCGTCCCAACGTTCAGTAGGGCCAATAAAGCGGGCTTGCCAACCTATCAGTTTGCCGTCTACCTTTACAGGGAAGATGACACGTTGATCTACGGGACTGTATTTAAGGTCATAGGTGGTAACATGTTCGGCACGTAAGCCGCGAGAGTGCAGATACAAAGCACCCTTCCTGAATTTCTCCCACTCGTCCATGCCACAAAAATCAGGCGCCCAAGAAACTTCGGTGCATGTGGTGACAACGGCTGGAGGCGGGAATGCGTCCTCGTCTTCGTCCCATACGTCATCTAGTTGGATATCTAAAAAGGTAGCTGACGAAGGAGTGTAGCCGTAAAGCTTCTTACAGATTTCACCGATGGGTATTCCCAACAATTCGGTGAGCGCGTACTCAGCTTTTCCCTTAAAACCTGTAGCCCTACAATAGTAGCAGACGAATCCGCCACTATCTTTATACATTGCGAGCTTATCCTTTTTAAGACAGCGGGGACAGGTGAATACATAACTAGTCGCATTGGACCTGTAATGTACCCCGCTGTCTTCAATGAGCTTGGCTAAAGCGCTTTGGTCTATTGCCATGGGCCAATTCTTTTTTAGTCTTCTTTACCTTGAAGACTGTTGTCTTCTCGCAAACCAACTTCAGAATCGCTTTCGCGAATACCGCTAGGCGCAGGTCGCCCAGATTCCATGGCATCAAAGTCCAGACCCCGAACCCTCTTAAAAATCTCGTTGCAAAGGTCGGGATTGCCTTTTAGCGCGAGAATGAAGTCTTCTCGGGAACCAAATTTTGTGTTCTCTCCCTTGGTGGGATATTCGGGAACCAAATAAGTGCGGTTATTGGGACGCAACACGATTCCTTGGCCTACGCCTAGCAGGAAGGCTTCTTCGTAAACATTGGTAATGCCTTCGTAGTAGTCGAGAGTGAACTGTCCTACACGACCGGGAACGCCAGTAGAATTCCCCTTCATTGTGACCCTAATTTTATGCGCAGTTTTCTCCGCATGACCCATGACGTCGGTTTTTGATTCGTCTTCGAACTTCTGATCAAGAAGGTCTGTTTTCCCGTCTTTTGAACGATTTTGTTCTACGAAGATAAAGTACTCGGCAAAGTGCTGAAGCGCCCAAGCCCCGGCCATTTTGAGCTTGTTGCCACGCATGATTTCGGTTTGGTCCAACTCCGCTCGGGCCTGGGCAACAAGCGACAAAGCTACTTTGTGGCGACGTAGGGTGCCCTGCACCATAGCGAGACTGTCTTGAATAGTCTTCGCTTGGTCTCCGATTTGCTGAGTCATTATGGAATCTGCATTAAGGGTTCTGCGTCCAAGGACGTTGGTTATCGAATCAATGGCCACGTACTTGAGAGGCATTCCGTCCTGAAGGTCTTTTTTGATGTCACCTTCAATGTGGTCAAAAATCTCGTCAGGCTTATTGGTTTCGTAAATCACCAATCGGTCATCATCAATACCGTATTGCTTGCGCATCAATGGCGTTAATTGGAGCCCGGCGCGCATTTCAGTGGAGAATAGGATTGCGATAGCATTGGGGTCGGACTGATGAAGTTGTCCAATCTTCATGTACACAGCCAAAGACTTGCCTCCTTTGGGAGGACCCCAAAACACCTCGCTGTACCCAAGTGGTAGACCGTGAGTCTTACCGTAAATGTAATCGAAAGACGGCGAGCCGGTACGAAGTACGTGGAGAAATGGATTGTATTCCCATTTAACGGCGTTATCTTTCTTAAGTAATCGAGTCATCCACTTGTTAGCCATAATGAGGTTTTCCTATAATTTTTTGTTCATCTTCCGATGTGTAAGTAGAAGCGCTTTGGGGTCGGTTAATGCCGTTAGATAGAGCGTTTACGCTGCTCAAACTGTCGTATACTTTCTTGACGGACATGTAACTTTGCTCGAAAGACTTCATTTTAAGCTTCAAAAACTCTACTGCCGCCTCGATCATAGCCACTCGATCCGATAGTTTTTTGTACTCGGCATCTCTTGCAAGCACGGCCCGCCGCATATCCTCGCTGCCGGACGGATTGCTAGTTCGTACAAGTCCATGGTCTTTGAAATATTGAGGTGCTATTTCGAGATAAACAATCGCCTTACGTTCTTCAGCGGCCTGATATGCTTGTTTTAATTCCCATTCCAGTTGCATATGGGCTCTTCCGGATCGCCCATAGCCGTCGATCATAGCCTGCATAAGGTCTGGAGCAGTTACTTTGTTCACGTGCGCAACTTCTGGCTGCCTAGCTTCAAGGCGGTAGATTTCGTGCATTTCAATCGTAATTGGATCTCGACCCGGTGTACCTGCAGGACAGGTGAGAATATTACCTAAAGATAGTTCCATAGTGGCTCCCAAATAGAAAGAGGTCGCGTTAAATTGTGTGATAGAACGCGACCCCTTCTTATTTCTTGGTTTTATTTAGTGACCGAAAAACCAAAACTCTTGATAAACTCGTCGTCACTAAGAGTCTCTGCCGCCGGGGCACTAGCCGTCTTGGAAGTTTCGACGGGTGCGGACATACTAGGTGGCACGAAATCGCTGGTCTTAATCCGCTCTGGAGTATTAGCCTTCTTTGCGGCCTCAAGTTCAGCTTTCATCCTGTCCATTTCTGCCTTCATGGCTGCCATTGGATCTACTACAGCGGGTGTAGTCGGAGCAGGCTGTGTCGAGACAACGACATTGGTGCTTTTGGCTGTGGCGCCCGGTTCCGGTTCATCAGCATCAGGCATTGCGGCATTGCTGATTTCGCCAGTAGAGAAAACGGCATCCACTACTTCGGGGTCGCCACCGCTGGTAACGAGGCGGTTGATTTCTTCGTACGTCAGGGTACGTCCAAGCTGCGACAAATTATGAGCTTCGGAGCCTAGGCGCTGAAGAACTTCTTGGGTCAATGGCGCCGGCTTAATTAGCTGGGTGTTGACCTTACGACCTCCAACATCCGCAACAACAGTCTCGGTTACTACCGTAACCGTATGCAGCGTCTGGTTGCCTTTGCCTGAACGATTAAAGTTAAACCAGACTCCGCCTTCAACACCGATGGGGTCTACGGGAACGCCGCCATTCGACTTACCACTAACCAAGTCATTGATGACAAGCTGTAAAGCCGCGTAAGCCTTGTGTGGCAGGACCAGGCGCGTAATTTTGCCATCTGCGGTCAGGGCGTTAACATTCCACTTTTTGTCCAAATTATGAGAAAAAAGCCAGTCGGAAAGTGGTTGTACCGCCTCCTCGATTTCTTTGTCTGACTTACCCTCTTTCTTAAGAGCTTCTTTTCGAGCTTCTTTGCTCGCAGTGTATTGTGCGATTTGGTCGCACTCAGGACACTGAACCTTAATCATCTTCGTCTTGTAGTCTTTCTTTTGGATACAACGAAACGGGCGCATGCCCTTAGTTCCCTTGAATCCCCAATGCAGACACTCATAAACGGCCCAAATCCCTTCCTGCGCTAAATCGAACATCGGAGGAAGGATTCGATAAATATTGTCGCCATCTACAAGACGTGAATTGTTCTTCTTCTTGGCGCCGTATTGCGGAGCCCCAATTGCTACATTCGTACTCATATTGTCTTACCTTTTGCTGGTGAGTTTGCTCGTTACTTCTTGTTATATACTTTAAGGATCTTTTCGTTTAGTTCTTGAATTAGATCTTCGTCAGTGCTCTGTTCAGTTGCTTCCAATGAAATCGTTGGCGTTGATCTGCCAAAGAGTTTCACCGATAAAGATTGCTGCTCATCTGCCGTCAAACCGGTCAAAATACATGGCATTGCGGTAGTAGCGGCCTTGACCTCAAGGGCTTTGGTAAGGATCCGATTCGTGAGGTCGAAAGCAAGAAGGTCGTCTCCGTTGCTGTTACGAACCGCCTTCTGAACGATATTTTCCACCTCAGCATCGCTTCGGAGCGTCAAATCCATATCCATGGAATCTAGTTTGGGCATTTGCAACGTGTGGATCCCGTGCCCTTGCATATATCGCTGCATAACCTGAGTCAGTAGAATCAGCTGCGCCGACATAAACTGAGGATTCTTTTCATCTAAAGAGGGCCTAACCTGGGCCGCGAATTCCTTGTAAAGAGAGTGACCGTCCACCACCACTGCCCCTTCTTTTCCGGCTCTAACGGCAAAACTTTCGGCACGAGGTCCGGTCAAAAACACTTTAATGACTGAATTGCTAATCAGTGTCCGATAAGCTTCGGTCAGACTTTTTACCTGATCTTCGGCTTCCCGCTGGCGAATAACAGCACCGGCACGAGTTGACGCATCCCAGCCATCAAGTGGGGAGTTAAGAACCTTAGTAAAGGCTTCAATATCGTTGAGAATGGCTTGAAGTCGTTCTTTTGCTACTTTTGCTTGTTTTTGTTGGTCTGTGAGTTCCATTATATTACTCCTGGGAGGTTTCTTCCGGCTCTTCTGAGAGTGGGGGTGCAACTACTAATATCGCGTCGATCGCAAAAGGTCTGTTGGATTTGTATCGCGTGAGATGCAGTATCGCGATCGACCCAGCCATATCCTTAGGAGCTTCGAGATGTCCTGATTCTCGATCCGGCCACTTAACGAATAAGAATTGTTCACCATCTACGTCAAAAATTACTTCTACGGCAGATTTAGTTCCACCCTTGTAGCTGAATCGTCTTTCGGAAATGATATATCCAGCTACCGTGCAGGCAACATGCTGGCCATCATAAATCTCAAATTCTTCGTTATAGTATCTAAGCTGTGCGCCATCAACCAGCGGCACGGCTTCAAGTTTACGGTCGCTGCCGATACCCATCTGACGCTTCATGTCCGCAATACTTTCTGCAGTACTGGGCAGATACCAATAGTTGCCTTTACCGTCGCTAGTGACACCGTCGATCCGCATATCAACCAAAATAGGCACCACGCTGTTGGTGTAAATTGGCAAAATGTTTTTCTGCATCTGGAATCTAGTCAACGGATTTAAGTCCACGTACTTTTTATCGACTTTACCTTTTTTAGCTTTCTTTCCTGTAAGGGCCTGAGTTACATTCGCCACTTCTTGTTCGTAATAATCAAGTTTGTCGTTAACGTGTCTCAATTCTGACGGGAAAAGGCTGTCCATAACGCCAGAAACAATTAGCTTGCCGACTACGCCTCTATTTAGGGCGCTGAGTCCGGCTTTAACTTTTTGCTTACCTTTGGCGTCAAGCATTGGAGTACCGTCTTCGTTTACTCGCAATGTGGCTCCAGCCATCTTTTTGCGGACTATTTTTTCAACAAAATCGGTGACGCTTAAATATGGGCGACCAGCGCAAAGTTCGGCATGAGCTGTGGGACCAACGCCGTTAATAAAGCTCAAAGGCGCTCGGATTCTATCGCCCTGGATTTCAAATTCGTCGCCCGAATACCGCACATCCGGTAAGTCGATCCACTGTTTGCAATAACGCCAAAACTTTTCAGCAATTTCCTTCTTGTCGGCGTTTTTTAGCACCGCACACCACCACTCGTTGGGGTAGTAATGTTTTAGATAGGCGCAAGCATAGGCGGTGACGGAATAGCAGATTGAGTGACTTTTGTTAAAGCCGTATTGTCCAAAGGTGACTATCTGGTTCCAGACCTTCTCCGAGTCTTCTTTACCGATTTTCTCGGAAGCTTTGGCAATAAAGTTTGGATACGCTTCCAATACCTTAGCCATCTTCTTCTTCGCAATGTTAGTGCGAAAGGTATTGGCTTCTATGCCAGTGCAACCAGTCAAATGCTGATACAACTTCTGTAATTGTTCTTGGTATACAATTACGCCGTAAGTCTCTGGAAGCAGTGCGTCTAGTGCTTTAATTGGATCGGATGGAGGAAGGCCTTTAGCTCTGTTGGCGTATTCAACCAACATATTATGTTCTCGGCCAGTAATCGGGTCCTTGACCTTAGCATCCAGAGGACCTGGGCGATCTAGAGCCGTGAAGGCGCTTATTGCTTCAATCGAGTCAATAGCTTTCACACCCGCCGATTTGTCGTAGTTAAATTGAGTCAACCATTGTTTGGCGGAGTTGGTATTGAGCTGGAATACGGTTTCTGTTTTACCTTCGGCAATGTCGTTGAATACGGCTTGGTCTTCGGGAAGGTCCCAAATATCCATTGGCACACCAGTCGTGGGATTGGGTACGATACGAAATCCTGGAACTCGGCGACCATTAAGTTTGATATCGGATTCAAAGTCTCGGTCTGGGTATTTTGCTTGAATGAGCTTAATTGCGGCACCGATGTCCTTCAGGGAATTGAGCCCGAGGAAATCCATTTTCAAACCACCTACGGCCTCAACACTCCCCGCCGTGTATTGGGTGGTACGAAATCCGCTGATAGTGGTCGTGGGTATGAAATTACTGATGGGCTCATTTGCGATGACAAAGCCGCAATTATGCATTACAACGCCAGAGGCGTGAACGAAACTATGGTGTTCGTGATTAACAGATAAATCATATACCTGTTCTGGTTCTTTTATTCGTGCTGATATTATCTTCATGGATCTATCTTACTAAGTAGCTTTCCGATCTCCAACATCACTTCGTACGATACATATCTTCCACGCATCCAATTACAGCGTAAACAAGACGGTACACAGTTTTTCTTAATGTGACCTATGTCATTGTTTTTACGATCCAGACCGGTAGCAGGTCTTCCGCAATAACAACAAGGAGAACTGCGAGCCTCTAACACGTCATCCACGGTAAGATCAAAATCCCTTCTTTTGTCTTTATCTCTTCTAACGTAAGAGTGAAGAAGTTTTTTAGCTGCCCGAAGAGTGTTTTGAATTGGGGAGTCTTTAAATCTAGTAGACTTTACACATTCTTTACACCAATAATTCTGTAGACGTATCACTGACCAACGCTGTTTCCAGCGATGGCCTACAGCGCATTCCCAAGTCGAATGGCATGAAGCTTTGTCGGACCATTCAATCAACTTACCTCCCTTGAGCTTAACGTATTCGATTGCCTCCTTTTTTAGTGGGCGTTGGCGACGAGAACAAATCCTACATGGATTACGCGGCGGTTCAACCGAACGATAACTTCCTAATATTGTACTTCCACATTGGATATGGGTAAGTTTCAGGTTAGGTTCTGAAACCCCCTTGTAGTCTCCAGGATTTTCTACTCGATACCCCCATGAAAACAACTGAGATTCTATGAATTCTTTACTGTGCTTGGTTCTACCAGATCCACGCCTAGCTCGAATGCCTTTTGAATTCCCATCCACCCCTCTACGGTAAGTATTTGGTGGTCTGGAGTACAACATAGCTTTGCTCCATTTTCTAATGTGTATTCCGTTATCGTTCGAACCCCCTGATTTATTAAAAGGGCCGTGGCGTTGGCGCCTTGTCCTGTATTTATTATTTGTTCGTTGCATTCGACAATATCCTTTATTTGTCCGTCAGAAAGTAAGATTGCCTCCCGCGCCGGAAGACAGGCGTGGCGGCTTTTTTGTCGTGCGATACCCAACATTTTCTTAACGATTTCCCATTCTTGTGGGTATCTCTGAATATACTCCTTAAGCTCCTGAGATTCGTCAATCAAACCTCTTATTTCTTTTCCGTCGTCACCCGTGTACCCAAACACAAAATCGGCATCATCAACACCCTGAGGCGGCATCGGAAGCTTTTTGCATAAGACTTCAATCTCAGCATCTACGTGGCCATGTAGTGAACGATGAACATCTTTGATAGATGACTTGAGACGTAGCATCGTATTCGTTGAAATTGCGGCCACGCAATCGGCAAAGCGATTAAACAACCACCCGCGCTCGGGGTCGATAAGGGGGTCTCTATCCGGAAAATCCATGTCAATGTCCGGCAGCTTCCCGTCCTCGATACGGTCCTTCGTCAGAAAGCGGTCTTCTGAGAGGTCGTACTTGAGTGGGTCGACGTGAGTGACACCAAGATAGTAAACTGCGGATAGGCCGCCTGCGGAGCCACGACCCGCACCGCTAAGTAATCGTTGTTGTTCGTAAAAGGAACAAACTTCTTCGGCAATAAACAAGTAAGGCAGGAGATCTATTTTGCCGTTGTGATGTAACAGTTCTACTTCTTTCTTTAAACGGGATACGCGTGTCGGATTACCCCAATCCATGCGCCCGTGTTTGTCGAGCAGGATCTTAAAATACTTAAGAGTATTTGATGGATAGAATGACGCAGGTAAGGATTTGCGATCTGTGAATTTGAAGTCCTTGAAACGCTGACTCCATTCAATATTTGAGTCTACCATGGATTCGAAGTCGCTCTCCGACATCCCCATCACACCTTTAAAGTAAGACCATGCTTCAGCAGAATCGAACCTGTGATACGAATTTGCGAATTTCCACGAACCACCAGAGCTTCCGAGACGGGAATCCTGGACAATCTTTTCATCTTTGGTGGCGAAATGCGCATCGTCGGAAAGCAATATTTTATCGCCACGAGTTCTAGCGAGATGCAACATGAATCGATTGGCGGCCAACTGAACATCGCCATCAGGACACCAAGGCTGGCATTCATTCTTTAGAAAGTCCTCAACGAGCTTGCACTCGACAATGACTTTGGGTTCGCGTTCCTCCCATTTACGGTTATTCATTACCGCAACCAACAAGCCAACATCCTTACCCCGTGAAACAGCTTTGGCTAAGTCTTCGGCACTGACGCCATCCGAGAATTTAGTGGTCTTAAGCTTTTTCTCTTTCCAGAACTTAAATTTCTCTCCGCCTTCAATAGTAACAAAGACACCATTGACCCAGTATTTGTCACAAACATGCGGAAATACTTCAACGTAGAACTTGTTTCCAAACATCGACTTGAGACGTTCGTAGTATTTAATGGCAATGTCTGGGCGATCCGAAAGCAGGTGGCGTTGCACCATGCCGATTAGACATCCGGAAGTAGCGGTAATGTTGTATTGTGAGAGTCTTTCTAGATTTTCCCAAGAGAACAACGGCTTCCTTTCGGAGCCGTGCTGCTCTGCGCGAGCATCAGCTAAAGAAAGTTCTTTGACTAACGCCTCGTATCCCTTTTGGTCTTGGGCGTGAAGCGTAATGTGGTAGTATTTGTTGTAGGAGGCGAAAGTTCCTTTAGCGTCCTTTTCGATACCTGCTGCCTTGAGAATCGGGCAATCATCATCTCTAAAATAGCCCTCGACACCCAAAATAGGAATAATGTTGTTCTTTTTGGCAAGGTCGTACACTTCACGACATGCGCCCATAGAACCGTGATCAGTACACGTTGTCACTCCCGTACCAAGCTGTATTTCTCTTTCTACAAACGCTTCTGGGGTGGAAGCCGTATCTAATGATTGTTGGTGACAGTGAGGAGTTGGAAAATTCTTAAAAGCCATTACCCCTGACTATATCGAGGGATCTGCTAACTTAGCTCTCAACCTCATGACGATATCGTTATAGATCCGATGAACGTCTTCAGCGGTAATCATAAGAGCCTGGGCGACGGTTCGGTCGGGTGCGCCCTCAGGAAAGCGCTCAATCACTCTAGTCAGACTGTAGTCCAATCTCTTGAGGTAAACAAACTCTGGGTCATTGTTGATACGAAACAAAGCTTCTTCAGTCGTCATGTGGGAACCTGATGATACGGCCCAAATTAACTTGGGCGGCTTGGACTCTAACGCTCTCTAGGTTCTCTTCATGTTCTCGGATTTTTTCTTCTATGGCCTTAAGTTTTTCGTCGTCGTTCTTAATTTGTGTCTCGATGTGATGAAGAAATGTTTCCACAGACCTCCATTCCGAAAGCAAACAAATTTTGGCCGACTTCATACTCTTCAGGTGCTGTCTGTATTTTCTTCTATGCTCTTTAAAATTCTCAATACTTTCTAGAAGCGATGACCGTTCTTTACGTGCATCCCATATCTTGGTCTTAATTCTTTCGTATTCGCTTTCGCTATCAAGGGCGATAGCCTCGTTATCTCGACTCACTTAGAAACCATCAAAAGCCTTGATGATTTCATCTAACGATTCATCTTTATCATGAGTGCTATTTACGTTAATAAAGCGGTAGTCTCCGACAACAAAACCAGGAGACGATTCCCACATGCTCTGTCCACACGCACTCTCAAAGAGGCCGATGGAAATTGAGTATTGGTCGGAGGGAATGAGGGCGCCGTTGGTGATTAAGATGGCGCCGTTACCCATATGAATTACCGTGCCTACGTGAACGTGGCCGATAAAAAAGAGCTTGTATTCGTCGGCGTTAGGTAGGCTGGCGTTAATGCGATTGATTTGGGCCTCAAGATTTTTGGCATTGATGACACTGCCAGGATAGCCTGGATTCAACACCGTGTCTCCGTGGGTACCAAAACACCGCTGTCCAAAAGATTCGTAAGTCACGTATGGTTTTAAGGTGATGTCGAACTTAACGTTTTTAAGATTCTTAGCAGCGGTCTTAAGCGAGTAATAGATAATAGTAGCAAGGCTGTCTGTTTTTTCGTAAGTGGCACGATCTTTATGACGTGAAGTAAAGCGATCGTGATTACCGGGAGCACAATCAACAATCACTTCCGAGAATTCCCCAGAAAAATATTCAATTGCTTGAAGTAGGAGGTGGATAGCACGAGCCACCTGTGCGGCGAGAATATCTCCATCTCGTAAATCATGAAGCTGGCCCTGGATGATGTCTCCAGCAAGATGAACACGCAATCTCGTCTCGCTTCTGTGGTCGCGTTTGTAATTACATACGGACTTGACCACATGGGCTAGCCGTCTAGCTTCTTCTACAGTCCCGTATTTAAGTGGACCATATTTGGGGTCTAGATCGCTACCAAAATGAAGATCGCTTAGAAGTATGTTCAGCTCCCTCGTTATGCCTCCACGAGCTTTTTTAGGAGGCTTTACCGATAAGGCCTTCGATTTTGCGGCACCAATTTTATTCGATAACCCCTCAAATCTGTCCCAAAAGGCTTGTTCGCGTGCAGCCGTCTTTGCTTCTTTTCGATTCGTCGAGGCCGTGTCTCGTACTTGGACAGCACGTACCGGTATCTGTTTTCTGTCAGATAAGTCTCTAGAAAATGCGGCATCACGCAATGCTGTGAAGCCCCCAAGTTCTTTTATACGAGGAGCATTGTCTGATAACCATTTGTCTTCGTTTGCTTTCATGTACTTCTGAAGCTGGTTATATGCGAGGTCGTATTCTTTTACACCTAGATGTTCAGAGGCTTCTTTTATGTAGGTAGAAAGCTCTGTCTCAATAGACTCATCTGACATTATTCAAATCCTTACGACTGCGCCACAGGCGCTTGCTCCGTAGAAGATTCGGGCCCAGATGTAACTTCTGGTGGTTTGGGAGTTACCATCCTGAATGCCTCTTGAACCTCGAAACGACTTCCGTTTAAATCCAAGATAAAGCCGGTAGCCTTACCGAGCATCTGTTCTTGGGCCTGGGGCGTAAATTGATCAAATCGTACCTGCACATAGCCGGGAGGAATTGGGTTTCCGTCTTTGTCGAGTTCTCGACCCACAACTATGCAATTGGATTCAAGAGTCGTGAGAGGTTCGAGAATACCTTTGGATTTGAGGTCTTCCAACATTTTCTTTTCCCGCTCAACGGCTTCGGCTGTGCGCTTATCTCGAGCAAGCTGAATTTGCTCCTGTACTTTGGCGTCAAAATCAGGCCCGCTAACGGTAATAAGGGCGTTGATTACCTCAACCATGTTACGCATGGCGCCAGTTACCTGAGCAACCCGCTTGTCAACATCGTTTTCGATATATCCAGCAAGTCCGTTGGCTAGCTTCTCTAAGTCACTAAGGCGCTCTACAAGAGATTTTGGTTTGTCGTTTTCTGCGGTCATTTTATTGTCCTATTGTGTGGGTTGGAGTTACGATATGTGTATCCGGATTTCGGATCTCGGAATTAAAGTTTCTGAGACCCATTTCGCCGTGAGCTTGAGCTTGAGCAATCATCTCGTCGGGAGAAGGCATTGGTTTTGGTCCATTACGATCATAAGGATTAGGCGGTTCTCTAACTTGCCCCCTCTGAATCGAAACCGTACGCACTTCCCCATTAGAGAGGGTTACGTCCTTTAACTTTCCGGCAGGAGCTTGGTTTTGTGGCACGGCTGGTGTCGGAGCGTGTTGACGCTGCAGCGGCGCAGGCCTTACACTTTGTTCCGTCTGGGCAGCGGCTGCGCGCTGATGCTTGCCCGTACCAGGGGGTCGACCTCGACCACGCTTGGGGGCAGCTAATTGGCCTAGCGGCTGTTGAACCGGGGCTACAGGTTTGGGGGCAGCCAGACGTGCGGGTTGTACATCTGGTCGTGGTATAGAAGCAGGTTTACCTAGTAATTTGGCCGCGAATAGTTTGAGGACGCCCATTTCGTCGATATCAAACTTTGAACCCTTTGATCCCTGAGACTCGGTGTCGATACCCAGAAGAATGCGAAGACGTTCTTCAGCAAAGGTCTTGAATTCTTCTTCTACTGACAACGTTACCGGATCGTCACCCTCAAAGAGGGCACCCTGAATAATTTGCTCATAAAGCGCTGCCTTTGCGAAGCGAATGCGTGCTTCGGTCATGAGGTCGACTTCTTGTTGAACCTCTTCGGCGACGCCACCGTCGCTCATAGCCTCAAAAGCGGCGTCTACGCGCTGCTGTTGAGTAAATTGCTGACTAAGTGATTCTATTCCTGTAGGGCTAACGGGGTACGCTTCTGGATCAAATGGCATAACGACATTGTAGCCACTGGATCTTACTTAATTGGACACGCACCCGACTCACACTCTGATCCGTCAATGTCGACACCACCAGAGATATCGCCTTCTAGGTCTTTGACTTTAGAGCTTAGTGTCTCGTATTGCTCTCGAGATATAGCTTCTTTGGGAGCCTGGACAAATCCGTGGTCGTTGTGACACAAAAAGCTAATGGTTTTGATATATTGAAGATTATCTGCAAGCCATGACTTAAGTTGCGGAATCTCTTCTTTTTTGTAGTAAACGGTAACACTCACGCTTTGGTCTGCCCAATGCTTTTGTGCAAACTTGACAGTATCTAACTGTTTCCACGTGTTCCAGTCTTCGTCGGCTACCGGGGCTCCATCTGGAGCTTGTTCGTAAAAATCTACGACGACAGTATTGTGGTCCAGGCTGCCATCAAAACGCACCACGGGTTCAATATGATGACCGGCAGCAAGCAATTGAGATACAATAGGATCTGAAGCGCTGAATCTAATTCGCTGAATGTAATAACGGCTGTAGGCGGCGTGAATCCCCTCATACCCCTGCATATCCATCATCTTGGACATTGTGCCGGAGGGCTTAACGACCGTGGTCCGGATTGAGCGATTAACTCCATATTGCTTGGAAAATTTCTCGTCTTCGTCCTGGATTGCGGCATAAACACGATCCAAGGTAGGAGCCGTGAACAGAGGAGATTGCAGGCAGCCGGTGATGCCGATACCTACGCGCATATTTCGCTTAATGACTTCTTGCGCTCCTGGGATGTGGTATTTTTGCATTGCCACACGCTTGGCCCAACGGAACATAGACCTCGCGGCAAACTCAAATTCCTCGGCATCAATCAAGTTGGGAAGCGGCAGCTCGGCAAGATTGCATGGTTCAGCTTTTTTGGCTCCGCCTTCTAGTGTTGCTTCCGCGCACGGATTCGTTCCGTTTGCTGTATCTTTTTTCAATTCACCCATTCGTCCGTATTTTTGGATATTGGTGATATTCACAATACCAAATGGCTCACCATGCTCGTACGTTTTCCAGAAAGAAGGGTGAAGGTCTTCGACATCATCACAAGCCACCGATAAATTCGCCATGGCTCGGTGTGTTGGGATAGGTCCTAGATCCCATCTTTTGGATTTGAGATATTCCTTGTCCCAAGCATCGCCGATGATGATGATGGCGCTGCGGCGTACGTTGCCAGCGACTACCATTTCGCCAATCATGCAGAGAACATCCATCGCATCTATAGGGCGTACCATCTTACCTGAACGCGACGACAGCAGTTCGCATAGCTTCTCCACCATCTTAATGAGTGGTGCAGGTCCAGAAGCAGTGCCACCAAACCCCTTAATGAGTTCTCCCGCACCACGAATACAATACGTAGAATAGGTAAACGATTTGCCGGTTACAAAATATGCTTCGAGCACGCGCCACGTTAGTTGTACCCAGCCTTCACGGCTATCAGGCACAATAAAATCTGCATCCTTAGTGAGTTTGTGCTCAATTTGGACACCGTTTTTAACGCGCGGCAATTTACTAGTGTATCTGTGTTCGATAGAGAGACCGACTCCGCCACCAAGCATCAGAAGATCTTGGGCCATGACAAAATTTTCCCAATCTTCGGAGGTAGTGAACCAACAGTTATTTAGCGCAACACCACCCAAAGCTTTTTGACTAGGCGCACCTGAGTACCACCAGCCGCGACCTGCCGGACCGGCTTTGCGATTTAGGAGTAGGTACTCTAGCTCTTTGAGTTCTTTTTCGGGTACATTGAAGCCGTCAGTGTTTCCACGGATAATACGCTCTACGGTGTCAGGGAACTTTTCAAGTATGCCAGTATCCTTGCGAGCATAGGTACGAGTATATACTACACGGCTCAGGTTCGACCACGGTTTCATTGTTTTGCCTTTTTAAACTACATGATTCCATCGCATGGCGTAGCGCCCGCGAGAAAAGCAGCCGCCAAGCAAATGGCGTCAGCCGCATCGTTGTCTTTTACTTTTAAAGAGAGTCCGAATTTGTCGTTGACGTAACGAAGCGCCAGGTGCTTCTTGTTGATCTTGCCTCTAACGCCTAAAGTTTTCTTGTCCACAGAAATTCCTTTTTCTGTGGCTAGCTTTTTGGCCTTGGAAAGTTTGGCATTATTTTTCTTATCTTCTTTTGTCATCGTCAAACCAAGAGCCTGCCGCCAAGATGAACTTGAGAGGTAGATTACTTTCGCGGTCACACCACGAAGATGGATGAGAAGACTCTTGTGTATGAACTCAAGCACTTTCTGACTCCATCTACTCTTACCTAAATTAGTTTCTTCTATTACGATAACGTCGGGAGAGAAGCGAAGCACGAGGTCGAAGAGCATGGCGGCCATGGCCTCAGAGGCTTTATCGTAAGACCATGGGTACTCTCCAAAAGCAATTACCGGATGATCCAACTTAATACTCCCAAACTCTAACTTAATGCTCCCAAATATAGAGTCCGCATCGTCTTTTTCGAGATACGCCCAACCAGCCTTCGTGGATATGTCCAGGGCGAGAACTTTCATAATAGGACCTTAAGATTGTGGTCCTTATTTAAGTGGCAGGGTTTGTACTTCATTCTCTTGCAGCAGTTTTTCAAGACCCAGTCTCTTAAGTTTCTCTTCCAAGAATGGAGTATCTTGAACCACAACAAAACAAAACACAGCAAAAGATAAAGCCAGCTTAATGGTGGCCAGAGGCATTACTGATGGCAGTGCCGCTCTGCAGCTACCCAGAATAGTAAAGTTCTGATCAATCTTCTCCAGTGAAGACAGAAGCTGTTCTTGGTACCCCTTTGAGATAAAAGTATCTAGTGGAGTGGTATCCGATAAATTTTTACATAACTCTGTAGAGAGAAACAAAGTTCGGTATTTAATACCTTTCGAGGTCTCTCCCTTAAGGTTATCGAAAGCTTCTTGGGTTAATTTGGCAGCCAAATGACTAGGAGTACTGTTAACCCAGTTAAGCTCCCAAACGTTGAGTTGGGAAAAATTCATTGGTAATTTATCCCTTAAGGGCTTCTGCTTCGGCGTCGTTCTGAATTATTGTGGCAGCAACCGCATCGCCAGAATCAGAAAGCATACGAATCAGGAATTTGCTTCGAAGCTTGTTGCGTTGCGTGATTTCGCTGTAACCACTAGATGCGGCTTTGACTGCATCTTTCTTGGCCGCGAGATCGCCGTCGGCTTTCTTTGCAGACTGATTGGCCTCTTCGTTCTTTGCCACCTCAGCATATTTGATGCGAAGTGCGTCTGTATTGAGTCCATTAACAGAATCAATAAACGTAGGGTCAAATAGGTTGATTCGTTCTTCGAGAGTGAGTTTGGCTTTCTTGGCTGGTCTTGGCATTTGTGATTTCTCCTGAAATACATCTAGCTTGAGATCGCAAAACGAGAGACGTCGCGCTCGCTTTCGACGTCGATGTAGGCGGCAAAATATTCTTTGAGTTCGCTAGAATGGTCCACGACCAGAATCAGGCACTCTTCTGCGGCCTTCTGCAGAATTTGCATACATGCTTCTTTGGTTGGGGGACAGTGGGCAGAAAAGGATTCGTCGAAAATCATGAATCCAGGGCGCACGCCGGTTCGCTGTCCAATCACTTTCGCAATGGAAAGATCGACTGCTAACTCCACCGACTCCAACATGCCGCCAGAGATGCCGCTCTTCAGCGACACCGGTTTCCCGTTTTTCAATACCACGGGCTTAATTTCCTGCTTCACCGCGCCTTTGGCGGTAACGCCCTCGCTTACGAAGGTGACTGTAGTAGTCGGTACATTCGGTACGGATTTGAGCAATTCGTTGGTTTCGGCAGAAATTTGGGCAAGAACTTCGTCGAACAACAGAGTCAGATAATGCTTAAGGGCTACCGCTAAGTCGGCTTCCTCTGTATAAGATTTTCTTTTGCCTTCTAGAATTAGTTCTTGATTTTTGATATTGACTATCCCCGCTTCGTACTGGCGGGTAACGTCTGCGTATGCACGCATAATTCTTTCGTTTGCTGACTCTACGGTCTTTATTTTTTCTCGCATTGCGTTTTGTTGTGCGACTAGAGCCTCAAACCCATCGTCAAAATCCTCAAGAGCCTTCCGCGCAACTTCTACCGGCTTGCGAAGTTGTTCCAATACCGCTGCATCTTCGGCAGCTTGTTGGGCCTCAAAGAGTTTGGCCTCATTATCGATACGAGACTTCTCTGCTTCGTATTGCCGACTCAAAATCTGATGGACTTCACTCATTTTCTCCAGCATCGGATGCTTGTATTGTTGGGCCTGGGCCAACAATTCGTTATACTGGATCTCGTATCGCGCCAAGAGCAATTCAAGTTCTGGCAACTTCACAATAAGCTCGCGTTGCGCCCTCCACTCAATCTCTTTGAGGTCTAAAGCCTTCTTTGCGTCCTCCCATTGCCGCGAACACGTAGGACAGATGGACAGTTTCAACTTCTCAATTTCATTGCCGAGGCGTTGGTTTTGTTCCTGAACCTTCTTAGTGGTTACAATATCGTCTCTGAGCTTGTTCTTAAGCTGACCAATAGCAGCGGCTTCGTCGCTCATTTTTTTTCGCTCAACTTTTTCTTCGATTTTAAGTTGTTCGATTCGGGTCCTCGCATCGTTGGCTTTGGCTACCAATTCATCTCTCTTGGAGAGGTCTACGACGTAGCTAAGCTTTGGTTTCTTATAAAAACGATTGAGAGGCTCCATTACCACCTTAAGAGCGTCTTCAAAGGCATGGCGTTTTTCGGCCATTACGTGGATATTGTTATCTATTTCTTCTAAATTCTTACGGTACGCGTCTGTAGATTCCAGTGAAGGCAGAGCAGGTTCCCTCAATTGGGTCTTCAGCGCCGTGACGGTGTGTTCAAGTTGATCTACTTCTACTTTTAACGTGTTGCTCGTAGCTATCGCCACCGCTATTTGGTCCTCAACCTCTTTGACCCCTAAGAGAGTGGCGAGGAATTCGCGTTTTTCGCCATCGGTCATGGACAGAAACCGTCCACGTTCACCTTGCTGCCGATAAGTAAGGGCTTCAAGCAAGGTTGTGGGAAGGCCTGTGAGTTTTACGATTTCACGCTCAACCTCTTTGGCGGGACTAGATACGGTCTCGCCTAACCGTGTAATCGAGAATTCTTTGCCCCGCTTGATGATGGCGGGTCCAGAGTCAGTATCTAATTCCAGCTCCACCTGCATAGGCAGAGCCGAATAAAGATTTTGCTGTTCGGTCGCGGCGAAAGGGCAGAATCCGAAAGCGTAAGTAATTGCTAAAGGAATTGTAGACTTACCGGAACCGCTACTGACCCCCGTGCGTACGTCTCGGCCACGAATACCTACCAATCCCGTCCTTGGCAACAGCGGGCTTGATTGTTTATCTTGAAAGGCTCTGAATGCCTGAAGAGTTATTTTACGAACATGGACTTTTCCCATGTATCATTCTTCCTGCTGATCAGTTTGCTCGTACTTTAGACGGTGAGCTTCTTCTCTTTCTTTAAAGAGTCTTTCCGCTTCCGAATATCTTTCAAGACGTACGGGCCTAATTCCGTCATCGAGCACTTCCATGGCTTGAGAAGTGGCAGCCCCTCGGTCATGAACTCCGATTGAGGAACAATACTCGTGAGAGCAATGAGTTGTACCCATACTTTCTTTAAATGCTTCCAAAGTCATCAGCCTCTTGGTCTTGTGTCCAAGAGAGCATGTAAAATTGTAGACTGGCATCACTTCATCATCCCAGAATTTCTGTAGTAATCATAAGACGCTTCGGCTTCGGAACGCTCAAGAGTGGTATCGCGTGGGAACACAACCACCCCGCCTAGGGTCCCAAGCTGGGAGGCGATTGAAATTGAGTTACGAACGGCTTCCAGAACAGCCGGAAGCGAATCCACAACACCCGAACCACGAGCTTCCTTGAATTGAGAATCGAGGGCGTCGAAGATGACGGGTTCGTCCTCTTCTAACAAACCCTTCATTTCTTCCATTCGATTGAAAATTTCTTCGTCCGTATATCCGCAGTTCCGGAGCAAGCGCTCGACAGGCTCGACAAGCGACTTGCACAAAACCTCTTTAACTACCTGAGACTCAAAGGTCTCTAGTGTTAGAGAGTAATTGGTTACAAGCATCTCGATTGTCTTAAGCAGGGTCCAGCCGCCGCCAGGCAGAGCCCCGTGTTTGACTGCACCTCTCCAAGCACATGCCGCATCTTCGGCTCGATCTCGTTTCTCTCTCAATTCTCCAGAAGTAGGGGCGGAGATAATAAGCTTGGCGATGCCGCCAGAGATTTTACCACGACGCTCGTTGAGGATATTCTGCTCTACTTGTGACTCAGCCTGCGGAATTTGGGCCTCAATCTCTTCAACGCGGGCCAACACCAAACCTTCATCGGCGTGGCCGACGACGCTGGTGCGGTAGCGGGTGGATTCGAAGAACTCTAACTCCGGACCAATATCTTCCAGTGTTCCTTCGACGGCAGGGCGTGTCACCGGATCAAAGACAACGCTACCAGTAACCGCAGATAGGTCGTGGAGCAGGTCCAATTGACCAGACTGCATGGCGTTTCGCGGCAAAGTTAAAGGGAATACATTAATGGTACGATAATCTGACCAATTTCCGGCCATATCTTCGATGGCTTGTTGTGAAAATGCGGTTGCCACCACCACCACGTTGCGAGTGGCTTTGTTTACTTCGGGTCCGCCCCAGCGTTCACCGATTTTAGTCAAAATAGGTACGACCGTAGCCCAATCGTTGATTGATCCGTTATACAGCACGAACACCGGTTTTTCTAGGTATACGCGGTTATGTGCGGCATCGTTCATGAAAATACTAAAATACTTACCCACACAGTCTTCAAAGCCTGTTGAGATAGGATAGCCTTTAAGGGCCTCGACCTTGTATCCTGAAGGTCCTGATTGTTCAGTAAGAGTGACGTTGCCTTCGTCGCCCGTGAGTTCGAAACATTGAGCCACAGCTTCCGTCAATTCAACATCGCCGTTCGTCGAACACATGGCCACAGACTTAAGGAGATCTCCGTCCGGCTTAATAGCCAACGATTTAACAAAAGGCTCTATCTCGGTGCGGAACACTTTTTCCATGGCACGAACAACGCGTTGTGGAGAGATTTTTGGATTATCTTTGCAAAAGTTATACGTACGTCGCACAAAGGCTTCGGCCAAGACTGTGGCCGTAGTGGTATTATGTGTCAATACACAGCCATCAGTAATATAAAGAGAGTCCTCGTTACTTACCTTAATACACTGCATTTCTTCAAAACGGTCGGTGACCTCTACATCTATGATTTTGTCCCCGTACTTATCCCCTCTTAATTCGTGGAAGCGGTGAATTGGGGTGTCAGAAAACGAATCTGGGTCCTGGTCTCGGGTATGTATACGATAATACAGTGAGATACCCAAGCTTTCGCATAAGTTAAAGAAATCTACAGCAAGTTTATCGCCCACAGTGCTAAATTCAAACAATCCTCGCGGATTCACGTATCCGTCGGTGTCAATAAGTCCTTGGAGTAGTTCTTTTCTTGAAGTCACTGATCCAAGTAAGTATTCGGAGGGAATGGATTTTGAATAACTATCTTGGTTTCTGATACCAACGGTCTCGATCAAGTCTCTGATGGTTTTTTTCTCGGAAGTAACCCCTTGAATTTTGACCCGGAAAGAGTTTCTTTCATCTACCCAAGTAGTTTTAAGAAAAAGACCTTGAGGTAGCTTGGATTCTACCTTTTTAATGACATGTTCTTTAGACTTACCCAGTGACAGTTCCACAGAGCCGGTATCAGACAAACTACCGTCCCCCAACAAGACTCCAACCAAATATGGGTCTAGTGGGGTAGCGTTGTCACGGAACATCACAGGCCCGGCTTTGGGTACATAATACTTGTATTTATTGTACCCCTCCCCAGTTTGGGTCTTAAAATCTTTAGCGATTTCACGAGTAGTTAGTGTTTTATGTGACCCCCTGTTGGTGACCACTGACCAGAGATGATCTTCACAACATTCAACAACCTTGTTACCAGAGAAGCTCACTTTCACAAGGCGTTTCTTACCTTTTGGATATACCCCCAAAACCTTTTGTGTGGTTCCGTTAGAACCACAAATAGTCATTCCTACCTTGATATCCTCCATACGTACGTACCCGTCCGGAGTCAGGACCTTACTGTATAAAGGTTGAGGTCCATCGCCTGCTTCCGTGGCCGTACGTACGGATGCGTCTCGAGCCAGGGTCATAATAGAATGACGCACAGGATTGTCGTAACCCAAAGCCCGAAAGACAGTAACCCCGTCTTTAGTCACCAAGTCAGGGACACCAAACTCTTGGCGCTCTATGGCCACGACCTTACCACCAGGACCTAGAGTCGAGCCCACGATTTGAGAAATCTGTTTCATGGTATCGAGTACGAGTCCGTCGAGACTCTCTCCTTCGGTTACCATTATTTTTGCCACTGACTTTACTTTACGATGTGACGTCATTCTATATCTCTCCGGAGAGGTGCAATACTTCGTAATGCATATATACTGAATTGATCTTCGGCTATGAGAGCCACGAACAAGCTTTATCAACTCCAGGGGTTGCTAATGGTTTGGAGTCGAACGGTAAACGAGAGTGTGACTTTGTTTAAGAGAAATCCGTATACAAATACTAACAACTTTTCTTAAACAAAGTTTTCTAAACTTCTTTGTCAAGTCTTTTGGAAAAACTTTTTTGAAAAAGTAATCAAACTAATTTATTCAAAAAAGTTTAATAAAAAGGGTGAGTTAAACAATTTTAAGGATTCTCAACAAAAGAACATTCACCCCTTGACAGCACTTTGAGTTATCATCCTTGTAACAAGATCCATACGCTACAGCAATACCACGTTCCCCTTTTGATTAAGAGGTTTCTCTTCCTTGCGCTATCAAGCAAACCACAATTTGAGACAACAAAGATTGTTCAAGTACTTTGTTGAAGAGTCTCTTGGTAACATTTTTTCGTGTAGTGACAAAAACATCACCCGTTCCCTTGGATACAGAGATGCAGGGTACAAATCTAATACGAGGTTAAGGGCAGACATCAAAGCCCTTGTAACTTCTGGTCGTATCGAAACTAAAACCGAACTTCACTCTTATTACGACAAAGACAACGTCGAAAGGATTAGGTCCACTAGACATGTGTTTGTTACCTCCGACCTTTCTACGGATAAAGGTGCATTACTGTTAGCAAGTTACGTACTCACCCTCAACTCAAGAGTGACGGTCCATGACTATACGGTTTGTAGCGCTTTGCAATGTAACACAAAACAGTTAATTGCTTGGCGAAAACAAGCGGTTGCGGAAGGTTTGATTTCTATTTTTTATGCCGGATCTTCGGGCAAAGCTTATCGCTATCAAGTAGTTGGAGATTTCGTTCCCGTAAACCTTCCGGGTCGAGTGCAAATAAACGAGAGCGAACAATCCCCTTTAACTAGGAAACAGACTTGGAAGTCACAAGCTTCTGGCTTTGGATACTCGCCCGAAGACCTTATTCTCGTATCCCTTCAAAAACGAGACGGGGTAGCAGTAACTAATCAACGTGATTTTGCTAAACACGCTGGCGTTAGCTTGCCCACACTCAACAAATGGCTTAAGGTCTTGGAGAAAGAGGGTAAAATTTCTGTCACATTACTCCCTAAGAGAAAGCGTGAATACAGGCTGTTGGTCGAATACAACAAGCCGTGGCCAACACAGGACGAATACGCTCAATCCAAAGGATTTGAGGATGCCGCAGCCATGACAAAATATGAAGTAGATAAGGAAATAGCAAAAATGAGAGAAGAAGACGAGAAAGCTAGATTTTCAGAACGAGCATACAAGCACTTAGAAGCGGTTAGGGCCGCAGCTATTTCTCGTCCGAAAGAGGAGATGCTTGAAGCCGCCAAAAACAAGTATTACTCCCTTCCTGAAAACAAATACAAACCCTCCACCGTTTTTTGGCAATTGTTTGCTTGGGATGATCGCTTCAAGTTTGCCGAAGAATACCTTAACTCTTTTAAGGATGAAGACTAGATCTACTCGATAAATATCCTCTTAAGGAGGAGTATGCTCGTAGGATTTATTGGTGGACCTTGTTCCGGTAAAACAACGTCTGCGGCGCGATTATTTGCGGAATTTAAAGACTCTGGTCAGTCTACCGAATACATTGCAGAAAGAGCGCGTTGGCATATTGCCAAAAAGAAGTACGAGCTTCTCCGAAGAGGCTTGGAGTCTAAGTTCGTCCTCGACGATTTGGACCAGCTGTCTATTTTGTCTGATCAAGAACACGCAGAAGATGTAATGAATCAAGACAATATTATTGTCATCACAGATAGTTGCGTCCTTAATACTTTCTTGTACTTGGGAGATAACGTACTTAACAGTCCATCAATTCAACAATTTGGACGTCAGGTAGCCAAACGCTACGACGTTCTCTTTGTCTGCGCTCCAGTAGCCCGTCCATTCGGAATAGATCCCAATAGAGTGCACGACGAAGAAGCTTCAAGAATAATTCATGAAAAAGTTGCTTCTCTTTTCCCTCTTCTTGAGGGCGTAGAAGTCCATAATCTGTCGGGTACTACCCAAGCTAGAGTAAACATCGCCTTTGGGGTAGTGATGAATAAGTTCGCGGGACTACGATGAATCTAGTTCTTGAAGATCCAGTCAAATTGAGGGTTGAAATTGACGCCGAACACGAAACGAGTTTGCGTCAAGCCCTCACATATACGAACAAGGCTAAAGTATATGAACTGGCACGCCTCAAGAAGAATCCTTGGTTTGTAAACCAGCATGGTGAAGAAGCCTATGCGGAAAAATTAGCAGAACTCAAGGCCGAGACGAAGGTTTGCCTTCTGAAAGAGGATTCCAAGGGCTTGTGGACGTACAGCGGGCTCCTTGACCGCCTCATGAAGAACGGTTTTCTTAAGTACCAGAGCCGTGTCAAATATCCAGAGGCTGTGGGTATGCCCTGGGATAAGGTCCCAAAATTCAACGACAGATACTATCAGAAACAGATGCACGACAACCTCATTTCCGTAAGACATGGGGCCGTTGAGGTTGGCACCGGACTGGGTAAAAGTCAGGTAATTCGCAACCTTACAAGAACTTTAGGTCTCAAGACCTTGGTCGTGGCTCCATCTAAGTCGATTGCCAAAATGCTTTACTCCGACTTTGCTGAACACTTCGGTCGCAAGAAGGTAGGCCTCTATGGTGACGGGAAGAAAGATGCGAAGAAGCAAATAGTGGTGGGCCTCTTCCAGAGTTTGTGTCGAGTGGAAGAGAATTCTCCCGATTGGAAGGAATTGAAGAAGACGGAGGCTCTCATCGTGGACGAAAGTCACCTCACTCCTGCTAGTACTCTCAAACAAGTTTGCGAAGGACTGGCTGCCAATACCCCCTATCGTTTCTTTTTCTCTGGCACCCAAATGAGGAATGACGGTGCCGATCTCCTTCTTGAGGGAATCATCGGACCCGTAGTCTACAGCATGGATGTTAAGAGAGGAGTAGATGAAGGTTTTTTGAGTAAGCCCAATTTCTTCGTCGTAGACATGGTCTCGCCTTACAGTTACCTGTCTAATAATCCAGACGCAATGTTGGATCGACATTTTTACAGCAATGCGGCAATGTATAAGCGTGCCGCCGATATAGCCAATAAGTCGGTGGCTCTACTCGGTCATCAAGTTCTTATCTTGATAGATGAAGTCACTCAATTTCAGCACATTTGGCCACATTTACGCCATCAAGTAGGATTTGCTCACGGCGGATTAACAAAGACTAACAGAACGACCGTACCCGAACAGTTTTGGAAAGATGATCCAGACGAGTTGGTAGCGCGATTGAATGCTGGAGATTTACCTATCCTGGTAGGCACCAGCTGTATTTCTATCGGAACCGACATACGCACCCCCAAGACCTTAATTAATTTACAAGGTGGCACCAGCGAAGTTAAGATCCGTCAAGCTATTGGTCGCGGCACGCGCCGAGAGAATGGCGTCAAAGAAGAATTCAATTACTTTGATTTTCGGATGAGAGTCAAAAGCCCTGCTGACCCCGACTTTGAAGCCATTACAGAACGGCACGCCAGAATTAGAGAAAGCATTTACCACGACGTTTACCCCTCGGTTAAAGTCATATGACTAGAAAGACTTTTGATTCAAATCACTTTAAACAATTTGCGACCGTTTTGGAGGCCGTCATTTCCGGTTGGGATACTGACGAAGACCATTACACCCGCCAAAAGAGGCAGGTAGAGACTCTTTGTAAGCTGGAGCGTGAATTCCGCAATACGTTGATTCGTGATTGGCGCGGCCCCACCGTATACAAAGCTTTCGTTAAATATGTTAGAGATGAACGCAGAAATATTTTGTCAGCACGTCCTTTCTTTCGAGAACGGCAAGATGTTTTTAAGAGCAAAATCGCTCCCGCGCTCAGAGACCGGGCCGATAAGGCACTATACAAGTTCGATATCAACTATAGCTTCATTAGCTGGGTTCTAAGGACCAGACACTTTGCACCCCGAAGTAGAGTCATGAGACTTGCCAAGGCTGTGGGGATGGCGAGAAAGGAATTGATTGAGATGAATATGCCTCTCGCCATTAGCCGTGCCAGAGTTTTTGCTCGTCACCGACAACAGCACCTTGAATATATGGATTTGGTCCAAACCGCCGCCGAAGGCCTTATTGCCGCTATAGATAAGTTTGTACTGCCGTATCAAAAAAGCTTTGGTGCCGTAATGTTTGGGAGAATTACAGGCGATCTCGTTGAAGCTAACAGCGAAACCCTTGTCCACTTTTTCCCTTCCGATAAGAGGAAAATTTATACCGCCAACAAACTTGTACAAAAGGGGAAAACTTTTGAAGAAATTTCAGAACATATCAACACTGAATCGAAGCGTGACTCTGATGGCGTTATTGATGCTTCTAAACCTAACATTACGACGCCTGACGAGGTACAGCAACTCCACATCGCGGCATATACGATTTCAGGAGACTCCCCCGGCTTTGAGTCAACAGATAACGACTCCTCAGGGATTGACGATTCTCCGATCCACCGATTTGAAGCAGACGAAAGCTGGAGACCGGATGTACGATTCGAGAATGCTCAATTAACATCGGCGCTAGCTAATGAACTAAAGACTTTGTCATTATTCGAGCGAAAGCTCTTAACCCTTAAAGGAATCCATGTCTAAAAAATTGGTAGGTTTCAATAAAAATATCGGTGTAGAGCCGCCCCATTCTTACACCGCAGAGAAGAAAATTGTAGGTGGTGTTGCGTCGCCGGTCCATCGAGTTGCAATGGCACCCCTTAAGGTTGTTATTGGCAATGGCACCAATATCGAACCAGGAATGACGGTTTATGTCCCAGCAATATTTCTGCAACATAAGTGGGCGACTGACGTGTATGAAATCGATGGTTTACGGTTCTGTCTGTTGACGGAACAAAACGTGGTCGCGGTTTCTTCAGAGGAAGACGATGCCGACTAAAGTGTTGTATGTCGGAGATCCCCATGCGCGGCCCGACTGCTTGGAAGAGATGCGGAAACTCATCGACTTCATCGCTATAACGGCGGTGCAAGAGAATGTGAGCCATATCGTTTTCCTAGGTGATCTCTTCCATACTCACAGTGTGATTCACCTCAGCGTTCTCGCCTTCTGGCGTGAAGCTTTTGCTCAGTTATGTAAATTACCTTTAGAGGTAGTGGTTCTTGTAGGAAACCACGACATGTCGGGTCGCAATGGCGACAAAAACAATGCGTTGATGTTGTATGAGCGAAATAACTGGAGAAATAGCTTGTGTATCGTTGATCGCCCTAAGTTCGGGATCATTGACGAAGATGTGATGATGTTGCCTTATTACAAAGACAACGCTGAATTCGTTGAGGTCTGTAATGAGAATCCTACGGCAGTTGTGGTCTGTCACCAGACTTTTGATGGTTCAAAATACGAGAATGGGTTCCCTGCCAAGGACGGTGTGGAACTCAACCTGATACCTCAAAAAGTAGTAATCTCTGGTCATATCCATACACCCCAACAAATTGGGAAAGTGTGGTATCCCGGAAGCCCTCGTTGGCAGACAATTTCTGACGCAAACATAGACAGAGCCATATGGGTCGTTGAGCATGACAAAGGCGCGATCAAAATTCTAAAAGGTTACTCTACCCATAAGGTTTGTAAACCCATAGAATTGCTAGTAGATAGGCCAGAAGAACCGGCCAAGTTGCCCGATTATGAGGCGGAAGTCATAGTGGACGTATTTGGAGAACCGGCGCATGTGAAACAACGCGCAGAAGAACTCGAAAAGTTGGGATATCGTGTACGACAATTTCCTACCTTGACTAAGCCAGTCAGAATCAAAGAGTCCGACGGACTTCCGGAATCATTCAAAAAATTCATTGGCTCTTACAGCGCAAAGAACGGAACTCCAGCAGAGAGATTGATGGAAATGGCATCAAAGAGAATCTCCTGGTTAGGAGCTTAAGTGACAACGCCAACGCAAGAAGAATTGGTTCGTTTGAGAGAAATAACCCGCATGACGGGATATTTGACTAACGTTCAGATTCGTCAGCTCCAAATGTGGCCGCGTATTGTGTTGGCGGCTCACGACGCATCTGTAGAGTTTGATCCAGACACCCATGAAGTCGAAGTCGACCTTCTGGGTATTGATTACAATGCGATTTGGACGCCACAAGAGCAAATGCAGTTGTTGCCGGAGATGTTGGTTAAAGAATACCAGACACGACTTCAATACTTCGACAAATGTGTAAAGTATTTGTTAGGTAATGAATACGGCGTGACCGTAAAGTTTAAGGGTAAAGTGTTGGGACGTTCACCTCCTACGGCTCCAGTAAGTGGCGCGCATCTACCCGATTTTGAGAGGGCCGAAGAATGGCTGAAGAAGACAAAGAAATAATTAAGCGCCCAGAAGACAATCTGACGAAAATAGAGCAGGAAGAGCTTACTAAGTATCGACGCAGTGATGGCTACGCGCCTTTAGCTGCGTCTACAGCCGTGCGGCTATATCAGTTGTTCTTGTTGGGCCACTCGTGTGAGGAGATTGTACGTACAAATGATAACCGTTTTCCGTTGGGTATGGTGGTCGATGCTCGCATTCGTCATGACTGGGATCGTCGTCGCACTGAGTATATCGATAGGCTGTATGAAGAGGCTGGAAGTATGGTGCGACAACGTCAAGTGGAAAGCGCTATGTTTCTTGGGGATATGCTTGCTGCGGCGCATGCAGAGTATGGCCCCAAATTCCAAAAGTTCATTCAATCAAGAGACCCGAAAGACCTGCCCCCAGAATTTAAAATAGATACTCCCACAAAATACAAGATGGTTATCGACGGCCTCATGAAGATAACTGGTCAAGACAAGAAAGATGCAGCCGGCGCAGCCGTCCAGGTTATCGGCAACAATGTTATGTTGCAGGAAAGCGGATCTAAAACCGTTACTTCTCAAGAAGGGTTTGACATTCTTAAGCAGCTAGAACGTCTTGATAGTGAAAAGGTGAAGTAATGGACAAGCTACCGAAATTAACTCCGGCGCAGCTAGAATTTTTGGCTGCCAATAGAGAGCAACTTGAGCGCCGGGCGCTCTTTGCCGTCTGTATATCCAAAGAACATCTGCATGCCTGGATTAAGCGGTATCTGAAAATCGATCTGCCGGACACAATTGTCTGCGACGATGACGTAACGACGCCTGCTTCTAACAGCACCCCCATGGACCTTGTGTGGGAAATTTATCAAAAGGCTTTACAGGGCGATGACGAGAAGTTTCAGCGCGTACTTGCTTACGCCGCGCGGGACAGCTTTAAAACACTATCCGCTTCGGTTCTAGAAATCCTTTGTTTGTTTCATCTTCGGCGCGACGTTGCCCACATGGCTGCCATTGAAGCCCAGGCCCAAAAGGCTGCTTCGTATGTCTCTAAGTATTTGAATTTTCCTTATTTGCGAGACTTTGTATCAGGAAACAATAAACGTGAAATACGTATTACACGTTACGAAGATTCTCGAGGAAACATCCTTACCCCAAGAGAGTTCGAAGAACTAGAGCCTAGAGATCAGCGCAAATACGAGCCTATTTCTCATTACATGAAGATCGTCATTGCGACCCTTAGCGGTGCGAATTGTGTAGACCCTACTACTTTTATTCGTCTAGCCAATGGAGAGGATGTTCTTGCTGTAGATATTAAGTCTGGTGATGAAATTTTAAATTTTGATCTTAAAAATCACACTTGGACGACTTCTAAGGTTGGAAGTGTTGTGTCATCTATTAAAGCTGCTATGAAGGTTTCTTTGGATGACGGCTCCTATGTGGTTGTGTCCGAAGACCATCCAGTTTTGACTACTCGAGGATGGATTCGCGCCAGAGCTTTGCGGCTTACTGACAAGGTTCTTCCTCCTCCAATTTCCAGTACAACTCAGGTAATTAAACCACCTATTTTGGCTGACGGCGTTACCTTGGAATCGTTTAGCGTCGATCAGTTAATTTTGGGTTCTGTTCTTGGTGATTCTAGTTTGACGTGGCCCAAAAATTCATCTGGAGATAATTACGGTTCGGGGCCCCGTTTTCAAGTTTATCATTGCGCGGCCCAACTTCCTTATCTTTATCACAAGAAGGAGATCTTGGAGAATGCTGGCATTAAGTGTAGCGTATATATGGATCCACGTGGTGGTGGAAAATTAATGACTGGAGTTTTACCTCAATACGCTGACTATTATCGGATGATGTATCCTGAGAATAAGAAGCAGGTAACCAAGGAATGGTTGTCTAAACTTACCGACGAAGGACTGGCTTATTGGTTAATGGATGACGGCTCCGGTTCTCCTCAGAAATTGGGGTCCAGAAAAGATAAACACATTTCAATAGCTACCTGTGGTTTTAGTTTACAGGAACATCAATTAATAGTTGATTTGTTTTTAGCAAAAGGACTGAATCCCAAAATTGGGACAGTAACAAACCAAAGCTCCAAAACTTGGAATGTGATTGAATTTGATCTTGATTCTTCTAGAGAGTTATCGTCCCGTCTCGATAAATGGATCCATCCTGTATTGAAATATAAGTTCCCCACACCATTTCAGCTTCTAGATACCAGGTGTATTGAGACTGGAGCACCAATACAGAGATCTTCTGGTCTTGGATTCAGTAGAATTACCCGCACTCCTAAGGTCTCTGAAAGAGAAAGATGGTCTGCTTTTAGAGATATGTTTACTCGAAGTATTCAACAATTAGAATTCTTGGGCAAACGAGTAATGATGGATATTTCTGTCGATACAGACGATGAGATGAAACGTAACTTCGTAGCTAACTCCTCGTTATTATTACATAATTCCGAGCATGTGAGTTTTATGGTTCTCGACGAACTCGACTTAGCTCCAGCTGGCCCGGTTGAAGAAGCAAAAATGATTCCCGCCCCAGGTCAGGTTCGCGGTGAACTTCCCATCACGTTCATGACGTCGACGCGCAAGTTTGCCATCGGACTTGTTCAGCAAGAAATAGATAAAGCTCAAAAGGACAGCGATTACCATTTACAGATTCGTCATTGGAATATCATCGACGTGACGAAGCGCTGTGAACCTAAACGCCATCTGCCCGAAGAACCCAAAATTCCTATATATTATTCGGAGCACAGCCTACGGGCAATCAGTGAACCAGAGTACAACCTTCTTTCCACTGAAGAGAAGACCAAGTTCCTAAAGCAAGAAGGCTACGCTGGTTGTTTACGTAATTGTTCTTTGTTTGCTGTCTGCAAGGGGCGATTAGCTACTAAACAAAAGGTAACTGACGACAATGTTAAGCCTAGGCCGATGTTAAAGCCTATTCCTCACGTCCTCACTCAATTCAAATCAGTCAATCCAGACCACGCTAAAGCGCAATTGATGTGCTGGAAACCTTCTTCGGAAGGACTCATATATCCCTTTTTTAATTACTCTCGTCACATGATTGATGCCGCCGAGATGTATGAAAAAATAACTGGTGAGGAAATTCCTAAAGACCAATTAAATAATTTTACCAAGGCTGACCTAATCAAGGTTCTGCAAGAACGTGAAGTCGAATTCTATACAGGCATGGACTGGGGTTATACTCACAATTGGGCAGCTGTAACCGGGGCTAAGGTTGGTCACCGATTCTTTGTCTTTGACGTCATTGCGGTTGCTGAGCTGGAAGTCATGCAGAAGATAGAGATGTACAAAAATAAGTTGGGGTTCCTGGACGCCACTGTATTTGCTGACCCCGAAGATCGCTCTAGCATAGAGACCTTCCGAAAAAATGGTGTTCGCATGCGAAAATGGAAGAAGGGTAGCGTAATTGGTGGTATCGATGCCGTACGTACTAAACTAATGCCCGGTCTTAATAAAGAACCGGAACTGTATTTCCTGGCTAACGATGAAGGTTGTGAGTTACTGGCGGATCGTATTGCCAAGTATGCCTGGGTTCTCGACGCTACCCAGAAACCTACCGATGTTCCTAGTGATTTTGAAGATGATGAATGCGACGCCCTCAGATACGTGATTGTGAATTTGTTTGGTAATCGTAGCAATATGGTGGCGGCAATTGGTCCCGTGGCTCCCGGCGTTCAGTACGACCCTTCCTTTCCGGCGCCACGAGATGGAATGGGAATACCTCCTGGTATTTCCGTGTATCAAAACGAGACTATTCTTGAATCTACTACTGAAAATTGGATGGATCGTAAAATTCAAGAACTTACCGGCAACCACGAAGATCCCAACGTCCCGAAATCCGGACGTAAAGGTTCTTTCAGCTTTGATTTTTGACACGGTCACAATCTTGACCAAATAGAGGAATCCCATGCCCATTGTTGATATCCATTCCACCATCGTCATGTATGGTGACGGCGAGACGCCGACCCAGAACCCGCAACGACGCTTTGTTGATTGGTCACGTCATTTAACTGGCGTGAGAATCGAAAATCCGTCAGTTCGAGAGTATGTAGCCCAACCAGGGGAACAACTCAGTATTTTCAGTGGTGTACGGTCTACCGCCATCGACAATACCACCGAGTTCGATCTCACCCTTAATCCCGTCAAGGACTCTACGTACCGATTAACGGGTTCCGGTGGTACGGCTCCGGGATTTCGTACAGCTCGGGTCTATGACGCCACAAATAACGTCCATACGATGACGGTGAATAACAACGCCACGATGTCGATGGAAATTGGGGTCGGGAACTTCGGGGCCTCTGTTGGTGATTGGGTATTTATTCCCGATACCACGACTGGCGATAGCGCAAGTCCTTTTAATGTCGCAAATACTGGATTCTGGGTTGTTATCGCCGCCACCGCCACTAAATTGACCATGATTAGACGCGTGGGCGAAGATTTTAATGGTGTCGATGAGGCGCCTACGGTTCCAAGCGGATCCATCCAGATCTTTTCTTCAGCTGGCGTTCAGATTGGAGATGTGGTCAAGTTAAGCTCCGGCTTTTCGCAACCCACCCTTGGTACTTATGAAGTCGCCGAAGTTACCAGCAATTGGATTGAATTTGTTTCTGCCACTCCATTGCCGCTTGAAAGCGGAATAATCCCACTAGCCGCCAATATTATATTCTACAGTGACTTCAAACGTTTTGTTCGTGTTGAGGCGGATCAGCTCGCTATTGTGAGATTGAATGGAGACACGGGCAATACAAACGAAGTCGCCCCTCTGTTGGCTGGAGATCCAGAAGCAGTTGGACACTTTGAGAAATGGGGTCCGGTGTGGGAATTAAAGGTAGTAAATCAATCTACCGTCAATCCTATGAAGGTTACTGTAATTTCTGCGGAATAAAAATATGGCCGAAAACAAATCACCTCCAGGACCATTGCAGGCCGTCGTCGATGCTAAGGTACAGCGCTCCGGTGGGCGTATCAAATTCTCTCTTCATGATATCGATGAAGAAGGGAAGCTCCGCAAGTCCAAGGAAGAAGAAAATCCGTTGGCGGGTACCAAGCTTCAAAAAAGTTTCGTCAATTACACCGAAGACGTTAAGCGTGGGAAGGAAGTTAATCGTCTATCTTTTGAGGTAGACCCGACACACGCAAATTATTATCAGTCGTTGTGGATGCCTAAGTGGGGGCAACTTCCTGACCATGTCTTAAAACAAGTCTCCCTAAAAGATTCGTTGGTCGCCTCGATACTCACCATGCGCTCAAGCCAGATGTCTGCGTTTGGACGCGAATTGCAAGATCGCTTTGCTTCTGGTTATCGTATTGAGCCTCGGCCAGGTGTGATGGAAGATGCGTCCAATGAGCAAAAGGAGCTGCTCCAGAAGAGAATTGAAGATGCCAGTAAGTTGATTTCTACTTGCGGCTCTATCGAGGGGGTTCGTTTTGATGAGCGCATGTCTCTTTCTACCTTTTTGTCGCTGCAAACCCGCAACGCTCTAGTTTTTGGTCGTTTTGCCACAGAAATTATATACACCCGAGATCCAGACGGAACTCGTAAATTTCACAGCTACCGGCCTGTCGATGCTGGGACCATTTACCAAGCGGCACCACGTCAAGATCATCTCAATCAAGTACGTAAAGAGGCTCTGCACCTACTTCAGCAGCTAAAAGGGCCAGATGCAGAAAAATTGAGTGCAGAAAAGTTTGAAAACGACGAATACGCCTGGGTGCAGGTGCTGGATGGCAAGCCTCGGCAAGCCTACACACCGGAAGAGATGGTCGTTCATAACATGTTTCCGTTAACGGATATTGAGTTGCGGGGTTATCCGATTAGTCCGATTGAAACCGTAATCGATGGCATCGCCACCCATATGAACATTGTACAGCACAATAAACTGTACTTTCAAAGTGGTCGAGCTGCCCGTGGTATGGTCGTCATTAAGTCACCGGACGTAGACCAGGGACTTGTGGCGCAAATACGTCAACATTTTAACGCGTCTATTAATTCTGTTTCTAACGCTTGGCGTGTACCTGTTTTTGGTGTTGACCCCGAAGATAGCGTCGAATGGGCACCCTTTGATATGTCCTCGGGCCGTGACATGGAGTTTCAATACCTATCTGACCAAAACGCGCGGGAAATTTGTTCTGCGTTCTTGATTTCGCCAGAAGAGCTACCCGGCTATCAGCACCTTAGTCGCGGCACTAACTCTCAGGCGCTTAGCGAAAGCTCTAATGAGTATAAGCTTGAGGCTGCTCGAGATGTCGGTATCCGGCCTCTACTTAATCATTTCCAAGATTTCTTAAATGATCACATTTTACCTCTTATCGACCCCGCAGTTGCGCAGCTGTGCTCGCTAAAGCTCTACGGTCTCGATGCTGATACCGAAGAGAAAGAAGATACAGGTCTCACCAATCGTATGCAGATTGACCTGACCATGGACGAAATCCTTGAGCGTAAGGAAAAAGATCCAGTTGGGAAAGAGTGGGGAGGGAAGTTTCTCTTCAATCCTGCTTGGCAGTCGGTGCTAGATAAGTATTTTAAGGTTTCGGACATCAAAAAACATTTCTTTGGGTTACAGCCCACAGAAGACGATGAATATGTAAGAGACCCCTTTTGGTTCAATTACCAACAGCTGAAGATGCAGGCAGAGCAAATGGAGCAACAAGCTCAGGCGCAACAACAGCAAGCTCAAGCCGAGAGCGGTGGTGAAGTCCAGGACGAAAGCCAAGAACAGGATTCTCAATTAGCTCAAAGCGCAGACAAAGCCATTGATTTGATGAGCAAGAGCGAGAAACAACTGCCTCCCGGTAAACGGCGTTTGTTACATCTACACAAGAAAATCGTGAAAGACGCCATGGCGGAATGGGAAAAAGACAGTAAAGAAGCCTTGGCTGCGGTCGTGCAAGCCGTGAAGGACGAATAATGGCTAAGATCAAGCGCCTGTCTAAAAAGACGATGACTAAAATAGCCGACGCCGTCGACGCCCTCTTCGACAAAATGAAGGTGCGGCTTCTCGGCCCTCGTATGGTGGATAAGAAACTATTTATCACCTACAATCGCGAGAAATCGTTACCCGGTCTCTACGAGCAGGCGCATATCGAAGAGAAAGGTATTCCAGACAAGGAACATCTTGATCAATTGGTGCGTACCACTGAAAATTACTTAGAAGCAGTGCGTCATCGAGCGAAGGCTAAGACCGTGGTCGCGGTACAGTCATTTATGGCCGAAAATCCTGACGCTAATGTAACCGACGTCCTGGGTGGCGAACTTGCTGATATTTATGGTCAGGTTAAGCACGAGGTACGTAGGATTGCGGATACCGAAGCCCAGCATTTTCGCAATGTTGGTGTGATGGACGGTATTGTAAGAGTTAGCGCCGCCCACGGCATAAGTGATCCGATAGTGTATTTTGTTACAGTCAGAGACCAATACAGATGCGAGGAATGTACCCGACTCCATTTGCTTGAAGACGGCATCACTCCACGTGTCTGGAAATTGTCCGAATTAGGACATGGATATCATCAAAAAGGTGATGAAAATCCAAAGGTTGGGGGACTACACCCACATTGTAGGTGCGTGTGGGATGGAAACGCACCTGTAATTACAGAGTCTGGTATCAAACCACTTAAATCTGTAGAGATAGGCGACCGGGTATTGACTCATACTGGTAAGTTTAAGAAAGTTATTGGTACTTTTTCTAAAGATGGTCTACTGCCGGAGAAAACGGACGACGTATACCGAATAGAATTCAGGTCCCCGCTGGGAAAAATACACAAGCTGCGTGTTACCAACGATCACTTAATGTTAACTCAGCGTGGTTGGGTGAGGGCCGAGGCCCTGGTCCCCGGTAAAGATACATTAGAATATCTATTCGCTTCTTGTGAGACATGCAAAAAAGCATTTCCTCATAATATTCAAAAGCCTCGAAAAAGATTCTGCTCTTATAAGTGTTCTATTTCTGACAAAATAGGTAAACCAAGTCCTACTCTTGGCAGGAAAGCTACACCAGAAGAAAAAGAGTTGAGATTAAAATCCATTAAAGCACTTTACGAAAAGAAGCACAAAACAACATTCCCCCAAAAGACTGTTAATTGTAACGGGTGCGGAAACGAGTTTACAGTTGAAACTGGGTATAGGGATAAGTCTGGACATTGGGTGTCTCGTAAGAATTATAAGCTCGAGTATTGCTCTCGATCGTGTATTTCTAAGGCCATAGCTCTCAAACAATGGTCAAGTGCTGAACATAGACTTGCTGTTTCGGAAGCTAATCGAAAATCTATGTTAGAACAATATCGTACTGGCAGACGCAACCCTTTAGGTATTAAAGAAGCCAGGCAAGCTCTTTACGGTTTGGGTCGAGGCGGAAGTAAAGACGAGAAACGTTTGTATCAAACAATTAAAAGCTCTTACTTAGACGCCGAATCCAACTATTCGATAGGAAGATATTTTGCTGATGTTGCTATTCCATCTATTAAGACAGTTGTAGAGTGGGACGGTGGTGGTCACTGGCTTGATGTATATAAAGGCAAAAAGACTATGGAAGAAAAGATAGCTGAAGACGCAACTCGTGATGAGTTTATGAGAAGTTTGGGGTGGCACGTTCTCAGATATACAGAAGAAACAGGGTTTAGCACAATATTCGAAGATATCCGGAGGGTGGCTCAAAATTCTACTGGTCAATACTCATTCAGGCCTGTTGAAATTGTCAAAGTAGTTAGAATTCCAGCCAGCAAAGCCTCCCCTGGAAGGAGATTATATGATATAACTGTAGAGGATGATTCTTCTTTTGTTGTTATGGGTATTGTTTCTCATAATTGTTCTATGACCACACTTCTTCCCGGATTCGGATTTGATAGTGCCGGTATGGTTGCGTGGAAGGGTGAACATCACGACGAGTTTGAGCGCCAGCGTGCAGGGCTTTAAACCGGCTCAAAGCCGGTCATGAATCCGATTTCGTCGACTGGCTACTCATTAGTTTTCTCCTTGGTTAATGGCCGGAATGGGTAACCCCGTTTAGAGCCAAGTAAACAGAGTAACGTTCACGGTAGGAACAAGTCAAGGGCGGCGGCAATCTTTGCGGTATGGGTTTGTTGGACGCTACCGGATTTGAGGTCACTGCGTTTACATTTTTGAGTGAAGACGTCAATGAATAAGCTAACTAAATCGATGGTTATTGATGGAATTGCAGCTTCACAAGCTATTGATTCTTCAGGTGAAATCTTAGACATCGAAGGCTTAGATATTTCGTCAGTTAAAGAGGGTACGGCTCAAATAAATTACGAGCACCGCTCTGATTCGTCTGATGGGGCGAGCGCCAATGATATTATTGGCCATATCACTTACGCGAAGAAGATTTTTGGTCCCAAAGACTGCGAAAACGACCGACAACTTAAGTACTGGAATTCGGTCCAGTTACCGTTTGTGTACATCAAAGCCGAGCTTTTTGACGGTGAGGGGCATGTCGGAGCACAGGCAGCGGCGGCATTGATTCGATATTACCACCTCCGACGCCTACCCCTTGTGGCGAGATACTCAATCGAGGGATCTACTTTAAAACGAGAAGGCAACACCCTCAAACGCTCTATAATGAAGAGGGTTTCTCTCACCGTAAAACCTTGTAATCGTTCATGCATTTCTGGTGTTCTTTCCGATGGCGAAAAACCCGAAGCTTCACCAGACGCGCTTGAAAGTCTTAAGCGTTTTGAGAATCCAGGTCGTGCGAAACTCGGCGGCTACGAAGGCGAATTCGAACCCGTGGTTTTAGACCCTCTTCAGAAGATGAGAGACGCGGTGGAATCGCTGCGTGAGATGAATAATCTCAATAAAGCTCTTTCAGCTGGCGGCTTTGATGCTGTCCCTACAACTCTTACTGGCGGAGCCGCACTTTCGGCTGAGAATTTTGGCGACGTTGAGAAGAGAAAGAAATTTATTAAGAATCAGGTTCTTGGCGCCGTACGTGATTGGCGAGGTCGTGGTGACCTTCGGAAGTTTCTGAAGCATCGTATGCCCGACGCATCAGAGGACTTCATCAATCATTTTGCTGCTCTGGTCGAAGACTATCAACTTAAGAAGTTTGCCGACCTTGAAGCCAACCTAAATAAGGCAGTAGCTGGCGGCGCCGTTGCAGGTAAGACTCCAGCGGCTGCGATACAGCCCGCAGACAAACTGGCACCAAAGAAACCTGATTCTAAGGTCCAGACCAAGGCCAAGGCACAAAAGCTGGCGACCGTGGAGCAACATCACGCCAAAGTCAAAGCCACACAAGAAAACGAAGATAACCTAACCGAAGCCGACCTTGGCGATCAACCTTTAACCGTGCGCGGTAAAGCGGTACGCGCGAACGACAATATCACGTCTCCTCATTTTGATGAGCGAACAGGTACTCTACACACTCAACGCGGGTCCTTCAAGATGTACTTGCCGCAGGAAGATAAATTCCCAGGCGCTTTAGAGTCATTCCATAACGCTCTGAATGATCCAAAGGCTACTCATTTCCATGACTACGCTACCAGTAATTGGCTGAAGGTTCACAAACTTCTTAAGGAGGGTCGTCTGCCTCCGGAAGTGATTATGCACAGTGTGTTGTTTTCACAACTGAGTCCCAATACACCTGTCCCCATGCAGGAGCTAATGTACGGACATTTAGTGGACACCATGAAGGAAAAAGGGGTAGATGCCCGTTCGCCTTCATTCTCTTCTATTAAAGACGATTGGATAGGCAGAGATACCGGTAAGAAATTCCCTGAAGTGGCGGGAGATTTTTTCCAACAGAATCAAGGAATCCGTCTCAAAAACCCAACATCTACTAGAGAAGCTGGAGATATGGGGAGTTTCATGCTTGCGAACAACAAGTTCAAAAACATGGAACAGTATCATGGTCTCCATAATTCGTTAGTGGAGCTGTTTGGTCGTCATAGTACCGATGCCCGCGCAGCCGTTTCCGAGCTTATGGGTCATAAGCATAAAGCCAACTTGTGGGAAGCAAGGCGTGCTCGCGAAATCGAGAAAGGTAGACCCGATCCTGGTGAATATGCCGATGGCCCAGCAGTCCCAGGCCTAGCACCAAAGACTGGACGCTACATGGCGGCCATGATTGGCGGCGGCAACGTCCACGTGCCAGATACCCATTTTGCCCGTTATTTATTTGGTCTCGAGAAGGGTACGGATAAGCGTTCAATTGCTTACCTCAAAAACACTTTATGGAATCCCAACAACAGTCACGTTCTTGAGGGTATCGATCGTTTTTACGCCACGAATCACCCAGCTGTCCAGCACATGATGGATCATCCTGTTTTTGGTAAACAGTTTGCTTCCCGCGAAGACGCTATTTTCCCCGCGTTCTGGAAGAATTGGATAGCTATCGCACCACACGAGCGAGCACGCAAAATGAAGACCATGGCTTACAACGAAGCCACGGACCATAAACCTTTCTGGGAAGCCATCGCTCCATTTACGAAAGCAGAAAACGACGATGTGAGCTTTGACTTTGGTGCTAATGCGGACACACATGCACATGCGCGTAAGGTTGTTAATCGATTACGAGAACCTAATCGTTCTGTGGGTCATGCTTTTGTGGATTATGTTGTTGGCAAGTCCCCAAAACGTCCAGATATTCACCCCGACCTGGAACGACATCTAGCTCGTCACGGCATTGTTGATCCAGCTGGATACGGATTCGATGAATCTGGCCGCAGTATGCGCCGACCTATTCCGGGTCCGCGTAAAATTGGTCGCGGCGAGGAGCCTCGAGACCTACACAGATTCAGGATGATGAATCGTGGCTGGGATCCCGGCTACGTCAAAGGCGAGCTAGAGAAGTCTGAATCCGGAAATACATTGCCGCAGCAAACGGCACGGCTGCATGCTCAATGGGTTGAGCAATACGGCGAGATTCCGGCGCAAATGCTATACTACGCTCACATCGTTCCTCAGCTGTTGCGCGCGAGCCGCAGAAACGAGAACGTGATTGTCAAGTTTCAGCGTATAGCCGAAGATTTACGTAAGGCCGTACCTCAAGACCCGCCATTGCCAGAATTACCTAAACACGACACCACAGGCTTACATGAGTTTCAGAATTCTTGGACTAAGCCCGGTGAAATCGAACTAACAGCCGGCCCATTCAAAGGCAGTAAGCTCGCATATCTTGGTAAGGATAGCTTGAAAGGTAAGCATTTTGCTAAAGCCCCGACCGGCGAACTACATACTCTACCATTTAGTCAGGAAGGCAAGGCGTTCAAAATCAATGTTCCGCCTCAACCCGTCAAATTGCCGGCGTATGTGGATGCAAATCAACATAGCGATCCTCTTAATAAGACGTTTGCTCAGAAGTCGCTCTTACACGGCATTGATATCAATGATCGTGTGGGTCGCATCGAAACCGAAACACTTACGTCCAGCGCCCCAGGTGCCGGTTGGTATAAGAATCATGCGGGTGAGATGGGTTTGGTCAAACCTGATCCAAAAGGGGCTGCAGATTGGTGGGCTGATGAAGATCCAGAGTATGTTCGTGCTCAAAAATCTTACGACTTGCCAAGTCGTGAAGCTTTGTATCCGGTCATGGCCAAAGAATTTTTCGGCATGGGTCAATATGTGCCCACTACCGCCAAGTTTACTCATCCTAAGACGGGCGAGCCTATGTCCGTTCAGCAGCGAGTTGCTGGCGCCGAACATGTCGACATAGATGACGACGACCACGCCTACAATTTACACAAACTCTACAGTCAAGGCGAGTTAGATAAGTTAGGCCTCATGGATATCTTGATGGGTAATAATGATCGCCATCAAGGTAATTTTATGATGACTTCAAAAGAGCCACATGTTCATCTAATAGATAACGGATTATCTTTGGATTACAAGAATCCGTTGATACCTCACGAAGTATGGCTATCTCATCAATGGATGACTGACCATATGCATGGGCATCCCAGCTTCGGCGCTCATCCGATTCATGCAGCCGCCACCAACTGGTTGCTTGGATTGGATCATGGAGAATTTGTTAAACAACTTCTTAACCATGGTGTTCCCGAAAACATTGTCAAGCATGCGTCGCGACGCATGCAGGCTCTACAATTAGAAGCTGCGCAATCAAAACTCGACCCCGCGCAGCCGTTTACACGGGCCCGCGCTGGCCACGTTGTCGATAACCTCAATGGATTTGTCAATCGTTGGGGTTCACCATTTGTAGCGGCAAAACCTAAGGCCACAAATTCGGACTCAGAGTAAAGATATGATCTCCAACGGCATCTACAGACTATATAAGCTCCATCACGATGAGCTAAACAATACGACCCGGAGTCTAGCTGGACGAATTCTCGTACACGATGGGCAGATTGAGCACCTTGAAGATCATGGCGGCATGGACCGTTTACTACCCTCAGGTCCAGTCACTCCCGCGTTGGAGCGCAGATTCTCTCGTCTCACCTCCAGCGGTTACCACGAATTAATTAACGAAGCCGACATCGCGGCGGGCCATCATCCCGACGAAGTACAAGACCTAGATGTAGGTCCTGTTGAAGCAGAACATAAATTCATCATGACTGGCGATGGGGTTTCTACACCCGCAATGGTGGAAATGTGGGACGACATTATTACCGTCGATGGTCGTGAACTTGATGCTGTCGAAGCACACTCCCTACTCAATGAAGTAGCTGGCGGTAGGATTGTTCTTACACCAATCTAAGATCTATCGCTATCCCGAGCATAGGAACCATGAGCAAAAATATTCTTAAACTTTTTGACGACCTCAAAAAAATGGACCCAACGCTCTCGCAAGCATTGGCAAATATTCGTGCTGGTCGCGCTACGCCTCAAGATGCAGATGTAGTCAGCAGGGGCCTATACACAGACACGATGATTCCGCGTATTGGCAATAAATACGCTTATAATGATCATGTTTCTCGACACGCAAATGATGGCATCCATACCCATTTAGATTTAAACGATTTTCGTCAAATCAATAAACAGCATGGCCAGCAACACGGGGACGCCGCCATTAAACAATTTGGTAACATTGCAGCCGACGTATCCCGCATGTTTGGCGGCAAAATGCATCGCCGTGGCGGCGACGAGTTTTCTGCTTGGTTTCATCGTCCGGAAGCTGCGCACGGGTTTGCGCGCGAACTCAGAAATCGGTTAGAGAAAACTCCTAAAGTCGCGGGTACACACAATCTCGCAGCTTCTATCGGTATCGGCTACACACCAGAGCATGCCGAGAAGGCCTTACTCGAGGCCAAAAAGCAACTTGGTTCCACGGATCCAACTACAGGTCAACGTGTTAATGTGCATAGTGTAGGAAACGCTCCTACCGTAATCCATAGCTTGACTCACGAACAGCCTCCCGAAAACTGGAAGCCATCTAAAGGTCAGGCGCCCGGCCAAGCCAAAGAGTTGCCATCTTTAGCTCCAGCCGGATTACAATTTAATAACCCGCTCGCAAAAAGTACTGCTAAACAGCCGGTACCCTCAAAACATCCGGCTCTAGAAGGTGGAAGAGTAGGTATCATGACTGGTGAAAATCCTTTTCATCCGGCTACCGCCTCTGGCGGGAACGCGGGTCTCGAAAACGAGTTACGGAGTAGGGGGTTGCGTTTTGAGAAGGTTAAGGGAAAGTATTCTGAAGGTGAGCCAGAAAATAGTTTCATCATTCACGACGTCGATGCTCCAACGCTAATGGATTTAGGTAAACGCTACGGGCAAGACAGCGTACTCCATTCTCATAATGGTACTCATAAACTAATTTACACAAACGGACCTAATGAAGGCACATATCACCCTGGTCACGGATTAACGGTTCATCCACAAGAGCCGGAAATGTACTATTCGACCTTAGTCCATAATGGGAATCCGGTTCACTTCACTATGAACTTGGATTTTGATCAGAAACTTCCTTTGTCTTCTCATTCGACTCAGAAGCCTTCGAACCACGAGCAGCAATAAAACAGATCTTACATTGTGCCCGATTAGGGTAGAAGCATAAATCCGCCGGCAGAAGCTGCTGACAGATTTTACATTGTTTTAATCCACACGGAATTTTTTGTCGCCGTTTAACTCTACACAGACGACAATGACTTTGTACCGGCCTTATTCTATCTGGTGATTTTTTCAGATGGAATTCTGATTCATCTTTTTCAAGACCGCATTTCGAGCATTTGTATTTTTTGTTGGTCACATTGAAAAGATTACTGTTTCATTTTTGGTGATCCGTTAAAGCCCCAATCTCCCAGAATGTAAGAGGGAACTATCCTCTTTAAAACTTCTTTCAAGGAGCTAACAGATGGCCGCCACACAAAAAGCCGTTGCTATTGCACGCCAACTTGCTGAAAACCTCGCACTTCGCACCGGCCTCGCTGCCGTTTCGGGCGTTGACGCATCAGGTAACCCCACTATCGCCCTGGGCACTCAGTCTGCTGGACAGCAGGCCGCGTTTATCCGCGTGAAGCAAGACTATGATCCTGCTCTCGAAGTGGACGGCGTCGGTAACGCTCAACGTCGCTACACCCCCCACGTTATTCAGGTGGTTCTTGAGACCTCGACGATTGCCAACGTTCCTCTTATGACCGGTGCAAATCAGGTCATGATGTGGAAAGAGGTTGAAGTGTTCGGCACCAAGATCCAGCTCTACATGACCGCCAATACGACTGCTGTCAGCGTCACCGGTATCGATGCTGCCAACTTGAAGGCGACCGTGGATGATCTCTGGCAGCCGATGTTGTCGACCATCTAATTCGTCTTCCCACCCTTCACTCTTTACTACGAGTCTACAATGCCTAAAAAGACTTACACAAACGAAGAGCTGAACGCGCTGGTGGCCGAGTTTTCCGCAGAGTTCGACCAGCTCGTTAAAGCAGAAGTCGCAAAAAGCGGTGCTGCTTTAGCCAAGTCTGAAGAACTTCGTAAGGACGATGAGTCCAGCGATGGAGATGACCAGAAGTCGCCTCCTCCAGACAGCGCTTCCGCAGATGCTTCTTCACCTGCTCCGGCAGCTTCCGCAACTTCTCCAGACCCAGCTTCTCCTGCAGACGCTTCGGCACCTCCTGCAGACGCTTCGGCACCTCCGGCTCCCGACGCTTCTGCTTCTGCTCCGGCAGACCCCGCAGCTTCTGCGGCAGGAAGCGATCCTATGGCGGCTCTGACTCAGGCGTATTCGCAACTCTCTCCAGATGAGTTGGCTATGCACTTTCAGGCGCTTAAGCAGGTTCTTATGGCCGGTCAAGCTGGCGCCGAAGGCGCTGGAATGCCCGCAGACCCTATGGCAGGCTCTTCTGCTCCGGCTGCAGGTCCAGCAGCAGTAGCTCCTCTCGCAGGAGAAGGAAGCCAGCCTGTCGATCCAGCATCGACGATGGCGCTCAAGAGCGAAAACGAAGAATTGACTCTCGTCAAGTCTGAGCGTGATGCCGCCGCAATGAAAATTGCGGAACTTGAGAAGTCCGTTGCTGCACTTACCGATTCACTCGGCAAAGTGTTGGCTCAGCCGATGCGAAAATCAATCACCGGCAAAGACATCGCAGGTGTTCTTGCTACTGACCCGAAACCGGCTCCTAAGTATGAGTCGATGACGAAGTCTGAAATTACTAAAAAGCTACTCACTGTAGCTAACGACCCCGCACTGAAGAAGTCGGATCGTCAACTGATTAACAACTATTACAAGGGTGAAGCAAATGTCGAAGCCCTTGCACACCTTCTCAGCTAATCCCTGAGATTTCATCTTCCCGTAAAGGAGATTACACAATGGCCGCAGGACTAATTGAAAAGCTAGACGAGCTGCGCAAAGCTTTGGAAGCGGGTAACTTCAACGCCCGTCCTTCGAGCCTTGTTCAGGGCTCCGCAATGCAAGTGGAAGACATTTCGCCAGTGATGGTTAATGTCACCTACAATGACAAAACTCTTAAACTCCAGAAGAAACTGGGAGTGAAGCCCGCGAAGGGAACCTTCATCCAGTTCCTACGACGTTTGTCGTACGGTACCTGGGGCGGATCCGCTCAGCTCGAAGGAGCAGTTGGTAATGAGCAGACCGGTGATTACGTACGTGCCGGTATTCCGATGGCGTACTACTCGGAAGTTCGTCGCGTCACCCACGTGGCATCGCTCGTCAAGACTGTTACTGGCGAAGATCCGAAAGAGCTGGAAGCGGAAGCCGCTGCTCTTCGTCTCGCTGGCGACATCGAGTTCGACTGTTTCCGTGGCAAGGCCGACTTCACCAACGCAGGCGTGTTCGATGGTAACCCCAACGTCATCCCCGCGCTCGCGAACATGATTGGTCTCGAAGTTCAGATCCGTCAGTCCGATCTGCAGAGCAACACCCAGGACCTGATGTTCGAAGCCTACGGCTCGGGCCTCTCGGTCGTCATCAATGGTGGCTCGACGCTGTCGAAGAGCAACATCGAAGACGCTCATGTTCGTAGCCAGATGAACCACGGCACTGCGGACAAGCTCTTTGTCGACCCTCTCGTTCTGTCCGCACATAACAAAATTATGTGGAACAACGAGCGCGTGGTTCTCGGCGCTTCCGCCCAGGATGCGACCGGTCAAGACCTTCGTCGCCAGTTTGTTTCCGGCGGTATGGTCGAAATCGAAGCTTCCCGTTTCCTCTCGGGCAAGTTCAAGTCGAGCCGTCCTCGTCTTAACGCTCCTGCGGCACCGTCGATTGCTGTTGACGCGACCAACGCCTCGAGCACGGCATTCGTTGCTGGCCAGGTTTACACCTACTACGTTACGGCTGAAAACAGCCTCGGCGAAGGTTTCCCCTCGGCTAGCGCGTCAGATACTGTTACCGTCAACGGTAACCGCATCGACGTGACCATCACCCCCGGCGCAGGTACGCAAACGTTCTTCAACGTTTACCGTTCACCCGCTGGTGGAAGCGCGGCGCAAGCTCGCTTCATCGGTCGAATCGTGAACTCGGGTGCTGCGACCACGGTGTTCCGAGACCTTGGCAACAAGATCCCCGGATTCGTGACCGGCTTCCTGGTGCAAGAAGACACGATGGAACTCATGGAACTGTCGGCATACAGCCGCATGAAGCTCGCGGTCACCGACCTGTCGGAACCCGAAGCCCACTTCAGATTCCTTTGCTTGAAAGTTACGGAGCCCAGAAAAAATTGTTTGATCGATAACCTCCGTGGCGATCTGTAATTAGATAACACTAAGTAATAATTAAAGAATTAAGGCCCGGCACCGAAAGGTGACCGGGCTTTTCTTTTTGTAAAATGTGGTTATTGCTGGTGTTTTGTTAGATCTTATGCTATTAGTACATTAAAATGTCTGAGCTTACACCAGAAGAAAAAAAGAAACGTAGAAACGAGCAGATTCGTATCGCCAGAGCCAAACGTTTTGAAGACCCAGTTTATAAAGCAGAACAGCTTCGGAAGAACGCGGAACGCACGGCTCGACTGCGGGCAAAGAAAATAGCGGCTGACCCGGATTATTTACGTAAAGAGGCTGAATACAATAAAAAATATCGAGCCAAAAATTCAGAAGCACTTCGGCAACAAAATAAAGAATATCACGCCCAACATAGAGAAAAACGAAATGCGGCCACAAGAGCCTGGAAAGAGGCTCACCCCAAAGAATCTGCCCCCAACTCCAACATCGTTGCTCCAGAGATCAAGCTTAAAATCGTAGAGCTTCGCAAACAAGGTATTGAGCAGGCGGAGATTGCGAAGCAGTTAGGGATTAAAACAACGACAGTAACGTACGTATGCCACCAAGCCGATATCATTCTCACAAAAGAGCAGCGTTCGGCTAGAACCTGGGGCGATACAGATTTACAGCGGCTTAAGGACCTTCGGAAAGAGCATCCAGATTGGACCAGAAGACAGTTAAGCCAGGCCACCGGATTCAGTGTCCCCACCATCAAAAGAATATTGGCGTTAGCTGGTCCTGACGCCGCTTTGTCGCCAGAACAAATACAAATCAACGCTCGCGCCGCAAGAACCGTTAACGCAGAAGAGCGACTATTACAGAGATACGGTGGAAAAAGTTGGCAAGAGGTAATGAGCCTTCTTGCTTCGCGTCGCGGAGGGAAGGTTTTAGGTCAATATCAAGACCACAAAGTGAAATTGGAATTTGAATGTCAAGAGGGCCACAAATTCTTTGTGGTTCCCAATGGTATCCAACAAGGGCAGTGGTGCGCAAGATGCGCTAATGTTGGGCCATCCAAAGCCCAACTAGAGATTTCTGAATACGTAAAGTCTTTGGGGATAAAAGTAGTTGATGGAGACCGATCGGTCATCAAACCCCTGGAAATCGATATTTACTGTCCTGAGATTGGATTAGCCATAGAGTACAATGGATTATATTGGCATTCTTCAGCTGTACTTAAAGAGCGTGGTCGGCATTTTAGAAAATGGCAGGCTCTGAATACCGCTGGAATCGATTTGTTTGCTATTTTTCAAGACGAATGGATTGTAAAGAGAGATCTCATTCAGGCTATGATTCGCCAGCGGGTGGGAAAATCTTCGGCACACAGAATTTACGCCCGAGACTTGGAATTTAGAAGAATTGCGAGAGACGTCGCCGTCGAATTCTTTGAACGAAATCATCTCGACGGAGCTGGAGCGTTTTTTGACGCGTACGGGCTTTTTGACGGAGATAGGTTGATAATGGCCGCAGCCACGAGAACCAACTTTAATGGTGAATTCGAACTCGCTCGTATGGCCACGGATTATGATTTTGCTGTACCTGGGGGCGCGAGTAAATTGCTGACACATATAGGTAGACCCATCATTTCATTCAGCAACAACCGACTATCTAACGGTAACGTTTATAGTAAACTGGGAGGTAAGTTGATTCAAGTGAACTCACCATCCTATTGGTATACAGACGGCACGGCAAGGATTTGGAGATGGAAATGTAGACGTATCAACACCCCTGAGATTTTGGCCAGATACCCCACAGAAGAATTGCAAGCCCTTAATGGAGTATTTAGTAAAAAAGAGTTCGGAGACGACCGTAAGCTATTTCGTATTGAAGATTACGGGCATCAGAAGTGGGAACTTGATTTAAAGATCCCCCGATAATAATCATGAGTGAAGATCTCAGCCAAAATTATTGCCGATAGCGTGCTCGCGCCTGGTCATGCCGCAGGTATTCCTCGTTTAACTACGATGGAGTTGACGTACCCTAGATTCATTCACTCGGAGTTCATGACGCATCGCGTCTTTTCTCGTAATGCTGCGTCTTCCCGCGCCATTCCCGTGCGCAAAATGCTGACACAAGTTTGGAAAGACCCGGCAATGCCAACATACTGGGGCTCGAACAAGCCGGGTATGCAGGCGGGTGCGGAGTTAACCGGTTGGCGCCTCAAAGCCGCTAAAAAGCTTTGGGTGTTAGCCGGTTGGGTGATGGTTGCGTTCGCTTGGAGTCTATCAAAACTAGGGCTCCATAAACAAATCGCTAATCGTATTCTCGAGCCGTGGATGTGGATGAAGACAATTGTATCCGCCACCGACTGGGGAAACTTCTTTAACCTCCGAATCCATGCCGATGCGCAGCCAGAAATAAAAGTTCTGGCGGAGGCCATGCTGAAAGCCATGAACAGCAGCCGCCCTCGCCAGCTACAACCGGGCCAGTGGCATCTACCGTACGTACGCGGCTCAGAATACTTGCTTTACAGCTATGACAGCATGGGCTTGCAACAGATCTCTGCCGCCCGCTGTGCCCGCGTTTCATATCTAAATCATGACGGTTCGAAGCCCGACGTCAAAAAAGATCTCGAGCTATACGAAATGCTTGCGAAAGCCCCACACGCATCTCCCTTTGAACACCAAGCCACCCCGGTTGTGGGAAGGCACGGCAACTTCAACGGTTGGAAGCAATTCCGCCAATTCATACCTAACGAGAATCAACCTGACTACAAAGGATTTAAATAATGCCGTTACCACTCATCTTGTTATGCGGTAATGCCGGCTCAGGCAAAGACACTGTAGCTGGTTTCATTGCCAAGAATTTTGGCGCCGTCTGTATTGCGCAAGCCGACCCCATGAAAAGGTTTTTGCTCAAGACTTTTGGTTTCACTGAAGAACAGCTATGGGGTCCTAGCGAGATGCGGAATGGGGTTGACTCCCGCTTCGACAACAATTGGCGTCTTTGGTCCGAAACTCGACACCGACTCCGTAGCGATGCCTCATGGTTTGTTGAAGAAGTGTTACCAGATCTAGACGACGCTGAACATATATTAGCGGTAAAAAAACTTGTTGATTGGGGTAACGAAATAACAGATACGAAGAACAGGTCGGGTATCACGCCACGAAAAGTGCTCCAATCAATGGGTACAGAGTGGGGTAGAGCGGTGTCTCGTGACGTGTGGAGTAATTACGCCAAGACCACAGCTTTCAAGCTGCTGGGCGGCGGTTATTCCTATAATCGAGTGTCCGGACTTGTGACCGATGCTACCAGTAATCCCAACTTTGTGGTTATAACAGACGGTAGGTTTCGCAATGAAATCGTTAACGTCCTCGCCGTCGGTGGCTCCGTATGGGACATCTCCTCACCCAAAGTACTCAAAGAAGATAATGCCGCCGTCGAAGCCGCAGGCATTAAGGGGCATGCTTCAGAGGCAGAGCTTAAGTCCGTTCCTTTGCATTTCTTTACTAATGTTTTTGTGAACAATAAGTCGGCTGGCTTAGATTTCTGCGAAAAAAAGGTCGTTGAGCGCATGGTGAATGAATGGGGTACAAAATGAAGAAAAGTAAATACGAAGCAGAAAAAGATCGAGTGAGATTGCTTCAAGTCATTGACGCACTTGATCGTCACGTAGACAGAACTCTAATCCACGCTTTGTTGCCTAATATATCCTACGGCACCATAAGTGGTCGACTTGTCGACCTTGTAAATGCTGGTTTATTAGAGGAAGACGGAGAAAACGAATATTACGTGCCGCATCTTCGTTCCGGCCTAAATCTTTCGTCGACGTGGAATCCTCGAGCCGCATCCGACGCTACATTTGCTAATGGCGCACAATTCACTAAGCGATATCGTAAAACCGCTGCCTGGTCTTGGCTTTCTGCCTATAAAGCGCTTAAAGGTAAAGTAGATCAACTCGGTAAGTAATTGGATGGCTACCATCCAAGACCTAGAAGATATCCGCAGTGAATTGAGACTCGGAACCATTAACAAATACCAAGCCTTACAAAGGGTGGGGGAGTTAATGGTTCAAGCCAAATCAAGAGCTTTGCGCACAAAGTGTGAGGCTTTTCTCGACGAAATCATAGGCCTTCCTTCCGAACCTAAGGAAATGTCGGCGAAAGAGCGCGAGGCTCTGGAAGAGCATTTTCGGAACGAAGGGTGAAGATCAACTTGCTAGGAAAGAACATGTCCGAGACTCTTCAAGAAATTCAGTCCCGTATCGAACCCACTCGTAAACAACTTGAGACCATGCTTGAACGCAAAGAGCTTAGCCCAGCTCTCTTCTTCAAAGCCCTCATGGGTCTGGCCTATGAATATGTGGTTGCTGACCATACAGAAGAAGCTGCTGGGTTAGTGATGCAAATTCCCCCCGATTATTGGCGCGGCGACGCCAAGCTTCAGATGCAACAAGACGTACAGTATTTTCAGCGGTCGGCCACCGTTTATCGCTCTCTGCGTGATTGCGGACTGCTGATGTTCGCGTTCCCATTAGGTCAGCCTTCAACTACGGCAAAGGCATGACGATGGATATCGGTGACAGAGTAATAGATGGGGATGAAGTCAAAACCTTTCAACGCAAGGCCATTGTCTTGTATCTCGACACTGTTTTTGGCGACAGATATCAGGAAGCAGATATCTATTTTGAAAACCCTGTGCCTGTAAGAGATCACGAGAACAACATTGTTGGTTGGGCTACTTTGCATCGGGAAGGTAAGGTGTTGGAGGCGGAATTTTTCTTGGATTACCACAACCCAATCAGATTGGATATTGAGGCGGGGAACAAATGGTACCCCACTTTAGATGGAATATTTTTTACCTCAACCACAAAACTTCATGTCATGTACGGTGGTATCAATCAAATCGTCTTGAAGCGAGGTCCTGAAAATTTACCATTTAAGGCAGACCCGCTATGAATCAAAAGTTCGCGCGTGTCATGGTATCTATAAACAGGACCATGTGGTGGGTGATGCTGGCTACCATACCAGTAGATATTTTTATAGTATTCTTTTGGCTAGAAGCCTCAAAGGTCTTACCGCAAGGCCGTGGATTAGCTACATCTTCTCTTGTTTTTGCTGCCATTAAAACGGCCTGGTGCTGGCTGAATCGCGCGCCTAAATAAGCGGCAATCTTGGGATCTGAGGATATTTGAAACATGCTGCTTTCTGCTCGAATGATGACCGATGTGGGAGACGTCAATACTTTCCGATACGTGGATAGTGTTGAATTCACTGAGGGTGATGCTCCAGCCGTCTATTTTCAGTTGATTGATAGGTCTAAGGATAAAGACTACAGACCACAGGGTCGTCGTTTTTGTCCCGCAGCAGCGGCCACGCTTCAGGTCGTAATAAAGCTCGTTGACTCGGCCAAAACTATTACTCGTTTTGCTTCTCAGCCCTTTGCTGAAGACCCTTCGATTTGGATGCTGCAGCTTCAGTCCACCGACGCCATCAAGGGTACCGTCAGTTTCCTTTTGACTCTGACCGAAGGCGCGGCGACCACTCGAGGACGCCTCGACGCCGCCCTTTCGGTTTCGTCTCAAGTACAGGGGTTCTAAATGGCTGACTACACCAAATCTTCTATCGACCCTCGAGGTGTACTGCCCGAGAATGCGGTCGATGCGCAGGAATGGTCTCGGTATGAGCCACTACTGACCCCGGAGCAGCTTAAGAACCGCTTCCTGAAGGGCATTCCTCTGGTATTCAACATCATGGATCCGGTCACAAAGAAATATGACCGCCTTGAGCCCGAAGACCTCAAGGACATGATTGTACGCGCTGTTGCCCAGCTGGAGATGGACAGCAAAATTGATATCTTTCCTGTTCAGCGCAAAGAAAAGAAACCCTTCGACCGCAATGAGATGGTCGACCTCGGTTATATGCGCGCGAATTATCGCCCCATTCGCTCTATTGATAAGCTTGCTATCGGACCCGGTAATTCACCCGATATTTTGACCATAGCTCCAGAATGGCTGGCTCAAGACGGGTGGGTTCGTGGCGAAGTCCGTATCGTTCCCACTATCAATACCGTGATTAGTGGCGGATACGTGCCTGCCGACGCGGGAGTGGGTCAGGGTTCCGCCTTTGTCGCCCTCATGGGAACCAAGGGTTGGATTTCTTCGTTTTGGACCATGGAATACACTACGGGATTCAGTGACGGCAGAATTCCTATTGTCGTGAATGAGTTGATTGGGTGCTATGCCGCCATCGAAGCTCTTTCGTTATTGGCTTCTACTCATCGCACCAATTCACAGTCCTTAGGAATGGACGGAGCAAGCCAGAGTACATCGGGGCCGGGACCACAGGTATACGACGGACGAATCAAACTCCTTGAAGATCGCCGCAAGAATCTGCTTTCGAAGCTACGCGGCATGATGGGTTCGAAATTTGTGATCGGAAATATATAATTACGGACACTTACCATGTTTGATATGCGCCAAATTAACAGAATGATGGATGCGGTCAAATCGCATTTGAGCGATAGAGCACCGCACCAGGGTGCAGCCTGTCATTTAAGCGGTAATTGTTATGTCCAAGCCGAAGCTCTGCATCACCTGCTTGGTGGCGAACAGACTGGATGGGTTCCGCACACACTCCAAGTTGATGGCGGACCACATTGGTTTCTTCGCCATAAACACAGCGGTACGATTTTAGACCCGACTCGCCCAGAGACACCTTTGTCTTACGACCAAGGCAAGTTCACCGCCTTTCTTACTAAGCAGCCATCAAAACGCACTCAAGTGGTGTTGAATCGCATCGCTGGCGACCATGATCCCGTCTCTAAATCCGAAGACTTTGATAAGGCAGTTTTAGATCCTAATTCTGGGTATAGATTTGAGCATAAAGCCATACCCATGACGAATCACTATGGGACAACTCCCGAGTCTCGTTATTATAATATACATCAAGTCAGCGCCTTTGCTCCTAACGGTGAAGAAATAGGTAGAGCCACCTTTAATCACGATAAAGCGTCTAATACGTTAGAAACTGGAAATACCTTTGTACACGAAAATCATCGTCGTAAAGGTATTGCGTCAGCAATGTATTCGCATGCAGAAAAAGCTACTGGAATGAAGATAATTCCTTCCAAAGCTCAGTCTAAAGATGCTCAAGCTTTATGGGCAGCAAATTCTGCGAATAAACAATTTGGTAAATCCGAATCCTCAGCCGACCATAGCACAAAAACTGCGGCCAGCATCGCCGTCTTCAATAGTGAAGGTCACTTGCTAATGGGTCAGCGTAACGACTCAAAGCGATGGACATTGCCTGGCGGCAAAATGGATGTCGGAGAACTGCCAGAAGAGTGTGCGCGCCGAGAACTTCAAGAAGAAGCCGGTCTACAAGCGAAGCGACTTAAATTCCTTGGTCGCGGAGTTGGAGGCAAAGACAGCGACTGGACAGTGTACTCTTTCGAAGCTCATTGCGACGACAAACCTGACGCCGGCAACGACCCCGACAAAGAGTGCGATTCTTGGGAGTGGATTCCTGTAGCTGATGGTTTGCCGAAGGAAATCTCGAACCAGTTACATAATCGCGATCGCGACGTCACTCTCCAGCTACTAGGCCTCCAATCAGGAAGCTTGGAGCCAACAGAGTTATCCAAAGGTTTAAAGCATAGATTCTTGGGCGCTATCGCCGCCGCAGGATTAGCGATGTCGCCTCAAGCTCTTGCCGGTGAGCCCGACAAAAAGCCAAGCCTTAGCGGTCTGCACCACGAATTACATCCCATTGCGCAGCTTGAGTCTTCTGGTGGGAAAAATATTAACCATAAACCACACTCGCTTGGTGAATTTCATACTGCCGTCGGGGCAGTTGGATTGAAGCCAAGCACGGCACATGACGAATATATGAAGTCGTCGTGGTTACAAAAAGTATTCCCAAACATTAGCGATCCCCAAAAATTCACGCACGAATTCAAGAGGAACGACGCCCTCTACAATCACACAGCCACATCCCATTGGCACCGACTCAAAAAACTGTTTGGCGGTGATACAACTAAAGCCGCTTATGCGTGGCGTTGGGGTCAGGGAGCAGCACTTCGTGACGCTCCGGAAGTACAGGCCGGAGACCCTTATGTCCAGGCGTATCAGAAGCTTACTAGCAAAGCACGTGCGGCAGCAATGGGCCGACACCTGATCAACCCGCTTTCGAAAGAGGAAGTCGACAAGTGGACCTCAATGGGCTCGAAACCTTCAAAAGCTAAGTCGCTGCGTACTTTTGATCATTATTCGATGCAACCCGGTCTCAAAGAGTTGGACCCTAAATTCCAGGGCACTGGGTCGGTGGGGCCCGAGAAAGGTAGACCCAAACGTATTCCGCGTGTATACATGTACGCCGCCGATACCGCACCAGAACAGCATGTGGCCGCCGCGTCTCGTGCCAAATACAGGGTTGAGTTACCGGCAGCAGCTAAATTCTATGACATGGGCGCAGATGAGCTTGGGTTACTAGAACCCAAAATGCGTTCAACCAAATATGGCCAATTCTACGAACCAGCCGACCTCGACGAAGTAGAGCGTAAGATAAAGCGTTTAGGTTATCACGGTTACCATAATTACATGTCTACCGCACCTAACGCTTACGCCGTATTTACTAAGGTTAAAGCCAAAGAATTGAAGAAGACGGAGTCCTCAACAGACCATCTCTCTAAAGTAGAACCCTGGTTCCAGGCCATGTTGGCACAGAATGAAGCCCGTAAGCAGAAGATTAATGAGTTAGTGCAAACCACCAGAGGTTCTGTATGGGCTAGTCGCAATGGTGGGCATTTAGTTGTAGGCAAAGACCCACATGATCGTAGTCGTTGGCGAGTTACTCCCATCCAAAGCGATGGTACGCCTACGAGCCACACCGTTGCTCCAGACCATACCGAAGCACTCAAGACTGCTCATTCTCTTGGCGCCAACCTACTTGATGAGCCGGTTAAAAACTACCGTTGTAAAGCGGCCTAATCTTGGTAGCATGGAATCGCTACCTCCTGAAGATATTCAGCTGCATAAATCCTTAAAAGGATACACCTTCGGTGAGCCACAACACGAGCCTGAGCTGGG
>Ga0224500_10000006_pt1 | contig 167674 bp, 150 predicted proteins | sample SF_Oct11_sed_USG_FD_168126 | JGI IMG/M metagenome (GOLD analysis project Ga0224500, IMG submission 168126) | Sediment microbial communities from San Francisco Bay, California, United States - SF_Oct11_sed_USGS_4_1 | ecosystem: Environmental > Aquatic > Marine > Sediment | place: USA...
CGACACCGAGAACTTCTCCATGTATTCGGACATGTCGACGCGAATCAGCGCCTCCTCGGATTCGAACAGGACCTCGGCCAGCGACTTGGCCAGCTCGGTCTTGCCCACTCCGGTGGGTCCCAGGAATATGAAGCTGCCGATGGGCCGCTTGGGATCGCGCAGCCCTGCGCGATTGCGCCGGACCGCCCGCGACACCGCCTTGACCGCCTCCTCCTGCCCGATCACACGCGCGCGCAGCGCGTCCTCCAGATGGAGCAGCTTCTCGGTCTCCTCGCGCTCGACCTCGGTGACCGGGATGCCGGTCATGGCGGATACCACCTTGGAGATGTCCTTGGCGGAAACTACCGTCTCGGTGGCCTGCTTGGTCTCGGCCCAGGTCTTGCGCAGATCGTCGAGCTGCTTGCGCAGCTCCTTCTCGCGGTCGCGGTAGCGCGCCGCCTTCTCGAACTCCTGTGCCTGAATGGCGGACTCCTTCTCGCGCGACACCTCCTCGATCTCGCGTTCCATGTCGGTGAGCTCGGAGGGCGCGGTGACCACGGTGAGGCGCGCGCGCGAGCCGGCCTCGTCGATCACGTCGATGGCCTTGTCGGGCAGGAAGCGCTCGTGGATGTAGCGCTCGGACAGGAACACCGCGGCGCGCACGGCGTCGTCGCTGATCTTCACGCGGTGGTGCGCCTCGTACTTGTCGCGCAACCCGAAGATGATCTGGATGGTCTCGTCGCCGGTGGGCGGGTTGACCATGATGGGCTGGAAGCGCCGCTCCAGAGCCCCGTCCTTTTCGATGTACTTGCGGTACTCGTCGAGCGTGGTGGCGCCGATGCACTGCAGCTCGCCGCGCGCCAGCGCCGGCTTGAGCATGTTGGAGGCATCAATGGCCCCCTCCGCGCCGCCCGCGCCCACGATGGTGTGGATCTCATCGATGAAAATGATCACGTCCTCCGCCTGGCGGATTTCGTTGATGATCGACTTGAGGCGCTCCTCGAACTGGCCGCGGTACTTGGTACCCGCCACCACCGAGGCCAGGTCCAGCGTGCAGATGCGGCGGTCCTTGAGGATCTCCGGCACCTTGTTGTCGACGATGCGCTGCGCGAGCCCCTCCGCGATGGCGGTCTTGCCCACACCCGGCTCGCCGATGAGCACGGGGTTGTTCTTCTTGCGGCGGCTCAGTACCTGGATCACGCGTTCGATCTCCGCCTCGCGTCCGATGATGGGATCCAGCTTGTTCTCGCGCGCCATCTGCGTGAGGTCGCGCCCGAACTGGTCCAGGTTTGGCGTGTCGCTCTTTTCCTTTTTGGCCTTGCGCGTCTTCACACTGGTGGTCGGGCCGAGCAGCTTCAAGACTTCCTCGCGCACGCGCTTGCGGTCAACGCCCAGTTCGGCCAGCACCTGCGCGGCCACGCCCTCGCCCTCGCGGATCAACCCGAGCAGGAGGTGCTCGGTGCCGACGTAGTTGTGCCCCAGCAGGCGCGCTTCTTCGATGGCCAGTTCCAGCACGCGCTTGGCGCGCGGCGTAAACGGAATCTCGCCGATGGTCAGCGTGCCGCCCGAGCTCTTGACCATGTTCTCCACCGCCTGCTGGATCTGCTCGAAGTCGAGTTCCAGCTTGGCCAGCACCTTGGCGGCGATGCCCTCTCCCTCGCGCACAATGCCCAGCAGGAGGTGCTCTGTGCCGATGTAGTCGTGCTGGAGGCGGTTGGCCTCATCACGGGCGTAGTAGATGACCTTGCGAACGCGGTCGGTAAATCGATCCTGCATGGGTGCTTTCGTCCTCCGGGTTGCCCTCAGCGGGCGGCGCGTGCAAGCGCCTCGCGAATGGTCTGTGCGCGGGCCACGTCCCGCTGATGCGCATCCATCGCCGTGCCCCTGTGCTGCTGCAGATGGGCCGGCTGGATGTAAACGAGAAGTTCGTTGAGCGTCTGGACCGGGACGTCTGTCACCAGCCCCACCCCCACCCCCAGCCGCACGGCCGAGATCAGGCTCAACGCCTCCTTGGTATTTACGCTACGAGCATAACGAAGAAGGCCATAGGCCCGCCAGACCTTATCTTCGAGCAAGCTCTGTGCCTTGCGGAACAGCATCTCGCGGGAGCGGCGCTCGTATACGATGATCTTGGTCACCATCTCGCGCAGATTCTTCACCAGCACGTCCTCCGGGGTCCCCAGCGCCGCGCTGTTGGACAACTGGAAGAAGTTCCCCATCACTTCCGATCCTTCCCCAAAGAAACCGCGTATGGAATGGTTGAGCTTGCGCAGCGACTCGAGCAATTTGTGGATTTCCTTGCTGTGCACCAGGCCCGGCAGGTGGATCAGCACCGAAACCCGCATGCCCGTACCCAGATTGGTAGGGCAGGCGGTCAGAAAGCCCAGCCGGTCGTTGTAGGCAATCTCCAGCCCGGGCGCGATCTCGTCGTCCAGGTCGTTGGCACGCCGGAACGCGTCTCCCACCTCGAAGCCGGGCGCAAACCCCTGGATGCGCAGGTGATCCTCCTCGTTGATCATCAGGCTGACGCTCTCGTCCTCCACGAAAAGCACCCCGCGATTGGCCGATTGGCCAAGGAATTCGCGGCTGATCAGGTGGCGCTCGGCGAGCAGCTGCCGTTCCAGCGTGGAGATTTCGCCCATCGGCACGTAGCGGCCGTGCGCAAAGGCCCGCGTGGCGCGGGCGGCGTCCAGCGACTTCCGCAGGATGGTGCTGAGTTCCGCGTTGTCGCAGTTATGGGTGAATCGGTGCCCATGGAGGTTGCGTGCGATGCGCACCCGGCTGGAGAGCACGATCTCGTTCTCTTCGCCGTCTCCATCCAGCCACCCCCCCGGCCGGGCGATGATATCGTTCCAGTCGATCGAGCTCATCGTTCCTCTTCGACCTTCGCCTCCAGGTCCTTGATCTCGTCGCGCAGCGCGGCGGCGCGCTCGTATTCCTCGGAGCGAATGGCCAGCGACAGGTCCTCGCGCAACGCCGCCACGCGTTCACGAATGGCTGCGCGTTCGCTCACGCGCACCGCCTTCTTGCCCGCGTGCTGGGTGCTGCCGTGCACGTGGCGCAGCACCGCCACGAGCTGCGCCTCGAACGCCGCGTAGCAGTCCGGGCACCCCAGCCTGCCCACCTTCTTGAAGTCCGAGTACTCGTAGCCACAGGTTGAGCAGCGCACGCGTGAGATGCGGTCCGCGTCGGACTCGGAGGCACTGTCGATGAGGCCGGCCACCAGGTCGCCCAGCCCGTAGTTCCCGGCTTTGTGCACGTCGATACCCTTCTCCTCCGCGCACGCCACACACAGGTTCATCGCGACCATGCTCTCGTTCACGATCTCCGTGTAGTGAACCTTGGCCGGGTTTTTCTTGCAGTTCTGACAGAGCACCATGCTCAACGCTCCACGTCGGAAAGTCGTCCTTCGGCCAGCACCAGCATCCGGTCGGCGAACACACCGAACTGGCGTTTGTGCGTGACGACCACGAAGGTCTTGGCCTCGTCCCGGGCCAGTTCCCGGATCAGGCGGTGGATACCCTCGCCGGTTTCATCGTCCAGGTTCCCGGTGGGCTCGTCGGCCAGCACCACCGCCGGCTCGTTGACCAGCGCGCGCGCGATGGCCACGCGCTGCTGTTCGCCCCCGGACAGTTCCCCGGGCCGGTGGGCGAGTCGCGCCCCCAGCCCCACCCGCTCCAGCCACTGCCTCGCCCGGCGCGCGGCCTCCGCCGTCGACTGCCGGGCCACCAGCCCCGGCATCATCACGTTCTCCAGCGCCGTGAACTCCGGCAGGAGAAAGTGGAACTGGAACACGAACCCGAGGGTCGCGTTCCGGAGCCGGTCCAGAGCGGGGCCCTGCAACCGGTGGATGTTCTCGCCGCGGATGGCAACCTGCCCCGCGTCCGGGCGATCCAGGGACCCCAGGATGTGGAGCAGGGTGCTCTTTCCAACCCCCGATGCCCCGACGATGCAAACCACTTGCCCTTCCGCCACCTCCAGCGAGACATCCCTGAGAACGTCCACCTCCACCCCGGTTCCGCGGTAGCGGCGGCTCAGGCCGTGGGCCTCCAGAATCGGCCTGCCGCTCATAATCTAACCCCATCCGGGGCGGAAAACAACCCCGCGGCGCATATCGGCCAAAAGTATAACATATTGCAATATATTGTGTTACAGATCACGAATGGCCTCCACCGGGGTCAGGCGGCTGGCCTCCCAGCTTGGGTAGACAGTGGCCAGGAAGCAGATGACCACCGAGCTGGCCCCGATCAACAGGAGGTCCGGCCACTGCACCAGGACGGGCAGGGTCTTGATGAAGTACACGTCACCGGGCAGCTGGAGGCGTATGCGGTCCAGAACGGCGCATGCAAGAAGCCCGGTCGCCAGCCCCCCCGCCGTGCCCAGCACCCCGATGGCGGTCCCCTCCAGCATGAAAATGGACATCACCTGGCGGCCCGAAGCACCGATGGAGCGCAGGATGCCGATCTCGCGCCGCTTCTCCATGATGACCATGGTGAGCATCCCCACCAGGTTGAACGCGGCCACCAGGATGATAAGGGTGAGCATGAGGAACATGAGGATCTTCTCGATCTTCATGTAGCTGAAAAGGTTCTGATTGAGCTGTATCCAGTTGTTGGTGCCGTAGTCGCGCATCGAGAGGATATCCTGTACGCGCCCGTCGATCGCTTCGGCGCGGTACATGTCGCGCGTCTGAATGCTCACCCCGCGCAACCCCGTCTCGAAGTCGAACATGAGGGCGGCATCCTGGATGTCCACGTAGACGAATCGCGAGTCGAACTCGTACATGCCACTGTTGAAGAAACCCAGCGCGCGGCAGCGGAACTTCTGCGGCTCGACGTCGGAACCGCGGATCGTGGCCGGCGCGGTGACGATGCTGAACTCCTCCCCCAGCCCGATGCCCAGGTCGAGGGCCAGGTCGAGCCCCAGCACCGCGCCCATGCGCGGCGGGTCGTCCTCGAAGGAACTGGTGTCGAACGAGTCGATGACGGGGCGGATGCTGTCCACCACCGATGAGACGGTGTGCTCCCGGGCCAGATCGATCCCCTTCACCACCACACCGCGCAGCTTGGTGCGCCGGCCGGGGATGACCTCGTAGGCCGCGAGCGCCTCGGAGCGGATGAAGGGCGCGGTGGCAACGATGTCCGGGTCCCGGTGCAGCCGCGCCACCGCGGTATCGACTGCCGCCCACGCCTCGGGAGAGCGCGCGAACACCAGCACGTGGGTGTTGAAACCGACGATGCGCTGGCGCAGCTCGGTCTCGAAGCCATTGATCACCGACAGCACGATGACCAGCGTCATCGTGCCGACGAATACCCCGCCCACCGCGATGGAGGTGATGCGGGATACGAGCGCGGATCGTTTCTTGGTCTGGAGGTAGCGGCGCGCGATGAAGAGCGCGTAACTCATCGGCCTTCCTCGGGCCGCATGTGCGGAAAGAAGATCACGTCGCGGATGGAGTGGCTGTCGGTAAAGACCATGGTGAGCCGGTCGATGCCCATGCCCAGCCCCGCGGCGGGCGGCATGCCGTACTCCAGCGCGCGGATGAAATCCTCGTCCAGCTGGTGGGCTTCGTCGTCGCCCCGCGCGCGGTTCTCCGCCTGCTGCTCGAAGCGGCGGCGCTGCTCGATGGGATCGTTGAGCTCGGAGAAGGCGTTGCCCACCTCGAAACCCGCCACGAAGGCTTCGAAGCGCTCCACCAGCCCGGCCTCGCTGCGATGGTCCTTGGCCAGGGGTGAGAGCTCCCTGGGATAGTCGTAGATGAAGGTCGGCTCCTGCAGGTCCGGCTCCACCGTGGCGCCGAAGACCTCGTCGATGATGCGCGACGCCGGGATGCCCTTCTCCAGCACCACGCCCGCCTTGCGCGCCTGCGCCAGCAGCACCTCGTCGGTCTGGTTCCTGAAGTCCATGCCGGTCTTCTCCTGCAACGCTTCAAAGAAACGCAGACGCTTCCACGGTTTGGTGAAGTCGAGCACGCGCTCCCCGTACTTGACCACGCCGTCATCGCTGAGCGCCAGCGCGATCACCCGCATCATCTCTTCCACCATGTCCATGTAATCGTTGTAATCGAGGTAGGCCGCGTAGCACTCCATCATGGTGAACTCGGGATTGTGCGAGCGGTCGATACCCTCGTTGCGGAAGTCCTTGGCAAACTCGAACACGCGCTCGAAGCCACCCACCAGCAGCCGTTTCAGGTAGAGCTCGTTGGCGATGCGCAGGTACAGCGTCATGTCGAGCGCGTTGTGGTGGGTGGTGAAGGGTCGCGCCGCTGCGCCGCCGTACAGGGGCTGCAGGATGGGTGTCTCCACCTCCAGAAAGCCCTTGCCGATCAGGAAGCGCCGCATCGTTTCCACCAGCACGCTGCGCTTGCGGAAAACCTCGCGCACCTCCGGATTCACCGCCAGGTCGACGTACCGCTGGCGGTAGCGAATCTCCTTGTCGGTGAGCCCGTGCCACTTCTCCGGCAGCGGGCGCAACGATTTGGACAACACCTCGTAGGAGACCACGCGGATGGTGAGTTCGCCCGTGCGGGTTCGAAACAGCACGCCGCGCACGCCCAAAATGTCACCCAGGTCCAACGATTCGAAACGCGCGAACGCCTCCTCGCCCAGCTCGTCCTTGCGCACGTAAACCTGCATGCGCCCGCTGGAATCCTCCACGTGCCCGAACAGCGTCTTGCCGTGCCCGCGCATGGCCATCACGCGTCCCGCGACGGCCACCTCCGTTTCCGCCCCCGCTAGCGCGGCTTCGGCGGCAAACAGCTCCGCCACCGCATGGCTGACGACGAAGCGGTACGGGTACGGGTTCACACCGGCATCACGCAGCGCCGCCATCTTCTCCACGCGCACCGCGCGCAGCTTCTCGAACCCGCTGACCCCGCGCTCTTCCTGTTCTTCTGTCATCTCCGTCACCTCTCGTCTTCTACTCCGCGAACTTGTGCAGGTACGCCTCGATGAACGCGTCCAGGTCGCCGTCCAGCACCGCCTGCGTGTTGCCGGTCTGGAAATCGGTGCGGTGGTCCTTGACCAGCGTGTAGGGGTGTAGCACGTAGGAACGAATCTGGCTGCCCCACGCGATCTCCTTCTGCACTTCCATCATCTTGTTGATGCGCGCCTTCTCCTCCTCCTGCTTCTTCGCGTACAGGCGCGCGCGCAGGATCTTCATGGCGTTTTCGCGATTCCTGCCCTGCGAGCGTTCGTTCTGGCACTGCACCACGATGCCGCTGGGGATATGGGTGATGCGCACCGCGCTGTCGGTCTTGTTGACGTGCTGCCCGCCCGCACCGCTGGCACGGTAGGTATCTATGCGAAGATCCTCGTCGCGGATGTCCACCTCGATCTCCTCCTCGATCTCGGGATACACGAACACGGAGGCAAACGACGTGTGACGGCGGTGCGCCGCGTCGAAGGGTGACAGGCGCACCAGGCGGTGCACGCCCGATTCCGCCTTCATGCGCCCGAACGCGAAGGGCCCCTTGATCTCCAGCGACGCGCCCTTGACACCCGCCTCTTCGCCGGGCGTCATGTCCAGCACACCCACGCTGTAACCGTGGCGCTCGCAGAACCTGGTGTACATGCGCAGCAGGATCTCGGCCCAGTCCATCGACTCGGTGCCGCCCGCACCGGAGTGGATGGTGACGATGGCGTTGCGCGCGTCGTCGGGACCGGAGAGCAGCATGGCGGTTTCCTGCTCCGCCACCAGCGCTTCCAGGTCCTCCAGTTCCGCCGCCACGTCGGCCAGCACCGAGGCGTCGTCCTCGTCGCGCGCCATCTTGAGCAGTTCGGCGGCGTCGGACAGCCGCGTCTCCATGTTCTGCAGTGGTTCCAGACGGGTGCGCAACTCCCTGGACTCCCGCACCGCGGTATCGGACGTCTTCTTGTCGGACCAGAAATCGGGGTCGTTCATGCGCGCCGTGAGCTCGGCCAGGCGCGCCTCAAGGACAGGAGCGTCAAAGACACTCCTTGAGTTTGCGGGCTCGCTCGGTCAGCGAATTCAGATGATCGACGACTTCGTGTGCAGCTTTCATGAATTGGACTCCGCATCCAGTGCGGCGGCCACGCGGTCGCCGACATCCTTGAGGACCGAGGAAAGATCCCGCCCAGTATCGACCACCGCGTCCGCTTTGTAAAAATGTTTTTCCATGTCCTGCTGTCGCGCGAGTCGTGCGCGCACATCCGCCTCCACCCACCCCCCCTTGGCCATGATCCGGGCCAGGCGGATCTGCGGGTCACAGGTCAGGCCGATCAGCATGTCGAAGTCGAACGGCATCGCCACCTCGAACAGCAGCGCGGCGTCGACCACCGCCACCCGCGCGCCCGCCTCCCGGGCCGCCTCCACCGCCACCGCGCAGCGCGCCATGACCGCCGGGTGCACGATGGCGTTGAGCCGCGCCAGGAGGGCGGGGTCGGCGAACACCCTGCGCCCCAGGCGCAGGCGGTTCACGGACCCGTCCGCGTTGAAAACGCCCTCGCCGAACGCCTCGCGCAGCCGCGACAGCACCGCGGCGTCCTCCGCCAGTGCGGCGTGGGCCACCCGGTCCGCGTCGATGTGCACCCCCCGGAAGCGTTCCGCGAGGTAGCGCGCGATTGTGGACTTTCCCGTCCCCGAGCCACCGGCAATGCCGACCACGATCATGCGTCCTCCATCAGTGTGCCTCGAGCCAGTTGGCGCCGCTGCCCATGTCTACCCGCAGCGGGACGTCCAGGTCCATGGCCGACTCCATGCATTCGCGCACCAGCTTGCTCACCGCGTCCAGTTCAACCGCGGGGACGTCCAGCAGCAGTTCGTCGTGCACCTGCAGGATGAGGCGCGCGCCCAGGCCACGCAAGCGCAGTTCGCGGTCCACCGCCAGCATGGCGAGCTTGATGATGTCCGCCGCGGTCCCCTGCACGGGCGTGTTCACCGCGACGCGCTCGCTGAAGGCGCGCGCGCCCGGGTTGCTGCTGTCGATGTCGGGCAGCCGGCGCATGCGGCCCAGCAGCGTGGTCACCGCCTTGTCGCGCCGCGCCGCAGCGATGGTGTCGTCAATGAAGCGCTTCACGCCTGGATAGGAACGGAAATAGTCGTCGATGAACTGGCGCGCCTCGGCGGTCTCGATACCGAGCGACTGGGCGAGACCGCGTGCGCCCATCCCGTACACGATGCCGAAGTTGACCACCTTGGCATGCCCGCGCATTTCATCCGTCACCTGCTCCGGCGCCACCTTCATCACGCGTGCCGCCGTTGCGCGGTGCACGTCCACGCCCTCTCGGAACGCCTGTTGCAACGCCGCATCGCCCGACAGGTGCGCGAGGATACGCAGCTCGATCTGCGAGTAGTCGGCGTCGAGCAGCACCCAGCCGGCCTCCCGCGCCACGAAGGCGCGCCGGATCTCCCGGCCTTCCGGGGTGCGGATGGGAATGTTCTGCAGGTTGGGGTCGGAACTCGACAGGCGCCCGGTGGTTGCCACGGCCTGGTTGTACGAGGTGTGCACACGCCCCGTTTCCGGATGGATGAGGCGCGGCAGTGCATCCACGTACGTGCCCTTGAGCTTGATGAGCTGGCGCCACTCCAGCAGCAGATTGACCACCGGGTGTTGTCCGGCAAGCCCTTCCAGCACGTCCGCGTCGGTCGAGTATCCGGTCTTGGTGCGGCGGGCCGGCTTGAGCTTGAGCCGCTCGAAGAGCACCTCACGCAGTTTCGCGGTCGACGCAATATTGAACTGCTCGCCCACACTGGCGTACACGGCCGCCTCGAGATCGGCGATGCGCGCACCGTAACGTTCGGCGAGTTCCCCCAGGAACGCCGCGTCCACGCGCACTCCCGTCATTTCCATGCGCGTGAGGAGTCCGGAGAGCGGCATCTCCACGTCGTGGAACAGCGAACGCACCTCCGAGGCCTCGATCAACGGCGCAAAGGTCTCCTTCAGGCGCCAGGTGTAGTCGGCGTCCTCACACGCGTACTCCACCACCCGGTCGAGTGCGACGCGGCGAATGTCCTTCTCGCGCGTGCGCCGGTCGAAGAGTGCCTCGAACGGAATCATCTCGTGGCCGAGTTCCTCCTTCGCCAGTGCGTTGAGCCCGTGGCTGCGCCGCGCGGGATCCAGGGTGTACGACGCCACCATGGTGTCGAACACAATGCCGCCCAGCGGCAGACCCGCCCGCGCCAGCGCGATGGCGTCGTACTTGATGTTCTGCCCGATCTTGCCCGGCCGCTCGGCCGCCAGCACCGGCCCCAGCACGCGCCGCACGTCGTCCGGGGCGAGGCCGGGCGCGCGCGCCGCCGGCAGCAGCCCCAGCGTGCCGGGTTCGTCCAGGTCGCTGCAGAGCGGCACGTACCAGGCCTCTCCCGGTGCCGTCCCCACCGCGATACCGGCCAGAACCGCGCGCATGGCATCGAGGCTGGAGGTCTCCACGTCGATGACGATCTCCTCGCGGCCGGCGAGGTCGCACGCCAGCGCTTCCAGCGCCAGCACGGAATCCACGCACCTGTAGCGAACCGGAATCCGGGCGGCGGGCGCGGTCTGCGCGCGCACCGGTTCCTGCGCCGGCGGATCCGCCGCCGTCACGCGCGTTTCCGCAGCGAATAGTTGCCCCTTCATGCGTTTGAACTCGAGGCGATCGATGAGCCGCTCGAGCGCCGGTGTGCGGTGCTCACCGCGCACGAACGCCTCCAGTCCCAGCGCGACGGGAACATCCTCACGCAGGCGCACCAGGTCGCGCGAAGCGAGCGCGGACGCGCGCCCCTCCAGCAGGCGGCGGCGCACAGATGGTTTCTCGATGTCGTCGAGGTGCTGGTAGATCGCATCCAGCGATCCAAAGCGCTGCAGCAGCGTGTTGGCGGTCTTCTCGCCGATGCCGCGCACACCGGGAACGTTGTCGCTGGCGTCACCCACGAGCGCCAGGTAATCCACGAATTGCTCCGGGCGCAGCCCGGTGAGTTGCAGCAATCCGGCCGCATCCAGTTCGTTCTCCAGGACGACCCCCTTGCCGGGGCGGATGACGTGCACGCGGTCGTCGATGAGCTGCAGCAGGTCCTTGTCGCCGGACACGATCTTCACCTCGACGTCGTCACGCCAGCGTCGCGCGAGGGTGGCGATGATGTCGTCCGCCTCGAAGCCGGGCGCCTGCAGCCACGCCAGTCCCATGGCGTCGAGGGCCTCGAACATGACCGGCAGCTGCGCGACCAGCCCCTCGGGCATCTCCGGGCGATGGGCCTTGTAGTCCTCGAACTGTTCGTGGCGGAAGGTGGCCTCGCGGCTGTCGAAGGCCACGGCGATGTACTCGGGCGAGTACTTCGAGAACAGGGTCAGCAGCGTGTTGAGAAAGCCATACACTGCGCCCGTCTCCTCGCCCTGGGAGTTGCGCAGCGGCGCGCCGGCGAACGCAAAGTACGACCGGTACGCGAGTGCGTGTCCGTCCACGAGAAAGAGAGCCACGGTTCCCCCGGGGTTGCCGTCAGCAGCGGCGATAGAGCCGGTTGTGTTCGATGTACGCGGACACGGCCGCGGGCAGCGCGTCCCCGGGCGCGGTGCCTTCAGCCAGGGCCGCGCGCACCGCGCTCGACGAGACATCGACGCGCGGCGATTCGAAGACCACCAGTGCCGCGGGCCCGTCGACGGGCACGCGCACCGGTCGACCGTCGCGCGGAAACACCACCAGCGTGCACAGCCCCAGGATCTCCCGCGGCTGGTGCCACGCGGCCAGATCCGCGAGGCTGTCGGCGCCCATGATGAAGTAGAGGTCCGCGCCGGTCCGCGCGGACGCCGCCCTGAGAAGATCCACGGTGTACGAAGGCGCGCTGTCCAGCTCGATCCCGGTCAGCGCGAGGCCGTCCTCGCCCTGGATGGCGGCGAGGGTCATGGCGCGCCGGTGCGTCCACGCGCTCAGCGGTTCGTCCCGCTTGTGGGGCGGATGCGGTGCGGGCGAAAAGAACACTCGATCCAGGCCCAGCACCTCGCGCGCCGCTGCCGCCATGCGCACGTGCCCGCGGTGCGGAGGGTCGAAGGTGCCGCCCAGGACGCCGATGCGCGCGCCGCGCCAGTCCTCACCGGCCGCGCGGTTCACCGGCGCGCCTCGCGGATCTTCGTCTCCGCCTGTTGGCGGATGCCCGCGTCGCCGGGATACTCCAGCAGGCGCGTGTACTGGCGGATGGCCTCCTCGTTCTCGCCGCGGCGCAGGAGGATGTCTCCCTTGAGCAGCAGGGCCTGGGCCCAGTAGCGGTTGTCGGGGTAGTTCTCGATGATCTTGTCGCAGTAGATCATCGCCGCGGCACCGTGCTTCTGGCGATAGTACCAGCGCGCGGCGGCGTACTCCTTCTGGGCCAGCCGCTCGTTGATCTCGCGCACATACTTCTCCACCTCGTCCGCGTACTCCCCCTCGGGAAACGTCTGCCGGTACTGGTTGAAGCGGCTCAGGGCGTCGAAGCTCTTCTGCTGGTCACGCTGCGAGCGCGGCGCCTGATTCCAGTAGCACACGCCGATCTTGAAGAGCGCGTCGTCAACGTACTCGCTGTAGCCGTAGTTGCTGATCACCACCTGGAACTCGACCGCCGCCAGCGAATAGTCGCGGTCTTCGAAGTGCGTCTCCGCCAGCATGTACTGCGCGAAGTCCGCGCGCTCGTGGCCCGCGTAGCGCTCGAGGAACTGCTGGTAGAGCGCGGCGGCCTGGATGTACTTGCCCCGCGTCTGGTAGTCCTGCGCGCGCTCCAGCACCGCGTCGGGGGTGGCGGGAACCTTGGGCATGCCGCCCACGCAACCGGAGACGACAGCCAGCGCAACCGCGAAGAGCACCGCAGTGCGCAGACGGATGCGGCGTCGCGTCATCGCAACCCCGCCTCCTGCAGCGCCTCGATGCGCGCACGGGCCCGCTCCACCACGCGGCCGGGATCGCCGCGATCACTGCGTATGATCTCGTTGTACGCCGCGTAAGCCCCCGCCGCGTCACCCGATGCCTCGCAGGCCTCGCCCAGAAGATAGCGCGCCTTCTGCTGGAGCGACCGGTTTGCGGTCGACTCCACCAGCGCGGTCGCCAGCTCGATGGACTGTGCGTATTCGCCCGCATCGTACGCGGCCTGCGCCTGATCGAACGACAGGTCGTCGAGGCGCGCTCCCGCACGGCCGGCCTCGCTTCCGCGCGGGAACTTCTTCACCAGCGTCTCCATGGTTGCGCGCGCCTTCTCCGGTTCGTTCAGTTCCACCCAGCACTCGGCCAGGCGCGCGTATGCGGCTTCGCACGCCGAGCTGTCCGGGTAGGCCGCGATTGCCGCCTCGTAGAGGTGCGCGGCGCCGGCGTAGTCCCGGTCCGCCAGGCACACGTCGGCCACCGCGAAGCGGTGGCGCCCGAGGTCGACGTCCGGATCGAACTGGCTCGCCTTGCGCATGCGCCGCGCCGCGTCGGAGGTGCCCGGCTTTGCCTCGGCCTGTTCCATCAGGAACAGCGCCGCCTGATCCGCGAACCCATCATCCCCGTCGACGGCACGGTCGAACTCGGCGAACCCCTCACGGTCGCGCCCGATGCCCACCAGGCCCACGCCGTGGTAGAAATGAATGACAGGGCGGTCGTCGCCGGTGCGGATCGCGTGCCGGCTCAGCCCCACCATCTCCTTGTAGTCGCCGCGCTCGCGCGCCTGCTTCAGCTTGCCCACCGTTCCGCCCCCGCCGCACGCGGATACCGCGAGCAGGGCGGCAACGGCGAGCGTCAGCCGGCGCGCCAAACCCGCCTCCGGGAGCGTGAGTGTGCCAGACCGCCTAGTTGTCACTCTGATTGGCGAAGAACAGATAGATGAGTCCCGCCACGATGGCGGTGACAAACACCGGCTCGACGTACTTTCCCCACCCGCCGGGCGGCAGCGCGGGCCGGACGAACGCGTAGGTTCCACTCTCGATGCGCGCGGCGTCGTCCTTGTCGAATTCGTCACTGTGCGAACGTTGCGCTTCACCCGTCCACAGCACCTCACCGCTGTCCCCGTCGCTGAGGGTTGCGAACACGCGCACCGACGCCGTGCGGCGGATCTTCCGGCCGCCGACCATGTGGGAACGATACGCATCCGGGTACGCAATCTCGAACGCCGTGTTCTGAAAGCGGAGCACCAACGAGCCGGGGGCGGGCGGCGGCATCGTACCGTCCGGCGTGGAGAGCGAGTCCAGGGCTGCGTTGCCGGTTTTCCCGGGCGCCGCGGGACGAGCCGCAAGCACCGTGCGCACGCCGGCACGACGCAGTTCGTCGGTAAAGACGTTGCCGACGAAGACGTAGTCCTCGCTGTTTGCGAACGGCCGCACTTCCAGTGTGCGGTCTCCCACCGAGGAACTGAATTTCCCGTACAGTTCGCTGGCAACCTCCGCGGTGAGCTGCGTCATCAGGTCGAGGTTGCTCGCCACCGACTCGGCCGCCCGTACTCCACGCGCGCAAACCACCGCCGCAATCAGCGCGCACACGGCCGCAACTCCGGCAATATCCCCCAACAGTCCGTTCCTGGATGCAACTCGCACGTGGTACTCCTTAACTGATCGATGCGGGGAGGGCCTCACCGCGCAGGTCGAACACATCGGTATCCTGAATGCGAACCTCGACGAATTCCCCCGGCGGAGTGTCACCGTCCAGGTAGACCTCGCCGTCGATGTCCAGTGCCTGCCCGTAGAAGCGCCCGGCCCGGGTGCAGGCGTCGTACTCGGTCTCGTCCGGCTCCACCGTCCGATCGACCAGCACGCGCAGGGTCTTGTCCCGGAATCGGGCACGCGCCCCGAAGGACGCCGCCTCCTGCACCGCCGACAGTTCGGCGGCCCTCTCCGACGCAACGGCGGCGGTGTCCGCGGCGGCCAGGGGTGCCGCCTCCGTGCCCGGCTCCGGAGAATAAGGAAACACCCCCAGAGAATCAAACTCGAAATCCGAGAGGAAGTTCTTGAGTTCCTCGAACTCCGTCTCGGTTTCACCGGGGAAACCGGCGATTACCTCGCTGCGAATGACGGCGTCCGGGAAGGCGGCGCGGATGTCACCGATCAGCTTCTCCACGTGCGGCCGGTCGTAGGAACGCTTCATGAGTTCCAGCACGCGCGACGAGGCGTGCTGTACCGGCATCTCCAGGTAGCGGCACACCGATGGGTGTTCGAAGAGGCGTGCGATATGATCCACGGTGACACCCGCCGGGTGCAGGTAGAAGATGCGAATCCACTCCACGCCGGTGCCGGTGAGCCGGTCCACGACGTCCGCAAAACGCGTGGCGCCGTCGCGGTACGAAACGATGTCCTGCGCCAGCAGCGTCACCTCTCGCACGCCGCGCGCCACCAGCCCGTCTACCTCGCGCACGATGGCGTCGGCGCTGCGCGACACCTGGCGCCCGCGGATGATGGGGATGGCGCAGAAGGTGCACGAGCGATTGCAGCCCTCGGCAACCTTCACGTAAGCGGTATGGGCCGGGGTGAGAAGCTCGCGTCCCTCCATGCCGGCAAAACGGTCCGCGTCGCCCAGGGCGATGGTGCGCGCGAGCGGAGCGTCCGTCTGCCAGGACGCAAACAACTCGGGCAGGCGCCCGTGCGCACCGGTGGGCAGGAAGTGATCCACCCAGGGCAGCGTCGACTCGAGGTCCTCCTGGCGGTGGCGCGGCAGGCAGCCCATCAGGATGAGCCGCGGCCGGCGTGCCCCCCGCTTGTAGCGCGCGAGACGCCGCGTCTCCTCCACCGTCTCCTGCCACGACGCGTCCAGAAACGAGCACGCGCCCACCATCAGCACGTCGGCCGCGCGGGGATCAGCGGTGATCTCGCAGCCGCTGCCGCGCAACACGTGGTGCGTGGCCTCGCTGTCCACGAGGTTCTTGGGGCAACCGAGGGTGACGATGTAGGCCTTCACGATATCACCGCGCCGGTGGGGTTAGTCATGCGGGTGCGCCGCGTCCTGGTACACCTCGCGCGGCTTCGAGCCGTCGGGCGGTCCGACGATTCCCTGCGTCTCCAGCTGGTCGAGCAGTCGCGCCGCGCGCGAGTAGCCGACGTGCAGCTTGCGCTGCAACAGCGACGTCGAACCTTGCTTGAACGCGACCACGATGTTGCGCGCGTCGTCGAAGAGCGGATCCAGATCGCCGCCCGCCTCCGCGGAACCCGCGCGGCCGTCGGAGAGATCCAGCGACGATGGATCGAAGCGGTATGCCTTCCAGTGCTGGATGAGGTGTTCGATTTCAGGCTCCGACACCCACGCGCCATGCAGGCGTGCCGGCTGCGGGTGGTGCGCGTCCAGGTAGAGCATATCGCCCTTGCCCAGCAGCTTGTCCGCACCGATGGTGTCCAGGATGGTGCGGGAGTCCACCTTGGTGGCGACGCGGAACGCGATGCGGGTGGGAAAGTTCGCCTTGGTCTTGCCCACGATCACATCCACCGAAGGGCGCTGCGTGGCGAGCACCATGTGGATACCCGCGGCGCGCGCCATCTGCGCGAGGCGCGTGAGCAGCGACTCGATGTCCACCCCCTTGGCCAGCGCCAGGTCGCCCAGTTCGTCCACCACCAGCACGATGTACGGCAGCCGCTCCAGCGCGGGATCGTCGCTCTTGAGCATGGCGATCTTGGCGTTGTAGCTCTCCAGGTTGCGCACGCCGTGGCGACGGAACAACTCGTTGCGGCGTCCCATCTCCGCAACCAGGAACTCGAGCACGCGCGCCGCTTCCTTGGGGTCGGTGATCACGGGGTGGAGCAGGTGCGGGATCCCGTTGTATTGCGACATCTCCACCATCTTGGGGTCCACCAGCAACAGTTGCACGTCGCTGGGACGGTAGTGGAGCAGAATGCTGGCGAGCAGCGCGTTGAGGCACACGCTCTTGCCGGATCCGGTGGTGCCGGCAATGAGAAGATGCGGCGCCTCGCACAGATTCATCAGGAACGGCTTGCCCACCACGTCCACCCCCACGCCGATCATGACACCCTTGAGGCGCTGCGTCTCGGTGACCTCGCTCAGCACCTCGTACAGGTATACCGTGCGCGCCTTCGGGTTGGGCATCTCGATGCCGACCACCGCGCGCCCCGGGATGGGTGCGATGAGCCGGATGCTGCGCGCGCGCATGGCAAGCGCGAGGTCGTCGCTGCGACTCACGATGTCCTTGATGCGCACGCCCGGCGCGGGCTCGAACTCGAACGTCGTCACCACAGGGCCGTGGTGCACGGCGGTCACCTTGCCCTGCACGCCGAACTGGTTGAGCTTCTCCTCCAGCACACCGCTCCAGTTGCGCAGGTCGTCGCGGGTGAACGTGGCGCCGGTGTCGACGGGTTGTTCGAGGATCGAGAGCGGCGGCAGCGACGCGTCGCTGATGGGGGTGGTGGGCGCATCGCCGTCCGCATCCGGGGCACGCCGCCGGGCGCGTGGCTTTGGCTCCGGCCGCGGGGGCTCCGCAATGGCAATGTCGGGCTCACGACGCCGCTTCTTCACCGCCTCCGCCGGCTCGTCCCACAGGCTGGCGGTGGAGGCGCCGCGCACCGGCGCGGGGTCGGCGGCGGCCTCTTGCGGCAACGCGGGCGCGTCGTCCTCATCGCCTGCAGAGCGCTCCACCGCGCTCTTCACGTAGTCGCGCATGACTTCCCGCCGGCGCGCGAAGGCCGCGCGCGCGCCTTCAAACGCCTCGCGCGAGCGCAGCGCCAACCCGCGCGCAGCCGCGCCCACCCAGTTCAGGATGTGCGCCTCTCCCAGTGCCAGTAGCAACACCGTCGCGACCAGCACGATGGCCGCGCCCACTTCGCCGAATACCGCGCTCAAACCCGCCGCCACCCCGTCCCCCAGCCAGCCGCGCAGGGAGATTGCGTCGCGCGTGACCGGCGAGACCGCGAAGAACGCGTTCAACAGCACGACGGCCACGAAGCCCTTCAGCGCCACCCGGCGCACCGGCGCTTCCGCGTCGCGCGCCAGTGCGATGGCGAGGCCGGCGAGCAGTATGGGCACGGACCACGCCAGCAGGCTGCCGAACAGGCGCACAACCAGGAACGCGAGCGCCGAGCCGAAGGGTCCGGTGTGGTTGTCGACCCGCAGAACAGGCGCGGAGGAATCGAACGGCCAGTCGAAGGGCGTGGCGCTGCCCAGGCCAACCGCGAGGAACACCGCCACGGCCAGCAATGCGATGGTCAGGAATGCGCGTGCGCGATCGGTCACGGCCAGATTCACCCGGGAAACGTCGGACTTTCGCACGCGGCTACCGGACCTCCGCCGGCACCTGCAGCGTCAGCGTCTGTCCGTCCCACTGGTAGCCCTCCAGGAACCGCGTGCTGAGCTCACCCTGCTGGAAGCGTGGCTCACGCAGGATGGCCTTCTGGAAATCGATGGTACTCTTGACGCCGTCGACCACGCACTCCTCCAGCGCGCGCAGCATTCGCCGCACCGCTTCGTCGCGGCTGAGGCCGTGGCAGATGACCTTGGCGATCATCGAGTCGTAGAACGGCGATATGTTGTAGCCCTGGTAGACGTGCGAATCCACCCGCACGCCCATGCCCCCGGGCAGGTGCACGAAACCGACGCGGCCCGGGCAGGGCATGAAATCCTTCACCGGATCCTCGGCGTTGATACGGCACTCGATGGCGTGGCCCACGAAGCGGACATCCTTCTGGGAGAACGACAGCGCCTCCCCCGCGGCCACGGCGATCATCTCCTTGATGAGATCGCGGCCGGTGACCATCTCGGTGACCGGGTGCTCCACCTGGATGCGCGTGTTCATCTCCATGAAGAAGAACTCATTGCCCTGCACCAGGAACTCCATGGTCCCGGCCGAGGTATAGCCCATGGCGCCCGCGCCCTGCACCGCCGTTGACAGCAGCCGCTCACGCGTCTGTGGCGCCAGTCCCATGCAGGGCGATTCCTCGATGAGCTTCTGATGGCGGCGCTGGATGGAACACTCGCGCTCCCCCAGGTGCACCACGTTGCCATGGGTATCCGCCAGCAGCTGCACCTCCACGTGGCGCGGCGCCGGAAGGTACTTCTCCACGTAGACGGCCGGGTTGCCGAACGCACTTTCCGCCTCCGCCCGGGCGATGAGCAGCGCGTTGGCGAGATCATCGGCATCGCGTGCCACCCGCATGCCGCGCCCGCCCCCACCCGCGGCCGCCTTCACGATAACCGGATAGCCGATCTCGGCGGCGATGGCCAGCGCCTCGTCCTCCTCGGACACAGCGCCGTCGGAACCAGGAATGACGGGCACGCCCGCCTGCTTCATCATCTCCTTGGCCAGGGACTTGTTGCCCATGCGTTCGATGGCCGACGGCGACGGGCCGATCCAGCCGATGCCGCACGAGACCACCGCCTCGGCGAACTCGGAGTTCTCGGAGAGAAACCCGTAGCCGGGGTGGATGGCCTCCGCGCTGGTGATCTCGGCGGCGGAGATGATGCGATTCAGATTGAGGTAGCTCTGCCCGGGGGGATTGGGCCCGATACAGACCGCCTCGTCCGCAAAGCGGACGTGCAGCGAGTCGATGTCCGTCTCGCTGTGCACGGCGACCGTCTGGATGCCCAACTCGTGACACGCGCGCATGATACGCAGCGCAATCTCGCCCCGGTTTGCGACGAGAATCTTCGTAAACATGGGCTCAAACGTACCACAGCGCGGGACGTCTTGTTAATGCGGATCTTGGCCGCCGCCCGGTCAGGTCTTGCCGGTGCCGGCGGGCTCTTCCTGCTTCTGCTCGAAGCCCTTCCACGACTGGTCGCTGGTGGCCTGGATGCCCTTGAGGCGCAGTGTGAGTTCGTGCGGCTTGGAGCTTGCGCGCAGCGCGTCGTCCAGGGTGATGATCCCGTCCTGGTAGAGCTTCATGAGCGCCTGGTCGAAGGTCTGCATCTGGTGCGTGGTGACACCCTCGCGCATGGCCTGGGTCAGAAGGGCGGTCTTCTCGGGGTTGATGATGCACTCGCGCACCGTCCCGGTGGTGACCAGCACCTCCACCGCGGCCACGCGCCCGCCGCCGTCGGCGCGGCGCACCAGGCGCTGCGAAATGACCGCCTGCAGCGTCGAGGCCAGCAGATACCGGATCTCCTGGTGATGGTGGGGCGGGAAGAAGGAGATGATGCGGTTGATGGTCTGGGGCGCGTCCACCGTGTGCAGCGTGCTGAGCACGAGGTGCCCGGTGTCCGCGGCCTTGAGGGCGATTTCCATGGTCTCGGCGTCACGAATCTCGCCGATCATGATGCAGTTGGGATCCTGGCGCAGGATGTGGCGCAGCGCCTCGTGGAAGGACGCGGTGTCGCTGCCCACCTCGCGCTGGTTGACGATGCTCTTGTCGTCGCGGTGCAGGAACTCGATCGGGTCCTCGATGGTGATGATGGACGCGTTCAGGTTCTGGTTGATGGTGGAGAGCATCGCGGCCAGGGTGGTCGACTTGCCGCTGCCCACCGTGCCGGTGACAAGGATGAGTCCGCGCGGCTTGACCGCGAGTTCGGAGATGATCTGGGGCAACCCCAGCTCTTCGACTTTTTTGATGTTCACCGGAACATGCCGGAACACCATGACGATCGAGCTTCTCTGCACGTAGAAGTTGGCGCGGAACCGTGCAAGACCGGTAACGCCAAATGCAAAATCGACTTCCCGCGTGCTCTCGAACTTCTCTCGCTGCAGCGGGGTGAGGATCTTGCGGGCCACCTCCTCCATCTCGCGGGGCGTGGGCGCCGGGAAGGTCATTCGCTGCAGTTTGCCGTTCACCCGGACCACGGGGGGAATGCCGGGCTTGATGTGGAGGTCCGAGGCCCCCATCTCGATCATCTTTTCAAGGAGCTGCTTGATGTTCATCCGAACGCCCTCCACCGAACACGTAACTTATTTTGTTTCAATTAGAAACAATGGCTGACCGTACTCGACGGGCTGCCCGTTTTCGGTGAGGACGCGGCGAATGACTCCGTTGAAATCTGAGCCGATCTCGTTCATCAGCTTCATCGCTTCGACGATACAGACGGTCTGGCCGACCGCCACGGTCTGGCCAATTTCGGCGAAGGGTTCGGAGCCTGGCGCCGGTGCTCGGTAAAACGTGCCGACCATCGGTGACTTGATCTGTTTCAAGTTTGATGCCAGCTTCTCCTCGCCCCCGGCCTCCCCCGCGTCGTCCTCCGACCCGGCCACCTGGGGCGACGGGTGCGGTGCGGGCGCGGGCGGCTGCCCGGCGGCAACCCCGTGGAAGAGCGCGGAACCGCCCTTCGAAATCCGGATCCGCTTGCGGCCGTGCGACACCTCGAGCTCGTTGATGCCGCTCTCCTCCACCAGCCGAATGAGCTCCTCGATTTCCTGCTTGCGCATCTGCACCTCCTCGCGATCAGCGTCGCTAGACGCGGGTGACGTACTTGCCGGTGCGGGTGTCGATGCGTATCACGTCACCCTCGTTGACGAACAGTGGCACCTGCACCACCAGGCCGGACTCGAGCGTCGCCGGCTTGGACGCACCCTGGGCGGTATCGCCGCGGACGCCGGGTTCCGACTGCCGGATCTCCATCTCGACGAAGTTCGGCAGCTCGATGGTCAGCGGCTTGTCACCGTCCATCAGGATATCGATATCCATGTTTTCCTTCAGGTACAACTTCACGTCGTCGAGCATCTTCTCCGGAAGCTCGATCTGCTCGTACGACTCCTTGTCCATCATGTGATACGTGCCGCCCGACGCATAGAGATACTGGTAGGTCTGCCGCACCACCCGCACCTCCTGGATCCTCTCGCCCGAGCGGAAGGTCTGGTCCTTGACCTGGCCGGTCAGGAGGTTCTTCAACTTGGTTCTCACGAAGGCCCCGCCCTTGCCGGGCTTCACATGCTGAAACTCAACCACGGTCCAGTACGCGCCATCCTGGGACATGATCAATCCGTTGCGAATGTCACTGGTGTCGGCCATCCCTCTATCTCCTTGATATGATGATTATTATGTCCCCGGGCGGGGGTATTTTCCGCCGCGATTCTAACCGCCGCGCGGCCGGCGGTTCCAGCAATATCTTGGCCCCGCCCCTGGGCAGGGCCGTACAGCGAATGGCTTGAAGGATAACGACTTGCGCTCTGGGGGCTCAGTCGGAGACGCTGCGCAGCCAGCGCTTGAACTGCTCGTAGCTGCGAGACTCGTCTATCCGGCCGCCCGCCGCAGGGCGCGGCACCGGGGCGGGTGAAGGGCTCGCAGGGGCCCGGGGCGGCTCGGCGGACGCCGTCGCCGCGGGGGCGGATGGCCTGGGGACATCCGGCGCAACCGGCTCCGGATGTTCCGCGCTCGACTGGAGTGCCGAAATCTTCCGCCTCAAGTCGTCGTTGTCGGGCTGGCGGCGCAGAACCTCGCGGTAGATGCGCATGGCCTTGTCCCGGTAACCCTGGGTGGCGTAGATGTCCGCCAGCGTGATGGTGGCAATCTCGTCGGTCGTCGAGGCGTCCTCGCTCAGCGTGATCGGGGCGCCCTCGAAGTCGTCCGCTTCTTCGCCAACGTCCGGGGACGGGGTGGACGGTGCAGCAGCCGGCACTTCCCGGAAGGTGGGGGCGACATCCGGCAGCTCGCCGGTGATGGTGACGTCCGTCACGCGGGTGGTCGAGGGACGCACCTCGTCGAGACGGCGCTTGATGTCCCGGTCCTCCGGGTCGAGCACCAGGATGTGCTCGAAGCACGCGCGTGCCGCACCCGTATCGCCGCGCTCGGAGAGGATGATTCCGATGAACTTCAGCGCCACGAGGTTGTTGGCGTCGAGTTCCAGAACACGGCGGAAGGACGCCTCCGCCTGCTCCGGCATTTCGGCGTCGTACTGGCTCTTGCCCTGCACCACGTAGCCGCTCGCGTACTCCGGGTTCGCGACGAGGCCCTTGCGGCAGATGTCGAGCGCCTCATCCAGCATGCCCGCCTTGCGGCAGGCGTCGGCCAGCGGGGCGAAGACGGTGCTGTGGGGCGCGCGCCGGAAGCGATCGAACAGTTCGTCGATCTCGGGGTTCTGCGTCTGAAACGGCTGTGTCATGCGACGGCTCCGGCTCCGGTCCGGATGCTTTTGCGCCCCCGCGGGGTCTGCCGGCGATGGTATTCCGTCCGGTCCGCGTTCGGGGGCAGGGTGCGCGAATTCGCTCAACTAATTTAACTGCAATATCTTACAGCTCTACGCAACCCGTTAGAGGCGTTGGAATCCGCGTCGGCAATGCACCAACCGTGCCAAGGCCGGGGGCCGCTACTGGTAGCGGAACGTCTCCGCCAGCGCGTGCAGTTCGCGCACCAGCGAGGTCTTCTCACGGCCTGGAGCGTAGACCAGGCAGTCCACCGCCCACAACAGTTTTGCGTCCTTGTCCCACACGAAGTAGGTCTCGAAGTACCCACCCGCCATCGAAAACTCGTCGTTGTACCAGTACCCGTTCATGCGCAGGGCGGTGTACTCGCCGAGCCGGGTGTAAGCGTAGCGCACGCGGTTCCGCTCCATCTGGTCGCCATCGTACACGCGCCGCACGTAGTCCGCACGAAAATCGAAGAGCTCGTCGGTGTTGTACAGCGAGGGGGCGTGGTCCCATTCCTTCCAGAACACCCCCAGCACCCGGGGCGGGGATTCGCGGTGCAGCTCCACGCCGGGCGGATTCTCCCCCTCCCGGAAGAGCGTGTACAGTGTCGGTACTTCGATGAAGAAACCCCAGTGCCGGCGGAACTCCTCGCTCTGCGCCGCGCGCCTTCGCTGCAACATGTAGCGGCGCAGGCGTTCGCGGCAACTCGCGTCGATGATCTCGGAGATCTCCTCGCCCCGCGCCTTCAGCACCTCACGCAACGCGTCCTCCGTGGCCGCGGTGATGATGAGGGTGAGTTGTCCGGGCAGCGGAACGTCCTCCTTCTTGAGGATGGCCGCCTGGCCGGCGAGCACACGATCGACACCCGCCTCGCCCAGCAGATCGGTGATTCTCGCGCCCACCGCGCTGGATCCGTCCAGCACCCCGCAAAGAACCACGTTCTTCACCGTCGGGGGATCCACCGAGGGCTCGCCCGCCACCGACACCACGCGGAACGCGGGTTCGGTGGAGACGAAGTAGTCGCGTTCCACCTCGATCAGCGGCACCAGCGTGGTGGCCCATTCCCCACCGCGCCCGCCGTCGGCCACCAGGTCGACCTCCGCGTAGGATCCCGCGGGCGGGAATGCCACCTCGCGGCAGCCGGACAACGCGGCGAGCAGGAGCAGGCAACCCCATGCCGTTCTGGCGATGAATCGTGTCACAGGGTCAGCATAGCGCCGGCAATGGCGCCGGGCAAAAAGAAATCCGGCCCAACCCCCCGACGGGGCCGGGCCGGACTCCGGGTTTCGCGGCTGTGGGTTGCGGTTCTAGGGTTGCACCGGAGCCGCTTGCTGGCTCTGCAATCGGGACTGCAGCCTGTGAATCTGGCGCTGGATGTAGAGGGCGCGTTCTTCCGGCGCGAGCGGCATCAACTGGCGCTCCACCAGCGAGTCGATCATGGCCTCGGAGCGTGCCGGGTCGTCGATGGCGCCCTGCCGCGCGGCGGGGTCGATGAGGCCGTGCGGGGCTCCCTGCGATACCAGCGTTCCGCTCTCCGTGTTGAACATCGGTCCCGGGCCGGAGAAGGAACGCGTCTGCCCCGGTGTCCGGTTCGCGGTGGCAAGGCTGCGATCCGCCTGCCGGGGCGCGGGACTGGAAATGCTCACCGGCGAACGCGGCACCTGCACGCCGGGCTGTAGCACGGCCCCGGCAACCAGCACCACCGCAAAGGCGACACCGGCACCCACCGCATAACGGACGTTCCACGCGCGCGCCCAGGCGCCGGTGGACGCCGCGGCCGATCGCATGGCGTTGCGCTCCCGGTGGATGGCCAGGCGGACGCGCCAGTTGAAATTCTCGTCGAGCGTCTCGCGGGGCGCGCGGCGCAGCATCGAAAGGCTGCGCGTCATCTCCGCCGCGAACTGTTCGCACGCCGGGCACTCGCCCAGGTGGCGGTCCAGTTCCGCGCGCAGGGATTCATTGCTCATTCCGTCGATGAAATCGAACAGCAGATGTTGTGCTCGGCGACACTTCATGGATTCGATCCCTCCTAGAAATCGATTCCCTTCTCCAGAACCTGCGCAATCAGTTGTCGAAAGTGATTGCGAGCCCGGTTGATTCTTGATCTCACGGTTCCGAGCTTCAGGCCCGTCACCGCAGCGATTTCCTCATATGACAACTCGTTGATCTCGCGCAGCACGAAACTGGTCCGGTACTTCTCGGGGATGCGCTGGATCGCCGCGTTGATGGCATCGCTCAGCTCGTTGTCGTTGATCGCTTCCTCGGGACTGCGCTGTGCGTCCGGGATGTCGATCACCCGCTCTTCTTCCCCGTCTCCAAACACCCGCGACCAGAGCGACACGATCTGCGGGGCCCGGGAGCGCGACCGCACCCGGTTCCTCACCAGATTGGTCGCGATGGTGTACAGCCACGTGGAGAATTTGGCGATGGTCTTGTACTTCTCCGCGTGGATGTACCCCTTGACCAGGGCCTCCTGGGCGAACTCCTCGGCCTCGTCCCGGTTGCCCGTGAGTCGCAGCAGGTAGTTGAACAGACGGTTCTTGTACCGCTCGACCAGGACGTCGTAGCAGTCCGTCTCCCCGCCCTGCACGCGGAGCATCAGCTCCTCGTCGGTGAGGTCCTTCCACCTGGCCCGGTCGCGACTCGTATCCGTCAGCACCCCTGCTCCTTGCGCAAGTACGTCCCTTATACCACCCCCGCCCGCCCCGGGTTCCCGGATTCCAGCACCTGATTCACGGGTCCGGCGGCCCGTCCCCACCCCGTCTGGCCCAGCGGCCTAGTCCACGGTCAGCTTGATGCGCCAGCCCCGCCTGGGGAGCGAGACCGTGATCCCGGCCAGGCGGCCGGCATCCCAGTCGTAGCTGAGCTCGAGGCGGTCGCTGTAGGTGCGGCTGGCGGTCGGGTCGGGCCACGAGGCGCTCTGCAGCCGGAACCCGTCCGTGGTCAGCACGAAGGCCCCTCCGTCGATCAGACCGCTGATGTGCTCGCCGTCGCTTCGCATCTCCAGGCCCTGCGTGCACTCGGGGGTGAAACCCGCCACCGCCCGCACCGCGTCCACCCAGTTCCCGGTGGCACCCGTGCCGCGCTCGATCAACGCGTCCACCTCGTCACCCACGTAATACGCGCCGTGCTCACGGTCCAGCACGCGCAGGGTGTCGTCCTGCAACGACACGGCGACGTCCTCGCGGTGTCCGCCCATCAGCATCGTCCCTTCGAACTCGAACAGGAGCGATTCCCGCCCGCCCACCGTGAGCCGGTAGCGGCCCCGCACCCGGTATTCGTCGACGTCGAAGGTGGCCTTGCCCGAACAGTTCCACGGCCGCACCGGCAGCGTGCGCGCCAGCACCGAGTCGAGCGCCACGCACGCCTCCTGCCCGCGCGCCACCCGGCTGGTCACGACGGTCTTGGGTCCACACGCCGCCACCGCAAGCGCGAGCAACGCCAGCACCGCCAGCCACCCGCTACTGCAGGCGCCGCTCGGTCGATTCGATTTTTTCACGGAGTTTGAGATTGTTGTCCTGCAGGCTGTCGGACTGCCGGTAGGCCGCCAGCGCTTCCTTGTACCGCGACAGCGCCGCATAGGCGTCGCCGAGGTGTTCGAGGATGACCGCGTCGTCACCCAGGATGCGCAGCGCGCGCTCCAGATGGGTCACGGCGTCACGATATTCGCCGCGCTGGTAGTAAACCCAGCCCAGGCTGTCGATGAAGTACCCGTTTTCCGGCTCCGCGGCGAGCGCGGCGCTTATCAATGACTCGGCGAGATCCAGTTCGCGATTCATTTCGGCCAGCACGTAGCCGTAGAAATTGCTCACCGCCGCGTCGTCGGGGACGATGGCGTGCAGCTCGACAAGATGTTGCAGCGCCGACTCCAGGTCGCCGCTCTTCTCTTCGACCGCCGCCAGGTTGAACAGTGTGCCGCGGTCCCCGGACCTGATGGTGTTGGCGCGCGACAGGTGCACCCGCGCCGAACGCAGCGAGTCCACGCTGGAGAACGCCATGCCGAGCGCATAGTTGGCGTCGAAATCGGACGCCGGCACCAGACCCGACGCCGTGGTCAGCAGCGCGCCCGCCTCCGCCGTGGTCATCTCGACCCGGGGCCCGCCCTGGGTGAAGGCCTCCGACTGCGCGAAGAACAGCGCCAGGTAGCCGCGGTAGTCCTTCGGCTGCGCCGCGATTCCGGCCTCGAAGTAGCTGCGCGCACGCGCGGGGTCGTCGGTCTTCAGGTACAGCTCTCCCAGGATTCGCGCCAGTTCGGGATTGTTGCCGGTGTGCTCGTACATCGGTTCGAAGACGCGGATGGCGTCCTCGTTGCGGCCCGCTTCGTAGTAGAGGCGTCCCAGCAGTATCTCACCCTCCGGCGCGAGGTGGCCGTCTCCGCGCCGCGCCTCCAGCAGGTCGATCCCGTCCGTGTAGCGGCCCACCACCAGGTACGCCTCCGCCAGCGCCAGCGCGGCGGACTCCGGCGCGCCGGGAGACGCGGCAAGCCGCTCGAGGTGCGGAATGGCTTCGGCAACGCGATCGTCCTTCTCCAGGAGGTCGGTGAGCGACTCCACCGCGGTCTCGTCGGACGGGTCGAGTTCGAGTGCCGCGATGTAGGCTAGCTCCGCCTCTTCGGTACGCCCGGCCTCTTCCAGCATGCTGCCGAGAAGGACGTGCAGGTACGGGATCGACGGTTCGCTGCGAATGCAGCGCTCCACCGCCTCGATGGCCTTGTCGCGCTCGCCCACCTCGGCGTAGAGGCTCGCGAGGAGCCGGTCGGTCTCGAACGAGGAGGGGCGCACCTCGCGCACCCGCTCCAGGTAGGCGATGGAAGCCCGCACGTCGCGCCGCGCGTAGCACAGCCGCGCCTTGAGCTGGAGGACGTCTTCCCGCATCGGGTCCGACTCCAGGACGTCGTCCGCGATGAGCTCGGCACGCGACATGTCGCGGATGGCGTAGTAGGCCTCCGCCAGGCGCGCACCCACCGCCGGTGCGTGATCGCTGGCCCGCCATGCCTCCTCGAGTGCTTCGATGGCCTGGTCGGCATGTCCGTTCTCGAGCAGGAATACCCCGCGCGCGAAGCTCGACATCGCCCCCGACTCGTCACCCGGCTGCGCGAGCGCCGGGGCCGCGCCCGCGAGAAAACAGACGAATGCAAGCAACTGCCACAAATGCACGTTTGCCTTTCGGCCCATCATCCTAGTACCTTTCCTGCACTGAGTTTAGCAGGGCGCCTCCCGTATGACAACGATACGACAATTATCCGCCGCGCGCGTGGTCATTCTGCTGCTCCTGGCACTCGCAGCAGTCGGCCACCTCGCCGCCTGTTATACGCTCGTGCAGCACCCGCGTGTCGCTTCCCTCAACTTCCGCCGTCCCCAGGGCAAGTCCTGTACCGGCTGCCACCGGGCGGAGGAGATCAGCGGCTTCCTCAGGCCGGAACATCTCGCCGCCCCACCCCCACCCTGGGATTCCCTCACCCGCCCATGGTGGATCGCGCCCGACAGCACCGGTGGTGGCGGGTGAGACGCCGCCTGGCCGCCGCGCTGGTTCTCGCCTGCTGCATCGGACCCATCGGCCCGAAGGGCGCCGTCACGGCGGGTGCCCAGGCACAGGACCGCGCGGTGGAGTTCGAGGACCTCGGGCTCACCGGAACGGCGGAGATCGGGGCGCGCGCCACGGCCCTGCGCGCCTTCGCCGCCAGCAGCGACGACGTGACCGCGCTCGTCCTCAACAGTGCGGGCCTTGCGCGCGTGAAGCGCATCCACGGCGCTGCGGTCATGGCCCGTTCGGAATCCCGCGTGACACTCGACTACGGCAACGGCCCGACGGGAGAGGACGTGAGCGATTCCTACCTCGCCTTCGCCGGCGTCGCGTATCCGCTGCGCGTCCTGCGCGGCAGCCTGGTCCCCGCCATCTCCGTGCATCGTGCATTCGACAGCGCACTGGACCTCGCCTACGCGCGTGACAACGTCACCGACTCGCGCGCGGAGAGATTCCAGATGCAACAGAGTGGCGCCACCTACGCCTACACGCTCGGCCTCGGAATCGACCTCTCGTCCACCCTCTCGGCCGGTGTATCCGCGTTCCTGCTCAATGGCAGCATTGACACCCACCGCCGCTACCAGTGGCAGCCGCTGGTCACCCCGCCGGGCGAACGGACGTTCGTGCTGGAGGACGTTTCCTCGGACGTTGGTGGTTACGGGGCCCAAGTCGGGATGCAACTCTACTTTCACCCGCGCGTGCAGATTGGTCTTTGCTTCAACGCACCCACGGTGGTGAAGCTTCACTCCACCGGCGTACGCGAGGAGACGACGCAGATCGAGAACGACGTGGGATCCTTCCTGCGCCAGACCAGCGAGGGCGACACCGAGTACATACTGCCCTACCGCTTCAACGGCGCCATCGCGCTTCCGCTGGGCGCATGGCTGCTCGCCGCACAGGTCAACTACGCGGACTGGGGCGAAGCGGCCGTGGACGGAAGGCGTATCTACACGCGCTCCACGGAAACCGTGCTGGAGACCGTGCTGGGCTTCTCGGCGGGGGTGGAGTGGAGCCCCGCGCGCCTGCCCGTGCGTCTGCGCGCCGGCTACGAGTACGCGCCCTCGCCGCTCAAGTTCCTGCAGACCGATCGGATCGACAACGACACGCTCGCCCGCATCGGCTCGCAGTCGGGGCGTTCGAGCATAGCGCTGGGTGCGGGGGCGCTGCTGTTCACGCGCATCGTGGTGGACGCCGCCTGGGTGCAGACCGAAGGCACTCGCGAGACGACCGTGTTGACCGACGACTACAGCGCAACGCTGGTCTCGCTGCAGGCCGCATACTGGTTCTGAGGTTCAGCGCTTGCGGGATGTGCCGGAGAGAAGCGAGAGATAGGCCTCGTCGAAGCGGGCCATGACGTCCTCGCTGAGCCCGCCCCCGTCCTCGAGCAGGCGATTGTAGAACTCCTCGAAGTAGCGGCACAACGACACCTGACGGCCCGCGATATGCTCCTCCACGAGCCGGCTCACCTCGTCGCGATGCCGCGCAAACTCCGGATCGCTCTCCTCGCGCTGCATCACGTTGTGGAAGTACTCGTTGAGCAGGCCCAGCCAGTACTTGTCGTGGTCGGCGCCGTTGTCGAACACACAACCTGGCCGATCGAGGAAACAGTAGCCGTATACCAGGTAGGTGCAATGCATCATCCCCTGCAGGAAGAAACGACGGAAGCAATCGGGGCTGGTCTCGTCGAAACGGCACGGCAACTGGCAGTCGCGGCACAGCCGTTCGCGGTCGCCACCGTACACGTACGGCGCCTCGGGGATCTTGATTTCGGGACGGCCCATTGGGGTTGCTCCACGGCCGGACGCGTGCCCGCGCACCCGCCCGCTAGTTCCCGGTCATCGCGTTGGTGAGCCTCCGGTAGGCCTCGCGGGCGGCCTCCTGCTCGGCGATCTTCTTGGTCTTCCCGGCTCCCTGGCCGAGGGTGTTCCCCTTCACCACGACCTCCACCACGAACTCCTTGTCGTGATCGGGTCCGGTGGTCGATTGCACCCGGTATCGCGGCGGCACCTTGTGCAGCGCCTGGATATACTCCTGCAGCAGGCTCTTGTAGTTGATCGACTCTTCCTTGTATACCACATCGTTGAGGTTGTCGGGGAGGACCTTCATCACGCAACGCCGCGCCGCCTCGAAGCCGCCGTCGATGAAGACCGCGCCGAACACAGCCTCCAGCGTGTCCGAGAGCACGCTGTCCATGGTGCTGACCCCCGCGCGCTGGGCGTTGTCGCTCACCAGCACGAACGAACCCAGGTTGATCTTCTTGGCCAGATGGGCGAGCACCTGCTTGCTGACCACCACCGACTTCATCTTGGTCAGTTCGCCTTCCGACTTCTCGGGATAGCGGTGATACAGGTAGTCATTGACCACCAGGGACAGGACCGAATCACCCAGGAACTCCATGCGTTCGTTGGAGCGCCCGGCTCCGTTGCTTTCGGTGCCCGAGTAGTAGGAACGGTGCATGAGCGAGGCGGTGAGCAGCGCGCGATCACGAAAGCGATAGTCCAGCGTGGACTCGAGCAGCGCGAGCTGCGCATGCTCTACCGGCAGTTCGGGGCGTCGGGAGGCGGCGAATAGCGAAATCAGCCTACGGAACACGCCGCCCACCGACCCGTCGCTAGACGTCGCTGAATCGACGTATGATGAGGGATACGTTGTGCCCGCCGAAACCGAACGAATTCGACAGCGCGGTGTTGATGCGCTGGCGGCGCGCGGCGTTGGGAACGTAGTCGAGGTCGCACGCGGGGTCGGGCGTTTCCTGGTTGATGGTGGGAGGGACAATGTCGTCGCGGATGGCGAGGGCGCACAGGATGATCTCAACCGCCGCGGCCGCACCCAGCTGGTGACCCACCATGGACTTGGTGGAGCTGACCATCAAGCGGCGCGCGTGATCGCCAAAGACCTGCTTGATGGCCGCGGTTTCACTGGCGTCGTTGAGCTCGGTACTGGTGCCATGCGCGTTGACATAGTCCACGGCCGAGGGCTCCATGCCGGCCACATCCAGCGCCATGCGCATGGCGCGCACCGCACCCTCACCGTTGGGCGCTGGCGAGGTCATGTGGAAGGCATCCCCGGTGAGCCCGATGCCAACGATCTCCGCGAGGATGGTTGCACCGCGCCGTCGCGCGTGCTCCAGCTCCTCCACCATCAGGATGCCGGCGCCTTCCCCCATCACGAAACCATCCCGCTGCGCGTCGAAGGGGCGCGAAGCGCCCTGGGGGTCGTCGTTGCGACGCGACATGGCCCGCGCCGAGCAGAACCCGGCGAACGACATGGGGGTGATGGCCGCCTCCGATCCGCCGGTGACCACACCGTCGGCCAGCCCGGAACGGATGAGCATGAAGGCATCCGCAATGGCGTTGCCGCCCGAGGCACAGGCGGAAACGGTGGTGTAGTTGGGTCCGCGCAGGTTGAGCGCCATCGACACATAACCCGAGGTCATGTCCGAGATCATCATGGGGATGAAGAACGGGCTCACCTTGCCCGGACCGCGCGCAAGCATGATGGCGTGCTGCTGCTCGAAGGTGTTGATACCACCGATGCCGGAGCCGATCACCACGCCGATGCGGTCGCGGTCGAGCCGGTCGAAGTCGATCCCGGCAACCGCCTCGCGCATGGCCGCCGCGGCCAGGTGCACCACGCGGTCCGTGCGCCGGGAGTCCTTGGCATCGATGTACTCCGCGGGCTCGAAGTGCCGCACCTCCGCCGCTATCCGGGTGGGATAGGCCGACGCATCGAAGCGCTCGATGGCGGCGACTCCGCTGCGTCCGGTGGTTACGGCGGTCCACGTGTCCGCGGTGGTGTTACCACACCCGGTCACGAGGCCGACCCCGGTGATCACGACTCTCCTGGATCGTTGCTCGTTCATTTCACAAAAGCACGACCGGACCACCGTCTGCCCGCGGAGCGGGCGCCAGGGGCGGCGGGTGGTCCGCCCGCGATCGTTGGATCAACCGGCCTTGGACGTGATGTAGTCGATGGCGTTCTGGACCGTCTTGATCTTCTCGGCCTCCTCGTCGGGGATGTCGAGACCGAACTCGTCCTCGAGCGCCATGACCAGCTCAACCGTGTCCAGCGAATCCGCCTTCAGATCCTCCGCAAAGCGGGCGTCATTGGTAATCTGATCCGCGTTCACGGAAAGCTTCTCTTCGATGATCTTCTTAACTTTCGCTTCGATATCCGACATGTGCGTCGTTCACCTCCTGCACGGCGCTCATCGCGCCGTGATCATGCCACCGTCGCAGTTGATGACCTGGCCCGTCACATAGTTCGCCAGGTCCGAAACCAGGAACATCACCACGTCGGCTACGTCTCCCGCTTCGCCCAGGCGACCCAGCGGGATCAGCTGCCGCATCTGCGCCTGCACTTCCTCGGTCAGCGCGTCCGTCATTGCCGTACGAATAAAGCCGGGTGCCACCGCGTTCACACGCACGCCGCGGGCGGCAAACTCCCGCGCGAGCGACTTGGTCAGGCCGATCAAGCCGGCCTTGCTGGCGGCATAGTTGGCCTGACCCGCGTTGCCCGACTGCCCCACCACCGACGCGATGTTCACGATGCTGCCCGCGCGCTGCTTGAGCATCACCGGGGCCATGACCTTCGTGAAATTGAACGCGCCGGTCAGATTCACCGCAAGCACCTGCGACCAGTCCTCCGGTGTCATGCGTACGAAGAGGCGGTCGCGGGTGATCCCCGCGTTGTTGACCAGCACGTCGACCCGGCCGAGATCGGCCAGGATCCGCGCCCCGGCCGCTTCCGCGGCCTCAAACGACGACACGTCGCAGGCATACCCGCGCGCGGTCGCTCCCCCCGCGCCGATCTCCGCGGCCGCGCCCACCACCGCGTCCTCCACCAGGTCCACCAGCGCCACCGCCGCACCCGCACCGGCCAGGCGGCCGGCGATCACGTGGCCGATGCCCCGGGCCGCGCCGGTCACCACCGCGACTTTTCCGGTCAGATTCAGGTCGGCCTCCACGGTTTCGGCTCATCCTCCGGCGAACGGCAGTCGGGACGTAACCTTATAGCAGACCGCGGAAGCCGCCGGAAAGAAAAACTTACGCGCCGGCAGGGATGGTCTCCACGCTGGAGAGCGACACCACCCCGCATCCGTTGACGATCCGCTTCATCAATCCGGCCAGCACCGCGCCCGGCCCCACCTCATAGATGGTCGCGGGACCACGCTCGGCGAACACGCGCATGCTGCGGGTCCACTGCACGGGGGACGACAGCTGTCGCGACAGCAGGTCCTGCACCGCGTCCGAATCCGTGACCACGTCACCGGTCACGTTGGCCACCCACGGCACGCGCAATTCGCCCGCGGGAAACGTCGCCAGGAAGTCGCGGAACTCGGACACCGCCGGTTCCATGAGCGGGGAATGAAACGCGCCGCTCACCGGGAGCTTGAGCGCCCGCTTGGCACCGCGCTCCTTGCACAGCGCGCAGGCGCGATCGACCGCGTCCACGTCGCCGGAGATGGCGTACTGCCCCGGCGAATTGTAGTTGGCGACGACCACCGTCCCGCCCGCGTCGCGCACGCATGCCTCCACCCCCGGTTCGTCCATACCGATAATAGCGGCCATGGTTCCGGGGCGCTTGACGCCCGCGTCGTACATGAGTTCGCCACGGCGGCGCACGACTTTCAGCGCGTCCGTGGGACGAAAGACACCGGCCGCCACCAGCGCGGAGAACTCTCCCAGGCTGTGCCCCGCCACCATGCCGGGATGAACGCCGCGCGTCTCCAGCACGCGCAGTATCACCATACTGTGCAGGAGGATGGCGGGCTGCGCGTTCTTGGTCCGCGTCAATTCCTCCATGTCGCCGGAAAAGGAGAGTCCGGTGATGTCAAAGCCGAGCGCCTCGTTGGCCTCGCGGTACACGTCCCGCGCCTCGGCGAAGGTGTCGTAGTAGTCCTTGCCCATTCCGACGAACTGGGATCCCTGTCCCGGAAACAGCATGCCCACCTGCATGTCGTTCTTCCCTCCCGTTCGTTCAGGCAATCGCGTGACGCAGCAGAATCGATCCCCAGGTGAACCCGCCACCGAAGCCGGTGAAGACCACCAGGTCCCCCGGCTTGAGGCGTCCCTCACGCACGACTTCATCGTAGGCGATGGGAATGGTGGCCGACGACGTGTTGCCCAGGCGATCGAGGTTGACGACCACCTTCTCGGCCGGCACCTCCATGCGCTCCACCACGGCGTCGATGATGCGTATGTTGGCCTGGTGCGGAATGACCAGCGCCAGGTCTTCGATGGTCTTGCCGGCGTCGTCCATCACGATGCGTGCGGCGTCCGTCATGGCACGCACGGCCCACTTGAAAACGCCGTCACCCTTCATTTTGATGTACTGCTGGCGCTCCATCATCGCGTCGGGGTTGAACGGCATGCGCGAGCCACCACCGGGGATGCACAGGAGCTCCGCCAGCGACCCGTCGCTCTTCATGTAGGTGGCAAGCAAACCCTCTCCCATCGGGCACGGTTCCATGACCACCGCGCCCGCGCCGTCACCGAAGAGCACGCAGGTGGAACGGTCCGTCCAGTCCACGAACTTGCTCAGTACCTCCGCACCCACCACCAGCACCCGGTCCATCTGTCCCGACGCGATCATCCCGTGGGCCAGGTTCACCCCGTAGATGAATCCGCTGCACGCCGCACTCACGTCCATGGCGGCCGCGTTCACCGCGCCCAGGCGGTCCTGGATGAGGACGGCGGTGGCCGGAAACTGCATGTCTCCGCTGATGGTGCCCACCAGTACGCCGTCCAGATCCGCGGCCTTCACGCCCGCCATTTCCAGCGCGCGCTCCGCCGCGGCCAGGGCCAGGTCCGAGCACGCCTGCCCGGGCGCCGCGATGCGGCGCGTGGCAATCCCCGTGCGCGTGGTGATCCACTCGTCCGAGGTCTCCACCATCTTCTCGAGATCGAAGTTGGTGAGGACGCGGTCGGGGACGTAGTGCCCGGTACCGATGATACGCGACGATCTAAGAGACACTGGCCACACGCTCCGACTGAGAAGCAAAGCGCTCCTCGATGTGACGGTTGACGTCCGCGTTGACCGAACGGGCCGCGGCCAGCAGGGCGTTTTTGATGGCACGGCGCGAACTCTTGCCGTGCGAGATGATCACGACCCCCTTCACTCCCAGCAGCGGGGCCCCGCCGTACTCGGCGTAGTCGAGCCGGGAGCGCACCGACGAAAACGCAGGCTTCATCAGCAGCGCGCCGGCCTTGGCCAGCAACCCGCGCCGAATCTCGTCGCGCACCAGGTGCGACAGGAACGAGTAGATGCTTTCGGAGAACTTGAGGATCACGTTGCCGACGAATCCGTCACATACCACCACGTCGGCGGCGCCGTCGAACACGTCGCGCCCCTCCACGTTGCCCACGAAGTTGATGCGCGGATCCGCCTCCAGCAATGCGTACGAGTCGCGCACCAGTTCGTTTCCCTTGCTGCGCTCCTCGCCGATGTTGAGCAGTCCCACGCGAGGGTTCTTCACCCCGACGCTCATCTCGGAGTACACCGAGCCCATCACCGCAAACTGGAGCAGATTCTTGGGCGTGCATTCGTGGTTGGCGCCGACGTCCAGCACCACGGCGCCCTTGCGCTTGTTGGGCCACAGGGTGGAAATGGCGGGGCGGGAAACCCCGTGCAGACGGCCGATGGTGAGAAGCGCACTGGCCACCACCGCACCGGTGTTGCCCGCGCTCACCATGGCATCCGCGCGGCCCTCGCGAATCAGGCGCAGGGCGACGCTGATGGATGCATCCTTCTTCTTGCGGATCGCGTTGGCGGGCGACTCGTGCATGTCGATGCTCTCGGACGCATGCACGATCTCCACCAGCGAGGCGTCCAGCCCCCCCACCAGCGGTCGGAGCTGCTCTTCCCGGCCGACGAGGATGAGGCGAATCTCCCCGGGGCGCGCGAGCGCGGCGTCGATCGCGCCGGCAACGACGACCCTGGGGCCCTTGTCGCCACCCATCGCGTCAACCGCGACGCGCACGCTGTTACAGCTCCTCTTCGATCCGAACGACTTCGCGCCCGGCGTAGAACCCGCAGTTGGGGCACACGCTGTGCGGCGTCTTGGGCTGGTTGCAGTGGCTGCAACGCGTCAGGCCGGGTGCGGAGAGTTTCCAGTGGGTTCTCCGCTTCCGCTTGCGCGTCTTGGATAGTCTTCTCTTGGGCAGGGCCATTTTTTCTCCTTCAACAACCGGAAGACACCATCCGGCCGGACGATGTCAGTCCAACTTCACGTCGCGCAGGGCATCCCAGCGCGAATCTCCCTTGTCCTTGCAGGTACAGGAACCCGCGTTCAGATTGGTGCCGCACCCCGGACACAACCCCTTGCAGTCGTCGCGGCATGCCACGACCATGGGTACGCTCACCACCACCGCTTCATGGACCAGCGGTTCCAGCGGCACCTCGTGCTCGTGGGAAGCGAGGATGATCATGTCATCACCCCCACCACCTTCGGCCACCCCGCGACGCACAATGACGTCGAAGACGCCGCTCACCCGGCTCGTCACCGGCTCCAGGCACCGATGACAAACCGTCCCGACGTCCGCGTCCACCGAGCCATGCAGATAAAAGGTACCCTGCGACTGGCGGTAGTCCACCGTGACATGGCAAGGCACAATCAGTTCTCCGGCAACCGGATCGTCGACGCGGGTGACCACGTCTCCTTCGATATCGCCACGGAGGTGCACCAACTCGCGCAGGTCGATGATCATCCTGCTCCCGCCTGAACGGTAGTCTCTCTCGGGAAGGGCGGTTTGATACGAGTGCCGACGACTCTATGCCCCGGAAAAGGCAATTTCAAGCTCTTTTTCCGCCGACGCGGGCGAATCCGAAGCGTGTACCGCGTTATTTTGCAAGCTCTTACCGTACATGGCGCGGATGGTCCCGGGGCGGGCGTCGGCCGGGTTGGTGGCCCCGATGAGATCGCGGATGCGGCTAACCGCTTCCTCCGCCTCCACTTCCATGGCAAGCACGGGCCCGCTGGTGATGTAACCGACCAGATCGGCAAAGAACGGGCGCTCACGGTGCATGTCGTAGAAGCGCTCGGCGCGCTCGCGGCTGAAACGCGTCATCAGCATGCGGTTTATGCGGAAGCGGTTGCGCTCCACCACCGCCACAATATCGCCGATACGCCCTTCCGCCACCGTGTCCGGTTTGATCATGAGCAAGGTCTTCATTGCTGTCTGTCTCCTTAGTGAGTATCGAGGGTGCGCTTCTCGCGGGTTCAGGCGCCGCGCTTCAGTGCCGGCACCGCCGCCTTCACCAGCCCGGTGATCTGCGACGGAACCCGCGCCACCGGCACACCGGCCGCGCCGAGCGCCGCGACCTTCTCGGCCGCGGTACCCGATCCGCCGGTCACGATGGCACCCGCATGTCCCATGCGCTTTCCCGGAGGCGCGGTCTGCCCGGCGATGAACGACACCACCGGTTTCTTCATGTTCGCCTTGATGAACGCAGCGGCCTCCTCCTCGTCGGAACCACCGATCTCGCCGATCATCACCACCGCCTCAGTCTTCGGATCCGCTTCGAACATGCGCAGGGTGTCGATGAAGTTGGTGCCAATCACCGGGTCGCCCCCGATGCCGATGCAGGTAGACTGGCCGATGCCCTCGCGGGTCAGCTGGAACACCACCTCGTAGGTGAGCGTTCCACTGCGCGACACAACTCCCACCGAGCCCGGGAGTACGATGTTGGTGGGCAGAATCCCCACCCGCACCTTCTCCGCCGGAGCAATCAGGCCGGGGCAGTTGGGACCCACCAGGCGCACGCCGCGCTCCTTCAGAAACGGCATCACCCGCAGCATGTCGCGCACCGGCACGCCCTCGCTGATGCACACCACCAGCTTCACCCCGGCGTCGGCCGCTTCGCAGATGGCGTCCGCGGCAAAGGGCGCGCGCACGTAGATCACCGAGGTGTTGGCGTCGGTGGCGGCAACGGCTTCGTGCACGGAATCGAAAACCGGAACGGTGTCCTCGAACTTGCTTCCACCCTTGCCCGGGGTCACCCCGGCCACCAGGTTGGTGCCGTACGCCTTCATCTGCGACGCGTGGAACGAACCGTCCCGGCCGGTGATTCCCTGCACCACCAGGCGCGTATTCTTGTCGATCAGGATGCTCACGTTGTTTCCTCCTTGCGTCGCGTCACGCCGCGAGCGCGATGGCCTTCTTGACGGCCTCGTCCATGGTTTCAGCGGTGTGCAGCGACGGGACCTTGCGCAGTATCTCGCGCGCCTCGGCTTCGTTGGTGCCGGTCAGGCGCACCACGACCGGAAGGTCGAGTTTCATTTTGTCAAACGCGGTAACCAGACCGCGCGCCACGTCGTCGCAGCGGGTGATGCCGCCGAAGATGTTAAACAGGATCGAACGCACGCTCTTGTCCGCCAGAATGATGGACAGCGCCGTTACCACCTTCTCGGGACGCGAACTGCCGCCGATGTCGAGGAAGTTGGCCGGTTGCCCGCCGAATTCCTTCACCAGGTCCATGGTGGCCATGGCCAGGCCGGCGCCGTTGACGATGCAGCCCACGTTGCCGGAAAGGCGCACGAACGAGAGCCCCTCGGCGCGCGCACGTGCCTCGCCCTCGTCCTCGGCTTCGGCGTCGCGCATGGCCTCGATGTCCGTGTGGCGGTAGAGCGCGTTGTCATCGAAATTCATCTTGGCGTCGATGGCCAGCACGCGGCGGTCTTTCGTGACCACCAGCGGGTTGATCTCGGCCAGGCTGGCATCGCTCTCGTCGTAGACACGGTAGAGTTTCTCGATGATGTCCGCCGCGGGACGCGTGAGGTCGGCGTCGACCACCAGCGCCGCGGCCAGGCGCCGGGCCGCAAACGGGTGCAGCCCGTACAGCGGGTCCACCGTCACGCGCTGGATGGCCTCCGGCTTCTCGCGCGCGGTGACCTCGATCTCCACCCCGCCCTCCGCGGACGCCATGATCAGCGGGCGGTGTGTGCGGCGATCCATGATGACGCCGACGTAGATCTCGCGATCGATGTCCACCGCCTCGGTGACCAGCACCTTCTGAACCGTCTCCCCCTTGATGTCCATGCCCAGGATCTTCTCCGCCTTCTCACGCGCCTCGGCCGGCGTCGCCGCCAGTTTCACCCCACCCGCCTTGCCGCGCCCGCCGACCAGCACCTGCGCCTTCACGACAACGGGCTTGCCGATGGCGGCCGCCGCCTTTTCCGCCTCCGCGGGCGTGCGCGCCACGGTTCCGGGTGGAACCGGAATGCCTGCGCGCGCGAACAGTTCCTTGGCCTGATACTCGTGGATCTTCATGTTGGCTCCTTATGAACGTGTATTCGGGGTCAGGCGTCTCCCGCGCTGCGCGGGTGCCGCGCCACGAAGTCATCGATGATGCTCGCGAGCGTCGGCGTTCCGATTTCCTCCAGTGAGTACGTCACGCGCAGGCACGGCTTCTCGATCTTCACCAGGCGGGTGAGGTCGATGGGCGTGCCAATGAGAACGACGTCACAGGGAATCGCGTTGATGGTCTTCTCCAGGTCGGCGATCTGTTCGTCGCCGTATCCCATGGCGGGCAGCAGCGGCCCGATGTGCGGGTACTTCTCGAAGGTCTCCTTGATCTCGCCCACCACCCACGGTCGCGGGTCGACGATCTCCGCAGCACCATTCGCCTGCGCCGCCACCACCGCCGCCCCCAGGCGCATCTCTCCGTGCGTCACCGTGGGGCCGTCTTCGACGCACAGCACGCGCTTGCCGCGCATGATTCCCGCGTCGCCCACCACCTTCACCGGCGACTTCGCCTTCACGATGGTTGCGGCGGCATTGAGTGCGCGCACGTTGGCCAGCACCTGCTCCACCGCCTTCGGATCCGCCGAGTCCATCTTGTTCATGACCACCACGTCGGCCCGGTGCACGTTGATCTCGCCCGGGTAGTACTTGATCTCGTGTCCGGGTCGGTGCGGGTCCGCCACCGTCACCCACAGCGACGGGCGGTAGAAGGGTACGTCGTTGTTGCCACCGTCCCACAGCACCACGTCCGCCTCCTTCTCGGCCTCCTTGAGGATGGAGGCGTAGTCGACACCGGCGTACACGATACTGCCCGCCGCCACGTGGTGCTCGTACTCCTCGCGCTCCTCGATAGTGCAGTTTTGCGTCTCCATGTCTTCATAGGAACCGAAGCGCTGCACGGCCTGCGCGGCGAGATCGCCGTACGGCATCGGGTGCCGCACCACCACCACGCGGTAGCCGCGCTCGCGCATGAGCTCGGCGATCTTGCGCGTGGTCTGGCTCTTGCCACTGCCGGTGCGCACGGCGCTCACCGCTATCACCGGCTTCACGCTGGGCAGCATGGTCCGCCGCGGCGCCAGCAGAACGAAGTCCGCCCCGTACGCATTCACCAGCGCGGAACGGCGCATCACGTAGTCGTAAGGAACGTCGCTGTATGAGAAGACGGCCGCGTCCAGTTCTTCGCGCTGCAGGAGTTCGCGCAGTTCCGTCTCCGGGATGATGGGAATTCCGCCCGGATAGTCCGCACCGGCAAGCTCGGGCGGGTATGCCCGGCCGTCGATGTGTGGAATCTGGGTCGCGGTGAACGCCACCACCTCGATGTCGGGGTGATTGCGGTAGAGGACGTTGAAGTTGTGGAAGTCGCGCCCGGCGGCGCCCAGGATGACGATGCGTGTTCGTGCCATGGTGTTTATTTCGCGGACGAGCCGCGCTCCTTCATTTTGGAAACGACTGCGGACGTTGAGTACCCGGGTTTCATCGCGAAGCGCACCACGCGCCCACCGCCGCCGACCACCAGATCCTCACCCACGATTGCGCCCGCGCCGTACTCGGCGCCTTTCACCAGTACCTGCGGCCTCACCATCTCGATGGTTTCGCGGGGCGTGTCCTCCTCGAACACCGTCACCGCGTCCACCCAGCGCAGCGCGAGCAGCAGCTCTGCGCGCTCGGCGGCCGGATAGATGGGGCGCCCCGGCCCCTTGAGACGCGTCACCGACGCGTCGCCGTTGATCGCCACCAGCAGGACGTCGCCCTCGGCGGCGGACGCCTCGAGCAGCGCCAGGTGGCCGGGGTGCAGCAGGTCGAAGCACCCGTTGGTGAAGACCACCTGCCGGCCGGCGTCGCGCCACGCGCGCGCCACCTGCTCCAGGCGCTCGCGCGGAATCACCGAGCGCGCCGCCACATCGCCCCCCGCCGCGCTCATCGGAACGCCGCCACCAGTTCCGCGGCGCTGAGGGTGGACGTGCCCACCTCCTTGATCACCTCGCCGGCGGCCTGGTTGGACATGACCACCGCGTCGAGCATGTCGACGCCGGTGGCAAGACCCGCAGCCAGCACGCCGATCACCGTGTCCCCCGCGCCGGTCACGTCGAACACCTGCTTGGCCACGGTGGGAATGTGCACCTGCTGTGACTCTCTATAATAGAGGCTCATGCCGTCCTCGCCGCGCGTGACCAGGAGCGCATCCAGGCCCATCCGCTTCAGCACGTCGAAGGCGAGTGCCGCGGGGTCGTTGCCGCGGCGGTAGTCGATGCCGGCGGCGGCGTGCGCCTCGCGCGCGTTGGGTGTGATGAGGGTGACGCCCCGGTACCAGGCGAAGTGTGGAATGTGCGGGTCCACCAGGACGGGTTTGCCGCGATCCCGCCACGCGGCGATCGCGCCCGCGAGGCGATCCTGCACCACGACCCCCTTGCCGTAGTCGGACACCACCAGCGCATCCGCCGTGTCGGCGAGGCGCGCCACGTTGTCGTACACCGCATCCGCCACCGCACCCGCCAGCGGTTCGTCGGTCTCGAAGTCGGCGCGCAGCACCTGCTGGCTGCGCGCAATGATGCGCACCTTCTCGGTGGTGGTGCGTCCGCGCGCCTCCACCAATGCCGCGGTACCGATCTCGCGGCGGCCGAGCATGCGCGCGAGTTCGCGCCCCTCGCGATCGGCGCCGCGCACCGAAATCAACTCGGTGGAGAGTCCCAGCGCGCGCAGGTTGGCGGCCACGTTCGCCGCCCCGCCGAGTCGCTTGCTGCGGCGCGTCACGTGCACCACCGGCACCGGTGCTTCCGGGGAGATCCGCTCCGCGTCGCCCCAGAAGTAGCGATCCAACATCACGTCGCCCAGCACGGCAACGGTGGCGCGCGAAAACCGGCCCACGTATTCAAGAACCCGCTCCGCGGGCAGCGTGGGACGCATTCCAGGCGTCAGACTCAAGTCGAAAACTCCTCAAAAAAAAGCCCCAGACCGCAGGGTAACGGGGCGGGAGGTTGGGTGTGCGGCGCAAATGACCGAGCGCCGTCACGCTACCATAGGCCTCCGGGGGTGTCAAGACGAGGGGGCGGGCAGCTTGCCGGCACCGGCGTGGCGTGTTAGATTGGGCGCGGCCACAGCGGGAGCCCCCGCCGGGGCGACCCCAATTAAGGAGCACCCATGAACCCCGAGCAGCGCACCGTCAACATCGAGATCGGCGACAAGGAGTGGGAGGGCGTCTACTCCAACTTCGTCATCATCACCCACTCCCCGTCGGAATTCGTCCTGGACTTCGCCCGCATGCTGCCCGGTGCCCAGAAGGCGAAGGTCTTCTCCCGCATCGTGATGACGCCCCAGCACGCCAAGGCGCTCATGGGCACGCTGGAGAGCAACCTCAAGCGGTTCGAATCCGAGCACGGCGAAATCAAGTTGATCCCCGGGGACCCCACCCGCGGTCCGATTGGCTTCCAGCCCAACTCGCCATCGAAACAACCTTAAGCTAATCGCGTAACTATTTGTCATTCAGGCAGGTGCGGATTGTCCTGCGCGGCCTTTGTCTTCCAGCGCCGGTGCGGCCAGAAGTACTCCTCCGGATAGGCACGGATGTGGGCGGCGAGCGCGTCGGCGTGGCCCTGCGTGAGGTAGTGGACCGCTTCCTCCTCGGGCACGCCAGGCGGCGGGTACAGGGGCGGGTTGATGTAGGCGCGGTGCCGGCTCCCCTCGCGGTGGATGAACCCGGTCACGAGGGGGCATTGCCGCCGGACGGCGAAAAGCGCGGGTCCGCGCACTGTGGAAGCCGGGCGCCCGAGAAAGTCCACCATGATCCCCTGCGAGCGGGCGTCCTGGTCTGCAAGCATGGCGACGATGCGATTGTCACCCAGCGTCTGCAGCACCTTTTTCAACGCCATCGTGCGCCGGATGATCCCGCTGCCCAGTTTGCCGCGCAGTTCGTTCATGACCTCGTCCACCCGCTCGTTGCTCTGCTGCCCGACGAGGTAATCCACCGGAAACCCGTTCGCGGCCATGACCGCGCCCAGGAGTTCCCAGCTGCCGTGGTGCCCGGTGACGAACACGGCCCCGCGTCCGTGCTCCCGCACGTCGCGCAAGTGCTCCATTCCGTCCAGCGAAACCAGATCCCGCACGTTTTCGCGTGTCAACCTGGCGAAGGCGGCAAACTCGAACATCGCGCGTCCCAGATTGCGGTAGGCCGCGCGGCCAATTCGAACCGCCTCGGCACGCGTCACACCGAGCGCGCGTTCGATGTTGTCCACCGTTACACCGCGCCGCACCCGGAACACGTCGAATGCCAGGGCACCCGCACCGGCGCCGATGTGCTGCAAGACCGGAATCGGCAACGTCCCGGCGGCCGCCATGGAAGCCTTGACCGCCCCGTACTCGAGAGAATGTCTGATTGATCGTACCGACACCGGTGCCGCGCCTCACCGCGGCGTGCGCACGAAACGGCCCCCGCCGTCCCGGACCACGTATCCATCGATCTCCAGGCGCGAGAGTATCTCCTGCACGCGCTGCGCGTCGAGCCCCACTGCCGCCGCCACCTCGTCCACGCCGGCGCCCGCCGACAGCGCGGCCAGCACGCGCGCGTGGTCCGCGTCCGCATCCACGCGCTCCCGCTCCTGCCCGCGCCCCGGGGACCACGCCCCCGCAACCGCACCCAGCGCGGTCACATTGTTGAGCACGTCCACAGCGTCTTCCACCAGGAACGCGCCCTCGCGCAGCAGCCGGTTGGGGCCCGCGCTGCGGAAGTCACCCGGGAACCCAGGCACGGCACCCACTTCGCGCCCCTGGTCCAGCGCCCAGCGGGCGGTGATCAGCGCGCCGCTGCGCGGGCCGCCTTCCACCACCACCACCGCCTCGGACAAACCACTGATGATGCGATTGCGCCGCGGGAAGACGTGCGGGGTGGCCTGGGTGCCGCAGAGTTGCTCCGACACCACACACCCGCAATCCGCGATGGTCTCCAGCAGGGCGGCGTTCTCGCGCGGATACGCCACGTCCACGCCCGTGCCCAGCACGGCGACGGTGCCACCGCCTCCCGCCAGCGCCCCGCGGTGTGCCGCGGTGTCGATGCCGCGCGCCAGGCCACTGGCGACGCCGATACCGGACGCGGTCACGGCCTGCGCCAGGCGGCGCGCGAACGCGGTGCCCGCTGCGCTTGGCGCGCGTGTCCCCACCACCGCCAGCATGGGCGCGGCCAGTGCCTCGACCCTGCCCCGCGCGAAGAGCAGCGGCGGCGCGAACGGCAGCATTTTCAGGCGCGGCGGGTAGGACGCATCCCACAGCGTGACCGCCGTGGCGCAGGCCCGCGCAGCCAGCTCGAGTTGCGCGTCGACGCGCGCCCAGTCGGTCGGCCCCACCCGCTTGCCCAGCAGGCCCGAAAGCGCGGGCCCGTTGGCGCGCAGGTCGGCCAAGACTTCAGCGGGATCGAGCGCTGCCAGCTGCGCCCAGTCGCCCGCGGTGATATCCGGCGTACACAGAACCGCGAGTGCGGTTCGCATGGTCTCCATCCACCCCACCTCCCGTCTTCCTCTGCCCTACCCCTCCAACCGTTTTCCGATTTCGCGCAGCAGCACGTCCATTCCCTCGCCCGAAACCGCGGAGATGGGGATGGTGCACTCGTGCAGCCGCAGCAGCGCCGGGTCCACGCCCTTCGTGCCGCCGGGAATTGCGTCGCACTTCGTCAGTGCCAGAATGCTGCGGCGCTCCAGCAGCACGGGGTCGTGGTGCATGAGCTCGCTGCGCAGCATCTGGTAGGCGGCCGCGGGGTCCGGGTGCAGCACGTCCACCATGTACAGCAGCACGCGACAGCGTTCCACGTGGCGCAGGAACGCCTTGCCCATCCCGCGCCCGTGGTGCGCGCCCTCGATGAGACCCGGAATGTCGACCATCACGAACGCCTTGTGCTCGTCCCAGCGCACGATCCCCAGCACCGGCGTGGTGGTGGTGAACGGATAGTCGGCGATCTTGGGGTGCGCGGCACTGACCGTGCTGATCAGCGTGGACTTGCCCGCGTTGGGCTCACCCACCAGACCGACGTCGGCGATGAGCTTCAGCGTGATCTCGAGTTTGCGTGCCTCGCCGTCGCCGCCGTAGGTGAACTGGCGCGGGGTGCGGTTGCGTGCGCTCTTGTAGCGCTCGTTGCCGAGGCCGGGTTTGCCGCCCTTCGCCACCACCAGCGAGTCGCCGTCGGCCAGCAGTTCGCCCATGGTGTCGCCGCTGTCGGCATTGCGCACCACCGTGCCCGGCGGCACCACGATGACGGCGTCGTCGCCCTGGCGCCCGGTCTGGCTCTTGCCCTTGCCGTGCTCGCCGCGTCCCGCCTTGTAGAGACGGTGGTAGTGCAAATCGATAAGTGTGGAGACGGCACGCGACGCGCGCAGGATCACGTCGCCGCCGCGGCCGCCGTCACCGCCGTTGGGCCCGCCCTGGGGCGCGCCCTTCTCGTGCCGGAACGAAACGCAGCCGTCGCCGCCGTCGCCGGCCTGGACTTCCACAATGACACGATCGATGAACACGCGCAGAAACCTTTCGCGGCGCGCGTACGCGCGCCGTCAACCTGCTGGGATATACGGGAGGACGAACCCTTCGGAGGAGCCGTGAGACTAACAGACCCGCGCCCACGCGGTCAACGGCGGCGCCTGCCCTTGCGGCGCTTGTTGAGCGCGGCCAGTACCGGTGGCGGTACCAGACGGGAGACGTCGCCGCCCAGCGAGAAGACCTCCCGCACCAGCGAGCTGTGCAGGTAGATGTACTGTTCGCTGGGCATGAGGAAGGCGGTCTCGAAGCGCTTGTCGAGTTTGCGGTTCATGAGCGCCAGCATGAGCTCATACTCGAAGTCGGACACAGCGCGCAGGCCGCGGATCACCACGTCCACCTTCTCGCGGCGGAACTCCTCGGCCAGCAGGCCGCGGAAACTGGTCACGCGAACGTTGTCGACCCCCTTGACGCACGCCTTCACCAGCCGGGTTCGCTCCGCCAGCGTGAAGAACGCCCCCTTGTCGCGCGATTCCGCCACCGCGACCACGATTTCGTCGAACAGGCGGCTGGCGCGGTGGATGAGGTCCACGTGCCCCAGGGTGACTGGATCGAATGTGCCGGGATAGAGTGCGCGACTCATGGGGGGCCTCCCTGGCGGCTACGCCGCGGATACGGGAACGAGGTACGTGAGGACGGTATCTCCGAAGCGGCGTTCACGGTCGACACGAAGGTGCCCGGCCGGCGCCAGCGGCAGCTTGACGCGATGCTCCACCACCAGGATCTCGAGGGCCGGCAGCGAGCGCGGGTCGAGCGTGGCGAGCAGGTCCGTGCTGGCGTCGGTGGTGTACGGCGGATCCGCGAACACGATGCCGGCATCGGCGATGGAGCCGTCCTGCACCACAGCCGCCACGCGCCCTTCGTGCACCGTGTAGCTGGCGGGGTCGGCCCCGCACGCCGCCAGGTTCTCGCGCAGCGCGCGCAGCGCCCCGCGCGCCACCTCCACGAAGTGGGCGTGTCTTGCGCCGCGGCTCAGCGCCTCGATGCCCACCGCCCCCGCTCCCGCGTACAGGTCGGCGAACACGCATCCCGCCACCGAACCGCCCAGCGACGAGAACAGCGACTCCTTGGTCCGGCGCATGGTGGGTCGAATGTCTCCGCCGGCGGGATAGCGGAGCTTTCGCCCCTTCCAGGTGCCGGCGGTGATGGTGGCGGCCGCGTGGCCATGGGAACTGGCGCGCATAGGTGTGCATTGTACCCGCCGCGAGCGGCGCTGTCCAAAACAAAGCCGCCGGCGTCACATTGACCGCCGGCGGCGTTGCAATCGGAATATGCGGCTGTGCCTACTGCGACGCGGTCGTCACCGGCCCGGTGGTAATGCTGAACCGCTGCACGGCTTCGCCGCCGGAGGAGTGCGAAACGCGCACGGTCACGTTGTGCACCACCACGTCGTTCTGGTCCTGCGGCAGTTCCCAGTCGATGCGGCCGTTCTCGTCGATGCGCATCCCCAGGGGTGCCTCGTCGAGGATGAAGTCCACTCTGCCGGTCGCGTGCCGGGTGGTGGTCACCTGATACACGTAGCGCCCATCCACGGTCGCCTGCGGCGGCGTGGAGGTGATGGCCAGCGCGTCGCTGCCCAGCACCAGCGGCGTGCACGCCAGCGGTGCAGAGGCCTCTTCGCCGTCGAACGCGGTGATCTGCGCATGAATGCGGTCGCCGCTGCGGTACCCGGAGACGTCCAGCGTCTCGCCGGTCGCACCGGGGATCTCCTCGCCGTTGCGGTACCAGGCATAACGGTAGGTGAGCGCTTCTCCGTCGGCGTCCATCGCCGTTACCTGCGCATAGGCCTCGGTGGTCCCCTCGCGTTGCAGCGTCAATCCGGAACTGATCTGCGGGCGCGCGCCCTGGATCACCACCGGTTGGGAACGTTGCCCCGGCATACCCGGCGCCGTCACCGCCACCGCCACGATCTCGTCACCCTTGCCGAAATGAGAGGGGTCCAGCGTCGCGCTGGTCACACCGTCGATCGGCGCGCCGTTCTTGTACCACGTGCACGACTCGACTTCCTGGACGCGACCGCGCGCGCCACCGACGCGCGCCGTCAACTCCGACTGGGCATGCGCGCGCGCCGGGGTGATGACAACCTCGCCCACCCTGGCGACCGCCGCGGTCCGTTCCGGGGCGCCCGCGCTCTTGAACAGGCGGGAAACACCGACGGCGGCGAGAACCGCCACCAGTGCGATAAGTATGGCTCTCCTGGACACCTGGCTCCTCCCGTTCTTTCAAGCACGAACCGCTCCCCCCGAAGGGGGAGCGTTCGTCCCTTGCCCGGCGGCGCGGCGCGCCGCCATTCCGTCAACCCGTCCGAGCCCGGGCGCTACTGCGCCCGGTTCGGATTCGCCTCGACGTCCGGCAGCGTCTCCTGCGAGAAGTCCTTCTTGCCGGGGCCGTCGCTGACCACGATGAGGCCGGCAATCAACTTGCCGTCGGACATGCGGCCACTGACGTTGAGGGACCGTCCGGACACGCTGGAACCCGGTTCGAGCATCCCGCGGCGGGTGTCATAGATCGTCACCTTTTTGGGAATGACGACCTGATGGCTGCCCACGAATATCGTGCCGCTCAACGAACCCGAATAGGTTCCCGACACGAAGGTACCGCGTTCGGACTTGCGGGCACGTTTCTGCTCGCCACTCTTGCCGGCGTCGGCCGGTGCGTGGGCCAGGGCAACCGTGGCAACGGCCGCGATGAGTGCAACTTTGAGTGTCTTCATAACTGTCCACCGCCTTCTTAGTACTGCTGCCGCCACGAGCGGACGATGAGCTGCCGCATCAACCCGTAGGTGTCCTCGGCCAGAATGCGGGTATCGCTGTTCTGAATGAGGACTTTCTCGTTGACGATATCGACCACCGGCTTGGTGACGATGCCGTCGCCGAGGTCGGTGTATCGGTTGTCCGTCGTATCGTTGCCGCTGTCGTCGTCGCCGTCGTAGCCGGCGCCGTTGCGGAACTGCACCGCGTACAGCCACGAGTTTCCGCCCGCGCTGCACGGCTCGCTGTTGGGAGCGTAGCAGGTGAAGTACACGATGCCGGCCACGATCGCGCTCGGTTCCGTGACCCGCTGCCCGGGCGCGAGATCCAGATCCAGGTACCATCCGTCGGCCGCCTCGACCTCGTTGATGGTCGAGGTCTGATCGACGAGATCACCCATGGTGACGGTCTGGCCGTCGTTGCGGTCGATGATGCAGTAGTACCGCCGGGCGCTGGTGTCCAGCATGTCGTCGCGGTGCACATAGCGGCCGGTGCCGAAGTAGATGTACACGTCACGGTCGTAGTCCACGGTCACGGTGGGCTCGGCCTGGATGGGCTCCCCGGACGTCTGGAACAGCAGCTGCTTGCTCGGCGTGCCGCTGGTCAGGTCGATGCGCCACAGGTTTCCCGCCAGGTCGGCGACGTACATCACGTCCTCGACTTCATCGAGGTTCAGGTCCACGGACGTGCAGCTCGTCGCCATGTTGAGGTCGGCGATACTGCTGAGCGCGATATCGCTCACGCTGCTGCCGTCTTCCATGCTGAAACCAACGAGCCTCGCCTCGCCGGCAGCATCCAGGCCGGAGCCGACGAAGGCCACATAATCGTTCGTGTTGGCCATGCGGACGATTTCCGGCTGCGCCCACGACGCACTCACCGAAGCAATGTTGTTCTCCCACATGAAGTCGGGATTGTTGGGATCCGTGATATCGAGGGCGAAGTATGCAGCGCCCCCCTGCTTCTCCCCACCCACCAGCACGGTGCGCCACGCGTTGTTCACGTACACGTCGGCGACGCGCGGGGTCAGGTTGACGGAGAAGTGATGACAGTAGTCCGGGTCCGCGATCTCACTGAGATTGCCCAACTGGTCGTTGGGAATGTAGGCCCACAGTTCCTCGCCGGTCGAGGCCAGGAAGGCATGAACCATGGCGTCGTTGGCGCCCACATAGATGACGCGCTCGCGGTTGGCGTTGGCCGCGTAGAACCCCGCGTAGTCATTGTACAGCGAGTACCCGCCCGGCGGCCCCACCGGCACCGGTGACGATTCCACGATATCCCCCAGGATCCACCCGTTCTCGCGCACGCGGTATCCGGCCACGTCTTCACCGCGCGTCCACGCGATGATTTCGGCCGCCTCCGCGTCCGAGGCCGCGCCCAGGGCCGCACGCAGGTTGCCGGCCTGGCCGGCGGAGAAGTCGCGGCGGGTTCCGCCGACGGAGGTAAAGATGGTGCGCGAACCCGGGCTGCGGTTCAGCAGCACGTCCCCCGCCTCCCACACCGGCAGGTCACCGGTGAGGTATGGCTGCTGGAACGCCTCGAGATAGCCCGTCCAGTCGGAGGGCAGGAACTTGGCGCGGTACAGGTAGTCCGCGGTACCGCCTTCGGTCGAGACGACCGCCACCGCCGCACCCGAGGAGATGCGGTTGACGATGTCGCGCAGCACGCGCGCGAGGCTGTTGGACAGCTCGGCGGCGTTGTTGGCGGTGAAGTACGAACCCTCGCCCGCCGCGGCGGCGTCGGCCAGCACCGGCGCATCGATGTTCATGCCGATGGTGTAGGTGTTGGCGTACTGCTTCCCATCGTCCGCGTCGCCCCACAGGTCGGCGTCCTTGAGCGCCGCCGCAACCTCGTCCAGTGCGTAGCCGTTGCCGTTCGTGTCGGTGTAGCCGGAATTGTCGTCCCGGGTGGGAAGACCGTCGGTGGCAATCACCACGAAGTTGCGCTGGCAGGCGTACTGGATGGCGTTGGCGTCGTAGGTGAAATAGTTCTTGATGGTGACCAGCGCCTCCGCCAGCGGCGTGTACCCGCTGCCGCGGATGGCGTTGACCTGGGTGGCGATGGTGGCCCGGTCGGTGCCCAAGTCGGACACCTTCAGGCCGCCGATTTCGCCGTTGAACTTGAACACGCCGAAGCGAATGCGCGAATCGGCCGCGGCGATGACGGCGTTGACCGCCGCCTTGGCCAGCTGGATGCGCGTGTACACCGGGATCTCCGCCCGCTCCGTCGCCGTCGCGTGGTAGAAGACCCAGTTCAGGTAGTTCCCCGTGTAGGAACCGGCCTCGCCCTGGTCGCTGGCGGCCAGCTTGGCCGTTGGCGTGGTGGGCGCGCTGTTGATGAAGCTGCGCGGGCTGTAGGTGCCGGTGGTGTTCACGTTGTAGTCGCGACTGCGGTTGAACGCCCCCGACCAGTTCCTCCCTGCATCGTAGTTGTCGTGCATGATGGCCTCGTTCATGCTGCCGGAGCTGTCGAACAGGAACACCACGTTCGCGTCGACCGATCCCTGCAGAACAAACAGAGGATAATCACAACTCTGCGCGAGCGCAGCCGGGGCTACCCCCGCCAGCACGCACGCGGCCATGATCCCGATGATGAGTCTCGTACGCATATTCAGCACCTGCCTTGGGCTAGTATTCATTGCCCGCGTCTCGGAGCAGGCGGTCGGCTTGAACTTCGAGCTCCGCCTCGCTCTCTTTTGAGCTTGCACCCTGTGCATCTACGGTGAATCTGTAGTCCTTGTATTCCGGTGGCCACCCGGGCCGGTAATCGCGCCCCGTGTAGGTGACGTCGTAGCGGTAGCGGTTGTCCTCCGACGTGGAGGTGGGCAACGAGTTGAAGCTGGCCTGATCGAGCACCACCGTGGATGGCGGCACCAGCACGTCGCTCGGCCCGGTGATGTTGCGGATCCAGTTGATCGCTTCCTCGCTGCCGGCGTCCGACGAATGCACCGCACGCGTGTGGGTGTACTCGTTGTAGGTCACGCGCTTCTCGGAGCTGGCGATCCCCGCGATGATCGCGCCGGTCACGGCGAGACCCAGCAGGAAGAACAGCGTCGTGACGAGCGCGCTTCCCCTCTCATTCTGGATGAGCTTCTTCATATCCTGCTCCTTTGTCACCGTGTCCACGCCTAGCCGTTGCGCAGGCCGACGCGGGTATCGGTGTCCACGTCGCCCCCGCCATTGGTGGTGGTGGTGATGTTGATACCGATGGAACGAATGCGGTTGATGTCCGCGCCCACGACCGGCGCAGCGATGGGCGTATTGGTGTCGTCAAAATAGGTGAAGGCGCACGCGGTCACGTTGTTGATGAGCGTCTGCGGCCCTGTGCCCGGGTCGCGCATCACCGCCTGCTGCAGCGGGTCGTAGTAGTAGAGCACCGTCTCCGACGGCTCTGCCGTGGAAATGACTGCATCCGCGTTGTAGTCCGCCTGCACGTGGACGCTGTCCCCGCTGGCCATCAGGAAGGGCACAATCGGGTTTCCGTCCACCACCGGGTCGCAGCCGGCAGTGCGCAGTTCCGTGATCATCAGGGATACGGCGGCGCGGACGTTCATCTGCTGGCCGGCGCGCAGCGTGGTGTTGCCATACAGGCGGTTGGTGGAGAAGAACACATTGTTGATGACGGCGAGCACGATGGCGAAGATCACGATCGTCATCATCAGTTCCACCAGGGTCACCCCGGTGTCACCCCCGGTGCGCTTTGTCATATTCAGGCTGGTGCGCATGGGTCGTCCTTTCACCGTGCGGACATCATGTTGATGATCTGAAGGCTCTGCGGCCGGCCGTGCTCGGTCCAGTTTACCGACAGCGTGATCCGGTCCAGGCGCGCGGGCACCGGTCCGGGCACCAGGGTGGTCACATCGCGGCGCCACGTGTAGACGTCCACCAGGCCGCTGTCCGTGGCCACGTTGCCGGAGCCCAAGCTCTTGGCCGACTCCATCTGCATCTGGGCCAGGGCGAGCGCCTCGGTGAAGCGCCCGGAGTCGGCCACATTCTGCTGCGCGCGGGTCTGGATGAACGCCAGCGGCAGCAGACCGACGGCGAGGATGGCCATCACGACCATCAGTTCGACGAGGCTGAAACCACGCTGTGCGGCGGTGGTGCGATCAGTAGTTGGCATGTTCCACACTCCCGCTGGGCAGAACCGACACCACAACGGAACTGGTGCTGCCGGCGACGGTGATGTCGGCCGCGTCCGCCAAGCCCCAGGCGTAGAAATTGGGGTTGTTGCTGGCCGCGAACGTGATTCCGTCCGGCGCGTTGGTGGTCCGCTCCACGGTGCCGTCGACGGTGTCGACGACCTGGTACTGGTCGTTCGCAAAGTTGATCTGCATGGTCCGCCGCTTGGCGATGGCCATCGAGCGCGCATAGTAGATATCGGTCATCAACTGATTCCGCGATCCCACCTGACGCTGCCTTTTGAGATACCCGGAGAAATTGGGCACCGTGATGGCGGTCAGGATGCCGATGATGGCCACCACCACCATGAGTTCGACGACGGTGAAGCCGGAATGGTCGATTCTGCGATATTTGAAGCGCATACAGTTCTCCTGCGACGAGGTGTGCAAGCGATATGCCAGCGGTCCCGCCCCCCTGCGCCGCCATTCGGAGGCGTCCTGAACCCCAAATTGGAGTCACACGCGCGCCGGGCAATCCTTGCCGGTCGGGCGGGCCGGTGCAAATTGCGCATCCCGTGCCTGCCGCCGCGCGCCACCGGCCGCAAAACCTTCTCGGCGCAGCGGGTTGTGTCTGACCGGCTCGGCCAGGCCAGTTGGCGCCCGCCGGCCCGGTTTCGTTCCCTCGCCCGAAAACGCCAGGGGCGGCGGAGCCCATCGCTCCGCCGCCCCGGGGTGGTCGATCCGCTGGACGGGTTTCACTCCACGAACTAGCCAACCACTTTCGGCGTGACGAAGATGATGAGCTCGCGCTTACCCTTCGTCTTGGACTTGCTGCGGAACAACGGCCCGATGAGCGGCACGTCCTTGAGCACCGGGACGCCCGTGGTCAGGCTGGTCTCGGTGTCGCTGATGAGTCCGCCGATGACCGCCGTCTCGCCATCCCGAACCACGACCCGCGTGTCGGCCTCCTGCAGCGTGATGATCACGCCACCCTGGACGGTCGCCTGCTGGGCGAGGTCGGACAGCTCCGGATGGAGGTCCATGGTGATGGTGCCGTCCGCATTCACGTGCGGGACGACTTCGAGAATGACACCGATCTTCTTGAGCTCGGTGATGGGGTTGCCGGCCTCGTCGGAGACGATCAGCGGAATCTCCTTACCCACCATGATACGGGCTTCCTTGTTGTCGGCCGTCGTGATCCGCGGGTTGGAGATGATGTTGGCCTTCTGATCCTTCTCCAGGGCCTGGATGATCAGGTTGAGGTCGCCCCACGACTGCACGGTACCGACGCGGACCTGCGAGAAGGGGTCCAGGACGGGGCTACCGGTGACGATGTCGCCGGCCGCGTTGGCGCCCTGCAGGTTCAACGCCTGCCACTGCACGCCGAGTTCCTGGGTCACCGTGGCGTCGACGTCGACCATCTTGGCGACGATCTCCACCTGGCGCAGCTTCTGGTCCATGGACTTGATCATCTCGACGATCTCATCCACGCGGGTGGGGACCTCGTTGACGATCACGGAGTTGGTTCCCTGCTCGGACTCGATGGTACCGCGCGGGGTTCCAACCTTGGACATGGCCATCTTGACTTCCTTGGCATTCAGGTAGTCCAGACGGACCACGCGGGCCACCAGGGACTGGTTCTCTTCCTTCTTGCGCTCGACGTTGACCGCAGTCAGTTCGTTGTTCTGCAGCTCGTCCATGGGCGCAACGCGGATGATGCCGTAGTCCTCGCGCCAGCCGTAGCCCTGGCTCTTCAGGATCGAATCGAGCGCTTCCTTCCAGGGCACGTTCTTGAGGTGAATGACAACCGGGCCCTCCACGTTCGGGGCGGCGATAATATTGACGCCCGAGAACTCGGAGATGGAGCGCAGCACCGTCTTGATGTCGGCGCCCTGCACGTCGATCGTCATCGGCTGGTTGGACAGCGCGGCGCCGTAGACAGGAGTGGCCATCTCGGCCGCCGCACGCGGCGTGCTCTGCGCCATGACGATTTCGTCGCTCGGCTGGACGGTCTGGTTGACCGGCTCCGGCCAATCGGACTCCGAGGTGGGCAGCTCACTCGCCGCGGCCGCCTCGTCGTTCCATTCGTTCCGGGCCGCCGTGTCGTCCGCCACGGCCATGGTGGCCGCAACCGCCTCCGGCTTCACCTGCGGGGTCTCCGCGGGCCTGGCCGGCGCCTCGACGGCCTTGGCAGCCGTCTCGGCGGGATTGGCGGCAGGCTTGGCAGCCGTCTCCACCGGCGTGGCCGGCGTGTCGGCGGGCTTCGCAGCCTCGACCGTCGTCTCGGCCGCCGCAACGGCGGGCTCCATCGCTTCCGCGGCTGCCTCGGGGGCGGCTTCCGGCGCCGGCGCGGTGGCGTCGACATCCGTGTCGCCGGCCATGGAGGCGCCCATCACCGGCGCGGTGCCGGTGAAGATCACCTCGATGGCGGTTCCCTTCCGCGTCACCTTGTAGCGGGTCCCATCGGCGAGCTCGAATACCACGCGCGTCACGAGATCCGGCTCCGACTGGAACTGGCTCGCGCGAACCGCGGTGATGAGCCGGCCGTCGGCGCGCAGGCTCTCGGTGGCGACGTCGTTCTTGACGCCGACCAGGTCGATCACCAGCCGCGAGGGATTGCTCATCGCGTATTCCTGATACTGCACGACCCCGCTGGGGTTGATCATGTAGGTCGACGCCGTCGGCGACTCCGCGAGCTCGATACTATCGACGCTCGTGACGTCACCAATGACGATCGACGCCAGCATGACCAGACCCGCAACCAGGCCCATAACAATCGTGACATGCTTTGCAGACAGTCTTTTCATCGTTCCCACTCCTTATTACCGTCCAACGAGGTGAAGTCTGACTGTCGTCGTCTGACCAAAGTTGGTGACGCGAGCCACCAGTTCTTCTTCGCCGATTGAGACCACAGTTCCGTTGTGTACGCGATCGCCGACGCGGAGAATGTAGCTGTAACCGCTTGCGTCCTCGAGGAGGGCAAATCGGTCCACTTCGCCGCGTACGACACCCACCAGATGCACCGCGCTCAAATTCACCAGATCCATCTTGTCGCTTCGGTTGAATGCGCCGTCCACGAGAGAACGGAATGGATCGCGGCGATTGAACGCATCGTAGTAATACAGGTTCTCGCGCAGCGTGACCTTGCCCGCCGGTGCCGTCACCGGGGCCGGGCTGGTGACCGCCGGGGCCGCCGCCGCCGTCGAGTCCGCCGGCGCCTGGGAGCGGGCAACCGAGGTCGCAAGCGCCGCGCACACCAGCGCGGCCACGAGACTAGTCGTTGCGCGCGTGCTGCTCATTGACGCTTTCATCACTGACACCTCCGGTCAACGTGTACGCGGTAAGAACGAACTGCGCTTCCACGGTGTTGTTGGAGCGGGCGACCATGTTCCGGGCCGGCTGCTCTGAGTCCTTCTTCTTGCTCGTGCTCGTCTTCTTGCGCTTGTTCGAGCTTTCCTTGGGCTGATCAAGCTTGAGATCGGTCACGTTCACGATACGCTCCATGTTGGCCAGGCGGCCCAGGAACGAGCCCACCTGGTGATAGGTGCCACGCACCGTCACCTGGATCGGGTGGGCGGTGTGGAACTCGGCCGCCACCGGCGGTTTGGGCTGGAAGAGCGCAAACTCGACCCCGGCACGGCTGCCGGCCGTGGTGACCGCGCGCAGCAGGTCGGGCATCTCCTTCTCCTCGGGGAGGAGTTCCTGAGCAGCCAGCCACTGGTCGTGCAGGCGCTCGTACTCCGCCTCGAGACGGGCGAGGTCGCCCACCACCCGGCGCGCTTTCTCCACCTCGGCGGCGAGGCGTTCGTGTTCCGCCTCCAGCGCGGCGATCTTCGCTTTGCGAACCGGATAGTTGAACGGCATCAGAGTCGTGCCGAAGTACACCCATCCGGCCGCGGCGAGAATGACCACGCCGAAGACGATCTTCTGAGTCTTTGGATCCTTGAGGTTCATGGTTGCCCTTCCCTCTGTCGTGACCCTGCGGTCGCGTCCCCGGTTAGTCCGCCAGCGTCGCGCTCAGCGCGAACTGAACCACGCGGACATCCTCGATGTTGCCTTCCTCCGCCTTAACGAGCGCCACCTGCTGGAAGCGTCCCGAAGACTCGAGCCTCGTCATCAGATCCGCGATGATGAAGTTCGAAAACGTGACACCCTGCATGGTGACCTTGGTACCGCCCGTCTCACCGACACCGGTGAGCCAGCAGTTGTCAGGCACGTTGACGCACAGATCGTTCATCATGCGCACGCGCGCGTAGCGGTCCTTGTCCAGCGAGGCGATGACCGCCAGGCGCTTGTTGACCTCCTCGCGCTCCTTCTGCAGCTTGCGGATCTTCGCCAGCTGCGGCGCGAGACGGGCCGACTCCTCGTTGAGGGCCTGGATCTTGGTGTCGTACTCCTTGATCTTCTGGGTCTGCAGGGTCCAGATGCCGGCCACGGCGCCGCCATAGACGATCAGACCCAGCGACACCCACAGGACGGCGCCGCCCGAAATGGTCGGGAGGCTGATCTTCCGCTTGGAAGAGCGTTCTTCGTGCGGAAGCAGATTGATGCGAATCATCTACTTCGCCTCCCTTCTCAGCGCCAGGCCAAGGGCGACGGTGAGCAACGGGGCAACCTTCTCGGGGTTCTCGCCATGCTCCTCGAACAGCCCCTCGGCGCGGTCCATGCGGGCCACCGCGTCGTTGACCGTGAAGTCGATCTCGTGCTTCTCCGAGAGAATCTCGCGCAGGAAGGGCACACAGGCCCCGCCGCCGGAAAGAACCGCGTGGTCGATGCGCTCGGCGTCGCCGGCCGTCTTGAGGAAGGCGATGGAGCGCTCGATGCCCATGGAGATGTCGTTGGCGGCGTCCGCGATCACCTGGCGCAGCCGGTCCGGATCCTCGATGGCCGCGTTCCCGGACAGCATGTTCTCGGCCTCGTCGAAGGTCACGCCGAGCTCGCGCTGCACGGCCTCCACGAAGACGTTGCTGCCCACGCTCAGGTCGCGGGTGAAGTACGGAATGTTGTTCTGAATGATATTGATGTTGGTCACGTCGGAACCGATGTTGACCAGGCCCACCACGCGGCCGGCGCCGCTGTCGCTGGTGGCTTCGACCGCGTTCTGGATGGCGAACGAGTCCACGTCGATCACAACCGGATTCAGGCCCGCGTCACGCACGATACCGGCGTGCGCGTTGACCATTTCCTTCTTGGCGGCGACCAGCAGGATCTCCATCTGGTTGGCGCCCACGTCCTCGTTGAGGACCTGGAAGTCGAGACACACGTCGTCGATGTCGAAGGGCACGTGCTGCTCCGCTTCCCAGAAGATGGCTTCCTTGGCGTCGTCGGGATTCATCTTGTCCATGACGACCTTCTTCACGATGACCGCGCGGCCCGACACCGCGGTGACGACGTTCTTCGCGGTCACGCCGGCCTTGGTCATGCACTCCTGGATACCCTGGACGACCAGGCTCTGATCCATGATCTCGCCCTCGACGATCGCCTCGGACGGAAGCTTCACGATGCCGTAACGGATGAGCATCGGTGTGTCCTTGGAGTGGTCGATCTCAACCACCTTGATCAGGCTCGAACCGATGTCCAGCCCGATGGACGTCTTGCCTTTCCGCGAGAACACTTTCATCTCTTCACCAGCCTTGGCTCACGCCGTATCGACGAATGGATTCGCCGGGTGTTCGTCTAACTACTATCCCTATGTACAAATAGACCTTGCCGCGGCGGTCAATCTCGCAACAAGCATGCCAGCCGTGTGCCGCGCCGCGGAGCATGCATTCCGATGATAACTGGCTATGTCCGCATGAGTTATTCTGCGTCGTGTACTCAATCGGCGAATTTTGCCGGGTTACGCCATGCAATCTGCATACGCGACATGCATTACCGGGGAACCGAAAGCGCTCCCATGTACAGTGTCAGCAACCGCTCGCCTGCGAAGAGCATGAGACACGCAGCAGGGGCAAGAAACGAACCGAATGCAACCGCCGTCTTGCCATCGCCACCGCTGCGCCGCATCAGCCAGATTCCGTACAGGCTGCCCGCGGCCGCGGCGATGAACAGCACCGCAAACACCATCTGCCAGCCCAGGAACGCGCCAATCATGGCCATGAGCTTCACGTCGCCGCCGCCCATGCCGTCCACCTTGCGCGCGGCCTTGTAGAGGCCGGCGATGGCCAGGATGAGCCCGGCCCCCACCAGCGAGCCCAGCAGGGACTGCAGCACGCCGATGTCGAGGCACACCCACGCCCCCAGCCAGCCCAGCACCGTGCCCCCGATGGAGAGCGGGTCGGGAATGATCTGGTGGTCCCAGTCGATGAAGGTGATCGCAATGAGAATGCACAGAAACGCAACAATCCACGCCGCCTGCAATCCGGGTCCGTACACGTGGACGGCCAGGCCGGCCGCGGTTGCGGTCAACAGTTCCACCAGTGGGTAGCGAACGGGAATGCGCCACTTGCAGCGCCGGCATTTTCCGCCCAGTAGAAGCCAGCTCAACACGGGCACGTTGTCGTACCAGGAAATGGTCTGCTGACACTTCGGGCACTGCGAGCGCCCACCCACCACCGACGTCGCGCGCGGCAGGCGGTAAATGACCACGTTGAGGAAGCTCCCCAGCAGCGCGCCGAAGGCCGCGGCCATCGCCGTATATGCGACGTCAGCCGTCATTCTCTTCCTTGCCGATGCGGCCGGTGCGCCGGATCTGCTCGATGTAGCGGCGCGCCATCTCCTTCATGTAGGGCTGCTCCGACGACGCGGCCAGCTCCTCCCACATGCGGATCGAGGTCTCGGCGTGTCCGCCCCTGGAGTACACGAACGCGGCGAAGCGCCGCGCGCGGTCCCCGCCGCCGGGCATGCGCGAGGCCAGGTGGAAGTAGCGCGCCGCGGAGTCCGCGTCACCACGGGTTATGTAATAGAGAAAGCCGATCTCGAACGGGAACTCCCACGCCTCCGGGTTGGCGCGCATGCCCTTCTTGAGGACCTCCACGCCGCGGGGAAAGTCTCCCATGTCCTGGGACATCACCACCGCGCCGAAAACGTACGGAAACTGGAAGTGCGGGTCGAGGTCGGTGACGATATCGATCAACCCGTTGAAGTAGGCCAGGCTGTGCTGGTTCTTGGCGTAGCCGCCGAAGTACTGCACGGCCTGAAACCACACCAGGTCCGCGGCCAGCTCGCGGTAGCCCAGCGAGGTCTGCTCCACCAGCTTTCCCGACGGCAGGTACAGATTGGCGTACAGGTAGGGCCGCACGCGGTGCTCCTGCACGCCGGCGGTGGCGAACACCAGCGAGGCGAGCACCACCGGGCCGATCGCGGCCGCTCCCAGCACGCGCGGCAGGCGCATGTCAGCTCACTTCCCGCGCCCGGAAGATCACCGTGGCCAGGTACAGGAGGCCCGCGGTATAGGCCAGCGCGTACAGGGTGACCGCCACCACGAAGCCCTCGGGCAGCGGCAGGTTGTGGACCGCTTCGGTGCGCGCGTTGAGCAGTTCAAGATTGGGCAGAATGTAGTAGGCGCCGGTGGCGACCAGTCGCGGCACGGTGCCGCCAAAGCGTTCCGCGAATGCCAGCAGGTCGCCGGCGGTGTGGCCCGCCACCACGCAGGCGATGGTGAAGAATGACCCCAGCAACGGCGAACTGAACGACGAGAACAGCGTCAGCAGTGCCGTGACCAGCGCGCCCTCCAGCAACGTCAGGTAGACGGCGATGGCGAGGGTGCTGGTGATCCGGGTACCGCTCAGCACCACCACCAGCATGTGCACGGCCGCCATCAATACGATGACCGCCGACACGGTGGCCACGGTGCCGGCGTACTTGCCCAGCATGAACTCCACGCGCGAAATCGGCTTGGCCAGCAGCGCGCGCAGAATGCCCCGCTCCTTCTCCATGTGGAACGAGCCCGCACCCAGCAGGACGATGAGCACCACGGCAAAAATCGAGACCGCGGCCAGCCCGATGTCGATGACGATCTTCTGCTGCGCACCCACCGCCAGCGGCGAGAGCACGTACGAGGAGCCCATCAGCAGCACCCCGAACAGGATCACCACGAGCAGGATGCGCTCCTGCAGGTAATTGCGCAGGGTAAAGCGGGCGAGCGTCAAAATGGGTGTCATGGTTACCTGCGCGTCAGTACGGGTTCAGAGTCTCGTTTCGCCGGGTCCGGCGCGGCCGGGGAGAACTCGCGCACGGCGTCGACGAAGACGTCTTCGAGCCGCGTGCGCAACGGTTTCACTTCCACCACGTGTCCCTCGGCAGCGTACACGTCGGCCACCAGGTCCTTGAGGCGCGTCTCGTCGCAGCGCACGATGGTCACGGTTTCGCCCGCGAACACCTCGCGCGCGCCGTAGTCGCGCGCCTGCAGGCGCCGGCGGTCCACACCGGAGAAGGTCACCTCGACCTGCGCGTTCTGGTCGGCGTACACCTCGCGCAGGTCGAGTACGCGGGCGATGCGCCCGCCGCTGAGAATTCCCACCCGGTCGCACACCGCTTCCACGTCGGGCACGATATGCGAGCTCATCATGATGGTCTTGCCCTGGCGTTTGAGATCGATCAGCAGTTCGCGCAGCTGCTTGCGCCCCACCGGGTCGAGGCCGCTGTAGGGCTCGTCCAGCAGCAGCAGCTCGGGGTCGTTCATGAGCGCGGTGGCGATGCCCAGGCGCTGCTTCATGCCCTTGGAGTAGTGGCGGATCTTGACGGAACGCTTCTCGCCCAGGCCCACCAGCTCGATGAGCTCGTCGGCCCGGCGGCGCACTACCGCGCGCGGCAGGCGGAACAGGCGCCCCACCAGCAGCAGCATCTCGGGGCCGGTGATCTGCGGGTACAGGCCGACCTCTTCGCCCAGGTAGCCCATGCGGGCGCGGGTGCGCTCGCTGGCGCCGTCCTGGCCGAAGATGGTGACCGAGCCCGCGTCGGGGCGGATGAGGCCCAGGATGGCCTTCATGGTGGTCGACTTCCCGGCGCCGTTGTGACCCAGGAAGCCGAACACCTCCCCCTGCTCGAGGGAGAGGTCCACGCCCTGCAGGACGGGGGTGCGCACACCCCAGAACCCCTGGCGGAACGACTTGCGTATGCCGTGCAATTCGAGAATAACCATGGCTGATTTCCGGGCGGCGGGGCCGCCCGGCAGGGGAAAATGCAGATTCCGTGCCGATTCTTACGGGACAAAAGCAAGCGGGGCGGGACCTCTCGGCCCCGCCCCGTACGAGCACTACACTCTGGCGTTCGGCTTACTGGCCGCTCGTCAGCGTGATGATGGTCGTCGCGCCGTCCTTGCCCACGGCGTCGATGATGTACCCGTCCCAGGTACCGTCACCGTCGGGATCCTGCGGCTGGTAGCCGACGAGCCCGGCGCCGGCGGCAGCGCCGTCGACCGGCGAATCCTGCAGACGCGAGAACGGGTTGGTCAGAAGGGCACCCGCCGGAAGCAGGTCCGTCATGACGTCGCCGTTCGCGAGGGCGTCGCCGCCCACGCTGCCGGCATACACGCCGTCGTTCTGCACCGAGAAGTCCTCGGCAGCCAACTGCGTGGTGTGCGCATTCGACTTGGTCGAGGCCTCTTTGGCGCGAGACTGCATGTTAATGAAGTTCGGAATCGCGATGGCCGCGAGAATACCGATGATCACAACTACGATCATCAGCTCGATGAGAGTGAAACCCTTGTTACGCATCGGACAACCTCCTATTTAGCTGTTGTGCGTATGGATGTTTATCCATCCGGACCGACTAACGGTCCTGCCGTGTGTAAAGGCAAGCCGCATGCCAAATCAACTTGCCGATATCTTCCCTGTATCCAGTTGTTCCCTCGTGTGTTGCCGTGTCGCCCGGGCTTCCTCGTCCCCAGGGCCGCGCCGGCCGCCGGGGCCGGCTTTGCGGCCGTGTCGCAAAGTGCAGTTTGCCGGGAATCGCTAATCCGCGTCGATCAGCACCTTCTCCATTTCCTTGTCGAGCCCGTAGCGCTGGATCTTGCGGTACAGCGTGGAGGCGTTTATCCCAAGGATCTGGCTGGCCTTCTTCTTCTGCCAGTTGGTGTCGTTGAGAACTTTAATGAGGTACTCCTTCTCCAGCTCGTCCAGGGTGACCTGGGCCCGCTCGGTGATCAGCGAGTGCGAGTTGGGCTCGCGCTGGCAGATCTTCTCCGGGAGCGAGCCCGGCGTGATCTGGTCGCTCTCCTCCAGGATCAGCGCCCGCTCCACCACGTTCTCCAGCTCGCGCACGTTGCCGGGCCAGTCGTACACCACCAGGATCTCCATGGCCTCGCGGGTGATGCCCTTCTGGCGCGACTCGGGCAGGTCCTCGTTGTACTTCTTGAGGAAGTGCTGGACGATGAGCGGGATGTCGTCGCGGCGCTTGCGCAGCGGCGGCAGCTGCACCGGGATGACGTTGAGCCGGTAGTAGAGGTCGGCGCGGAAGCGCTCCTGCTTGATGGCCTTCTCCAGGTCGGCGTTGGTGGCGGCCACCAGGCGCACGTCCACCTTGATGGGGTTGGTGCCGCCCACCGGGATCACCTCGCGCTCCTGCAAGACACGCAGTAACTTGACTTGAATGGTGGGCGAGGTCTCGCCGATCTCATCCAGGAAGAACGTCCCGCCCTGCGCCACCTTGAACAGGCCTTCCTTGTCCTTGATGGCGCCGGTGAAGGAGCCCTTCACGTGACCGAACAGCTCGCTCTCCAGCAGGCTCTCGGGAAGCGCGCCGCAGTTGATGCTCACGAAGGGACCATTGGCGCGCGACGATCTAAAATGAATGGCGCGCGCGATCAGTTCCTTGCCGGTTCCGCTCTCACCATAGATGAGGATGGTGGACTCCGTGTCGGCCACCTTGTCCACCAGACCGAACACCTTCTGCATCTCCTCGCTCTTGCCGATGATGGTGCGCAGATCGGCGGTGCGCTTGAGCTGCTTCTTGAGCATGACGTTCTCGGTACGCACCTTCCTCATGTCCAGCGCGTTGCGCACCACCATCTTGATCTCTTCGTTCTTGGCGTGCTTGATCAGGTAGTGAAACGCCCCCTGGTTCACCGCCTCGATGGCCGTCTTCTGCGAGGCGTACGCCGTCATGATCACCACCGGCATGGTGGGGTCGATGCGCTTGATCTCACGCAGCACCTCCATGCCGTCCATGCCCGCCATCTTGATATCCGTGAGAACGACGTCGAAACGGCTTCCGTTCACTTCTTCGATCGCCTTCTTGCCCGTACTCACCGTCGTGATGTCGTAGCCCTCCTTGCGGAGCATGATCGAAAGGAACTGGCACATGCTCTTCTCGTCGTCCACCACCAGAATGCGTTCTCCAGCCATGCTGACTTCCTTTTCTTGTCGGGCCATATCCTACTCCACGGTCGCGACGGCAACATCGTCGTCGACCCTAGCTTGCACCGGCGTCCCCACCGGCAGTGTGATCGTGAACACCGCACCCCCGCCCACACGATTCCGGAACCCAATCGTTCCTCCGTGCGCGGAAACAATTTTGTTGGCAATAGCCAGTCCCAGCCCGGTGCCACCCTCCTTGGTGGTGAAGAACGGCTCGAAGAACCGCTCCACCCCCTCCAGATCGATACCGCGCCCGCTGTCGCGAAACTCCACCTGGATGGCCTCCCCGCCCTGCGGAGTCGCCACCACTTCCAGCGTCCCGCCGCCCACCATTGCCTCGCAGGCGTTGATGGAGAGATTCATGAACACCTGGCGCAGCTGCTCGTCGTCCATGTAGACGGTGGGCAGGTTGTCCGCGCACTCCAGCCGCACCGCGATGCCGTTGCTCTTCTCGGCGTTCTTCTTGAGCAGCACCATCGTCTCCGACAGGCTCTTGTCCACGCGCGACGGGAAACGCCGTGGCGTGCGCAGGCGCGCAAACTCGAGAAAGTCGGAGATGATCCGGTCCAGCCGGTCCGACTCGCGCATGATCAGTTCCATCAGGCGCTTGTTTTCTCCGTCCAGCTCCAGCTCCTGGTAGAGCATCTCGATGGAGCCGGAGATCGAGGCCAGCGGGTTGCGCAGCTCGTGCGCAATTCCCGCCGAGAGTTCTCCAATGGCGGCCAGGCGGTCGGCCTTGCGCACCCGCTCGCGCATCTCGTGCACCTCGGTGAGGTCCTGGAACACGGCGATGATGCCCCGGCGGTTGCCGTCCGCATCGTGCAGGTGCGAGATGCTGATGCCCAGCGGCCGGTCGCGGCCACCGCGCGTGTGCGTGGCGATCTCCTGGCGGCGTTTGCCGTGCTCCGACTCCAGCGACAGTTCCAGCTCGTGCGCCAGGTCGGGGGCCCGCACCGTCAGTGCCTCGTGGATGCCCCGGTTCTCAACCCCGCTCTTTGCCAGTTCCAGAATCTGCTCTGCGGCCGCGTTCATGGTGACCACCCGGCCGTCGGTGTCCACCACCAGCACACCGCTGCTCATGTTCTCGAGAATGTAGTTGGTGTCGACCCGCAGTTGCTCGAGCGCCGATTGTGCGTGTTGCAGCGCCCGTCCCTTCAGTTTGATTCGATCCGCCAGGTAGCCGCCGACGGTTCCCACCAGAAAGAACATCGACACGTGCATGTAGGCGTCGATGAGCCCGCTGGTCACGGTGCGTGGCAGCCCCTCGCCCCCGGGCGGCCGCAGGATCCCCTGCGCCTCCAGCAACTGGAATCCGACGAAGCACAGGGACGACAGCAGCGCGGTGGTCAGCCCGCCCGGCATGGCCAGCAGGAACGCACCCGCTGCAATCGCCAGGCAGTAGACGGTGGTGAACTGCCCGTCCACGCCCCCGCCGTAGTGCATGATGCCGGCGGAGAGCGCGATGTCCGCCACCACCACCCCCCACGCAATGCGCCGTCTCGACACCCCCGCGCGGTCCAGCCCCAGGGCGGCCGCGCCCACCACCATGCTCGCCCCCAGCAGGCCGTAGAGCGGGCCCACCGCGAAGGCGTCGCTGGTCAGCTCGACGATCGTCACCCCGGCGCCCACCACCAGTGCGGCGATGATGGCGCGCAGGACGAGGAACCGGTCGAAGTCGCGTCGCTCGACGGCGGTCGCGGATTCCTGGGTCGCCACCAGTTCCTCCCGGCCCCGTGCCTAGTCGCCGCCGACCAGGGTCACGAGCTTGAACATCGGCAGGTACATGGCGATGAGCATGCCGCCCACCAGTGTGCCCATCACGACAATCATGACCGGCTCGATGATCGCTGTCAGCGAGTCCACCGCCGTATCCACCTCGTCGTCGTAGAAGTTGGCGATCTTGTCCAGCATCTCGTCGAGGGCACCGGTCTGTTCGCCCACCGAGATCATCTGCGTCACCATGGGCGGGAACACACCGCACGCCTTCAACGGCTCGGCGATGGTGTTGCCCTGGCTGATGCTCTCGCGGGTCGACATGACCGCCAGCTCCACCACCCGGTTTCCCGAGGTGCGGGCGGTGATCTCCAGGCCGGACAGAATCGGCACACCGGACGAAATCAGCGTGCCCAGCGTGCGCGTGAAGCGCGCCACCGAGCCCTTGCGGATGACCATGCCCAGCACCGGAATCTTCAGCAGCAGTTTGTCGATGACCAGACGGCCCTGCGAAGTCTTGTAGTAGCGCTGCAACCCCACCACGATGCCGATGATGGCGGCCAGCAACGCCCACCAGAAGGCGCGCAGGAAGTCGCTGATGCCGATGACGATGCGCGTCGGCAACGGCAGGTCGCCGCCGAAGTCGGTGAACATCTTGGCAAAGGTGGGAATGATGAAGATGAGCATGAACGCCGTGGCGCCCAGCGCAACCACACCCACCACGCTGGGGTAGGTAAGCGCGCTCTTCACCTTGCGCTGCAGGGCGTCGAGCTTCTCCAGGAAGGTGGCAAGGCGCACCAGAATCACGTCCAGAATACCGCCCGCTTCACCCGCCTCCACCATGTTGACGAACAGGTTCGAGAAGATCTTGGGATGACGCGCGAGGCCCTCGGCCAGGGTGGAACCACCCTCCACGTCACTCATGACCTTGGCCACCGCCTCGCGCAGCGGAACCTTCTCGGTCTGCTGGGCCAGAATATCCAGGCACTGCACCATGGGCAGACCCGCGTTGATCATCGTGGCGAACTGGCGCGTAAACACGCCGATGTCCTTCACACTCACCCGCGTGCTGCCGGGCAGGTTGATCTTCAGTGCACCGCCGCCCTTTTCGCGCACCGATGTGATGATGATCTTCCGCTTGCGCAGATAGCTGACCAGATCATCCTTGCTCTCCGTGGCGTATTCGCCGGAGAGCAACTCTCCGCTCGGGCTTCTGCCCTTCCATGTATAGGTCGTGGCCATCGTCGGGACCCCCTTTTAACGCACGCCCACGGGGCCGCCCACCATCTGGGTCAGCTCCTGCGGGTCGCTGCTGCGCCGCAGCGCCTCTTCCATGTCGATTTCTTTGCCCATAACCGCATTGAAAAGTGCCTGGTTCATCGTCTGCATGCCGTGCTTCTGTCCGGCCTGCATGAGACCGTAGATCTGGTGCACCTTGTCGTCGCGAATGACCGCGCGAATGGCCGGCGTGCACACCATGACCTCGGTCACCAGCACGCGGCCCTTTCCGCGCATACGCGGCACCAGCTGCTGGGCCAGCACCCCCTCCAGCACGAACGCCAGCTGCGCACGCACCTGGTTCTGCTGCGAGGGCGGGAACGTATCCACGATGCGGTTGATCGACTCGAAGGTCGAATTGGTATGCAGCGTGGCGAGGGTAAGGTGTCCGGTCTCCGCAATGGTGAGCGCCGCCTGCATGGTCTCCTGGTCGCGCATCTCACCGATGAGGATGACGTCCGGGTCCTGCCGCAGGACGTGCTTGAGGGCGTTGCCGAATGACTCGGTGTCCGCCTTGACCTCGCGCTGGTTGACGATGCACTTCTTGTGCTGGTGGATGTACTCCACCGGATCCTCGATGGTAACGATGTGGGCCGGGCGCTCGGTATTCACCTTGTCGATGATGCTCGCCAGCGTGGTCGATTTGCCGCTGCCGGTGGGCCCGGTGACCAGAATCAGACCCTGCTGCTTCTTGGACAGCTTCTCCATCACGGTGGGCAACCCGAGGTCGCGGAAGGTGCGGATCTCGTAGGGGATCTGGCGGATGGCGAGCCCCACGCAGCCGCGCTGCAGGTAGGCGTTGCCGCGGAAGCGGCTCATGCCCTTGACGCCGAAGGAGAAGTCCAGCTCCTTGGCCGCCTCGAAGCGCTTCTGCTGTTCCTCGTTCAGCACGCTGTAGGCAAGCGACTGCACCTGTTCCGGCGACAGTGGTTCGCGGTCGGTCGGCCTGACGTTGCCGTCAACGCGAATCATCGGCGGCAGTCCGGCCGTCAGGTGGAGGTCGGACGCACCCGCCTCGATCATCTCTTGCAGCAAATCACGAAGGTTGATCATGTGTATATTCTCCTGCCGCCTTGTTTCTAACCCTTGGCAGTCTCGCGCAGCACTTCTTCGAGAGACGTGTGCCCCAGCTTGAACTTCTCGATGCCATCCAGTCGCAGTGTCAGCATGCCTTCATTCATCGCGTGATTCTTGATGTCCGCGTTCGACGCGCGGTCGATGATCATCTCGCGCAGCGAAGAGCTGATCTCCATGACTTCATACAGACCCACACGTCCCTTGTAGCCGGTGTCGTTGCACACCGGGCACCCCTTGGGCTCGCAGATGCGCAGCTCGTCCGGGTTCTCCAGTATGCCGAGCTCCTTGAGCACCTCGGCGTGCAGGGTGGTGGGTACCTTGCACTTCTCGCACAGGCGCCGCACCAGACGCTGGGCGATGATGAGCAGCACTGAGCTGGAGACCAGGAACGGTTCGATGCCCATGTCCACGAGTCGGTTGATGGAACTGGCCGCGTCGTTGGTGTGCAGCGTGCTCAATACCAGGTGACCGGTCAGAGCGGCCTTGACCGCAATCGAGGCCGTATCCAGGTCTCGAATCTCACCGACCATGATGATGTTGGGGTCCTGCCGGAGGAATGCGCGCAGCGCGGTGGCGAAGGTGAAACCGATGTCCTCGTGCACGTTCACCTGGTTGATGCCGGGGATGTTGTACTCCACCGGATCCTCCGCCGTCATGATGTTGGAGTGGACCTTGTTGATCTTCTGCAGCGCGCTGTACAGCGTGGTCGACTTACCGGAACCGGTGGGCCCGGTTACCAGCACCATGCCGTAGGGGCTCTCGATGGCGTTGAGGAACCGCCCCAGCGCCGAGGGCGCGAAACCCAGCTTGGCCAGGTCGATCTGCAGGTTGCTCTGGTCGAGAATACGCATCACGACCTTCTCGCCGAAAATCGTGGGCAGCGTGCTGACACGCAGGTCGATGGGCTTGCCGTGCATGCGGATCTTGATGCGGCCGTCCTGGGGGACGCGCCGCTCGGCGATGTCCAGCTCCGCCATGATCTTCAGGCGCGAGGTAATGGCGTTCTTCATCTTGAAGGGGGGCGACATCATCTCGTGCAGCATGCCGTCTATGCGGAAGCGCACCCGCAGCGACTTCTCATACGGTTCGATATGAATATCGGAAGCGCCCCGCCCCACCGCGTCGGATATGAGGCTGTTGACCAGCTTGACCACCGGCGCGTCGACGGCGGCCGCGACCGCGCCCGCCTCCGCCTCCTCCGACTCCTCCACGATCTCGAAGTCGTCCTCGATCTCGCCCATGATGGTGGCGAGCGAGTCGGCCGAGTCGTAGAGGCGGTCGATGGTGCGCTTGATGGCCGTCTCGGTGGCCACCACGGGGCGGACGTCGAAGCCGGTGATGAACTTGATGTCGTCGATGGCGAAGATGTTGTCCGGGTTCGCCATCGCCACGGTGAGGGTGCGGCCCTCGCGCTTGAGCGGCACCACCTGGAACTTGGTGGCCACGTCGGCGGGGATCAGGTCGACGGCGCTGCCGTCAATGGACGCGGAGTCCAGGTCTACGGCGGGGACGTTGTAGACCTGGCCCATGAACTCGGCGAACGCCATCTCGGAGATGGCGCCGGTCTTGACCAGGTTGTAGGAGAGGGTTCCGCCATCGGATTGCTGTGACTCGAGGGCGCGCGCGAGCTGATCCTGGCTGATGAGCGAAGATTCCAGGAGCTTCTGGGCGATGCGGTCTCTCAATGGAATAGCCTCCGACGCGTTGTACGTTCCCCGGCCCGGCTGGCAAGCGGGTGACGACCTGGCGAATAACTGCTCGGTGCGCGTGCCATTCCGCAATTCCCGTGCCACGGGGCACGGGGGACGTCCCCACGGTGGGGGCACGCTGGGAAACCGGAGCCCCTTCCACGGAACAATCGAACGGCACACGCACGGCGCGTTCCGCATTCGGGTTGCAAAATGAGAACCAATGCGAGGCAGGAAGGCGCGAACGCCGCGCCGCTGGCCTAGCGGCGCCGCGAGGCGGCTTCGAGGCGCCGGACCGTCACCGGTCCCACGCCGCTCACCCGGTCGACTTCCGTCCAGGAGGTGAACGGACCCCGGGCAGCGCGCTCGCCCACGATGCGCCCGGCAAGTACCGGTCCGATACCGGGCAGGAGTGCGAGAGATTCTGCGGGAGCGGTGGAGAGAAAGTGCAGCGGATCGTCGTGATACGCGGCGGGATACGGCAGGGACGGGCGCGCGGCGGGGCGGCGCTGGCTTTCGGCGGTGGATGGTTGCTGCGCGGATGGCTGCGCGACGCGGGCCGCCGGCACCCGCTGGTCGTCCACCCAGCGCACGATGTGGTCTCCACCCAGCAGAATCACGAGGAGCCCCGCCCCCACCACCCGTCGCATGTCACCCCGCCGTCAAATTAGTTGAAGAGCGTCCATTCGATACCGTACACGAACGTGGCGGGCGTCATCAAGTAGCCCTGGTAGGTCTGGTAGGCCTCGTCGAGTACATTGATATAGCGTAGATAGAAGTGTGCGTCGACGAGGCGCGCGTGCAGCGTGAGATTCAGTACGTCGTAGGCCGCCAGCGCACGGCCGTCGTAGTCTTCGCGCGAGCCCATGTGGGTGTATTCGGCGCCCACGTAGAGCGCGCTGGTGGCGTTGAACATCTCCCCGCCGATCAGCAGCGACGCGTTGACCTGCACGTCCGGGACACTCGCGAACGCCTGCTCACGGTCGCCCGTGGTGAACAGCACCGCGCCCTCCCCGAGCGCGCGCAGCGGTCCGGTCTGGAACTCGCTGCGGAACCGCTCCTCGGCGAACCACATCGACTGCGTTCCCTCGCCATTGGTGGCCACGCGCCACGTCGTGCCCCCCACGTCGCGCGGGAGGAATGCAATGGTGCGTTCGGCGCTCATCCACGACGCGCGCAGGTTGTTTACGAACCAGTGGCTGCGCTGCTCCCAGTCCGCGCGCACTTCCAGCGCGTGCTCGGGGTTCACCCCGTTGTCACCGGCCAGGGTGAAGCCCCCGGAGTCGTGGGCGGGCAGGTAGCGCTCGGCCAGGGTGGGAACGCGGCTGCTGCGGCCCGCCTGCGCCGATAGAATGTGGCGCGGGCCCGTGCGGCGCACGCCCGCCAGCAGACCCCACGCAACGTCGCTCGCCTCGTCCCCCACCGCGGAGCCGCTGGCGAACAGCTCGGCCGTATCCCCGATGCGACTGCGCGCCGAGAGCACCGCCCTCCCGCCCACCAGGCGGGCGGCGTACACGCCACCGACCTCCTGGGAGAACGACGTCTCCTCCGCGGTGACGCGCACGCGCACCTCGCGCGCATCGCCACCCAAGCTCGTTTCAACCGCCACGCCCGAGGTCTCGTTGACCGTCTCCGAGTCGGGCGCCGACGCGTTGAAACCGCGGCCGTACACGGTGAGGCGGGTGTCGCCCGCGGCGGCATCCAGCCACGCGAGGTGACCCGAGCGCGCTCCCTCCGCGGTCACCGAGACCAGGTCGCCGCTGGTGTTGCTCTCGTATTGCCGGAAGCCGAAGGTGAAGGTGCCGCGGTCGTCCGGCGCACCGCGCAGGACGATGGAGCTGTTGCGTGAGCGCGCCTTGCCGTAGTCGGGGGGCGCACCCAGGGCGCCGCTGGCGTCGAAGCCGTAGCCATCGTCGAGCACCTCATCGTAGGACAGATCCAGCCCCACCTTTCCCTCTTCCGACCCGAACTGTACGCGCCGCTGGCGCAGGTCGTTGGTTCCCTTGGACAGTTCGACGTAGGTGGTGGGGCGCGAAGTCGCGGGCGGCGCGGTCACCAGCGCGAGATTCCCCTCGATCCAGGTCGGCGACCATGCGGCGTTGTCCATATCCAGGCGCCCGAGACCGCTGGTAGCCACATCCACCCACGGCGCCAGCCCGTTCTGAGGGTCGTTGAACGAAATTCCGTTGATGGACAGGGCGGCGCGGCCGCGCCCGATCCCCCAGCGCGAGTATCCGGTGACGAAACCGATGGGGCCGGGGCGCACCAGCACACCGCCGGGCGCGAACTCCAGGTAGTTGTCCAGCGAGAACGCGTGTGCGCGCAGATAATCCGCGCGGGAGACGGACTCGAACGCGCCGCCGGAACGGGTCGGGGTCCAGGCGCCCAGCGAATCGGGAAAGGCAACCGGCGGCTGCTGCGCCGCCGCGGGGCACGCCCCGGACGCCGCCAGCACCACCAGCGCGCACACGCAACGCGCGCGTGCCGTCACGGCCGCGCCGCCAGTTCGCGCCGGTACGGCGCCAGCACGCGCAGCGTGCCCGGCACGAACAGAAACACCGCCGTGTTCCACGCCACCTGCACCGCGCCGAACGCGATCCCACCCCACACGTAGACCCACACACTCACCCCGCTGGAAAAGACGAAGAACGTCACCGCGTTTATCACCAGTTGATAGAAGAGCGCGAGTGCCGCACCGGTGGCGGCCGCGAGCACCGACGCCAGCCCGCGGCGGCGCATCCGCGCCAGCACCGGACCCAGCATTCCCCCCACCAGCCCGACCACCGCATAGCACACGAACTGCGCCACCCACACCGGCGGCGCCACCGCCCCCATGACGTTGAGCAGCGAGTGCGCGCCCATGCCGGCCGCCCCCACCAACGCACCCAGCGCGGGGCCGAGCAGATAACCGGCGACGAACACGAGTACCGTCACGAGTTCGACGTTGGGGACGCCCGCGAGCGCCTGCCCGGCCACGAAGACCAGGGCCGTCAGCAGGGCGGAAAGAAGTGCAGCGCGCGTACGCTTCATCGCGGGTCGGTACGCGGGGCCGCGTTCCGTAGTGCGATGCTATCGGTCGGGGGGGAGAGCGTCAAGAACGGCCTGGAGCCACCCGCGGGCGGGCGTCAGGACTTGTGGGCGAGCCTTGCCACTTTCTCGGCGACATCGCGGAAGGTCACGTCGACCACGTACACGTCTTCGAACTGCGCGCGGGCGGACTCGAGGTCGCCCACCATCTCGTAGGCGAGGCCGAGGTTGTACTTCATGCCCAGCGACTCCTCGCTTTCGTCGCCGATGATCGAGAGCCCCTTGCTGAGCTGCTTGATCGCCAGCTGCGGCAGGTTCTGGCGCACGAAGCACAGGCCGATCATCTCCAGGCACTTCACCTGGAACTGCGGCGACTTGGATGCGGCCTGGTACTCGCGAATCGCCTCCGACAGCAGGTCCATCTCCATGTACGCCATTCCCAGGTCGTAGTGACTGCGGTAGTCGGCTTCACCCTGCCCGCCGTCCATGTCGTTGTCGATCAGCGCCGATATCTGGGTGTGGTCACCGGACGCCGGACGCGAGCTGGGCGGAGCGGGCGCCGGCTTCGCCGCCGGCGGAGCGGGTGCCGGTTTGGCCGCTGGCGGTTGCGGCGCGGGCTTCGCCGCCGGCGGAGCGGGTGCCGGTTTGGCCGCTGGCGGTTGCGGCGCGGGTTTCGCCGCCGGCGGCGGCGCGGGCTGTGCGGGCGCCGGCCTCGGCATGGTATCCGTGGCCGCTGTGGCGGACGGCGGGGCGTCGTGAGACCCCGGCGCCGATGCAGCGGCCTTCTGCTGCGCCGCGGGCGCTTCGGCACGCGCCTGCGCGGCAACGGGCTCCTGATCGGGCGCGGCCGGTTCGGCCGCCGGCGTCGCCCCGGCCGCGTTCGGCGCGGGTTCGCTGGCCGCGGCTTGCTGCGTGTGCCGCGCCGGTTTGGCGCCTTTCTTGTTCTCCTGCTTTTCCTTTTCCTTCTTGTCGCGCGGCTGCGGCGAGGTCCCCCCCACGCCGCGCGCGAGCCGCAGCAGGTAGAGTTCCTTCTCCGAGGGTCCGTCGGACGGCGGCGCCGCGGGGGGCGCGGCCTCTTTCGGCGGCCCGGCCGGTGCGGCAGGCGGCGCCTTCGCCACCGGCGCATCCCCGGGCGGCGCACTGGCAGGCGCCGCGTCGGCGGCGCGTGGCGTGAACTGCGGCGTGGATTCGATCTCGATGCGCTCGCCCGCGCTGTGGCTCTTGGTCCAGATGTTCTGCTCGGTAACGACGGTGCGGTTCGGATCCGGGGCGGCGCCGGCACCCGTGGCCATGGCAATGCGCCCGCCCAGTCCCAGCTTCTCAATGGACCCGCGCAACTGCTCCAGCAGTTCGGCGTTGCCGTTGCGCTGCACGAGGCCATGCAGCTTGATCAGGATCTCGCCCGCGTCCTCGTCGAGCTGGAACGAGAGCAAGCACTGCGAGAGGCGCTGCAGAACGGGCACCGACTCCGGCGCGGCCTCGCCGATCTCGCGGGCAATGGTCTTGAAGGCGGACGCTTCGATGGAACTGCCGGCGACCTTGTCGAGGAAGCTGGTGTAGTACGACTCGGCCTCGCGCGTGAGCCCCTGCTTCATGCGCACGTTGCCGAGCAGTGTCAGAACTTCCGTGCGTGCGGGGAGCACGCGCATGACTTTCTTGGCCACCGCCACCGCGTTGTTGTAGAGCCCAACGCGTGTGTACTCGTCGATGGCCCGGACGAAGCAGTCATAGGCTTCGGCCTTGGCGCTGGTCTTGAGGTAGATGTCTGCGAGTTCGTTGTGGACGTTCGGATTGGACTGGTCCATTTCGACCAGGCGCTTGTACTCACGGATCGCGCCCTGCCAGTCCTGCTGGCGGACGAGATCCAGAGCCTTCTTGCGGACGGTGGTTGCCTTGCTCACGACGCTCCCTGCCTCGTCACTCCGCCACGCCGCGCGCGTCGCCGTTCCACGGCGCGCCCGCGACGAAAACCTGTGCAACCGGATTCACGCCGAAATGATTCGGCACCTCACGGTAATCCGTACAGTTCAACAGCAGGAAGTCCGCCCGCTTGCCGGCTTCGAGACTGCCCACTTGGCCCTCGCGACCCAGCACGAATGCCGGGTTGTAGGTGGACATGGAGATGGCCTCCGCGGGCGAGAGCCGCATGTGCGAGCAGGCGATGGACGTCATCATCGGCATCGATTCGCTCGTCGAACTTCCCGGGTTGAAATCGCTGGCGATGGCCAGTCGCATGCCGGCCTCGACCATGCGCCGCGCGGGTGCAAAGGACAGCGACGGCAGCCCGAAACTGGTCCCGGGCAACAGGACGCCGAACACTCCCGCACTGACCATGCGCGATATCCCTCGTTCACTGATCTTCTTCAGGTGGTCGGCCGAGACCGCGCCGATGGCCGCGGCGAGTTCCGCGGCGCCCATATCGGTCAACTCATCGGCGTGCAGCCTGGCCTTGAGTCCAGCCCGCTGCCCGGACCGCAAGATTCGTTCCGTTTCCTCCAGGGTGAAGACCCCCGTCTCACAGAACACATCGTTGAATTCGGCGAGGTTAGCGGCGGCGACGGCCGGGATCATCTCGTCCACGACGGCCGCCACATAGGCCGCCCGGCTGCGGGCGTGTTCCCGGGGGATGGCGTGGGCGCCGAGAAAGGTGGCCACCACGGTGATCGGGAAGGACTCCGCGAGCTTCCGGATGACGCGCAGCTGCTTCATCTCATTGTCGAAGTCGAGGCCGTAACCACTTTTTATTTCTATTGTTGTGGTTCCGTACGCAATGCAACCGGCAAGCCTTTCCCGGCTGATCCGTTCCAGCTCGGGCTCCGGCGTGGCGCGGATGTGCTCGACGCTTTTTGCGATGCCGCCGCCGCGGGCGGCAATCTCCTCGTACGGGGTGCCGGCCACGCGCCACGCATACTCATCCAGCCGGTAGCGGGCGAAGACTGTGTGCGTGTGACAGTCCACGAACCCGGGCATGACCACCCGGCCCCCGGCGGAAATCTGCCGGCAGTCCGGTCGGGGATCGACCGCGCCAAGAACCGCATCACGGCTGCCGGACGCCACGATCCGTCCGCCGCAGGCCGCGAGTGCGCCGTCGCTCACGATGGCAAGCTCGCCCAGCGCCGGCCCCACCCGCGGGCCGCCCGCCGGGTGGGCCAGGGTGAGGAGCTGCGAGGCGTCGGTGAGAATGAGATCGGCGGCCGGGCGGGCGGACATCCGTCAGTCCTTCCTCAGCATGGGGATGTCGACACCGTCGCGGCGCGCCGCGTCGATGGCCATCGGATAGCCCGCATCGGCGTGGCGCGCGATTCCCATCCCCGGATCCCCGGTGAGACAGCGCACCGCCTTCGCCCCCGCCTCGGGCGTGCCGTCCACCACCACCGCCAAGCCGGAGTGGATCGACAATCCCATGCCCACTCCCCCGCCATGGTGCACCGACACCCAGGCGGCCCCGTTCACCGCGTTGAGCAGCGCGTCGAGGATGGGCCAGTCGGCCACCGCGTCGCTGCCATCGCGCATGGCCTCGGTCTCGCGGTACGGGCTTGCCACCGAACCGCTGTCGAGGTGATCGCGGCCGATCACCACCGGCGCGGAGACGGTTCTCTTTGCGATGAGGTCGTTCAGGCGCTCGCCGAAGCGCGCGCGCTCACCGTACTTGAGCCAGCAGATGCGCGCCGGCAGCCCCTGGAACGCCACGCGCTCCCGCGCCAGCGCAATCCAGCGCGACAACGCGGGCTTGTCGGGAAACAGCTCCAGGATGAGGTCGTCGGTGGCCGCGATGTCACGTGGATCGCCGGAGAGCGCGATCCAGCGGAAGGGCCCGTAGCCCTCGCAGAACAACGGCCGGATGTAGGCGGGCACGAAACCGGGGAACGCGAACGCGTCCCCGTACCCCGCGGCCGCCGCCTGGCCGCGGATGTTGTTGCCGTAGTCGAACACGCGCGCACCCGCGCGCTGGAAGCCCACCATCGCGGTGACGTGCGCCACCATGGATTGCATGGCGCGCTCCACGTACGCCTTCGGATCGCGCGCGCGCAGCTCGGCCGCCGCGGCGACGTCGAGTCCCACCGGCACGTAGCCGTTGAGTGGATCGTGCGCCGAGGTCTGGTCGGTGACCACGTCGATCTCCACCCCGCGGCGCAGCAGCTCCGGAAACACCTCGGCCGCGTTTCCCACCAGTCCGATGGAGAGCGCGCGTCCGGCGCGTTTGGCGTCCATGGCGCGCGCGACCGCGTCGTCGATATCGTCGACCATCACATCCACGTAGCGCGTCTCCAGGCGCTTCGCGATGCGCGAGGGGTCCACCTCCACCGCGATCACCACGCCCTCGTTCATGGTCACCGCAAGCGGCTGCGCGCCACCCATGCCACCCAGGCCGCCGGTGAGCACCAGCCGGTTCTTGAGCGACGCGCCGAACTCGATCTGCGCACAGGCCGCGAACGTCTCGTAGGTTCCCTGCAGGATCCCCTGCGTGCCGATGTACATCCAGCTGCCGGCGGTCATCTGGCCGTACATCATGAGTCCCTTGCCCTCGAGTTCCCAGAAGTGCTCCCAGGTGGCCCACTGCGGCACCAGCAGCGAGTTGGCGATGAGCACGCGCGGCGCACCGGGGTGGCTGGGAAACACCGCCACCGGCTTGCCGGACTGCACCAGCAAGGTCTGGTCGTCGCCCAGGCCGCGCAACGCGGCGACGATGGCGTGAAAGCAGTCCCAGTTGCGCGCCGCCTTCCCGCGCCCGCCGTACACCACCAGGTTCTTCGGGTCCTCGGCCACCTCGTTGTCGAGGTTGTTGCACAACATGCGCAGCGCCGCTTCCTGCGCCCAGCCGCGGCAGGAACGCTGACTCCCGCGCGGTGCGCGGATCGCACCGGGTGTGAAATCCATGCTGCCTCCCATGTCTAGTCGTCGCCGCGCAGCAACTGGCCCGCCGCTGCTTCCACCGCGTTCACGATGTCCCCGTCCGCCGACCGCTTCTCCAGCGACGCGATGTGCCCGGTGAGCACCGAGTCCTGCTCGATGAAGGGAACGGTTTCGCGCACCGCGTCGAGCGCCGCCGCCGCGCCGCGCCCCGGCACCAGCGGCCGGTGGAAATCAAGCGCCTGCGCCCCGCACAACAGTTCCACCGCGATCACGCGGTTTACGTTGTCGAGCACACGGCTCACCTTGAGCGCGCCAATGCTGCCCATGCTCACGTGGTCTTCGAAGCCGAGCGAGGTGGGGATACTGTCCACCGACGCCGGGTGCGCGTGGATCTTGTTCTCGCTCACCAGCGCCGCCGCCAGGTACTGCGCGATCATGAACCCGGAGTTGAGCCCGGGGTGCTTGACCAGGCAGCGTGGCACGCGCTCGCCGTCCCCCTCCATCAGCTTGTCGATACGCCGCTCGGCGATGGACGCGATTTCGCAGGCGGCGATGGCGAGTCCGTCCAGCGCAAAGGCCATGTGCTCGCCGTGGAAGTTGCCCCCGGAGAGAACCTCGCCGTCGTCGGGGAATATGATGGGGTTGTCGGTGACCGCGTTGATCTCGATGGTGACCCACTGTTCGATCCAGCGGCACGTGTCCAGCACCGCACCCAGCACCTGCGGCAGGCAACGGAAGGAGTACGGATCCTGCACGCGGTCGCAGTCCTGGTGCGCGCGGATCACCTGGCTGTCCGCGTGCAGGCGCCGGAACCCGGCCGCCACGGCGATCTGCCCCGGGTGGGGCTTGAGCTCGTGCAGGCGCGCGTCGAACACACGGTCGGTCGCCTGGCAGGCCTCCAGCGACATCGCGGCCGCGGCCATCGCGGTCTTGAGCAGGTTACGGGTGCGCAGCAGTTCCCGCGCCGCCACGGCACTCATCAACTGCGTGCCGTTGATGAGCGCGAGTCCCTCCTTGGGCCGCAGGGTCAGCGGCTTCAGGCCTTCCGCAAAGAGCGCCTCGCCCGCGGGGACGCGCCTTCCGCGATACGTGACTTCGCCCTCGCCGATCACCGCCAGTGAGAGGTGCGCCAGCGGCGCGAGGTCGCCACTCGCCCCCACCGAGCCGTACGAGGGCACCACCGGGGTGATGCCGCGGTTGAAGAGGTCGAGCAGGCGCGTGACCAGCTCCACCGAAACGCCCGAGCGGCCCGCCAGCAGGGAGTTGGCGCGCAGCACGATCATCAGGCGCACGGTGTCGTCGTCCAGCGGGGGCCCCGCCGCGGCGGAATGGCTGCGCAGCAGGTTGTGCTGCAGCGTCACCGCGTCGGCCGCACTGATGCGGGTGCGCGCGAACTTGCCGAAACCGGTGTTGATGCCGTAGTGGGGCACGTCGCCGGCCGCGAGCTGGTCGCACAGGCGCGCGCAGTGGGCGACGCGCTCCATGGCGTCCGCTTCGGCGGCCACCGTGGCGGGGCCGGCGAAAAGAGCCGCAATGTCGGACAGCCGGAGGCTCCGGCCGTCGAGGGTGAGTGTGTGCATAGACCGGCCCATGCTAGCACCTTTAGAAGTTCTGCTCCAGCAACACATGTACCTTGGTGGACTGCAGGGAAATCTCGTCCGACACCGCGAAACTGAGGTCGATCCGCCCCAGGCGCGAGGCACTGCGCACGCCGAAGCCGAACCCCCTCAGTCCGCTGCCGCTCTCGGTCACCGCCCCGTCGCTCTGCGTGGACTCCTGCAGCACGTAGCCCACGTCGGCGAACAGGTACAGCCCCTCGCGCGGCGTGCGGCCCAGCCGCAGCTCGTTGCGCGCATAGGCCACGCGCCGTCCGTGGAACTGGTTCTCCTTGTAACCGCGCACGGTGCTCGCACCGCCCACGTAGAACTGTTCCGACAGCGGCACCGACGCCTCGCCGCTCTCCAGCGTGTGGAAAGCGCCCGCCAGACTGTAGTACAGCGACCAGAACGCGGGCACCATGCCCTCCACGCTGGCATCGTAGATGGACTGGTTCACGTCACCCGGCCCGCTGCTCCCCTCCCGGTAAGTGATGCTCTTGGAAGCCAGCGTGGCGGCGACGCCGACACGCGCGTATGCCGCGCGGCGCTCGCTTCCCCACAGCGCGTTGACGCCGACACTCCCGCGCAGGCGCGTCGAGCGCTGCACGCTGCCCTGGCTGAACACGTTGCGGTCGCCGAAGGCGCCGGCGGACACACCTGCCAGCGTGCCCGCCACGCGGCCGAAGCCCCGCTCCGCGGTGACGCCCAGTGACTGCCAGGTGTACAGCGTGTCCTGGCCGATCTGTTCCAGTCGCAGCCCCACGCCCGTGCGACGCCCCAGGAAGAGGCGGTCGCGGTACCTGATGCGCGTGTTGCTGCGCCCGTTGCCGTCGTTGTTCCACACCACACCGAAGTCCTTGAGCGTCCCGCCGATGTTGTTCAGCTCCAACTGCACGAGGCCGGACAGGATGCGCTCGCTGGACTGGTCGGCCTGCGCGTAGCCGAGTGCGGCCTGGAAGACGTGCGAACGGGCGGCCTCCTCCACGGTGATCACCGCATCGACACCGCGCCCGTCGCTGGCCACGCGCACGGTGGGGAATTCGACGTCGAGGAACACGCCGCTCGCCACCAGGCGCAGGTACATGTCCTCCAGCAGGCGCGCGTGGTACGGAACCCCCGGCTCCACGCCCGCGATGCGCACCGCGAGCTCGGGACGCGTCTTCTTCAGCCCCTCGACCACCACGCCGGTCACGTCGCGCGGCGTCCCCTCCACGATGTAGAAGGCGATGTCGACCGTCGCCGCCTCGCGGTCGACTCCCACGCTGTCGATCCACACCTGCGCAAACGGGAACCCCGCCGCGTCGTAACTGGCCAGCAACGCCTTGAGGTTCTTCTCCAGGCGCTCGGGCTCGAAGCGCGCGCCGCGCTCCACACCCAGGTCACGCACCACGTCCGCCACGGGGCGCGAGATGGCGCCGCGCACGCGCGCGTCACCGATGCGCGCCGCCTCCCCTTCCGCCACCACCACCACGCAGGTCGAGTCCGCGTCCCAGCTCACGTCGAGTTCCACGAACAGGTAGCCCTGGCGCAGGTATGCGTCCTGCAGCGCCCGCGCGCCCGACGCCGCCGGGAAGCCCCCGGCGCGCAGGATCGCGGCGGCGCGTTCCGGGGTGATGGCACGGGTGCCCACGACGCGCACGCGCGCCTGCTCCCCGTACGCGGGTATGTGCAGCGCCGGCAGGCACGCCAGCACGACGAGTATGCGAAGCAGGTGCCGCATCAGAAGTACGCCCTCGTCTCCAGCCGGAACTCGTGCTCGGTGACACGCCGCCCGCTGAACACCACCTCGTTGCGCCCCGAGTAGGTGGCGAAGATGCTGATGATGCGGGAGATCCGCAGGTTGGGGGTGATGCTCCATCGGTGCGCGCGCCCCTCACGGGCAAAGATGATGGGCGTTGTCACCACGTCGCCCGCATCGCGCACGCTTGCCAGCTCGTACGTCCCGAAGACGTTGATCTGCTCCGCCACGCGCCACACCAGGCGGGGATTGAGGCGCAGGGTGCTCTGTTCGGCGCCCGAGTCCGCATCGCGCGCGCGCGTCCCGCGCAGGTCGATATCGAGGGTCGCACCCGGAGCCACCAAGATCCCCACGCCGGCCAGCCCCGACCAGGTTTCGACGTCGTAGGTGCTTCCGGTGCCCGCCGCGATTCCCACGCCCGCGCGGCGATCCGCGCGCCGGCCGGCCTCGAAGGTGGTGGTGAGGCGCTTGGACAGCGAGCGCGTCAGACGCAGCGAGTGCTCCGACGTGAATGCGTTCTCGCGCACACCCTCGAAGCGGTTGTCCTCCAGGTCTTCGCGCAGGTAGCGGTACACGAGCGACACGTTGCGGTAGCCGTCCAGCAACGACCAGTCCTGGCGCAGGGTGCTGGTTCCGAACACGGTGGTCTCATCGCGCTGCAGGGCGGAGGGCACCATGAGGTACACCTGCCAGGCCGGCTCGAAGGTGGACTCCTCGCGGATGCCGATGGTCTGGTCGAGCGAGACGTTGCGCAGCACCCACCGGCCCGCGCCGCTGCCGTTCCACTGCCGCGCGGATGGTTTCCACACGATGCGCAGGTTGAACCCGACGGTGTGCACCGGGGTGGACTCCGGTGTGGGCAGGAACACCACGGTGAAGTCACCCTTGCCCTTGCCCACCGCTTCACCCTGCTCGTTGTAGTCTCCCTTGCCCTCGCCAACGAATACCACCGAACGCTGCAGTGTGGCGGCGTCGTTCTGACTCACCTCGTAGTCCGCGTCCGCGCGCAGACCGATGCCGTCCCACGCACCGCCGGCCTTGATACGCGCGAGGTCGGTGGTGATCTCGGCCCCGGTAAGCTGGTCCAGTTCGAACTGGTGGGTCAGCTGCAGCTCCGCGCTGGCCGACCCGCGCGATCGATAGGCGAGCAACCCGCCGAAGGTGTCGTTGCGGCGGGTGTCGCGGAAGTCGTCGCTGGCGGGATCGATGTCCTGCGTGTCGCGGCGGTCGGCGGTCAGCCGCCACGTCATCCGCCCCGCCCCGCGCGAGGCCAGCCACACGCCGAGCAGCTGGTACGCGCGGCCGCTGTCGGGTTGGGCGGTGTACGCGCTGCGGTACTCCTCGCTCACCACGGTCGCACCCGGGATCACCCGCCACACACCCCAGGAGCCGTCCAGCCCGAGGTGGCGCCGGGTGCGCTCGTTGTCGTCGCCGTTCATGTCGGTGGCGAAGGCGCGCGCGTTGAACCCGCGGTCTCCGCGCCGTCCGGCCAGCAGCGCCTCGTGCTTGACACCCTCGAATGTGGTGCGATCCAGCCGCGCCAGCGAGTAGCGCACGCTGAGCGCGTCCTTGCGGGCGAGACTCAACGCCACTTCGCCGGTCACTTCGCGCCCGGAGAGCGCCACGTCCTCGAGGTTCCAGTCGCGGTAGTAATACCAGGGACGCGCGCGGTCGAAGCTGGTGAAGCGCTCCTCGAGCATGCTCCCCGCCGCGCTCACACCCACGCGCCACGCCTCGCCGCGTTCGATGCCGATACGCGCCTGTGCCGCCTGGCCCACATTGTCGTCGTCGTCCAGACTGGAGAAGCGGTTTTCGTCGTGGTCGCTCACGTTCCACTCGGCGTCGAAGGTCACGTCCCCCTGCGCGCGCCCCACGCGCGCGGTCGCAACGTCGAGCAGCGCGGGAAGGGGCAACTGGCGCCCGACGCGATAGGCGCCGTTGCCAGCGCCCACGAATTCGTAGTACGCGACCCCGCGCGAGGAGATGCCCGCGCGGCGGTAGTCGCCCGCCCCCGTGCCCACCTCGACGAAGGTCACGATGAGGTCGCCCCTGAGTTCGTCGAACCGGTAGTGGGCGGGCGTGCCCGCCAGGCTGTCCGCCGGAACCAGGACGTACGTCCCCTTGCCCGAGTCCGCCGGCGCGACGCCGCCGGTGATGGCCAGGTTGGCGGAGTCCCCCGCCGCGGCCAGCGTTTGCTGGTCCGCTTCGGACAGGACCACGCTGATGGGGCGGTCGCGGTCATCCGCCTCGCGCGCCCACACCACGCCCAGGCGCACACCCGCGCCCAGCTGAACGTCCTCGGCGCCGGTGAGAACGGTGGAACGCTCGTAGCTCTCCTGCGTCACCTCGTAGTCGACCGCGATCTCGGTGTCGGAGGTGATCGCCCGGCGCGGGGTGAACGTCACCGTCCCCGCGTCGTAGTCGATGACGTAATCGTGATTCTGGCCGCGCTCCATGCGCGCGCCGTTCACGTACACCCGTTCCGTGCCCGCGATGATCACGTCGCTGGTGGTGCGCGCCTGCGAGAGCAGCGCGTAGGGTCCCTGCAGTCCGCTGGTGCCCCGGAACTCCACGGTGCGGAACTGCCCCTTGGTTTCCGCCGCCGCCACCGCCACGCGTCCGCGACGCTGCCACGCCGCGCCGGAGAATCCACGCAGCTGGCGGGTGAGCGGCGAAAAGGAGGACGTGCGGTCGTCAAGCGCGATGTCGCCCAGCGCCGCCTTCGCGTTGGGCCCCTCGATCTCCACGAACACGCGGTCGAAGTACTGCAGCTCCTCGGTATTCCCCTCCGGCTGGATGGGCAGGTTGTTGTCGGAGAGCAGCGCGCGCACCTTGATGGTGGGGGTGAGCTGGCCTTCCACGGTGGCTTCCAGCGACTGGTCGAGTGTCTGGCCGCGGTTGCTGCCGGTTGAGAAAGACACCGACTTGGTTCCGCCGAATACGAGGTTCGGAGGCGTCCCGGTTTCGGCGGGCCGGGTGGACTTGACCCGCTCCGGCGGGGCCTGCACCGAGTCGGGCCGCGACACCTCCGCGGGGCGAAGCGCGTAGACGGGCGAGAGCAGGAAGGGCTGCCGCTGGTAGCTCACCACCACGCGCGCGCCCGGGGGGATGTCGATCCGGAAGCGGATGGTGCCGAGGTGATGGTTGACCTGGTAACCCTCGGGTGGAACCGCGACGCCGTCGAACGCGACGCGCACGCTGCCCGGGACGATGAACGCGGCGGTGAGTGTGATGCGCTCGCCCGGGGTCGGGCTCTTGAGGGTATCGGCCACCGCGCCCCACGGCACCGTGTCCGCACGTGCAACCCCAGCACCCGCGGCCAGAACGCCGGCGATGAGGGCGGCGACCAGGGGCCGGTACTGCGCGCGTGTTCCGTGGATGCTACATCACCTTGAATACGCGCAGAGACTGGGTGGCCGCGTCGGTCACGAACAGGCGGCCCTCGCGTCCCAGCGCGACATCGGTCGGCTCGAACGCCGCACCCTCCTGCGCGATGAACGCGCGCACCGCGCCGCCGTCGGCGGGCAGGACGAAGACACAGCGCGCCACCGGGTCGGCCACGTACACCGTGCCGTCCTCCGCCGCCACCGCGCGCCGCGGGCGCCGCATGGGATTGTCCACGCCGGCGCCGGGCAGGGTGCGGCGGTGCGATCCCGAATCCGAAAACACCTGCAGCCGCCCGTTGCCCGAATCCGCAACCAGCAACTCGCCGCGCGGGGTGAATGAGACCCCCAGCGGCGTATCGAACTGCCCGTCGAACGTCCCGTAGTTCCCGAAGGCGACGTCGATATTGAGGTACGTGTCGAGCACCAGCACCTTGTGGTTCTCCACGTCGGTGATGGCCAGCCGCCCCGACGAATCCACATCCAGACCGTAGGGCGAGATGCGCCGGCCGGTTTGCAGATCCTCGAAGTTCAAGAGCACGTCGCGGAACGATCCGCTGGAGTCCCAGCGCAACAGCATGCGATCGGTTTCATCCACCGCATAGACGAAAAAACCGCGGATGGAGACATCCGAGGGACGAAAGGCGGGCTGGCCGTCGGGAATCTGAAACTCCTGGCACGCGCCGACGCTCCGAAACACGATCAAACGCGGCGGCGACGTATCCGCCACCACCACGTTGCCACCGAAGTCCGTGCACACCCCCGCCGGCTTGCCGGGGGTGATGGTGGCACACGCGTTCCACGCGGCGTCGGGTGTGAGCAGCGACGCGGGCTCGCCACCCGTGGCGGGAGGCGGCGCGTCGGCGCCCGGCGCGCACGATGCGGCCCCGAGCGAGAGAATGATCATTGCGAGGGATGTGCGCATGGTCCCGTCCCCCAGTCCGGCACCGGCGCGCTAGAACGGCCTGGTCAGCGTGAACGCGACGTCCACACCGCCCGGCGCCGGTGAAAGGTCCAGGCGATAACCAACGTCGGTATCCTTGTGCATACCGCGCGCGGCGGCGTAGGCGAAGATGGCGCTCACCACCCGGTTGGCCGCGGCGGCCGCAAACATGTAGTCCGCGCGCCGGTACGAGGTCTTGCTGGACGAACGCATCTCGGAGTACTGCAGGCGGCGCTCCAGCGAGGTCCACTGCCAGGGCTCGTAGTCCGCCACGCGGTTCTCGATGAAATACTGCTGGAGCTCCGCGCTGGTGAGAACCTGCCGCAACTCGAAGCGGCCGTCATCCTTGACGTCGGCCTCGTAGATGGCCGAGTTATCGTACTCGCGGATGGTGGCGTAGAACTCGTCGGAATGCCCGGTCTGCGTGACCCCCGCGAACTGCACCGCCAGGTTCTGGTACTCGTCTTCACGGCCGCTGCCCTGCATCTGGAACACGGCGTAGGACACCCAGATTGCGCCTTCCACCGCGAAGAACGCGGCCGCGCGCCCGTGGTTGCCGAGCTTGTAGTCCCCGAGCCCCGGGATCAGCAGCGAGTACAACACCGCCTTGCCGGGTGAGAGGGGCTCGGACACTCCCCGGGTGTCGGCGTCGTACTGCCACGCATTCGCTTCCGCGGGTGGCGCCGGCACCGAGGCCGCGTCGCGGAGCGAGCCCGCCGCCCCCGGCGCGGGCAGCGACAGCGCCGCCAGAATCAACAGAACCGCAATCCGCCTCATTTGAACCGTACCTCCAGCGCGAGTTCGCCGCCGTCCAGGCCGCGCGGCCTCGCGCGCAACGCCATGCCGCCGCCTTCGCCGCCGTCCTGTGCGCCGCGGCGGTTGTGCACGATGATGGCGGTCTCCGCCAGTGAGAAGGCGCGCGCCACCACGCTTATCCAGATGAACTCGTTGGCCTTGTCGAGCGAGTCGTTGCTCTCGCCGCGCATGGCCCGGTACTGGTCGCGCAGCGCGGTATCTTCCAGGTACGGGTCCGCCGACGGATCCCAGTCCGACCAGCCGGAGATGTACCAGTCGTACTTGCCCAGATTCTCGTAGTAGTGCTGCTTGTCCTCGTCCCGGGAGACATACGGAACGTAGCCGGGCCAGGCGCCGCTGCCGGAACCTCCCTGCCCGCACAATTCGAGGTTCTCGAGCGTGCGCGTGCCGTCGCCGTACTGCTCGACGTTGCACGGATGATCATCGATCCACTTGTCCATGTTCCAGTACGTGTCCGCGAAGGACTCGTACGCGTCGCGCTGGTCCATGCCGTCGCTGTGGTAGACGGCGTAGCCGGTCCACGCGAGGATCTCCGCCGCCACCAGGGCGATGCCCCGGCCGTAGTAGCCCATGGATATCTCCCCCGTGCCGGGAATCAACAGCGAGTACAGCACCGGCAGGTAATTCTGTTTGGGAGCGGCGTCCGCGGACGCCACCATGGCGGGGTCGAAGGAAAAACGCGCCGGCTGCGGTGCCGTCAACGGCTCATGCGCCGCGCCCGCACTGGTGCTGTGCGCCACCAGCATGGGCGGCAGCGCATCCTGCGCCCGCGCGGCGCAAAGGGGTGCGGCCACCGCGCCACTGAACAAGACGAGCGCGGCGGCAAAACGACATACCTGCATCTGTCAAAGCCTCCACTGGGGCGCCGGGGCGGCCGGTCGCCGGTATTGCAGGGGGTCCGCAGGGGTTAAAACGTAAAGTACAGCGACCAGCGGTGCACGCGCTCCAGCGTCTGCGCCTGGGGCACGTTGGCGTAGTCGAGCGACAGCTTGTCCTTGTAGATGAAGCCGAGTCCGTACGTGAAGTCCTTGAAGTCGCCGTCCTGGTCGTAGACGTATCCAAGCCGGCCCGCCAGCAGATTGACGTACCGGTACTCGGTGCCCACGTGCCACACCTCGCTGCGCCGCGTGTCGATGTCGCTGTCGATCAGCCACACCAGGCTCTGCTCGAGGTCGAAGGTGAGCAGCAGGTTGCTGATCTCGTCTGCGACGGGCGTCCACGCGAGCCCCAGGCGGCCGGTGAACGGCAGCGGATCGCTCTGTTCGCGATCGATGAAGGCGATGTTGGGGCCCATGTTGGTGAGCGCGAAGCCGATGTTCAGCCGCTGCTTCTGGAACTTGTACAGGGTACCCAGATCCACCGCAAAGCTGGTGCCGGTGCCGTCGACGTTGTCCTGGGTGAAGTTGGCAGGCGCGTAGTCGACGCGGATGAACTTCATGGAAATGCCCGCGCCGAAGTTGTCGCCCACCAGCATGGCGAACGACGCGTTCAGCGCGCCTTCCCAGCTGTCGAAGTAGCCCAGCGTGGTGCCCTGCGGGTCGGTGGCCACACTTTCGCCGTAAGTGAGATAGATGAGGCTCGCCTGCCACACGCCGACGTCGCCCGCCGGCGCGGAGTAGCCCAGGTACTCGTAGTAGACGTCCGAAACCAGATCCGGCACGAGCTGGCTGTGCATGAACGCGAGGCTGCGCTGCTTCATGAACGCGAGCCCGCCCGCGTTCCACCAGCCGGCGGTGGCGTCGTCCGCAACGGCCACGAACGCCTCTCCCATGCCGTTGGCGCGCGCGCCCGGGGGAATGGTCAGCGACGGCACCGCCGCCTCCGCCTGTGCGAAGGCGCTGGAGTGCGAACCCACGATCGCGAGCACGAACACGACACCCAACAGTTTCCGAAACGTCATGGAATCCTCCTAAGTACCAGACAATAATAAGGCTTCAGGACCTGAGCGGTCAAGGCTGGCGCCGTCATCGGATACGGGTCAGCTTGCCGCGCAGGACCGTCGGGGGTCGGTCCAGTCCCACGAAATCCACTGTTGCCACATACAGATAGGACCCGTTGGCGATATCGTCGCCCGCGGCGTCCCGGCCATCCCATTCGATCCATACCTCGCCACCGTCCCGGATCTGCTCGATCCGCCGCACCCGCTTGCCCGACACCGTGAAGATGTCCACGGTCACCGAGGCCCGGTTGGAAAGCCGGAACAGGAACTGGGTCGAGGTCTGAAACGGGTTCGGGTAGTTCATGACCGCCTGCGCGTAATAGTCCTGCGCATCGGTCACGTCGAAGAACAGCGTATCGAGCGCGGTTGCACCGAAGCTGTCGCTCACCTTGTACACCAGGCGGTGCTTTCCGACGTCGAGGTCCGGCAACGGGAACAGCAGCACGCCCGACGTATCCACCCCCCCGTGATCGAAGGAGAAGTACTTGTTCACATCGATGGGCACCGGGAGATCATCGATCAGAATCGCCTGCCTCCCCTCGTTGGTCGTGGCCAGGATGTTGATGCCGTCCTGGTCGCGCACCAGCGCACGCACCGTGTCGCCGGGCTTTACCACCTTGAGGCCGCTCTTGAACCCCAACTCCACGCGGGGCGCGCCGTCGAGTTGCTTGAGCGCGAGCGAATCCGCCAGCGTGGGCGCCGCCACCACCAGCACGCTGTCGATGGCCTCGGCGGCATCGCTCCCGCCGGCGTCGGCGTACGCGGCGGCAAACGCGAGCGGACCGGTGGCCGCCAGCCGCGGCACGCGGAAGCTCACCTCGAACTCCCCGTCGTGGACGTCGGCGGAACCGCTGTAGATCACGCCGCCGGGGACGTCGTAGTTCATCACGATGGCCGTGTTGCAGCGCGTCTGGTACGCGCGGCGAATGCGCGGCTCGCGCACCGTCACCGTCACCGCACCGGTGAAACCGGCGTCGGTGGCGCCGTCCCGCAACACCCGGCCGCGCAGCACGTGGCGCGCGCCGGCCACCAGTGTTTCCTGGCCCGTGGTCTCGAAACGCAGTGCCTGCCGCGCGATGGCCGGCCTCATGGCCGGGTCGCCGAGCAGGTTGTACTTCCAGTTGTTCTCTTCCTGGAAGGGCTGGAAATACGTTTCCGCCGCAGAGTGCAGCTTGGACGCCATGGCGGCCACGCCGATGGGTGCATCGGTATCCCCCAGCCAGCGCGGCGTCATCAACTTGAACAGCGCGGCATTGAGCTTGGCGTTGGGGCCGGGGTAGGTTTCCCGGGACGCGGTCATCGTGGCCACCGCACCCCCTTCGGCGCGAACAATGAGCTTCTCGGAGAGGCTCTTGCCGGCCGGATTGGCGAAGTCTCCAATCGTGCAGCTGAACGCCATGACCACCGGCAACCGCAGGCCGTTGTTGAGCTGGCTCACGTCCGACCCCAGGAACACCTGCTCGTCCGCCATCTGCTGCGAACTTCCGTGTCCGATGTAGTTGACCACCAGCGCGCCCTGGTTCCATTCGTCCAGGAACTCCAGCCTCGACTGCGGCTTCACGCTGCCGATCTGCGCGTACTCGGTGAGGTAGATCTTGCGCACCGTCAGGTAGTTGGCCGCGTAGGTGTAGGTGATCGCCTCGGATTCGTCCGTCCACGATGTCTCGCACGCGGACTCGAACGACGACAGTTCGTCGTCCGCCACCAGGATGATTTCATCGCGCCACGTCTCGCGCGGCGAGTCGAGCTCGTACCCGATCACCTTGTCGACCGCAATCGACGCCTCTTCCGCGGATTCGACCGGCAGGCGGCCCAGCGCGACGTCCATGACCGACGCGCCGCCCACCTGATCGCTGGCGTCCATGTGGGCGAACCAGTCGTCGGTCGCCATGGCGAACAGCGTGGTGCGGGTGAAGTACAGATTGGTCGGAACATAATCGGGCTGTGCACTCGCGTTGTTGCGAAAGTCGACCGTCGCGTCACCCAGCAGCAGCACGTAGCCCAGCCGGGGATTGCCATTGGCGTCGATTGCGTTTTCGTACAGGAACTTGATGTAGTTGCGAATCGCCATCGGGTCTGGGAGCCCCGCCGAGAAGTTGTCGAAGATTTCGTCGGTGGTGACGACCTTCACCGATGGATTGCCGTAGAACGGAAGATGGGCAGCCCGATGGGCGCGAAGGCGCTCCGCCGCCGCGCGGAAACCGGCGTGACACACGATGAGCATATTGGGACCCGCGCTCTCGTTGCGCAGATCCACCGGGGTTACGCGCGTCACGCTGGGCTTGCGCAGGGCTCCCCCGCTGCCAACCCAGTAGTGGCGCCGTTCGGCGGCCAGGCTGGATGAGAAGCGAACGCGCCGTCCGCCACCGGATGGGGTCACCTCGGCGCCGGTCAGTTCGAAAGGCGACCACGGATCGGTGACATCGAACGCGTACAACGTCCCCTGGGTGGTGAAACTGGTGGCGCTGAAGTTCACCACGCCGCTGGTATCGGGCGACGAGAACGCGATGGCATCGTCGACAGCGCGGATGCGGCGTTCGTAGCCGATCGAGAACCAGGCGAAGAACATCTTGTCGATGGGATTGAGATCGCCAGGAACCTGCAGACGGAACTGGTTGGCGCCGTTCAGCAGAAAGTCGCCGCTGATACGCACGGGAACTCCGTCTTCGAAGTAGCGGTGGGTCACCTGTGCGTTCCACACCAGCCCGCCCACGGTGCGCTCCACCCCGCCGCGAAGATTCAGGTACAGCGCATGGTGCCCGATGTTGCTGCCCGTCGGGTCGTTGGCCGATACGTACGGGGCGAGCGCCACGGATCGAAACACCTGCGGGCGCGACGCAACCAGGTCGCGGACGTCGATCGACACCAGGCCGTAGCGCGAGTTTCCCGGGCGCGGCACGTCGAGCCACAGCCAGCCATCGCCGCGGTAGTCGAAATCGCTGATCAGGTCGCGCTCCCGGTACTCGCGGTGGAAGTAGGTGGTGCGGTCCGGCGCCGCCACCGGCACCGCGGCCACGCCGGCCATGCGCAACGGGGTTCCCCCCAACGCGCCTCCCCAGGAGAGGAAGTACGTGTTGCTCTTTGCGTGGCTGTGACGGTAGTGGAGCGTGTCCGCCGCCGGACCGTAATAGTCCGCCCAGTCCTCGGCGCCGACGGCATAGAACACAATCCGGTCGCTGGCGTCGAAGGTCCCGTCGGAGCCGGCTTCCACGCGCAGGGGAACTTCGCGCATCGCCTGCCCAGGCTGCCACGACCCGTTGGCGTCGGTCAGGTCGCGCGCCTGCATGCGCACGCCGCCGGTGTATGCACGCAACGTCGCGGGATCGATGCCGGCGAGGCTCACGCCGGCCGCCGAAAGATCCGCGCCGGTGACTGCATACATGCCGCGGGAGGCGAGCGTGAGCCGGGCCCAGTTGGGCGAGCGCGAGAACCACGGATCCGGCGACCCGCTGCGCGGTGTCACCGGAAACACGTCGGTATTCACGACCAGCGCCTTGAGCAACGGATCCACGGTGCTTGCGTCGCGCACCTCGGCCGCGGGCGTGTAGTCCACGGTCACGGTGGACAGCGGCAGGCCGGCCGGGACCGAGACCCGCACCCACAGGGCGCGCGTGCCACGGTATATGAACGGCTGGGATACGATGATGGTGTCGGCGAGGGCGTCTGCGCGAATCGCGGCACCCGCACCCGGCTCGAAATCAACCGACCACGTGCCGCCGGGGGATATGGCGACGAAGAAGGTCTGGATGACGGGCTGGTTGTCCGGGCTTTCGCTCGTCAACTCGATCACGACGCGGCCATTGCTGTCCGAGACGGTGCGGACCTGCCCGCCCGCATAGACGGAGCCGGCCGCCGTGAGCGCGCACAACGCGAGAATGAAAATCGTAATCTTGACTGAACGCATGTGGCAACAAACGCGCGTCTTCACGGCCGCCGCTGTCGGTCGGCCGTTCGCACGCAACGGGTGGCTGCGATCTCCTCTACGCGTCCAGGGGTTCCGCCCGTTCGATGAGCATGATCGGAATCCCGTGCTCGTTGACCGGGTACTTGATCCGGCAGCGCATGCACACAAGATGGCGTCCCTTCTCGTCCAGCACGACCTTCTCCTTGCACTTCGGACATGCCAGTATCTCCAGGAGCTCGGGTCGGAGCATGAGGGACACCTCGCAACGGACGGCTAGGGGCGGGATAACTCGAACTTGTCAAATATTTTACAGCGCGGCGCGGGCACGGTCAAGTCGTTTCTTGCTCGTAGAAACCCATGTTCAGGTACTTCTTCAGCCGCCGCTCGCGCAGGGTCGCGGGGCTAAGATGCGAGAGGTAATTGACTTCCTCGTACACCACCTGTCCCAGGGACTCCGCCACCGCCCCCGGATCCCGGTGCGCGCCACCGGCCGGTTCGGGGACGATACGGTCGATGATCCCAAATGAAAGCAGGTGCTTGGCCGTCAGTTTGAGCGCGTCCGCGGCCTCCTTCACCTTGCCCTGGTCCTTCCACAGGATGGCCGCGCACCCCTCCGGGGATATCACCGAATAGATCGCGTGCTGGAGCATCAGGATCCGGTCCGACACCCCCAGCGCCAGCGCGCCACCGCTGCCGCCCTCGCCGATCACCACCGACACGATGGGAACCTTGAGCGAAGCCATCAGCTTGAGGTTCTCGGCGATGGCCAGCGCCTGCCCGCGTTCCTCGGCGCCCAGACCCGGGTACGCGCCCGGCGTGTCAATGAGGGTGACGATGGGCAGGTTGAACTTCTCCGCGAGACGCATGAGCCGGTTGGCCTTGCGGTAGCCCTCCGGATTGGGCATCCCGAAATTGCGCCGGATGTTCTCGCGCGTGTCGCGGCCCTTCTGGTGGCCGATGAGCATGATGCGCAGGTCGTTGAGCATCATGAACCCGCCCACGATGGCCTCGTCGTCGGCGAAGTAGCGGTCGCCGTGCAGTTCGGTGAACTCGCCCCCGAACGCGGTCACGTAGTCCAGGGTGTAGGGACGCTGCGGGTGCCGCGCCAGCTGCACCTGCTGCCACGCGGTGAGCCCCGAGAACACCTCGCCGCGCAGCCGGTCGGCCTTTTCGGTCAGCCGCCCCACCTCGTCGTCGACGGAGACATTCTGGACGATCGCGAGCTGCTTGAGCTCGGCGATCTTGTCCTCCAGTTCGACGATCGGCTGTTCGAAGTCCAGCACGTAACGCCGGGGAGCACGCTGTGCCATACACCCTCCGTCGGGCCCCGCGGGGGGGCTCAGAACCAGTTCAGGTACGTGACCTCGAGTTCCCGGCCGATCTCCGCGTCCGGGCCGAGGTTCCGGGTGAGGTCGCTGAATACTAGCATCAATTGCAGGTGGGCACCAAGCGCCACCCGGACGCCCACATCCACGTACACCCCGCCCTCCCCGAAGCGCCCATCCGGGGTGTCGTCGTTCCAGGCCATGTCCAGATCGCCCAGCAACGAGACCGCGTTGGCGATGGTCCAGTCCGCGGCGCCGAACATGTCGGGGGCGTCGTCGCCATCCGCCGTTTCCAGACTGTAGTTGGCCCCCAGGTGGAGCGACAGATCGCCGGCGAACGAGTGCCAGTTCTTGCTCGCCACCGCGTAGACCCCGGGAGACTTGCGCTCATAGCGCTGGTAGGCGCCGTCGTACGCGTACCAGCCCTGCGAGTCGAACCCGACCGCAACCGCCGGCCAGCGCGCCTCCTCGAGCACACGCGCGCGCACTTCGAAGCCGAGGTGATCGTTGGCGGTGGGCGAACCCGTCTCCACCAGCTTCTGCACGCCGTAGAAGACGCCCACCTGCACGCGGTCCTTGAACCCCAGCCGCACGCCTCCCTGCAGGCTGCTCTCCGGCGTCAGGCGTACCTGCACGCGATACTCGCGGTGCGGGATGATGCCGGCGATGGGATGGCCGACGTTGTCGACCGGTTGCTCGAGCCCGGCCCGCGCCACCGGCGCGGTAAGCACGCACAGCAGCGCGAACGCAGCGGCTCGCTTCACGCACCGATCCCCGCGGGTACCAGCCTCACGTTGCACGCACCCACCGAGGCGGACAACCCGGATACCAGCGCCGGGTCGACGAGCACGCCCTGGCTGCGCGCGCGGATCACGTAGGAGCGGCGGCCGTTCTCCTGGATGTGAAAGAAGACCCGCGAGTCGCCCGGCCGCCCGGTGAGAACGCCCTTGAGTTCGTCCACCTTCTCCTCGCCCATGTGGTCGAGGTCGATGGTGACGTGAACTTCCTTCCACGACGGGGTCTGGTCCTCGCCCACCGAGAGCACGCTGTTGACCAGCACCTTGCCGTCGCCGCCGTTGCGCCGCGAGACACGGCCCTCCACCACCACCACGCTGTTCTCACCGATGTGACGCCGCGACTTCTCCAGAACATCCGCGAACATCACCACCTCCGCCTGACCCTCCGGGTCCTCGATGGTGACGAACGCCATCTGGCGCTGGTTGCGATCGGTGGTGAGTTTGACCGCCGTCACCATGCCGCCGATCAACGCGCGCTCGCCGCCGGGCATGTCGCGCAACTCGCGCGAGGTGGTGGTGCGGATCATGGTGATCAGATCGCGGTAGCGATCGAGCGGGTGACCGGAGAGAAAGAATCCCAGCGATTCCTTCTCCTTCTGCAACTGTTCCTGCGCGGTCCACGGCGCCACCTCCGGCAGCGGGGCCTCGTCCGGCTCCTCGCTCTCGCCGAACAGGCTGGACTGGCCGAGAGCCTGGTCGCGGAAGCGGCGCGCGGCCCGCTCCGTCACCGTCTCCAGCGCGGCCAGCTTCTGCGCGCGGTGGCCGGGCAGCGCGTCCAGCGCCCCGGCTGCGATCAGGCTCTCGTACACGCGCCGCGTCACCAGGCGGCTGTTGATACGCCCGCACAGGTTTTCCAGGGAGCGGAACGCCCCCGCCTCGCTGCGCTCGGCCACGATCGTCTCCACCGCGGCCATGCCCACGTTCTTGACCGCACCCAGTCCATAGTAGATACGCCCCTCGCGCGCGCGGAACTCGGGGTGGCATGTGTTGATGTTGGGCGGCACCACCTCCACGCCGCACTCGCGGCACTCCTCCATCAGCACGGTGATGCGGTCGGTGTCGTCGATTTCGCTGGAGAGCGTCGCCGCCATGAACTCGGCCGGGTAGTGCGCCTTGATGAAACCGGTGCGGATGGAGAGCACGGCATAGGCCGCACTGTGCGACTTGTTGAACCCGTACTCGGCGAACTTCTCCATCTGCGAGAAGATCTTTTCCGCGGTCGACCTGGCGATGCCACGCGCACGCGCGCCCTCGATGAACTGCTTGCGCTGCTCGGCCATCACGTCCTTCTGCTTCTTGCCCATGGCCTTGCGCAGCAGGTCGGCCTCGCCCAGCGAGAACCCGGCCAGGTCGCTGGCGATGCGCATCACCTGCTCCTGGTACAGAATGACCCCGTAGGTGTCGCGCAGGATGGGCTCGAGCAGCTCGTGCTCGTAGGCGATCTCCTTGCGTGCATGCTTGCAGTCCACGAAGTGCGTCACCATGCCGCTGCCCAGCGGGCCCGGGCGGTAGAGCGCGTTCACCGCCACCACGTCGTGGAACCCGGTGGGTCTGAGGTTGGTCAAGAGCTCGCGCATGCCGGAGCTCTCCAGCTGAAAGACGCCCACCGTGCGCCCGGAGCGCAGCAGTTCGTAGGTCTTCTCGTCCTCGAGCGGGATGTCCTCGGGGCGGATGCGCCGCCCGTGGTTCTCCTCCACCATGCGCAGCGCCTTGTCGATCACGGTGAGCGTGCGCAGGCCCAGCACGTCGATCTTGAGCAGACCGATGGCGTCGATGCTCTTCATGTCGTACTGGGTGGTGATTTCGTCGCGATTCGACTTGTAGAGCGGCACGTGGTTGACCAGCGGCGTCGGCGTGATGATCATGCCCGCCGCATGCGTCGACGCGTGGCGCGAAATGCCCTCCAGGGTGAGCGAGAGTTTCATCAGCCGTGCGTAGTCGGCGCTGTTGTCCACCAGGGTCTTGAGTTCGGAGATGTTCTCCAGCGACTCGCGCAACGATGTCCCGGTGACGCCGGGGATGAGCTTGGCGATGCGGTCGACCTCGTCGTAGGGCACCTTGAGCACCCGCCCAACGTCGCGCACCACCGCGCGCGCGGCCATGGTGCCGAAGGTGATGATCTGACAGACGTTGTCCTGGCCATAGCGGTCGATCACATAACGAATCACTTCGTCGCGGCGCTCGAAGCAGAAGTCGATGTCGATGTCGGGCATGCTGACGCGCTCGGGGTTGAGCATGCGCTCGAAGAGCAGGCCGTGCGCCAGCGGGTCGACGTCGGTGATCCCCAGCGCATACGTCACCAGGCTGCCCGCCGCACTGCCGCGACCCGGCCCCACCGGAATATCCCTTTCGCGCGCGTGATGGACGATATCGCGCACGATCAGGAAGTACCCGTCGAAACCCATCTTGGCGATCACCGACAACTCGAAGTCGAGGCGTTTGCGCGTCGCTTCGGATACGTCGCCGTAACGCTGCGCCGCCCCCTCGAAGGCGAGGTGGCGCAGGTAGTCGCCGTTGCTCGCGAACCCCTCCGGCAGCGGGAAGCGCGGCAGGTGCAGCTCCCCCTCCTTGAGTTCCACATCGCACCGCTCAGCGATTGCCACCGTATTCTCCAGCGCCTGTGGATCGTCCGGGAACAACGCCGCCATCTCCGCCGGCGTCTTGAAGAACAGTTCGGTGGTGCTGAAGCGGAAGCGCTTGGGGTCGTCCATGTCGCTGCCGGTCTGCAGGCACAGGAGCGCCTCCTGCGCCTCCGCGTCCTCGCGGTCCAGGTAGTGGACGTCGTTGGACACGATCAGCGGGATGCCGGTATCGGCGCTCAGGCGCCGGTAGATCTCGTTGAGCTGCTTTTGCGGCTCCAGCCCGTGGTCCTGCATTTCGATGTAGTAGTTGCCCGCGCCGAAGACGTCGCGGTACCGGCAGGCAAACGCCTTGGCAGCTTCGTAGCCGTCGTTGAGCGCGAGTTGCGCCACCGTGCCGCGCAGGCAGGCGGTGGTACCGATGAGTCCGTCCGCGTGGCTCTGCAGGGTTTCGAAATCGATGCGCGGCTTGTAGTAGAAGCCCTCGAGGTAAGCGATGGAGGAGAGCTTGATCAGGTTGTGGTAGCCGTCGAGATTGCGCGCCAGCAGGATGAGATGGTCGGTCTGCGAGGGCTCGCCCTTCTTGCGGCCCCGGTCGTGGCGGCTGCCGCGCGTTATGTACGCCTCCATGCCCAGGATGGGCTTGATGCCGGCGCGTTTGGCCGCCTTGTAGAAATGGATCATGCCGAAGAGGTTGCCGTGGTCGGTGAGCGCAACCGCGGGCATGTCCAGGTCCTTCGCGCGGCGCACCAGGTTCTTCACCTTGATGGAGCCGTCGAGCAGGCTGTACTCCGAGTGCGCGTGCAGATGTACGAATGGAGCAGACATGAAAGGAAGCGCTGCTTCAGCGCGAATCGAAAACGACCGTCGCGTCGGCGACGGACTGGTTGCCGGCCTTGTCAAACACGACCACGTGGACGGGTTGTGGTCCGATTATAGGTTCGCCCCGCAGGGTCACAACGATTTTTTTCTTTGCGAAATCCCAGCGTGCGTAACGTTCGCGCCCGCCCACGGTAACGGTGATCCGCGTATCGTCGATTCCCGAGCCCCGGTCCTCCACCGGCACCAGAATCTCCGCAACCGGCAACCCGGTGGCGTAGGACGCCGGCCACGCGAGCTGCGGCGCGCCCAGCCACGGCGGCGTGCCGTCGCGCAGCACCGCAAAGACACCGGGCCGCGTGGAGCGCGCGGTGATACCCGCCGCGTCGCGCGCCCCGCCCAGGAAGGACCAGGTCCGCTTGCGGTCGTCAAACCGGTACACCGCGTCGCGCTCGCCGCACCCGGGGGCCTCGATGCGCAAGTCGAACCCGCGGCGCGTCACCCAGCCGGCCGGTCCCACCCGCACCGGGTCGCCGACGGAGACCAGGCCGTTGGCCGTCTTGGCGTGCTCCGTCTGCGCCCGCGTCACGAACACCACCCCGTCGCCGAAGAGTGTTCCCGGCGCAACCGAGACCGTCACCCCCAGCGCCGGGACCTCCACGTCACCGGCGCCCCCGCGCACGAAACCAGTCACGTACACGGTGGCGGTGTCGCCGCCCGCCCCGCCCGGCAGGGCGCGCACGCGGCCTGCCAGTTCGACCGCCCGTACCACCACCGTGTCCATGACCGCGGCGAAGCCGTCGGCAAAAAAGGCCCCCGCCAGGTCCGGCGCCAGCACGGGATCGCGCGGCCCGGCGCGCGGCGGGCGTCCGCCCGTACCCGCCGGCGTATCGACATAGCGGAACGTGACCTCCGCGTGGTTTCCCGCCGTGTCCAGCGCCACCACGCGCGCGCTGTGAACCTTCCCGGCCGGCCCGGCCGGCAGGCTGCCTCCGCCCGGGAACTCCCTCCCGTCGAGGGTCTCCCCGTCGCGCTGGTACAGTTCGAAGAACGTCACCCCGCGCGCGCGGTTGGCACCGGCGTGGTAGAGCAGGTCGACCTCACCCGCATCCGCGAACGCAAACCGGTCCAGGACGATGCGCGCCACGAGCGAGTCGTCCGCCCACACCTGCATCTCGTACGGGGCGAGCCGCCCGGAGGCGGCGTTGAGCCGGTCGATGACGCTCGCCGCAACCCCCACCCGGCCCGAGATGCGCAGCGTATCCGCGATGGCGTAGCGCCCCCCGCCCGCACGGCGCGGCACCAGCTCCAGGGGCTGCAGGACACCCTCCACCCGCGCCGCCGGGTCCAGCGGCACCAGCGCGAGCCTGGAAAAGACGGGACGCTCGCGGTCGGTCACCGCGAATCCGCGCCGGAACGGGTTGATGGCCAGGTCGCCGGAGCGGGTTTCGAAGTGCAGGTGCGGCCCGGCGGTGCCGGTGGCGCCGGACCACGCGATCACGTCCCCGCTCGCCACCCGCAGCGCCCCCGGCGCCAGGTGAAAATCCACGTTGTATCGCCCCGCGCGGCGCTGGGCGGCCGCGAGCGAGTCCTCCAGCGCGGGCATGAACTCGGCGAGGTGCGCGTACACCACCTCGTCGCCATCGTCGAGCATCACGTGCAGCGCCTTGCCGTACCCGAGCGAACCGGCGCGCACCCGCGACACCCACCCGTCGCCGACAGCACGGCACGCCACGCCCTCGCGGCCGTAGGTGCGCACGTCGATCCCCGCGTGGAAACGGCCGTCGCGGTACTCGCAGAAGTTCGATGAGACCGCCTGGCCCAGCGGCACCGGCCACGGGCGCCGCCCGGCGTCGTCGCCGGCGAAAGCGGCGGTCGCGGCGCAAACGAGCGCAACAAAGAGGAAACGCGGGGTCGTGTTCATTGTAAAAGGGCCGACGGTCGCGCCACGCTACCACCCGCGACCGATGGTGTCAAAAGTCCGTTGCGGGGCTGCGGGGCACGCTTGTCAGCGGCCGTATCCTGTGCTATCTTCACCGCTTGGCGTTTTTTCATCCTCGTAGACCGATCCGGGAGTTGTGATGTCGATATGATGAAGCAGATGCGTGAGAACACCAAGATCATCCTTTGGGTGGTGGTCGTGGCGTTCGTCATCACGATCTTCGCCGTCTGGGGGCTCGACCTCCAGTCCGGAGGAATGACCCAGAAGCAGACCCTGGTGGGCCGCGTGAACGGCGTGCCCGTCACGCCGCAGGCGTACCAGTCCGTTTATACCCAGATGGCGCAACAGTTCCGCGCCTCGAGCCCCAATGGAGAGCTCAGCAGCATGCAGCAGGAGATGCTGCGTGACCAGGCGTGGGAGAACATCGTCAGCAACATCCTCACCTCCGAGCAGATCAAACAACTCGGCATCACGGTGAGCGACGAAGAGGTGCTCAACGCCATCCGCACCTCGCCGCCACCGGAGGTGCAGCAGTACTTCAGTGACGAGAACGGCAACTTCGACTACGCCGCGTATCAGTCGGCGCTCAACAACCCCGAGGCCGACTGGACCGCGGTGGAGGATCTGGTGCGCCAGCGCATCCCCGTGCTCAAGCTCAACCAGTACCTGATGTCACAGGTGCACGTCTCGGCCGCCGAGGTACGGCGCGCGTTCGACGAGGAGACGGTGAAGCTGGTGGCGCGCTACGTCAGTTTCCCCATCGATGGCGAGGACATCGGCGACTGGACGCCCTCCGACGAGGACGTGGCGGCGTACTACCAGAAGCACCTGGACCGCTACCAGCAGCCGGAGAAGGCCTCGCTGCAGGTGGTGCGGTTGCCGCGGGTTCCCTCCGACCGCGACCGCTCCGATCTGGTCTACACCGCGGGAATCGTCCGCAAGCAGGCCGTTGGTGGCGAGGACTTCGCCACGCTGGCCCGGACCTATTCCGAGGCCCACACCGCCAGCGTGGGTGGCGAGACCGGTTTCCTCGGCGCCGGCCAGCGCGACGCCGTGGTGATGGACGCCGCGGCCCAGCTCAAACCCGGAGAGATCAGCGAGCCGATCCCCACCACCGACGGTATCTACGTCATCCAGCTCATCGCTTCGCGCAAGGAGAAGGGCGAGCAGCAGGTCAACCTGCGCGAGATATACATGGAGCTCACGCCGGGCCCCGAGACCGCGGACTCGCTGGCCGCGGTGGCGCGCGACATCCACGACCAGGCGGTCGCGGCGAAGGACCTCGCGACGGCGGCCAACGCGCACGGACTCGAGGTCGTGGGCACCGATCCGTTCGCGGCCGGCATGCCCATCTCCGGGCTGGGCTTCGTGCCCGCCGTCTCGCGCTTTGCCTTCGCCGCAACACCCGGCACCATCAGCGACGTGATCCAGGACGACAGCAATTTCTACGTGTGCCGCGTCGAGAACCGCACCCCCGCCGCGCCGCGCCCGGTGGAGGAAGTGGCGGACGTCATCAAGCAGATGCTGTTGCGCGAGCGCAAGGTCGATTCGGCCACCCGCAAGGCGGTGGCCTTCCGCCGCACCGCCACCGTGCCCAACACACCCTTCGAGAAGGCCGCGGCCCAGTACCAGCTGACGGTGGCAAGCACGGACTCCTTCACCGTGGCCGCTCCGGTCGCCGGCATGGGCGCCCACAGCGCCTTCGCGCAGGCGGCACTCTCCACGGTGCCCGGGACGGTGTCAGCCCCGGTCGAGAGCGGCAACGCGGTCTACGTGATTCGTGTGGACGGCCGCCAGGATCCGGACGAAGCGACGTTCCAGGCGCGCGCGCCACAGATTCGCGACCGTATCTATCAGGAGAAGGTGCAGCAGTACGTCAACTACTGGTACGCCGAGTTGCGCAAGAACAGCACCATCGAGGATTTCCGGGAGGCATCCTGAAGCGGAGCGGCGGATAAAAAAAAGCCCGGCCATCCGGCCGGGCTTTTTTCTGCCTAGTCGTCCTTCTTGTCGTGGGGCGGGGATTCGTCCTGATTGCCTTCGATGCTGCTGCGCGCCTCGTTGGTCGCCTGCTTGAACTTGCGAATTGATTTGCCCAGCGCCTCCGCGAAATCGGGAAGGCGGCGCGGACCGAATATCAGGAGCACGATGACGAGGATGATGACCAGCTCGTTCCAGCCGATCGGCCCCAGGAAACCGAATATCATGACCCCTCCGCGCGCTACCAGTAGTAGCGCAGGAACACGAACACAACGAATATTCCCAGCACACTCATCAGGTTCACGCGCAGCGAGAAGCCAAACGTGAAGCTGAACACCACGAGGTCGACGTGGACCGGTCCCACGTGCAGGTCGGTTGCGTTGACGAATACGTCACGAATGACCTTCCCCTCCGGAAGCACCAGGCCAACCGCCTCGCCCACCACGGTGCCCACGACGATTCCGAGAAAGAGTATGAGCGCTATGAACGCTAACGGACGTCTGCGGGGCGCCACCAATGCCTCCCGGTACGGGTTAGGATCAGCATAGGCGAGGCACCCTGCGGCGCCAAGCCCCTTTTCACTCCACTCCGCCGAGCTGCAGGCGCCGGTAGTCGGCGCCCAGGATGAGTTCGACGTCCGCCACGGCGTTGCGGCGGATCTGCGTGGTCACGTTCCGGCAACCGATTCGTTTGGCCAGCAGTTCCGCCTCCGAACCCCGCCGGCGCACGATCAGAACCGTTTCCGCATAGTCGAACCGCTCCGCGTTCCCCACCTCGACCACCGACACCTCCATGCGCCGCAGCGCCGCCTCGGCGTCGCCGGCGATCCCGGGCACACCGCTGCCGTTCTTGATCGAGACGGTGAGCGGCCGTGACCCGCCGTCGCCCGACTGGCGCACGAAGAGGCTGAAGGTGACCGACGCGGCGCACAGCACCAGCGCCACCGTGGCCATGCCCACCGCGATGCGCTGGCCCAGGCCGCCCTGGGCCGGTTTGCGCGCCCGCCGTTTCGCTTTTCTGGCCGCCATTGCCATGCCTCCCTACAGCGCCGCCAGCGCCGCGTGCAGCTTGTGGTAGGTGTCGTTCAGGTCCTCGGACACCACCCGCGTCTCACCCACCGCCGACATGAAGTTGGTGTCGCCCTGCCAGCGCGGAACCAGATGCATGTGGAAGTGGCCGGTGATACCCGCGCCGGCACTGCGCCCCAGGTTGGCGCCCACGTTGATGCCGTCGGGGCCATAGACCTGCGCGAGGGCGCGTTCGCAACGGGACAGCAGACGCACGAGTTCCTCGCCTTCCTCGGCGTCGAACTCGCTCATGCGGTCCACGTGCCGGTTGCACACCACCATGACGTGACCGGTGGTGTACGGGTACCGGTTGATGATCACAAACCAGCGCGCTCCGCGTTGCAGGATCAGGTTGGCGCGGTCGTCGCTTGCGGCGACGAAGCGGCAGAAGAGACAGCCAGCTTCCGGATCGCTCATCAGGTAGGCCGACCTCCACGGCGCGTACAGCCGATCCATCACGATTGATCCCCGACGAAGCGACGCACGGACTCCAGTTCGTCCGGATTGTTCACGCCCGCCACCTCGCGCGCGTCCTCCACCCGCCAGGCCCCAACCGGGCGGCCCTCATGGTGCAAAAGCCCCACCACGTCGGTCAGGTAGTACTCGTTCTGCGCATTGCGCCGCGTCACGCGCCCCAGCGCGGGAAACAACTCATCCGCCTGGAAACAGAACAGGCCGGAGTTGATTTCGCGGATGGCCCGCTCCGCCTCGGTTGCATCCCGGTGCTCGACGATGCGCTCCAGTCCGCCGGCGGCGCCACGCACGATGCGTCCGTACCCGCCGGGGTCGTCCAGCTCGGCCGTCAACACGGTCGCCGCGGCGCCCGAGCGCAGGTGGTGTTCCAAGAAGGCGCCGATCGTTTCCGCGCGCAGGCCGGGTACATCGCCGTTGAGGACCACGACGGTCCCCTTCCAGTCCTGCAGCAGCGGAGCGGTCTGCATGACGGCGTGCCCCGTACCCAGTTGCTCGTTCTGGCGCGCGAACTCGACCCCCTGGTCGCGGCAGGCATCTTCCACGCGTTCGGCCTGGTAGCCGGTCACCACCACCACCCGTCCCGGTGCGAGGCGCTGAACGCTGTCGATGACGTGACACAGCATGGGCCGTCCGCCGATCTCGTGCAGGACCTTGGGCAGTTCGGAATTCATCCGCTTGCCCTGCCCGGCGGCGAGAATGACGATGGCAATGTTGCTGTCTTGCTGCACGGTAATCCTGTAATCAGAACAGCGGCGCGTCCGCAACCACACGGTCGGGGCCAACTTCGAACACCATGTTGTCGATGAGCCGCGTGCTTCCAACCCACGCGGCAAGCGCGAGTATAGCGCGCCCTTCCAGACGCTCCAAAGGAGAAAGATCGTCCGCGCGACGCACCTCGACGTAGTCCACGCGCTCGATTCCTGCGCGCGTGAGTGCGCCCCGGGCCGCTTGCTCCACCGCGCGCGCGGAACGCTCCCCCGCCTGCAGCGCGTCGCGGGCCGCGGCCAGTGCCACGGGAACCGCCGCCGCACGCGCGCGCTCGCCGTCCGACAGGTAGGCGTTGCGCGAACTCATGGCGAGGCCGTCGGGCTCGCGCACGGTGCGCGCCAGCCGGATCTCCACACCCTCGCAGAGCTGCCGCGCCATGGCGCGCACCACCAGCGCCTGCTGCGCGTCCTTCTGGCCGAATACCGCCACGTCGGGCCGCACGATATGAAGCAGTTTCGCCACCACCGTGGCCACGCCACGGAAATGCCCGGGCCGGAACCGTCCGCACATGGGCTCGGCCAGCTTCCCCGGGTCCACCCACACCGTCTGTGTTTCGGGATACATCACCGCGGTCGCGGGCGCAAACAGCACATCGCACCCCCACGCCTCCAGCAGTGCACGGTCCTGCGCCAGTGTGCGTGGATAGGCGTCGAGATCCTCCCCGGCGCCGAACTGGGTGGGATTGACGAAGATCGAGCAAACCACCAGCGCACCCGCATCCGCCCGGGCCGCGGCCACGCACGCACCGTGCCCGGGGTGCAACGCCCCCATGGTGGGGACGAAGGCGACGCGGTGGCCGGCGGCGCGGCGCGCGTCGAGATGGGCACGCAGAGGCCCGATCTCGTGGAAGACGTGCATGAGAGAAGACTACTCCGACGGGTAGCTGTGGTCGAGATCCGGAAAGCGTCCTGCGCGGACGTCCTCGGCGTAGGCCGAGAAGGCTTCGGCCATGGTGCGCCCCACCTCGGCGTACCGCTTTACGAAGCGGGGCGCAAACTGGTCGTCCATTCCCAGCAGGTCGTTGACGACGAGTACCTGGCCATCGCAGTGGGGTCCCGCACCGATGCCGATGGTGGGAATCGACAACGCCTCGGTGATCTGCCGGGCCAGCGGCCACGGCATCCCTTCCAGGACGACCGCGAAGCAGCCACACGACTCCAGGAAACCCGCGTCGTCGATCAACTGCTGCGCGGCGTGCTGTTCCTTACCCTGGACGCGATAGCCGCCGAACTGATGCACCGACTGCGGCGTGAGCCCCAGGTGGCCCATCACCGGAATGGCCGCGTCGACGATGCCGCGGATGGCCGCCTCCATGCGCCGGCCGCCCTCCAGCTTCACCGCTTCCATCCCGCCCTCCTTCACCATCCGGCCCGCGTTGCGCACCGCGTCGCTCACCCCGGCCTGGTAGGACATGAAGGGCAGGTCACCCACGGTCAGGGCGCGCGGACGCGCCCGCGCCACCGCACGGGCGTGGTGAATGACCTCCTCCATCGTCACCGGCAGCGTGTTCTCATAGCCGAGCACCACCATGCCCAGGCTGTCGCCCACCAGGATCACGTCCACGCCCGCCCGGTCCTCGATGACCGCGGTGGGATGGTCGTAGGCGGTGAGGACCACGATTTTGCGCCCTTCCCGCTTCATCTGGCGCAGCGTCTGCACGGTCACCCGCGCGCGCCCCGTCATCGGTCCTCCCATGACGGCACGTAGAACTCCGTGTTGACCACCGGCTCGGTGAGACGCGTGAGCAGATCCACGAAGTGGCGCTCGTCATTGACGAAGTCCATCGCATCGGTGTTGACCACCAGCAGCGGGCCCGCCGAATAGTTGAAGAAGAAGTGGTTGAAGGCTTCGTTGAGTACGTCGAGGTAATCGCGCGACAACGGCCGTTCGAAGTCCCGCCCCCGCGCCTGGATGCGGTCGAACAGCACCTGGCCCGACGCCTGCAGATAGATGGCCAGGTCCGGCGCGTTCACCTTGGCCTCCAGCTCGGAGGCAACCCGCTCATACAGGGCGAGCTCGTCGTCGCTCAGGTTCACGTTGGCAAAGATGCGGTCGCGCGCAAATACGTAGTCGAACACCACCAGGTCGGCGAAGAGGTCGCGCTGGTTGAGCTGCAACTGCTGCTTGTAGCGGTTCATGAGGAAGACGAGCTGGGCCTGGAAGGCATATGCCCCCGCGTCTTCGTAGAACCGTTCCAGGAAGGGATTGTCGTCGACCCGGTCCTCGACCATGCGGCCGCCCAGGCGCTTCACGATGAGCCGCGCCAGCGAGGTCTTGCCCACGCCGATGCTACCCTCGATGGCGATGCGCCCGAAACCGCGTTCCAGGATCCCCCGGCGAATATCGGCGTAGCTCGCGTCCACATCAACCCCGCGTTATCAGCGACCATCCCCCCACCCGGACCACGGCCAAGCCGTCGGGCAGGGCGTCGACGAGTTCCTCGATCGGGCGCCCGCTCCTGGGGCATCGGAAACCGGGCGCCAGTTCCCGCAGCGGATGCAGGACGAAGGCGCGCCGGTGATAGCGCGGATGGGGGAGAATAAGCCCCGGCGCCTCCAGAACCTCGCCGGCATAGTCGACCAGGTCCAGGTCGATTTCACGGGATTCCCCGTGTCCGCCGCTGCGCCCCACCTCGGCTTCGATCGATTTCATTCGCTCTAACAAATCGGCCGGGTCATGTAAAGCAACAACCTGCGCAACCGCATTGATAAAGCGGGGCGCACCGGGGATGTCTTCGGGGTCAGACTCGTAGAGCCCGCTGACGCGGAGCAGGCGGGCGGCCCCGCGCCGCTGCAACAGACGGGCGGCACGGAGGATGTTGGCCTCGCGGCGGCCGAGGTTGGCGCCGAGGGCCACGTACGCGATGCGGGGCATTCGACTCCGTTCCGGCCCGGCGGCACGGGCGGCGCGTCACATGACGGGCGCCTCGCGAACGAGGCACACCTCGACGTGCGAGAGGTTGTTCGGAAACGGGAGGTTGAGCTTGCGCAGGCGGATCTCGACGCGCGACACCGGAAACCCGGCAATGATGGCCGCGCAGATCTCGTCGCCGAGCGCCTCCAGGAGCCGGTAGCGCTTCTCGCCCCCGACCACCTCCATCACCTTGCTGTACACGGCTTCGTAGTTGATGGTGTCCTGCAGCGAGTCGCTCCGGCACGCGGCGGCGAGGTCGCTGTGGATGTCCAGATCGATCTGGATCTTCTGACCGACCTCCCGCTCCGCCGGCGAGACGCCATAGAAGCCGAAGACCGTGATGTCCTTCAAACGAATGATGTCTGCCACGTGCGTATCGCTACTGGACCGCGCCGGATATATCCACCGACAGGATACCGGGCGTATCCGGGCTGAAAAACGTGGGAGAGTGGAGGATGTTCCCCGCACCCCAGACCGGGCTCAGCGACATCACCGGGCGGTAGACGGCGGCGTCGCCGGCCGGGAACGTTCCGGTCAAGGCCACCGACTTCGTGAGCACGCCGCCGGAAAGATCCACGATCTCCAGCCACGCCAGTCCGGCGCGCGTGACACGGAAGACCATCCACTGGTCGTCGGGCGAGAAGGCTATGTCGCGCACGATGTCTCCGGGCAGCGCCTGGTAGCGCAGCTGCGCCGTGGTGCCGGTCACCGTGAATACCTGCGCAACCGACGCGTCGTCCGCGTTCTTGCCGGTGGCGGACACGCCGAGCAGCGTCCCGTTGACGGACCACTTCAACTCCTGGACCGAAATCGGCAGGCCGGAAACGTCCACCAGGCTCGCCCCGGAACCGCTTGTGGTCATGAGGTAGAGGATGTTGTCACCACTCACGATGGCCAGCGTGGAAGCCATCGGGTTCCACGCGCGCAACGGGCGCGCCGGCACGCCTCCGGGCAGCGTCAGGGCCATGGTCCCGCCGGTGTCGGTCAGCCGAACCAGGCTCGACTGATTCGTGTCCACGTTGGTGCCCGCAACCGGCATCCCGTAGACCTCCCACTGATTCGCGCCGCCACGATCCGAGATGAACGTGAGCCAGTTCTGGTCGGTCGAGAACGTGGGGTAGTAGTTCTTGTGATTCGAGTGGTTCCCGGTTGCGCGTACGCGCGTCGGTCCCGCGGGCCAGTAGATGAAAATGTCGATGGAATCCAGCGACGCGCTGAACACGTTGGTGACAGTCCCCTGGAAGGCGATCATCTGCGCGTCGGGCGAGACGGCCGGATTGGCGAACTGGTTGCGCCGCCCCGAATCGAACGGCGCCAGGTCCTGGCTGATCCTTTGCAGCGTGCCGAGCGTCAAGTCGCCCACGTAGATCTGCCGTTGCTTCGGGTTGGGGTTGGCGACCGTGAGCGAGTTGGGTTCGGCGACGGTGGTCGCATGAACCTCGAAGGCGAGGTTCGGGGCGTAGACCAGCTCGAAGCCGGTCGGACGCACCGGGCTCACCGCGTCCGAGGCCACGCCGCTGATGTACGACCAGGTCTCAACACCGAGCGATACGTCGGGAGAACGAAGGTAGTAGAAATCGATGCCACCGGGCAGGAGGGTCACCGCGCCCGCCTCCGTCCCAATCAGCGTCTCCTGCTCACCCACGAACAGCGTGGTCTTCGAGCTTACGGTGCCGGCATCATTGGTGGCCTTTACCGTCACGGTATAGAAGCCGATGGCGGCCGGCGCCACCCAGCGCACCGTCATCTTGTTGTCCTCGACAAACTCCCCGCCGTCGGCGGTCCATGCGGTGGTCGGAATGTCCCCCACATTCGCCGAACTCGACCGGATGTCGGCGGTCAGCGCGATGGTGTCGCCGGGAGTCGCGGCCTTGGGCGATACGATGATCTGCTGGACCTTCAGAGGCGTCGACGCGGGAGTGGTGGTGTCGCTGTTCTTGTTGTCATCGCACGCCGCAAGCGACGCCAGCACGGCTGCGAGACAGATAAGACGAACCGATAGAACCGTCGTTTTCAAACGCAAACCTCCACAACTGGACCGCGTATCGAGAAGCCGGCCGAGGGATCGTCCGACTCTGTCGCAAGGAAACGGAAATTGGCACCGGGGGTGGGGTTATCCTGCCAGTACGATACCCGCCGCCGCCCGGGGGTTCAAGGGCTTTTTGTCGGCCGCGGGGGCGCGATTCCCGCCCCAACCGTCGCGGCCACCCGGAAAAAGAGCAGCGCGCCGCCGGGCGAACCGGCGACGCGCTGCGTCTGGATCCAGAATCCCGGGGGATTCTAGTACATGTCACCCATGCCGCCGCCCGGGACGCCGCGTCCCGCACCGGCCTTCTCGTCCTCCGGAATGTCCGTGACGACACATTCCGTGGTGAGGAGCATGCCGGCGACGCTGGCCGCGTTCTGCAGCGCGCTGCGCGTCACCTTGGTGGGGTCGACGATGCCGGCCTTGAACATGTCGACGTACTCGCCGGTGGCAGCGTTGTACCCGATGTTCTCCGCCTGCTTGAGGACGTGCTCCACGATGAGCGAACCCTCGGCACCGGCGTTGGCCGCGATCTGGCGCAGCGGGGACTCGAGCGCGCGGCGCACGATGTTGACGCCGATTGCGGCGTCGCCCTCGAGCACCAGCTTGTCGAGCACCTTCGCGGCGCGAATCAGCGTGATGCCGCCACCCGGCACGACGCCCTCTTCGACCGCCGCGCGCGTCGCCGCGAGCGCGTCCTCCACGCGGGCCTTCTTCTCCTTCATCTCAACCTCGGTGGCCGCACCCACGCTGATGACGGCAACGCCGCCGGCCAGCTTGGCGAGACGCTCCTGGAGCTTCTCCTTGTCGTACTCCGAGGTGGTGTCCTCGATCTGGCGGCGGATCTGGCCGACGCGCGACTTGATGTCGGCCGCCTTGCCCGCACCCTCGACGATGGTGGTGTTGTCCTTGTCGATGGTGATGCGCTTGGCCTTGCCGAGATCAGCGACGGTCGCGTTCTCGAGCTTGAAGCCCGCCTCTTCCGAGACCACACGGCCACCGGTGAGGATGGCGATGTCCTCGAGCATGGACTTGCGGCGATCGCCGAAGCCCGGAGCCTTCACCGCGCACACCTGCAGGGTGCCGCGCAGCTTGTTCACGACCAGCGTGGCCAGCGCCTCGCCCTCGATGTCCTCGGCGATGATGAGGAAGGGACGGCCCATCTGCGCCACCTTCTCCAGGATCGGCAGCAGGTCCTTCATGGACGCGATCTTCTTGTCATGGATGAGAATGACCGCATCCTCCAGCGTCACTTCCATGCGCTCGGCGTTGGTGACGAAATACGGCGAGAGATAACCGCGGTCGAACTGCATGCCCTCCACGACTTCGTGGGTGGTCTCCATGCCGCGCGCCTCTTCCACCGTGATGACACCGTCCTTGCCGACCTTGATCATGGCCTCGCCGATCAGGTCGCCGATCTCGGGATCGTTGTTGGCGCTGATGGTTGCCACGCTGCCGATGCCTTCCTTGGTCATCTTGATCGTGGTGCTCTTGCGCTTGATCTCCGCGACGACCGCCTCGGTGGCCTTCTGGATGCCCTTCTTGAGGAACATCGGGTTGGCCCCGGCGGTGACGTTCTTGATGCCCTCGGCGATCATCGCCTGGGCGAGAATGGTCGCGGTGGTGGTGCCGTCGCCCGCGACGTCCTGCGTCTTGGTGGCGACTTCCTTCACCATCTGTGCGCCGAGATTCTCGAACGGATCGTCGAGTTCGATCTCCTTGGCAATGGTGACACCGTCGTTGGTGATGCTCGGGCTGCCGAATTTCTTGTCGAGGACGACGTTGCGTCCCTTGGGGCCGAGCGTGATACGCACGGCGTTGGCGAGTTTGTCGACGCCGGTCCTGAGCTTTTCGCGCGCTTCGGCGTCGTAGATCAACTGTTTTGCCATTGGTGGCCTCCTGTGTGTGTTCCGAATGAATGACTAGAGAATGGCGAGGATCTCGTCTTCTTTCATGACGAGATACTTCGCGTCGTCGATGCTGATTTCGTTGCCGGCATACTTGGCAAACAGCACGCGGTCGCCCTTCTTGACTTCGGGCTCCATGCGCTCGCCGCTGTTGGTGCGGCGGCCCTTGCCGACTGCGATGACCTCGCCCTCCTGCGGGCGCTCCTTCGCGGTGTCGGGAATGATGATGCCGCCCTTCTTCTGCTCTTCCTTCTCCAGGAGACGCACGATCACGCGGTCACCGAGTGGAATCATTTTCATGGCCATGGTCCTCTTCCTCCGGGTTGAGTTGCGAATACTCGCCAGTGTTGTGATGATCGGAATTCGTTGCGCGGGAGCGATGCCCCGCCGCCAGATATTAGCACTCACATCATGAGAGTGCTAACAGAGACTAGAATAACCGCGCCGCCAGGGTCTGGCAAGTGAAACTTTTCGTAAAGAGAGGTGGGTAAGCCGGATTTTACTGCTATTATGGCAGTGCGCTAGCGTCTTGACAGTCTATAGATCGTATCGATGCCAATGAGCGTCAGATGAGGGCGCACTCGATAGCTGGAGGGTAGCAGAGAGGCGATTCGGGAGACGCCGCCCCCCGTGACGACCACCGGCAGGCGACGGCCCACCCGGCGCTGGAGCATGGCGACCGCCTCGCGGATTCCCCCCGCCGCCGCCAGCCCCGCGCCCCAGCGCATGGCAAGGTCGGTGCGGTCGATACCGCCCGGGGGGAACGCCCCGGTGCGGAAGTCCACGGCCGGTAGCGCGGCCGTGCCCGCGTGAAGCGCGCCCAGGGCCATATCCGGCCCGGCAAGGATCACGCCGCCGCGGAACACGCGGTCGGTCACCAGATCCACCGTAATCGCCGTGCCCACATCCACCACCACCGCGCCGCTCCCGCGCGTGCCCACCGCGCCCACCGCGGCGCAGATACGGTCGGCGCCGAGGCGCTCCGGATGACGGACGCCGATGCGGACGGGGAGCGGGATGCGGTGGCTGATGCGAAGCGGCGCCTCCCCCGTCGTCCGCCGCAGCGCCGCGGCGATCACGGCATTCACCGCGGGATAGACCGACGAGAATGCGCACGCGCCACGGCGCGCCCCGCCACGCTGGGCCCGCCGCACCGCGGCATCGATGGCACGCGCCGAGGCGGTGCTGGCAACAGCCACCACCGGACCCACCCGGCCGCGGTCCACCACCGCGATCTTGATGGTCGAGTTGCCCGCGTCCGCGCACAGTGTCAACCGATCACCTCCACGGTTTCATTATAAAGGGAGACCACCGAGGCGTCGGAATCGAGTACGACCTGCAGCGCCCCGTCCCCCGCCACACCGGTGACCACGCCGGTCACGCGTCCGCCACCGGACGCGAACGCCACCGGCCGGTTCATCTGCGTCATCCGCGCCTGGTATGAACTCACCAGGGGCGCGAAGCCCTCGCGGCGGAAACGGTCGTAGTACGCCTCGATGGTTCCCAGCACATCGGCGAGCACGAGGGCGCGATCCCACACCACCCCGGTGAGCGTTCGGCACGACGCGGCGGCCGCACGCCATTCCGCGGGCCAGTCGTCCGGGGTGGCGTTCACGTTGATCCCCATGCCCACCACGACGTGGTCCACGCGTCCGGCCGACGCGGCGGACTCGGCAAGAATGCCGGCGATCTTCCCCGCCGCGCCCACGACATCGTTGGGCCACTTCACCATGAGATCCGTGTCGAGCAGTTTCGAGAGTGCCACCGATATCGCGGTGGCGATGGCCAGCGTCACCGCCAGGCTGGCACGCGCGTCGGCCTGCGGGCGCAGAATGACCGAACACATCACGTCGCGCCCCGGCGGGCTGGTCCACGCATGACCGCGCCGCCCACGCCCGCGCGTCTGGTAGTCCGCAACCACGATGGTCCCCTCGGGCTCGCCCGCCCGGGCCAGTTCCAGGGCAACGTCGTTGGTGGACTCCGTTTCGGGGAAGAAATACACGCGCCGGCCCAACCGCGCGGTGGCGAGGTAGCGCGCGAGTTCGGCGGGAAGCGGTCCGGCGGGCGAGGGATTCATCACAGGACATCCAGGCTCATCGACGCCGCGGGCGGCGAGTGGGTCAGCGCACCGACGGAGATGTAGTCGACACCCGGCAGCGCGAATTCACCAATCGTCTCCAGTACGATGCCACCCGACACCTCCACCTCCAGGCGGCGCCCGTCACCCGCGCGGCGCCACGCGCCGATGCGCGCCACCGCCGCGCGAACATCCGCGGGTGCGAAGTTGTCCAGCATGACGCGGTCGATGCGCGCGCTCGCCGGCGACGCCAGCACCGCGTCCAGAAAGTCCGGCGAATCCACCTCGAGCTCGACGAACGCCGCCCGTGGCGCCCGCACGATACGCCCCAGCGCCGCGTCGTGCCCCCCGGCCGCGCGCACGTGGTTTTCCTTGATGAGCACCATGGCGTGCAGGTCGCGGCGGTGGTTGCGCGCGCCGCCACAACGAACCGCGTACTTGTCGAGCTCCCGCCACAACGGAACGGTCTTGCGCGTGTCCAGGATGGTGACACCGGTGCCCGCCACCGCCCGCACGTAGCGCGCGGTGAGCGACGCGATGCCACACATGCGCTGCAGGAAGTTGAGCGCGGTTCGCTCGGCGCAAAGGATCGAGCGCGCGGAACCGTGCAGACTCACCAGGACATCACCGGCGCGGGCACGCGCGCCGTCAGCCAGCGGTGCCTCGAAGGACACACTGGAATCGACCTGCCGGAACACCTCGCGCGCCACGCCGGTTCCCGACACGGCGACTTCGTCCGCCACGCGGATCTCGGCGCGCAGCGGCGCGCCGTCGAGTTCCAGGTACGCGACCGTCGCGTCTTCCCGCGCGGCGTCTTCTTCCAGCGCCGCGCGGACCAGCGCGGTCACGTGCTCCGGCGCAGGGGGTTGCAGGTTCGGCCCAGTGTGGCTCACAGGTCCTCCCCACCACGCCCGCGCCGCCGGCGCGGTGCACGCTCGTCCGCCGCCGCAAGCTGCATGCGCATTTCGTCCAGGCGGTCGCGCAGGCTGGCCGCCTTCTCGAAGTTCATATCGCGGGCCTCGCGCAGCATCTCCGCCTCGATGGCCGCGGCGAGCGCCTCGGTGGGCGCGCCCGCTTCCAGCACCACGTCGGCGCCGTCGCGGCGCCGTGCATCCGCGACCGATGTCGACAGCACGACCTCGTCGAGCGACTTGACGATGCCCCGCGGGGTGATGCCGTGCTCCGCGTTGTACGCCAGCTGCCGGCGGCGGCGGCGGTTGGTCTCCCGCATGGCGCCGCGCATCGAGTCCGTCACGTGGTCGGCGTAGAAGATGACGCGCCCCGACACGTGCCGCGCCGCCCGCCCCGCGGTCTGGATGAGGCTGCGCTCGCTGCGCAGGAACCCCTCCTTGTCGGCGTCACACACCGCCACCAGCGCCACCTCGGGCAGGTCGAGTCCCTCGCGCAGCAGGTTGATGCCCACCAGCACGTCGAACTCGCCCAGGCGCAGGCCGCGCAGAATCTGCACGCGCTCCAGCGCGTCGATGTCGGAGTGCAGGTAGCGCACGCGGATTCCGAGCGATGACAGGTAGTCGGTGAGTTCCTCCGACATGCGCTTGGTGAGCGTGGTCACCAGCACCCGTTCCCCCATGCCCGCGCATACCCGTATCTCCTCCACCAGGTCGTCCACCTGCCCCTCCACCGGGCGCAGGCTGATCTCGGGGTCCACCAGGCCGGTGGGCCGGATCACCTGCTCCACCACCTCGCCGCCGGTGCGCGCCAGTTCCCAGTCGGCCGGGGTCGCGCTCACGTAGATGTAGCGCGGGATCATGCCGTCGAATTCGTCGAACTTCAGGGGACGGTTGTCGAGCGCCGAGGGCAGCCGGAACCCGTGCTCCACCAGGGTGAGCTTGCGCGAACGGTCGCCGTTGTACATGCCGCCCACCTGCGGCACGGTGACGTGCGACTCGTCAATCACGCACACGAAGTCCTGCGGGAAGAAGTCGAGCAGGGTCATGGGACGTTCGCCGGGCCCGCGGCCGGAGAGATGGCGGGCGTAGTTCTCCACACCGCTGCAGTATCCCACCTCCTCCAGCATCTCGCAGTCGTACAGGGTGCGCGATTCGAGCCGCTGCGCCTCCACGTTCTTGCCCAGTTCGCGCAGTTGCACCACGCGCTCCGCCAGCTCCTCGCGGATGGCCTTCACCGCCCGCTTCACTGCGGGCTCCGGGGTGACGAAGTGCTTGGCCGGAAACAGGGTCAGTTCCTCGATGCCGCGCAGCCGCTTGCCGGTGAGCGGGTCGGTGATGGAGAGCGATTCCACCGTGTCACCGAAGAACTCCACGCGAATCGCCTCCTCCTCGTAGGCGGGGCGGATCTCCACCACGTCTCCGCGCACGCGGAAACACCCCCGCGTGAAGGCGGCGTCGTTGCGTTGGTACTGGATGTCGACCAGGCTGCGCAGGAATTCTTCGCGGTTGAGCGCGTCGCCCGCGTGCAGGCGGATGGTCATGGCGCGCACCATCTCCGGCGACCCGAGCCCGTAGATGCACGAAACGCTGGAGACGACGATGACGTCCTGCCGCGTCATGAGCGAGCTGGTGGCGCGCACCCGCAGGCGGTCGATGTCGTCGTTGATGGACGCATCCTTGGCGATATACGTGTTGGTGGACGGCACATAGGCCTCGGGCTGGTAGTAGTCGTAGTAACTCACGAAGTACTCCACGGCATTGTTGGGGAAGAAGCCCTTGAACTCACCGTAGAGCTGTGCCGCCAGCGTCTTGTTGTGGGAAATGACCAGCGCGGGCAGCCCGGTCTGTGCGATCACGTTGGCAATGGTGAAGGTCTTGCCCGACCCGGTGACGCCAAGCAATACCTGGTCGCGCCGCTTCTCGCGCAATCCCGCCACCAGGGCCCGGATGGCCTGCGGCTGATCGCCCGTGGGTTTGTAGTGGGAAACAAGATCGAAGCCGCCCGCCACCGGCTTCACCCGGCCGGCCGCACGGCCTCGACCGGCGCGGCACTCCCCGTCTGTGCGCCCCCCGAACGCCGGCGCTCGCGCACGAGCAGGACGGCGAGAACGATGACCACCACGAGGAGAAGCGGAAAGACGAGCGACTTGAGCAGGCGCGGGGCACCCAGCTTCTCGACATGCAGGGCCTCTTCCACGTCCCACGACGGGCCGCCCCCGGTGCCGCCGCCGCCGCGCTGCCCGACCATGTCCCACAGCTTGCCGCCATCCAGCCCCAGGAACTCCGCGTAGTTGCGCAGGAACCCCTTGAGGTAGGTCTCGCTGGAGAACGCACCGAAGTCGTCCCCCTCCAGCGAGCGGATGGACTGCACCGAGATGCGCGTCTCGCGATTGACCTGCTCGATGGTGAGCTTCTTCTCCTCGCGCGCGGCGCGCAGGAGTTCCCCGACCGTCTTGCCCTGCGAGTTGTCCATAGGTACCGCCTATCCTCCCACGCGCGTCGTCCGCGGTCAATCAGCCGTCGGCCCGCAGCAGCCCGATCGACTCGCGTAGTTTGCCGAGCTCGGTCTCCAGCCGGGCCTGCTTCTCGCGTTCCCGCTCCACCACTTCCGGTTTGGCGCGCGTGACGAAGTTCTCGTTGGCGAGCTTCGCGCTGACCGCGGCGAGATCGCTTTCGACCTTGCCACGCTCGCGCTCCAGCCGCTCGCGTTCGGCGGCGAAGTCCACCACCCCGCGCAGCGGCACCACCACCTCGATGTCGCCGATGGGTGTGGCCGCGTCGCCCTTCTCCTTTTGCACCGCGGGGCCCGCGTCCAGCGAGGCCACGCCCGCCAGGCGCTGGATTCCGTCTTCGGCCTCGCGCAAGAGGGCGGCCCGGTGCTCCGGCGCCTGCACACGCACCGGAATGCGCGCCGCCGGCGCCACCCGGTAGGCGGCGCGGATGTTGCGCACCGAGGTCACCACGTCGCGCAGTAGCCCCATGCGCGCCTCGGCTTCCGCGTCCACGTCCCCGTCGTCGCCGCGCGGGTAGGGCTGTTCGAGCAGGAGCCCGTTCGTCATGGGCAGCACGCTCCAGATCTCCTCGGTCACATAGGGCATCAGCGGGTGCATGAGCTTCACCGACTCACCCAGCACATACAGCAGAACCGCCAGCACGGTGCGGCCATCGCCTTCGCCGTAGAGGCGAACCTTGGCCAGCTCCAGGTACCAGTCACAGAAGTCGTGCCAGAAGAAATCGTACACGCGCGCCGCGGCGTCGTTGAGCCGCCACTCCTCGCACGCCCGGTTGCTGTCGAGCGCGCAGCGCGACAGCGCCGAGAGGATCCAGCGGTCCTCCCAGGCGAGGTCGGGTGTAAAGGCAAGCGAGGAACCGTGCGCCGTGCGCCACGCGGAGACAAACGGTGACCCCTCACCCGCGCCGGGACCGTCCGCGAAGATGGGCGCCGTCTCCTTCTCCACTGCGCTCATCACCAGGCGCGACGCCTGCCAGATCTTGTTGGTGAAATTGCGGCCGATCTCGAGCTTGTCCTCGTCGAAGAACACGTCCTTGCCCGGCGGCGAGAGCATGGACAGCGTGAAGCGGAACGCGTCCGTTCCCCACTTGTCGATGATGTCCAGCGGGTCGGGCGAGTTGCCCAGCGATTTGCTCATCTTGCGCCCCAGGCCGTCGCGCACGATGCCGGTCAGAAACACGTGGCGGAACGGAACCTCGCCCATGAACTCCAGCGAGGCCATGATCATGCGCGCCACCCAGAAGAAGATGATCTCCGAGCCGGTCACCAGCACCGACGTGGGGTGATAGCGTTTCAGGTCCGGCGCGTTCTCGTCCGGCCAACCCATGGGCGAGAAAGTCCACAGCCACGACGAGAACCACGTGTCCAGCACGTCCTCGTCCTGGTGCAGCGCCGTACCGCCACAACCGCCGCAGGCCGACGGGTCCTCGCGCGACACGGTGAAGTGATCGCAGTCGTCGCAGTACCACACCGGGATGCGGTGACCCCACCACAGCTGGCGCGACACGCACCAGTCGCGGATGTTGGTCATCCAGCTCATGTACACGTTGCGCCAGCGCGGCGGATAGAAGGTAATCTCGTCGTTCTCGACCGCGCGCACCGCCGGCTCCGCCAGCGGCTGCATCTTTACGAACCACTGCCGCGACAGCAGCGGTTCGATGACGGTGCCGCAGCGGTCGTGCGTGCCCACCGCGTGGCGGTGGGGTTCGATCTTGACCAGCAGGCCTTCCTTCTCCAGCCGTTCCACCACCCGCTTGCGCGCGGCAAAACGATCCAGCCCCGCGAAGTCCTCACCCGCCTCGCGCGTCATCTTCCCGCTGCGGTCGATGACGATCACCGCGGGCAGACCGTGGCGCCGCGCGATGGCGAAGTCGTTGGGGTCGTGCGCGGGCGTCACCTTGACGAACCCCGAGCCAAACGCCTTGTCCACCGCCTCGTCCGCCACGATGGGCAGTTCGCGCCCCACGATGGGCAGCGTGGCCGTCCGGCCCACCAGCTTCTTCTTGCCGCGGTCGTCCGGGCTCACCGCCACCGCGGTATCGCCCAGCATGGTCTCGGGGCGCGTGGTGGCCACCACCACCTCACCGTGTGCGGACGGGTAACGGATCCACCACAGCTTCGAGTCGCGTTCCTCGTACACGACCTCCTCATCGGAGATGGCGGTCTGGCACGAGGGGCACCAGTTGACGATGTAGTCGCCCCGGTAGATGAGCCCCTTCTCATAGAGGCGCACGAATACCTCGCGCACGGCGCGTGAGCGTGGCTCGTCCAGGGTGAAGGCTTCGCGCGTCCAGTCGAACGCGCAGCCGAGCTGCTTCATCTGTTCGGCGATTCGCGCGTGGTGGTGGTCCTTCCACTTCCAGGCCTGGGCGAGAAATTCTTCGCGCGTCATGTCGGCGCGCGACTTCCCCTCCTTCGCGAGCGCCGTCTCCACCACCTTCTGGGTGGCGATGCCCGCGTGGTCGGTGCCGGGAATCCACAGCGTGTTGTAACCGGACATGCGCTTCCAGCGGATGAGCTGGTCCTGCACGGTGTCGCCGAGGATGTGTCCGACGTGGAGGACGCCGGTCACGTTGGGTGGCGGGAGGATGATGACGAACGGCTCCCGGTCGGAGTCGTCGTCGGGCGGGAAGATGCCGCGCGAGTCCCACTCCCGGTTCCATCGCGCGCGCGCGCCGGCCGGATCGAAGTGTTTTTCCATCATGGAGTCCGGGATTCGATGACAGAACCCCTTGGAGCACGGGAAGATAGCACCTCAGGCGCGCGGCGGTCAACCATGCTGGCGGCGCTACTCCCCACAGACCACCGCGAGTGCGGTGTGATCCGGGTTCACCGCGAGACGCGTCGCCGTGGGCGCACCCCACTCGCGCACATCGGCGACGCGTTCCCAGGCGCCGCCTGACAGCGGCCGCGCCGCAAAGATTTCGCCGCCGCCGCTCGCGAGCAGCACGTCGCCTATCCAGACCGCATCCTGGCCCTCCGCCGGCGCGTCGATGAGCCAGGCGGGTTGCGCCGCACCGTCCGGCAGGCGGAAGAAGCGGTACGCGTCATCCGCGCTGCGCATGGTGAAGGCCAGATCGCGGGTCCCGGGCACGCGGCGGATGAAGCGCCCGATGTCCCGTGCGCGCACCGTCTCCCGCTGCGAGGCCACGTCGACCGTGCGCAAGGTGTGCGGCTCCCCCACCACGAACACCGCAACCGTGGCGGCGTCGATCCATTCGAAATATCCCACCGAATCGACACCCGCCATGACCAGCCGCGGGTTGCCGCCGTCCGAGTCGAAGCACCACAGGCGCTGGGTGCTGTCCGCCTCCACGCGCACCGTGCAGAACCCGCCGCCGTCCGGCATCGGCGTCGGCGAATACTCGCTCTCCGGCGTGCGCGTCACCCTCACCGCCGCGCCGGAACCGGCGTCCCGGCGCCAGACATCAGTGCCGGTGCTGTCTCCGGCAACGTAGAGGAACGATCCCGACGACACGAAGGCGGGCTGGTTGTCGTAACCGGGCCGCCGGGTGGCGTTGACCCCGACCCCCACCCGCACCGCTCCGTCGTCCACGGTCAGCGGGGCAAGCCATATGTCGGAGCCCGGGAGTTGCGCGACAAGGGGTGCCGGCAGAAGGATTATCCACAATGCGAAACAAAGTGAGATAAGCATCGTAACGAACTGTCTATATGCCATATACAACGTCACACCCCCGGCACAAAAAGTGGGTTTTCCACCGTCCGCCGGTTGACCCCCCGGCAGGCTCCCCATTATAATGGGGAACCCCGGTTATCCAACGGGAAACACGCCCGTCGCCGTCCCTGACACAACTTTCGTCGCCTGGGCCGCCATTCGATCGCTCAACCATGCGCCACCTGCTGCAGCTGCTCTGCCTTGCCCTGATACTGGCTCCCACCGCGGGCCTCGCCGGGGACTATCAGCTCGAGAACGCATTCCCCTACCTCTCGTTCGCCTTCCCGACCGACATCCAGTCCGCCCCCGACGGCAGCAACCGGGTCTTCGTGGTCGAGAAGGGGGGCGTGATCAAGGTCTTCCCGAAGAAGTTCGAGGTGCAGCCGGGCGAGGTGACGGAGTTTCTCAATCTCGTCGGCAAGGTAAGGGCGTCGGGTGAAGCCGGTGCACTGGGGCTGGCGTTCCACCCCCAGTACGCGAGCAACGGCACGTTCTTCGTGTTCTTCGTCTCGGACTATCCGTACCGCTGCACCGTCGCGCGCTACCAGGTGAGCGCTGACCCCGACGTGGCGGACGAGTCCACCGAAACCATCCTCCTCGAGGCGCCCAAGGCGGGTGTGTGGCACAACGGCGGGCAGATTGCCTTCGGCCCCGACGGGTATCTCTACGTCGGCCTCGGAGAGGACCAGGTCGGCGAGTACGCCCAGGATCTGTCCGACCTGCGCGGATCGATTCTGCGCATCGACGTGGACGTGCCCGCGGCCCCGCCGGGCGGCATCGCCACCCACTACGAGATCCCCGCGGACAACCCGTTCGCCGGCAACGCGCAGGGCTACCGCGAGGAGATATTTGCGTACGGCTTCCGCAACCCGTGGCGTTTTTCGGTGGATCCGCTGAGCGGAGAGCTGTGGGTGGCGGACGTGGGCGAGGACACGTGGGAGGAGATCAACCGCGTGACCCCGGGCAGGAACTACGGGTGGCCGTACATGGAAGGCCCCGACTGCCTCGATCAGGGACAGTGCAACGCGCAGGGCGCCGCGCTCGTCGCGCCCTTCTACGCGTATGACCACAGTGAGGGCATCGCGGTGATCGGCGGCCACCGCTACTGGGGCCCGCGCCTGCCGGAACTCGCCGGCCTGTACGTGTTCGCCGACTACACCGGGGGCGTGGTGTGGGGGCTGCGCTTCGACGGCGCCGGACCGCCGGAACGTTTCGAGCTGGTCACGGGCGCGCCCAACCTGCTCACCTTCGGGGTGGGACCGACGCGGGAACTCTACGTGGCGTCCATCGACGGCTCCATCTACCAGCTCGCGCGAACCGTCACCGCCGTGGGCGACCGCCCCCATCCCGCCGCAAGCCGTCTGCTGGGCAACGTCCCCAACCCCTTCAACCCGGCCACCACCATCCGCTTCGCGCTCGCAGCCGCGGGCCGGGTGGAGATTGACATCTTCGCAGCCGGCGGCGAACACGTCCGCCGCGTGGTGGCGGAGGATCGCGCCGCGGGCCCGAACACGGCGGCGTGGCGCGGCGACACCGAGCACGGAACCCGGGCGGCGAGCGGCGTGTATATCGTTCGGCTCCGCGTCGATGGGGTGGCGGTGGACACGCAGCGCATGGTGCTGTTGAAGTAACGCGTCCCCCACTCGGGCGTTGACAGGCAGCGCCCGCGCGGGACAGAATCGAACGCACCCGCCCCGAGACATCCCCTGTGAAAGGTGAACGAGATGAGTTTCACGCGCACGACCATTGTCAGTCTTCTCGTTGCCGCCACCCTGATGACGACTGCGGCGCGGGCACTCGCGGTTCGTACCATCACCCGCCCGCTGCTGCTCAACCGTACCGCGGTTTCGGGGTACGCCGGAGCGGCACTTCCGGTGGGTGAGTTCTCGGATTCGCGCGAGGGCTACGGCAACCACACCAGCCAGGTCTTCGACTGGCCGCCGGATGAATGGGCGGTGGAGATCGAGTACTTCGCCGGGCGCACCTGGTCAATCGGCTTCAGCTACGCCGCTTCCACCTTCCAGGACAAGGACGACGCAACGCTGGAGACCGCTCTCGACACGTACTCGGGTTTCATTCGCGTGGTGGTGCCAACCGCCTTCCCGATCCGTCCCTACCTGCGCGCCGGCATGGGCGGCGTCACCCTCGAGTTCCTGGATCCGGAGGCGCGCTACAAGGCCGACTCCGCGTTTTCATTCCAGGTGGGTGGCGGCCTGATCTGGCTGCCGATGCGCTGGCTCGGGCTGAACGCGCAGGCGCTGTACTACGACGGCTCTACCTACGACTCGTACGTGGACGGTTTCTACGATTCGAATGGCTACCCGGTGGCGACCATCGTCGGCTTCGACGTGCAGTACTGGTCGTTCACCGGAGGCGTAAGCCTGTTCTTCCCCTGATCACGGCGCGCGTGCGGCGCCGGTCGGTCAGACGCCCAGCGCGATGGCGAGAATCCCGGCGAACATGGCGAGTTTGAGCGCACGGCTGACGCGGCCGAACACACGGCGCTCCGGCCGGCGCACCACCGCGAGCGCGCCCAGTATGAGCACCGGCGCCACCAGCACCTCCATGGCCAGGAAATAGCGGAGTCCGTACAGCCCCGCCAGCGCCGGCAGCGGCACCAGCACGGCCAAGAGCAGCATGGCCCCGGCCGCGACCCGCGCGGCCCGCTCCGGACCGGAGACCACCGCGAGGGTGCGCACACCCGCGTCGCGATCCCCTTCCAGGTCCTCACCCCCCTTGATCATCTCCCGGCACATCACGAACGCAAACGCGATCGCCATCGGGATCACGGCCGCGCCCGGCCAGTCCGCCGCCATGGCGCCGGCCAGAAACGCGCTCGCCGAGACCAGCGCCACGGTCACGTTGCCGGCAATCCAGGTGCGCTTGAGCACGCGCGCGTACGCGAACAGCGCCAGCTGCCACACCAGGGCCAGCACCAGCAACGGTTGCGGCAGTGCGATTGCCGCGAGCAGCGTGGTGGCGACGACGAGCACCGCGTACCACACCCGCGCCGCGCGCGGCGACAGGCGCCCCGACGGCAGCGGACGCCGCGGCTTGTTCACCCGGTCGATGGCGAAGTCGTAGTAGTCGTTGATCACATTGCCGGCGCCGGTGGCCAGTGCCGCCACCAGCGCGACCACCATCACGCGCGCGGATGCGGTCCCCGCCGCGACGTAGTACCCCGCCACCACACCGAGGCCGGCGGCGAGCATGTTGTGCGGTCGGATGATCTCCAGGAGTGCGAGGAAGCCGCGACGCATGCGCCCAGACTACGGGAAGTCCCAGCGAATCTCCACCCGGAACGCGTCGGTGGATTCGTCGGCGCCCTCGACGTGGTCACGGTTGTCGGACGACGCGTGCGCGTAAGCCGCCTCGAGCCAGCTGTTGCCGGCGAGTTCCCAGCGCGCGCCCACCTCGAACCCGAGCGACTTCTGCACCACACCCGATGGGAACGGCGGATCGGGATCGTCCACGCCCAGTTCGAACGCGCGGATCGGATTGCCCTCCCCCAGCCGGCCGCCGAACGCGGCCAGACTCACGCGCAGGTTGGCGCGCGGGTACACGTCGGCAGCGACGCGCCACGCGTCGGCGTCGCCCCCCGGCACACCACCCAGCAGCACGTCGCCCCCGGCGATCTCGCCCGCACCGCTCACGTACACCGAAAGCGAGTCGTCGTGCGAGTAGGTGTACACGTCCGCGCGGCGGTAACTGCCGCTCAGCGCGAGCCCCAGCGGCCGCGCGGGCACGAAGCGGAATCCCGCCTCCCAGGCGAGCTTGTCGGGGTAGCCGTCCTCGCGCTCGTACTGCAGGTCGTCGATCAGGAAACTGCCGTACACCGTCAGGTGGTCGAACAAACTGGTCTTGGCGTCCAGACACCACAGAATATTGTCGGCGTTGGTGCGCTCGTTGAACTGGTTGGCGTAAAGCGACGCAAACGGGAGCACGTACATCCAGTCCGGCCCGCGGCCGCCGTAGGTGACCGTCTCGCTCATGCCCACCACCGTGCGGCCGAAGGTCCCCTCCAGGCGGTGCCCCACCAGGTAGCGCTCCGGATCCGGAAACAGCTGGCCGAAGAAGGCATCGAAGCGGAACATCTTGAACACGATGCGCGTGCTCATCTGATCCAAGGAGTAGCGCTCGCCCGGCACCACCAGTCCGGCGTCCGCGGACGGCCCCCAATCGATGTAGTCGCGCCCCACCAGCACCTGAACCTGATCCCATGCCGCGACGACGTAGGAGCGGTCGAACAGCGACGTCAGCCCCTTGAAGCTCTTCTCGCGGCGCGACGGCTTCTGGTTGCGCGCGCGGTCGCCGCTCTCGGGGCCGAAGAGAAACCGGTAGCGCACGTCGTAGGTGACGCGCGCCCCCAGATGCACGCGGAACTCCGGGTCCGAGCCGATGTACGCCTCCACCTCGTCGCCGTACAGCGCCTGCTGCACGTAGGGGTGCACGTCGAGGTCGCCCTCCACCGCCACGCTGCGATCCTCAGCGTACCACGCGCGGTCGTAACGGGTGCGCGGGTCGGGGAGTTCCTCGCCTTCGCCGAACTCGCGTATCAACCGGTCGAGCTGGTAACGGTCGCGCGCGGAGAGATCCGCGCCGGCCGCGACCACGCGGATGCGGCCCACGATGGCGGCGAACTCGTGGCGCGAGAACGGCCGGTCCTCCGGGAGCACGCACAGGCCCAGCGTCTCGAAACGCTCGATGGCGCGATAGCTCCAGTTGTCGGTGGGAATGCGTTCGTTGCCCTGTGCGCGCGCCGGGACGGCTGCGATCATGACGACCGCGACCGCGATGACCACCCGGATCGCGGGGCGCACGGGCTCCGCTCCTAGGCGACGCGGCTGCGACTGCCGTGCAACCGGGCGTCGGCGGCGCGGTAGCTCTCCCGCGCCTCGTCGCGCATGTCGGCGCGATCGTACACCATGCCCAGCGCGTAGAACGCGCGGTGGTCGTCGGGCGTGAGTTCGGTGACGCGCTTGAGCGGCGGGATGGCGCGCGTGGGCTGGTTCATGTGGTTGTAGCACATCCCGATGTGATACAGGATGCCGACGTGGTCCGGGTTGGACTTCAGCGCCACCTGCAACATCTTGACCGCCTTCTCATAGAGACCTTTGCGGTAGAAGATCATGCCCACGAAGAACTGCGCATCGATGTGGCTCGATGCGAGCTTGATGGTACGACGGAACGACTCGAGCGCGCCGTCCAGATCGCCCTGCTCGTACAGGGCGATACCGAGGTTGTAGTTGGCTTCCACGCTGTCCGGCGCCAGGCGCAGCGCGTGCCGGAACTCACGCACCGCCTCGTCGTGACTGCCGTGTTCTCCGTAGAGCGCGCCAAGGTTGAAGTGCGCCTCCGCACTCATCGGATTGAACTGCAGCGCGCGGCGGAACAGCCGGATGGCCTGATCCCCGTCGCCGCGAAGATCCAGCAGATAACCCAGGTTGGTGTACGCCCGCGCGTGCCCCCGATCCAGCGCGATCGCCCGCCGGTAGCTCTCCTCCGCCTCGTTGTAGCGCTCGGCACGCGCCAGCGTGACACCCATGCGGTAGTGGCACTCGGCGTTCTCGGGCTCGAGCTCGATGGCCCGGCGGTGCGTGCGCAGCGCGTCCTCCACGCGGCCCAGCCGGTCGTAGATACGCCCCAGCGAGTAATACGCAAGCGCGCTGGCGGGCTGCGCCCCCACCAGCCGCTCGAAGTTGTCGCGGGCCGTGTCCAGCTCTCCCGCGTCGGCAAGAAACTGCCCCACGGCCTGGCGCAATGACGGGGAGATGGGCTCCGCCACCAGCCGGCGCACCACCGCGGTGGCGTCCGCCCGGCGTCCCTGCTCCCAGGCGGCCTGAGCCGCCTCGAAGCGCTCGCCCGCGTCCCGGGCCGGCTCGGCGCCACGGCGCCCGATCAACGGAATGCGGGAGGGCTTGTTGGAACGGTCGGCACGCAGCACAGATTCCTCCTCGAGGGACCAAAAACGGTCGAACATGCGAAAAATCAACGGGATCGGTGACCCGGGCGTCACCGTAGTATAGCCAGAAAAAACCTGTCAAGAATTATTGGGGATTGTGCAACTGAAGAGACGGAAGGGGTTTTGCCTGGTTATCCACAGGCCGGGCCGAGGAGCCCTCCGGGCAGCTTCCCGGGCCACGCACAGGGGTGGTAACGCGCCCGGGGCCCCGCGAGGGGAGAATCAGTCGTGGTCGCCCTCGTCCTCGACTTCCACGTCGACCACGACACGGATGGACGAGGAGCGCTCGAGCTGCGCCCGCGAAATGTACACGGTGGCATGCAGTTCCTCGACGATGGGAATGCTCACCATCGAGCGCGTGGTCGGGCGCCCGGCGGCCGGCTTCGCGGCGGCGGCCGGCGGCGTGGCCGGTGGCTCTTCCCTGGGGGCGGCGCGCTTGAACACCGGCGACGTGGGCGCCGCTGCGGGCGGTGCCTTTGGCGCGGGCTCGCGGCGCGGGGTGTGGCGCATGGGATCGGTGACGAACTCGCCCGGGCCCTCGTCTCGCGCCGTGTCGGATGCCGCGGACGCCTCGTCGAGCGACGGCAGGCGGCCGAGTGCCTCGTCAAACCCGGAATTGGGAATCGCCTCGAACAGGTCGTCAGGGTCGGCGGCGGTCCTGGATGCGGGTTTCGCTGGCGGGGCCGGCGGCGTGCTGGTGCGCGGGGCCGCGGGCTTCGCGGCAACCGGCTTCGCGGGCGCACCCCCGTGGCCGGGCGACTCACGCAACGCGAAATCGATGGCGTGATCCACCTCGTGCTCGTGCTCGATCTCCCCGTCCTCCGGCTGCGGGGACATCGCGGGCTTTCCGGGCCCCGCGAACACCTCGGCAAACTCGGGTGCCGGCTTCGGCGCCGGTGCGGGCCGGGGCGGCTCCGGTTTTGGCGCCGGAGCGGCGCGGGGCGGTTGCGGTTTCGGGGCCGGAGCGGCGGGCCGGGGCGCTGCCGCGGGCTGCGAAGGCGGCGTCACGATTTCCGCGGGCGTCTCCGCGGCCGGTTCCGGCACTGCAAGCCCGGCGGCTTCCTCGCGGTCCAGGCGCTCCTTGAGCACCCCGTAGACCCTGGTGGAGATCCCGTGCAGGGTCTCGTAGACACCGGTACCCAGCGTGGCCACCGCCTCGTAGGTGGTCACGCGCAGTGGGTTGAGTTTCGCGTCCAGCTCCTCGACCGTCATCGCGTCGGGAATGTCACGCTTGTTGTACTGGATCACCCAGGGAATCTCGTCCAGCGTCAACCCGTGCTCGTTGAGATTCTGTTCGAGGTTCTTCAGACTTTCGAGGTTCTCATCGAGCTTTGCGCGCGACGAGTCCGCAACGAACACAACCGCGTCCACGCCCTTGAGCACGAGCTTGCGCGTGGCGTTGTAGTACACCTGGCCGGGAACGGTGTAGAGCAGGAACCGCGTGCGGTACCCGTTGATGTCACCCAGTTCCAGGGGAAGGAAGTCGAAGAAAAGCGTGCGGTCGGTCTGGGTCTTCATAGAGACCATCTTGCCCTTGGCCGACTCGGGTGCCTTCTCGTGGATATACTCCAGATTCGTGGTCTTGCCACTCACCCCGGGACCGTAATAAACGATCTTGGCGTTGATCTCGCCGCCTGTGTAATTCAGCACGACCATGTTCGTCGCGTCCTTCCCGCCAGCTTGCGCGTCAATGTTGCTCGAAGTCGAGTTTGCCGCGAGTCTTGTCGCCGGAGCGGCCCACAGAAAAGTGCACTTGCTGCATGAGGCCAGGGTGAGAAAGCTCAAGCGCCTCTGTGATTTGGCCGCCCCGGCTTGGCGAAGAGGGCAAGTAACATGCCAACCATCACCCTCCCTTGCCCACACAACGCCAGTATCCACATGCGGTTGGGTCCGGCGGCCCCAACCGGGCGGGTCGCGGCCGCCGCCCGGGGTGCAATATGCTGCCGCGCTTGCAAAACGAGGAATGCAGCGACTACCATCGCAGCCTTCTCCCCATGAAGTCGAAACGTCGTGATGCCACGCTCCTCCTCTTCGGCGCAGTCCAGCTGACCGCCCTGTCCGCGGACCGTCTCAAACAGTTCTCCCTGATCGGCATGCTGGGCCTGCTGGCGCCGGGTTCGAGCGTGGAGTTGCTCAAGCTCACCCTCTTCATGCAGGTGCCGATCCTGCTGCTGACGCCACTGGCCGGCACGCTGATCGACCGCTGGCACAAGCCGGTCACGATACTCATCGTATCGCTTGCCCGCGCCGTGATCCTGCTCGCGGTACCGGCCGCGTTCCTGCGTACCGGCTCGATCTACACGCTCTATGCGGCCGCATGCCTGCTCTCAATGTTCGACCTGGTGTTTGCGCCCACCCGATCCGCACTGTTGCCCGAGATCGTGCCGCACGAACGTTTGCTGTCGGCCAACGCGGTCTTCTGGGCCCTCGGCATCGGGGGTACGCTGGCGGGGTTCCTGGTGGGTGGCTGGTTGTTCGACTACCACTCGTGGATAACGAGCTTCTACACCGACGCACTCCTGTACGTGGCGGCGGCGGTGCTCATGGTTCCAATCGTGTTCGCACACCGTCCCGCGCTGCAGGCGGTTCGGATTCCAGACGATCCGGTGCGCAGCGAGTTCCGTCTCTTCACCCGGTCCATCTCGGACGCGCTAAACCTGCTGCGCCAGAGCCGCGATATCCGCGCCAGCCTGGTGGCCCAGGCCGGGTTGTTCGCGGTGGGCGGGGCGCTCAGCATCGTGGGCATCGCGCGCATCCAGGAGGTCTCGCCCCCCGGCAAGACCCTCTTCCTCTCCCAGGTGGGCGCCGCGTTCATCGTGGGTCTCATCCTGGGCTCGGCCATCATCGGGATGTTCCGAAACCGCGTCATCGCCGACCGGACCGTGTCCGTGGGCACACTCCTGTGCGGGGTCGCCATTGCCGGGCTGGGGCGGGCCGAATCGCTCATTCCCATGGGCATCTGGGCGGTGCTGCTGGGCGGCGCACTCTCCCCCGTGTTCATCGTCACCGAGACCCTCATGCAGAGCCAGAGCCCGCCCCAGTTTACCGGGCGTGTCTTTGCCGCGCGCGAGGCGCTCATAAAAGCCACCTATATAGCGACCGCCATCATCGCCACGGTGATCAACGCCTTCGTCTCCAAGACCGCCATCCTGGTGGGATTGGGCCTGTTTCTTGCACTGTTCGGCGTCATCCTCGAACGCACTCAATGGCTCAAGGTGGAGAAATCATGAAGAACCGCAATACCTCTTCGGGCGTCGTCGAGAAGATGATGAAGGAGATGTTCGCCCGGCTGCTGAACATAGAGGTCAGCCAGTCGGTGCTGGACAAGCTCGTACCGGTTATCGAAGGCGTAACCGAAAAGGTGGACGGCCAGATCGACCTGGACACGGTCCAGGGGCAGAACACGTTCCGCGCGCTCATCTGCAGCATGGTTGCGCACGGATGGGGCCTGGGAATGCATCCCGACAACAACCCCAACGCCAACCTCGACGGCAAGACCCTCGAGGTCAAGGCGTGCAAGGACATCCTCGTACCCATGGAAACGATGAAGTCGATTCGCTACGTGAAGAAGGACCAGTACGGCCGTGTGCGCAAGGCCCTGTTCGAGCCGGATCAGAACGCGCGCATCTGGGGATCCATCGACGACATGCTCGAGAAGCTCGCGCGCGAGAAGTGGCAGGAGTAGCCGTTCACGAGGCGTGCCCGCCGCCGTTGCCGTTCCCGCCGTTGCGCTTTTCCAGTTCCACCACGCGCCCGCCTTCCTTGAATTCCACCGAATCCATGATGTTCTTCATGAGATAGACGCCGCGGCCGGAGGCGCGCAGCAGCGCCTCGCCCTGCGTCGGGTTGGAGACATCCTCCAGCTTGAACCCGGCGCCCTCGTCGCGCACCCGCATTCGAAACCGGTTGGGACTCACGTAGATCTGAATGCCCACCCGCTTGTCGGGGTCGGAGCCGTTGCCGTGGACGATGGCGTTGGTGATGGCTTCGTCGCACGCCAGCGGTATGTTGACGCGCGTGTCCTGCGGCGGGTAGCCGAACTCCTTGAGCAGGCTCGAAATATGGTAGTTGATGCCGATCACGTAGGTGAGGTCGCTGGGGATGAGAAAGTCGACGCGGACACTCGCGCGCCGCATCAGGTCCGGGTGGCGCTTGAAGTTGGGCACGTTGGGAACCGCGGTGGCGATCTCGCGCCCGAGGCTGATGCGCTCGAAGGGCGGCAGCAGGATGCCGTGCACCCCGATGGACTGCAGGCGCAGCGCGCTCTGCTGGTCGCACTCGCCCAGCACCGCGATCATCACCAACTGCGGGTATTCCAGCCGCACGCGCCGCAGCGCGGGAATGTCCAGGTTGGCGCCCCGGCGGAAGACGAGGATGACGAATGCGAGGGGCAGGCGCTCGAACTCACCGAGGGCGGTCAGGAGCGCATCGAGAGACGAGAAGCGTGCGGCGGCGGCGGGAGCGTCCGTGCACAGGGAGAAGACCTGCTCCAGGTAGGCAGGCTCGTCGGCGACCACGAAGACGGCGCGCTTTTCCTTCATGGCGCGCAGCACCGGGGGAGCACCGGCGGGTGAATCAGAAGACTTCCTGGCCATCGGCCAGAATCTCGTTCAAGGCTTCCTTGAAGTAGTTGGTCGACTGCGCAGCTTCCGGGCCGACCTTTTCCTTGTAGAGTTCCCATGACTTCTTGATCTCTTCGCCCAGTGCTGTCATCAGGGTTCCGTCCTCGAGTGCTTCGTCCCGGCGCTCGCGGTTGTAGTACAGAATATCTGAGACGAGAACGCGCGCCAACCTCTTTGCCCGGTCTTCGGGGCTTCGTCCCCCGCGGGACGGGCGCGATGATGGCTTGGCCGTCGCGGGCCGGCCGGCCGGCGCCGGCGCTTCCATTTCGGGAGCGGCGGGTGCGGCGGCGGGTTGGGATTTCTTCTTTGACGGGGCTGCCACGCCGGCCGAAACCGGCTCCGGGCGCGGCTCGAGCATGAACACACCCCGGCACTGCGGGCAGCGCACCTTCAGCGCCTGGTCCGGGACCCTCTCCTCGGGCAGGAAGTACTTTGCCGCACAGCTCTGGCACTGAATGATCATCGCGCAATCACCCCGTCGGTTGCTCGGAATCGGCCTTTGCGCGCCGCGCGGGCCGCGGCGTGGCCCGGTGTCGGGCCCGGCTGCCATGCGGCCGGGCCGGCAGGCGCCGGTCGTTACCCAGCAAATATCACGCCAGCAGCGGGTTCCCTTGCCCCGGGCAAGAAAAGAGGCGGGCGGCCGACCCCGAGGGATCGCCGCCCGCACTGGCAAAAGCTGCCGCTTCGGGAAATCCCGCCGCGATCAGTACTGCTCCCAGACAAAACCGATGTTGATCCCCCAGTAGGTGAGATCCACGTCGTTGCCCGTAAGGTCCTGCGCGGTGGGCGACCAGTTGTAGCGGGCGTTGATCATGAACCCGGCGCCGGACTGCATCGGAAAAATGACACCCACCTCGGGGGCGAGCCCCCAGTCCCACGTGTCATCCTTGACCGCCCAGACCCCCAGCGCGAACTTCTGGAGGACGATGAAGCCACCAGCGTTCAGGCCCATGTACAACTGCGTCCCCCGGCGTTCACCGAAGTAGCGGTGGACGTTCACCATGAGCGGGAACGCGTTGATGTAGCGGTCCTGGGTTCCGGTCACGGTGACGTCGCCAAAGGCGTCCGTGCCGGTGCGCCGTTCGTGGAAGATGTTCCACCCCGCCATGAAACCGGCCGTGGTCTTGGGCTTGACCACTTTGCGGAAGTCGAGACCAAAGCCGCCGAAGCTCGTGCTGTTCACGAAGTCCTTGGTGTCGCCGGATGGAATCGATATCTGCCAGGTCGCCGCGCCGTACCACTCCTGCGCGCGGGCGCCGCTCACGGAACCGAGCATCAGCAAGCACGCCAACGCAAACATCATCATGTTCCTGTAGTTGTTGCTCATCACTTGCCCGCCCCGAGGTATTTGGACTGCGCGAACGCCTGGTTGATCCCGCTCTTGATGCGCTGCCCGTTGCTGTTCTTGTCCGAGTAGCCGTTGAGCGCGGCCAGCCACGCCACCGGTACCCTGCTGGCGCCTGGATCGCGCCGCGCCATGTTGATGAGGATGGTGCCGATCGTGTATGTGTACGATCCCCAGTAGGGCGGGTAGTACCAGCCGCAGTAGTAGTAGCACCCGTACGAATAGTAGCCCCGGTATTCGGTGGTGGTCACCGCCATCACCAGGATCACATCGGCGGCGTTGGTATCCGCCACCTCGGTGAAGCCCAGGCCATCCATGTTGCTCCTGACCTGCGCGAGCATCTGCGCGTCGTAGGCGCGTGAGATTTCATCCTTGCCGTCACCCACGAGGTGATAGACAGAATCCACCAGGGCGTAATTCGTGAGGTCCGCAAAATCGACGGCGTTGTCGAATGTCGTGACAACGACGTCTGCCTCGGACACCGTCAGGCTGTCGCCCGGATAACACGAGGCAAGCAGCGCCGCGGCCCCGCACACCAGCACCACCGCCATAATGGGCGCGAGAGAACGCACCCGCATGAAAGAACGCATGATATTTTCTCCTTGTTCACGGCGGCTTCCACCGCTCCAGGGCATTCTACGACGCAGGGCGAAGCCCGGCAACCCGTTTCATTGCCCCGATTCTGCCTCCGGTCCGAACGTGGCCAGATTGCCCACCCGGAACCAGCGCCCGTCGCGGCTTTCGTACAACTCGATCCACGCGCACACGAACTCGACGCGCTCGCTGGTGCCATCACCCTTCTCCTGCAGGCCGCGCGCGCCCACCCGCGCGATCACCCAGCCCAGCTGGCCATCGGGCGATACCTGCACCACCGGCTCGATGAGGTCTTCGTAGGTTTCGAAGCGCGTGCTGGCCAGGTAGGCGCCAAACTGCCGCCGGCGTTCCTCCAGCGTCGGGAAGGTGACCTCGCCGCGGCCGGACGTCACGTAGTCTTCCGACTCGCGTGCCACGATGGCCGCGGCGTCACCGGCGCGGTGCGCGGCCAACACCTCCCGGTGCAGCGCCAGCAGCTGGGACACGGCCGCATCGCGGGAGAGCGTGCCCGCGGGTGTGGCGCCACCGGTGGCCAGGAGGGTGACGAGGGCGGCGATGCGAAGGGCGATGTGCATGTCATGACTCCCGGGTTGTGGTTTGCGGCCCACCGCGCTCCAGGTCGAGCAGCGCCTGCTTGCGCCAGCGCCCGCCGCCGTAGCCACCCAGCTCGCCGCTCTTCTTGACGACGCGATGGCACGGAATGAGGATGCCGATGCGGTTCATGCCGTTGGCGGTTCCCACGGCGCGCACCGCGGCGGCGCTGCCGATCTCGCGCGCGATATCTTCGTAGGAGCGCGTCTCTCCGTACGGGATGCGCAGCAGCGCCGCCCACACGGCCTCCTGGAACGGCGTACCCGGCGCCTCCAGCGCCACCTCGAAGCGGCGCCGCGTGCCGGCAAAGTACTCTTCCAGCTCCGCGCTGGCGCGCCGCAGCACGTCGGTGACGCCGGGCACGATGGCGCAGTCGAAACGCCGCGAGAGAATCTTCATCTGCCGGGCCAGCATGCGCCGCGTGGTGTACTCGGCCAGGCACACCGCGCGCGGCGTCGCGCCGAGGATCATCGGTCCCAGCGGCGTGGTGGCGAGGGTGACCGCAATGGCGTCGCTCGCGCGCGCCCGCCCCGGCGCGGTGCCGAAGGCCTTGACAAACGCGTCACGGAAGCCGCTGTGCGACTCGTAGCCGTGCTCGAACACGACGTCGTCGATGCCCGCCCCCTCGCGGATCTCCGTGAGGGCGTCGATCATGCGCCGGCCGCGGCACCAGGCGTGGAAGGTCATGCCGTGGCGCTCCATGAAGTAGCGCCGCACGCGCGCCGGGTCGAGCCGCATGGCGCGGATATCGTCGTCGCTGATGCGCGCACCCGGGTCTTCCTCCACGCGGTCGATGAGGCCGCGAATCCATTCGGGCGCCGCCCCCGCGGCTTCCATGGGCCGGCAGCGGCGGCACGCGCGGTAACCCGCAAAGATGGCGTCACGGGCGCTCGCGAAGTACTCGATGTTTTCGGGCAGCGGCTTGCGCGCCGGGCACGAGGGCCGGCAGAAGATCCCCGTGGTGCGCACCGCGAGCACGAAGACACCGTCATAAGACGCATCGCGCGCGAAAACCGCGCGCTCCATTTCCCGGGTATTGGGCATGGTCTGGTTCATCGCAATCCCTCCGCGTTCGTGTTCGCGGGGCAACATAGCCGCTCCGGCGCGGAGCGCTCCACCGGAGAATCGACACCGAATTCGGATTGTAACGCTACGAGACCGCGAATGCACCCGCGGCGACGTCCTCGGAGAGCACGGCGCGCAGGTGGTCCCGGCAGCGGCGGCCGTCGGAGCTCCCGAGCCGCGCGTCCGCGTCCAGCAGGGCCTTGACCGCCGCGCTGGCCCGCTCCACCAGCGCCCGGTCGCGCAGCGGGTTGGCCACGCGGAAACCGGGCACGCCGTGCTGGCGGGTTCCCAGGAACTCGCCGGGTCCGCGGATGCGCAAATCCTCCTCGGCGATACGAAAGCCGTCCGCCTCGCGCACCAGCACGCCCAGGCGGTCCATCGCCTCCGGCGACGCACCGTCACCCACCAGCAGAAAACAGAATCCCTCGCGCCCCCCGCGCCCCACGCGGCCCCGCAACTGGTGGAGTTGTGACAGGCCGAACCGCTCGGCGTGGTGGATGGCCATGATGGTGGCCTGCGGCACGTGGACCCCCACTTCGACCACCGTGGTTGAAACCAGCACGCGCACAACGCCGGCGTTGAACGCGTTCATGACCTCGTCCTTCTCGGTCATGGTCATGCGCCCGTGCAGCACCGCCATGGGCACGCCCTTGAGCAACCCGGCCGACAGTTCGGCGAAGGCCCCCTCCGCCGCCTCCATGTCCTGCTTCTCGGTCTCTTCGATGAGCGGGTACAGCAGGTAGGCCTGCTCCCCGGCCGCCTGGCGCTCACGGATGTACGCATACATCGACTCCCGCTTCTCGGGCGGAACCACCCGCGTCTTCACCGGCGCGCGTCCCGGCGGCATCTCGTCGATCACCGAGATGTCGAGGTCGGCGTACGCGGTGAGCGCCAGCGTGCGCGGAATCGGCGTCGCGGTCATCACCAGAATGTGCGGATCCTGCGCCGCCAGCACTGCGCGCTGACGCACGCCGAAGCGGTGCTGCTCGTCGATCACCGCCAGCGCAAGGCGGCGGAAGGCGACGTCGGACTGGATCAGCGCGTGCGTCCCCACCACCATCTGGATGCTCCCGTCCTTGAGACCCGCGTGTACGCGCTTCTTGTCCGGCGCCTTGAGCGAGCCCACCAGCAGCGACATGCGCACGCCCAGCCGCTCCATGTGCGGCACCAGGGTGCGGAAGTGCTGGATGGCGAGGATCTCGGTGGGGACCATCATGGCCGCCTGGTGGCCCGCCTCCACCGCGGCCAGCATGGCGGCACCCGCGACAATGGTCTTTCCGGAACCGACGTCTCCCTGCAGCAGGCGGTTCATGCCGTGCGGCGTGGCGAGGTCGGCGTGGATCTCGTCCAGCACGCGCTGCTGGGCACGGGTGAGGGAGAAACGTTGCGCCTCGATGAAGCGCCGCTCCAGTTCGTACGCGGTGGCCAGACGCGGGCGGGCCGCCTGTTCCATGCGCCGCGCGCGCTGCAGCGAGAGGATGAGCTGCATGTAGAACAGTTCCTCGAGCTTCATACGTTGCAGCGCCCGTTCGCGCGCGTCCTCGTCGTCGGGAAAGTGCATGGCGCGCAGCGCAGCGATGCGCGAGGGCAGGTGATACTCGTCCACCAGCTGCTGCGGCAGCGTCTCCGCCACCGCACCGGCGTGCGTGTCGAGCACCTTCGCCATCACCGAACGCAGGTAGCGCTGGGTGACACCGCTGGTGAGGCGGTATACCGGAACGATTTTCCCCGGCGATTCGTCTCCCTCCTCGCCGAGCAATTCGAATTCCGGGTTCACCACCTGCCGCTGCCCGCGAAAGAAGGTGAGCCGGCCGCTCACCACCAGCTCCCGGCCCGGTCTGAGATGCTTCGCCAGGTACGGCTGGTTGAACCACACCACCTGCACGATGCCGGTGTCGTCACCGACCGCTGCCGTGAGGATGGACCGGCGCCGAAAGGGTCCGCGCTGGGTGACGCTGAGCACGCGGGCCACGAAGGTCTCTTCGATGCCGGGCTGCAGGCGCGCGATGGCGGCCAGCTGCCGGCGGTCGTAATAGGTTCTGGGAAAGTGAGTTAAGAGGTCGTTGACATTCTCGATGCCCAGCCGGCGAAGGTTGAGGGCACGCGCGGGCCCGACCCCTTTGAGGTACTGGCAGGCGTCCTCGAGGGCGGGGGGCGGCCGGCGGGCCGCAGGGCGGGCTCGTTCCTGAACCATCGACAACTCCTTGCCTTACGCGTTCGGCTCTGGTATGGTAAGCCAACCCCGGTTCCAGGGTCTATAACGGAGGTACATGGAATGAGCCGTCGCTGCGCCGTATGCGCCAAGGGCCCCACTGTGGGCAACAAAGTTAGTCACGCGCACAACCTGACCAAGCGTCGCTGGTTGCCGAACCTGCAGAAGATCAGGGTTGAGATCGACGGTCGCGTAAAGACCGCGTCCGTCTGCACCGCCTGCATCCGCACCGGCAAGATCAAGAAGGTCATCTAGCGGCGGCACGCAGGATTGCTCCGCGCATGACGGCGGCCCGAGGAATCGGGGCGCCGTTTTTCATTGCCCCTCCCCTTCACGCAGGACTGGAAGCACCGCACCGTACCGGCATGTGAACTAACGCCGTTGGGATTGCGGACCCATCAGTCCGCGATAGCATCCGCCCGTGCCCGGGGGGTAAATCTCGGGGGGCTCGGTTGACGGAGGGGAGTAACGTGGCTAGACTCAAGTCGAAAGGATTCTCGGAGCATCGACGGCCTGTTAGTTCGGGGACAAGTTTCCTCTTCCTGTATCCCGTTCCACGAAGTTACGGCGCCGGGCCCTCGGGAACCCTTTCTTTTTTTATGCGTCGGGGATGGGGATCTTGTCCACGGTGAGGAGGGTGCGTGCCATCACGTCGTGCGGATGGCGCGCCATGAACCGCCGCAACGTTGCGTCCGCCTCGCGGCCCCGGCCATCGCGGCGCAGCGTGACCACCAGCCCCAGCACGGCGTCCGAATAGTCCGGATTGATGGCCGCCGCACCGGCGTACGCGTCGTGCGCCCCCGCCACATCGCCCCGCTTGAGCAGAATGTCGCCGCGGATCTTGTGGAGATCGGCGAAGTCGGGCTGGGCTTCGAGCGCCGCATCGATCTGCACCTCCGCCGCCTCCCAGTCGCCCGCCAGGTAGTGCACCAGCGCGAGCTTCTTGCGCGCATCCACGTAACCCGGATTCAGGGCAAGCGCCTCATCGAAGCAGCGCACCGCCTCCTCCGCCCGGTCCATGCCCAGAAACGCCGTTCCCAGCAGGCACATCGCGTCCGCGTGGCCGGGCGCGGCGCCCAGGGCGGCCTCGAACTCGGCCGCGGCCTCGCTCCAGCGCTCTTCGCGCAGCGCGTGCACGCCGAGATCGATGCGCGCGGCGGAGAGGTCGGGCCTGAGTTCGACCGCGCGGCGCAGCGACGCCGCCGCCTCCGCCGTCATGCCCGCCGCGTAGAGCGCGAGCCCCGCGAGGTAGTGGGCTTTCGCGTAACCCGGTGAAATCTCCAGCGCGCGCGCCAGCGCCGAGCGCGCGCCGTCGAAGTCACCCAGTGCCAGGCGCGACAGCCCCAACTGGCAATGCACGTCGGCGTAGCTGCCCTGCTCGCCCACCGTGCGCTCCAGCTCTTCCACGCTGGTGTCGTAGTCGCCGCGGCGGAACAGTGCGGCCCCCAGGTAGTAGCGCGCCTCGATGTAGTTGGGGTTGATTTCCAGCGCGCGGCGCAATGCGTCCAGGGCGGTATCCAGTTCCCCGTTCTCCATTCGCGCCAGGCCAAGCCGCGCGTGCAGATCGGCGTAGTGCGGATGCCGATCCAGCGCGGACTGGAACAACTGCGCCGCCTGGTGGTACTCCCCGCGGTTGAACGCATTGGTGGCCTGGCGCAAAGACTGCGCGTATCCCTCGGGATCCGAGACCATCTCGCGCAGTTCCTGCAGAACCGGCAGGTCGAAGGCGCGCGCCTCCAGCTTCTCAACGAAGATGCGGCTGACCGGGTTGGGCGTGCTGCGCACGAGTTCCAGCGCACGACCAAAGCTCTCGCTGGCGCGGTCGAAGAAGCCGGCGTCGTGGAGGGCAATGCCGAGCAGACAGGTGGCCTCGGCGTACTGGGGGTTCAACTCGACCGCGCGCCGGAGGTGTTCGATGGCGGTCTCGAGATTCCCCTCCTGGTGCTCGACCAGGCCGAGGTAGTAGTGGAGGTCGGGATAGTGCGGGTTCTCGTCCAGCGCACGGGCGAAGTGCTGACGGGCGCCCCCCATCTCACCCCGGTGCAGGTGGGCGGTGCCGATGCGGGCGTGGGCCTCCGCGGCGTAGAACGCCCCGAGCTTGGCGTAGGGGTTGGCCCGGCGGATGCCGTCCTCGACGACCTCCTCCAGCACCTGCACGGCTTCGTCGTAGTTCCCCTCGTTGTAGAGCTGTATGCCGCGATGGTAAAGATCTCCGGCCGATCCCCGCAACAACCGGGTCCAGAACGACACTTCGCCTCCTGTCGATCAGTCCATCTGCTTGCGCACGAACGTCGGGACGCGGAACACTTCCGGATTGAACGACCGGATGGATCCGTTGTCCATGATCACAGGCTCGTCAGATTCCTCCGGATCCTCCTCGAACTCGATCATCGAGTTCCCGCTGGCGAGGATGTCCGGAAAGCTGATCACCGGCTCCTCGTCATCCATCGGCTCGCCATCGGATATCCGGCTCATCATCGGCACGCTCTCCACGCGGGGCGGCTGTGCAGCGGCCGCGGGCTGCGCGGGCCGCGCTTCGGGGCGCGGCTGCCGCGCCGGCACCGGGCGGGCCACATCCGCGGCGGGCGCCGGCGTGCGTGACTCGGCACGCGGGGCGGCGACCACCGACGAGTGCGCCGACACCTGGAAGCCGGTTGCAATCACGGTGACACGCACCTCACCCTCGGGAACGTACTCGTCGATAACCGTTCCCAGGAACACGTGCGCACCCGCCCCGGCCTCGTTGTTCACCACGGTGGCCGCCTTGCTGATCTGGCGGATCCCGAGCGACGCGGGCCCGGTGATGTTCACCAGGATCGACGTGGCACCCTGGATGGATACGTCGTCGAGCAACGGGCTGTGGATGGCCATGAGCGCCGCTTCCTCCGCGGCGTTGGGGCCGCTTGCCACCCCGGATCCCATCAACGCCGCACCGCCGTTCTTCATGACGCTGCGCACATCGGCGAAGTCGAGATTCACCACGCCGGTCTCGGTGATCAGCGAGGAGATACCCCGCGTCGCGCCGCACAGCACGTCATCGGCGGCGGCAAACGCGTCCAGCATCGAGGTGTCGTCGTCGGAGGTCTCGAGCAACTTGTCATTGGGGATCACGATCAGCGTGTCCACCGACTCCGCGAAGGTGGCGATGCCGGTCTCCGCCTGCCTGAGCCGCGGCATCCCTTCAAAGAAGAAGGGGCGCGTGACGATACCCACCGTGAGCGCGCCGGCTTCCCGGGCCAGCGCCGCCACCACCGGCGCCGCGCCGGTGCCGGTGCCACCCCCCATGCCTGCGGTGATGAACACCATGTCCGCGCCCGCCACCGCGGTTCGGATGGCCTCGATACTCTCCTCGGCGGCCTCGCGCCCCACCCGGGGGTCGCCGCCGGAGCCGAGCCCGCGGGTCAGGTCCTCACCGATCTGGATCTTGGTGAACGCCTGCGACTCGCGCAGCACCTGCAGATCCGTGTTCACCGCGACGAAATCCACGCCCTTGAAGTCAGCCGAAACCATCCGGTTGACCGCATTGCCGCCCGCGCCACCGACACCGATGACTCGCAGCACCGTGAGCTTCTTGTCCTCTTCCAGTTCGAAGCGCATGGTCTTCTCCTTCCCGCCGGTCAGATTAAACTGGCGATGGCTCGTTTGACTTGATGCAGTCCCAGCGTGAAGCGACCCGCTCGCTCCGACGCTTCCTCGCCGGCCGCCCCCACGGGCGCCAGCGTTCGCAGCAATCCGACGCTCGTCGCGAAGCGCGGGTGCGCCACCACCTCCGCGAGTCCGCCGACCCCGGCGGGAGTTCCGATGCGCACCGGCAGGTCGAAGACCTGCTCGGCCAGTTCGCGCATGCCCTCCATCATGGCGGCACCGCCCGTCACGACGACACCGGCCCCCAGGGTCCGCTTCAGGCCGTTGCCGCCGATCTGCTGGTCGATCAGCCCGAACAACTCCGTCAGCCGCGGCTCGATGATGCCGCTGAGCACCTGGCGCGCCACGCGCCGGGGCCCGCGCCCGGCCACCATCGATACGTCAACGGCCGCGCTCCCCGGCACCAACGTCGAGACCGCGCAGCCGTGTTCCACCTTGAGGCGTTCCGCCTCGCGGGGGGAGGTCCGCAGGCCATAGGCGATATCCGCCGTCACATTGTGGCCGCCGAGCCCGATGACGCCGCTGGCGACGACGCATCCGTCGGCCACCAGCAGCACGTCGGTGGTCCCACCGCCGATGTCCAGCACCATGACACCGGCCTCGCGCTCGTCGCCTGTCAGCACCGCCGTCGCCGACGCGAGCGGCTCCAGGACGATCTCGCCCAGCTCCACGCCGGCGAGCATCAGCGTCTTGGCCAGGTTGTCCAGCGCGGGACGCGATGCGGTCACAACGTGGACGCGCGCCTCCAGGCGCGCGCCATACATGCCGGCAGGCTGTCGAATTCCCCGCTGCCTGTCAACGATAAACTCCTGTGGCAGGGTATGAATGATCTCACGATCGGGTGGCAAGGAAAATTTGCGCGCCACGTCCAGCGCGCGCGCCACGTCGTCGTTGCCGATCTCGGAGTCGGCCCCCGCCACCGACACCACGCCGCGGCTGTTCATGCTGCGAATGTGCTCACCCGCCGCACCCACGTTGTAGCGCCGGGGTGCCACCGCCGCCATCTGCTCGGCCTCGCGGACCGCCTGGATGACGCAACTGCGGGCGCGGTCGATATCCACCACGACGCCCTGGCGCATTCCCTCGGACGGGGCGACCCCCACACCGATCACGCGCAGGACGGCGCCGGTTTCCTCCGCCACCAGCGCGGCCACCTTGGTGGTTCCCATGTCGATGGCGCCGATGACCTTTCTCGGGCTCTTCATGATCATGCCCTTCCCTCCTTCACACCGTTTGGGGCTAGATGCCGCTGCGCAAGACGACCTGATTGTCGAAGCGCAGATCGATCAGACGGCCCGGCGACTCCCGCCTCGCCAGTTCGTCACGCAACAGAAAGAACTTTCGCAAGCGCTTCTCGAAGTCCGCATCCCCCACCAGCAGGACGCAGTCCTCGCGCAGCGACCGGATCGACAGGCCGGAGCTGGTGGCACGCAGCTCCGCGATCTCCTCGGCGAACTCGCCGCCCCACGAGCGGCACACGACCAGCGCCTCCAGCGCACCCGTCACCATGGGGTCGCGGCACACCTCACCCGGCCGCACCTCGGCGGCGGGAACACCGGTGATGGTGGGCAGGTCGAGCAGGGCCGTGTAGGTGTCGCCGGGCATGACCATGCCCGCGGCGTCGATCTCATAGAAACGGTCGGTAAACACCAGCGCCACCGGCTCGCGCTCGGTGATGCTGTAGGTGACCCGGTTGGGAAGCACACGCCGGGCGGTGACGCGCTCGATGCGCGGGTGCGCCTCCAGACGGGCCTCGCACGCATCCAGTGGCGCCAGCAGGATGTTGGCGCCGTCGAGATCGGCGACCAGCCGGCGCAGGTCGTTCTCCGGAACGCGCGAGAGCCCGGCGAGTTCCACGCGCTCGATGGCGAAGCGTTGCGAGGTGGTCGCGTAGTTGTACAGGTACATCGACGACACGATCAGCACACCGACGACAAACACCGCGATGACGCGGCCCGCACGCGCACGAATCGCCGCCTTGCGTTCACGACTCTTATCCACGATTGCCAATGACGATCACCTCCGTCTTTAGATCCACGCCGTATCGTGCCCGGACCGCGTCGCGCGCGATCTCAATCAGCGCTTCCACATCGGCGGCCGTGGCATGGCCGTCGATGTTGACAATGAAATTCGCGTGCAGGTCCGAGAACATCGCCCCGCCCTGCCGCCGGCCCTTCAATCCGCACCCCTCGATCATTTCCGCCGCGAATCGCCCCGGCGGATTCACGAACGTACTGCCGAAACTCCGCTCCCAGATGGGCTGTGTCTTCTTTCTCGCCACCGACCGCTCGTACACGTCGGTTCGAATTGCGCCCGGCACACAGCTGAAGGTGGCGTCGACCACGATGGCCCGCGCGGGCAGAGACGTGTGCCGGTAGGAGAACTCCAGATCCGTGGCACGCAGCGACCGAAAGTGTCCTTCCCCGTCCACGAGGCGTACGCGCTGCAGAACGTCCTTCACTTCGCCGCCGAAGGCGCCCGCATTCATGCGCACCGCCCCTCCCACCGAACCGGGAATACCCACCGCGAACTCGAGCCCCGTGCGTCCCAGCTTGGTCATGCGCCGCGCCAGCGCGGCAAACGAGGCGCCGCCCTCCGCGCACACGCTGCGCTGATTCAGATGCACCCCGGTGAAGTGCGCGGCCAGCTGGACCACGATTCCGTCGTAGCCCGCATCGCGCACGATCAGGTTCGACCCCTTTCCCACCGGCAGGTAGGGGACACCCCGCCGCAGCGCGTAGCGCACCACGCGCGCCACCTCCGCGGACGTCTGCGGCAATACCATGATCCGCGCCGGCCCCCCGACGCCGATGGTGGTGTGCTTCGACATGGGCTCCGAGATGCGCACCCGCGCACCCAGGAAGGACGCGAGTTCCTTCGCCACGATCTTCCAGTCGATGACGGCGCCCACCGTTCATCCTTTCCTTCCGGGTGCAGCCGCCAGCGCGGCCAGCACCATGTCTCCAACCCGGGTGATGTCGCCCGCACCCATGGTGATGACGAGGTCGCCCTCGCGTACCTCGTCCGCCACACGCGCCACCATTTCCTCGAAGGATGCCGTGTGCGCAACGGACACACCGCCGTGCTCACGCACGCGGTCGATGATCGTGTCCACACCGATCCCCTCGATGGGCTTCTCGCCCGCCGGGTAGATGTCGCTCACCAGCACCCGGTGCGCACCGTCGAAGCACGCGGCGAACTGCTCCGCGAGGTCGCGCGTGCGCGAGTAACGGTGCGGCTGAAACAGCACGAACAGGCGCCGCTGGTAGCTGGACAGCGCCGCCTGAATGGTGGCGGCGATCTCGGTGGGGTGGTGCCCGTAGTCATCCACCACGATCACGCCGGCCGCCTCGCCCTTCATTTCGAACCGCCGTCCCACCCCCTGCCACGATTCCAGCCCCGAGCGCACCTGCTCGAACGGAATGTCGAGCCACAGCCCGGTGGCAATGGCCGCCAGCGCGTTGCGCGCGTAGTGATCGCCGGGGATGGGCAGGCGGACGTCGCCTATGTCGGCGCGGCCGTTGCGCACCGCGAATCGCGTCCACCCCGGCCCCCGCTCCACCACGCGGCCCGCCACGTCGGCCTCGCCACCCAGCGAGTAGGTGACCTTGCGCCGCCGCAGGCGCGCCGCGATATCCACCACGCGCGCGTCGTCGGCGCACAGCACCACCGCGCCATAGAACGGCACGCGGTTGGCGTAGGCCACGAACGCGTCCTCGATGGCGGCCAGGTCCGGGTAGAAGTCGAGGTGTTCGAGATCGATGTTGGTGATCACCGCAACCGAGGACGGCAGGTTGACGAACTGCCCGTCGCTCTCGTCCGCTTCCGCCACGACGTAGCGACTTCCGCCCAGCCGTGCGTTGCTCGAAAGCGCGCGCACCTTGCCGCCCACGATAACCGTGGGATCCAGCCCACCCTGCGCCAGCACCGATGCGATGAGGGAAGTGGTCGACGTCTTGCCGTGGGCGCCCGCCACCGTGACCGCGTACTTGAGGCGCATCAGTTCGGCGAGCATCTCGCCGCGCGGGATGATGGGAATGTCCTGGCGTACCGCCTCCACCAGCTCGGGATTATCCGGCTTGACCGCGCTCGAATACACCACGACGTCCGCTCCCGCGACGTGCGCTCCCTCATGTCCCGTCCACACCGCGGCGCCCATCTCCTGCAGGCGCGCGGTGGTGTCGGATGCCTTGAGGTCCGAACCGCTGACTTCGAAGCCCAGATTGAGCAGCACTTCCGCGATGCCGCTCATCCCGATTCCGCCGACACCCACGAAATGCACCCGTCTGGTTCGTCCCAGGAACACCATGTCAGTCATTCCCCCTCATGCCGCCAACCTCACCGGGTCTTTTTTTTTACAGATGTCCAGGATGGCATCCGCGGCGCGCTGTCCCGCGTCCGGTGTCGCCCACGCTTTCATGGCCGCGCCCATCGTCCCCAGCCGCTCCGGCGAAGACATCAGATCGGTTACCTCGCGCGCCAGACGCTCGCCGTCGAGTTCCGCATCCGCAACCATGCGCGCAGCACCGCGCGCCACCAGCGGCGCCGCGTTCCCCTCCTGGTGCCCGTCGGCCGCGTACGGATAGGGGACGAGGATGGCGGGGACGCCGAAGGCGGCGAGTTCGAACACCGACGACGCACCCGAGCGTGCCACCGCGAGGTCCGCCAGCGCGTAGGCATCCTGCATTTCGTCCAGGTAGTCCAGCACGCACACGCGCGTCTTCGCGGCGCCCAGACGCCGCTCCACCTGCGGGCGATCGCTGGCGCCTACCAGCATCAGAAACTGAATGTCCAGCGCCTCGGCGATGCGTGGGGCGGCGTCGGCCCCGGCCAGGTTGAGCGTCCGCGCACCGCGGCTGCCACCCACCACCAGCACCGTGCGCCGCGACGCGTGCAGACCAAAGCGCTTTGCGGCCGCCTCGCGGCCCGCCCGCGGGAGTTTGCGGATGGGATTTCCCACCACCAGCGTGCGCGTGCCGCGCGGCAGCGAAGGGATGGATTCTTCGAACGCGAGCAGCACCAGGTCGGCAAAACGCGCCAGCCGGCGGTTGACGAGGCCGGCCACGCTGTTCTGCTCCTGCAGCACGCGCGGCGTGCCCCGCAGCACGGCGGCGATGACCATGGCGGCGCTGGCGTATCCACCGGTACCCAGAACGACATGCGGGCGAAACGTCGCGAGTATGGCAAGTGCGCGTGCAACACCGCGCGCCAGTACCACGGGGAACAACAGGCGGCGCGCGAGGGACGCGCCACGCAGTCCGTATCCCGGCAACAGCTCGCACGGGAAACCCGCGCGGGCCAGTATTCCCTCCTCCACACCGCCGCGCGCTCCGACAAACAGCGCCTCGGTTGCGGCGCGCTCCCGCAGACACTCCACGATGGCAATGCCCGGGTAGACGTGCCCCCCCGTGCCACCACCGGCCACCACGATGCGCAGCGTGTCGCTCATCGCGTACCCGCCGCCGGCCACGGGGCCCAGCTCATCGGTGCGCCGCGCCGCGCGCTGACGCGCCGGCGCGACAAATTGAGAAGCACGCCCACCGCGAACGCGTTCACCACCAGAGCTGATCCGCCGTAGCTGAGGAAAGGAAGTGGCAGGCCCGTCACCGGAAACAGCCCCGTCACCACGTACATGTTGAGGATTGCATAGACGAACAGCGACGCGGCGATGCCCACGCCGAGCAGCTGGCCGAAACGATCGCTGCACTCGTGCGAGATCTTCAGCGCGCGCAGGGTGATGGCGAGAAACGCACCACTCACCAGCAGGGTGAACAACAGTCCGCCCTCTTCCCCCACGATGGAGAAGATGAAGTCGGTATATGCGTCCGGCAGCCAGCTCAGCTTCTGTTCGCTGTGACCGAAACCGACACCGAAAAGACCACCGGAGCCAAGCGCGATGAGCGACTGGTCCACCTGCCAGTTCATGCCGGTGGGAGACCCGCCGTGACCGAGAAAGGCGGCCACGCGCTCGCGCACGTAGTCGTAGCGGATGAGGGCGAATGCGGCCAGCGCAGCGCCCGCGGCCATGAACGCGCCAATGTGCAGCAGACGCGCGCCACCCACGAAAAGAATGATGAGCGAAATGAGAATGGTGGCGACGGCGGTCCCGAAGTTGGGCATGGCGGCCGACAACCCCGCCACCAGTCCGATGGCGGCCGCCGCGGGAAGAAAGCCGCGGCGGAAGTCGGCAATGTCGTTTCCCCGTTTCGCAATCCAGTACGCCAGGAAGAACACCAGTCCGGTGCGCGCAATCTCGGACGGCTGCAGTGTGGTCTTGATGAAGGGAATGATGTACCAGCGTTGTGTGTCGCGGATGTTGGCCCCAAACACGAACAACCCGGCCATCAGGACCAGCCCGGTGAGCAGCAGCATGGGCGCGGCCTTGCGATAGACCCGGTAGTCCACGCGCGAGGCCAGAAACAGCACCACAACGGCCACCAGGCAGCGGGTGGCGTGGTTGCGCATGAGGGCAAACTCATCGCCGAACTTCCCTCCCGCGAAGAACGAACTCGAGGAGAGCACCAGGCTCACCCCGATCGCCATCAGGAACATGGTGATCACCAGGATGCGGGTGTCCATCACCATGCGCAGCATTTCCTGGCCACGCGTGGACGGACGTCCGGTCGATTCGACGGTGCCCTGCCGCACAATCCCTCCTAGAGCGCGTTCACGCACGCGCGAAACGTTTCCCCACGGTCCTGGTAGTTCTTGAACATGTCGAAGCTGGCGCACGCCGGCGCCAGCAGTACCGTGTCGCCGGGCGCGGTCGCTGCACGGGCGGTGTTCACCGCATCGCGCATGTCACCCGCATCCGCCATTTCACAGTGCCCGGTCAGTGCGGCGCGGATGGCGGTGCTCGCCTCGCCGATCAGAACCGCGCGTTTCACCCGCCCCAGCTGCGGGACGAGTGCGGCAAAGTCGCCGTCCTTGTCGCGACCGCCGAGGATCACCACCACCGGACCCTCCACGCTCATCAGGCTCTTGATGGCCGCATCCACGTTGGTGGCCTTGGAGTCGTTGATGTAAGCCACGCCGTCCACCACCCGCACCATTTCCATCCGATGCGGCAGCGCGCGATAGGCCCGCAACGCGCTGCGTATGGACGCCAGGTCGACGCCCAGCGGGATCACCGCGGCGATCGCCGCCAGGGCGTTCTCGAGGTTGTGGATTCCGGCCGGGGTGAACTCGCCGCGGCGGATGACCTCCACACGCTGGCCGTCCCACACCCGCACCACCGCCCCGCCGTCGAAGAAGACGCCGCGGTCCAGCGAGCGCATGGAACTGAAGGGTACGACCGGACCACGATGGCCGCTCGCGATACGCACCGCGGCCGCATCCTCGGCGTTATACACGTACCATGTCTCCTCGCCAGCACGGTTGAGGATGCGCGCCTTGGACGCCGCGTACTTCGCCATGGAACGCTGGTAGCGATCCAGGTGGTCCGGCGTCACATTGAGCAGCACGGCGACGTCCACACGAAACTGGTCGATGGTGTCCAGCTGGAAGCTGGAGAGCTCCAGCACCAGCGTGTGCGGATCGCGCTCGCGCAGCACATCCGCCAGCGGCGTGCCCACGTTTCCGGCCACCACCACGTCGTCACCCGCGGCGGCGAGGATCTCACCGATCACACCCACCGTGGTCGACTTGCCGTTGGTGCCCGTCACGCCCACGATGCGCGCCCGCGTGTAGTGCCAGGCTGCTTCGATCTCGCCAATGACGGGAACGCCCGCGCCGCGCGCCGCCACGATGAGCGGGTGCTCCATCGGCACGCCGGGGCTGACCACGACACAGTCGCTGCGCGTGGCGGCGACAGCCGCGTCCTGCCGCGACAGGGTCACAACGCGTTGCTTGAAATCCCGGGCCACTTCGGAATCTGCAAAGCGTGCCATGGCCTGCGGGTCATCGTCGTAGACCGACACCGCGTGCCCGTGAGAAGCCAGCAGTGCGCTCACCGCGACACCGCTGCGCGCCAGCCCGACCACGAGAAAGCTATGATATTCGTCGAAGTTCGCCATCGCCCTACTGGAGTTTCAGTGTGCTCAGACTCAGCAGCGCCAGCAACGCACCGGCAATCCAGAAACGCACCACAACCTTGTTCTCGTGCCATCCGGACAGTTCGAAGTGATGGTGCAACGGCGCCATCTTGAACACCCGTTTGCCGGTCAGCTTGAAGGAGACGACCTGCATGATCACGCTCAGCGCCTCGGCAACGAACAACCCGCCAATGATGACGAGCAGAAGCTCGCGCTTGAGCAGCACCGCGATGGCACCCAGGGTGCCGCCCAGCGACAACGAGCCGGTGTCGCCCATGAACACTTCCGCGGGATGCGCGTTGTACCACAGGAAACCAAGTGAGGCGCCCACCGCCGCCATGCAGTAGACCGCCAGCTCACCGCTTCCCTCCAGGTACATGATGTTCAGGTAGTCTGAGAACACGCGGTGGCCGCTCACGTACGCCAGCCCCGCGAAGGCGAAGAAGCAGAAAGCGGAGAGCCCGATGGCGAGCCCGTCCACGCCGTCGGCCAGGTTCACCGCGTTGCTGGTGGCCGTCACCACCAGCGCAACCAGCAAGATGAAGAACAACCCGAAGTTGATGAACAGTCCCTTGGCAAACGGAATGCTGGTGAGCGTGCCCGCGTCGCGTGCCACCGGATTCCAGTACAGAAAGGCGCCCAGCGCCAGGCCCAGCGTCATCTGCCCGATCAGCTTGTAACGCCCCACCAGTCCTTTGGGGCGCCGCTTCACCACGCGCAGGTAGTCGTCGAAGAACCCCAGCGCGCCGGTCCACACGGTGGTGATGAGCGCTATCTGCACATAGCGGTTGGTGAGGTTGCACCACAGCAGCGCCGGAACCAGGATCGCGGTCAGAATGAGCAGCCCGCCCATGGTGGGTGTGCCCGCCTTGGCGTGGTGTGTCTGCGGTCCCTCCTGACGGATCACCTGGAACATCTGTGTGCGCCGCAGCAGGCGGATGAGCGCGGGCCCCAGCACGAAACTGATGAGCAATGCCGTGACCATGGCGTAGGCGGAACGGAACGTGATGTAGCGGAAGACGTTGAACGCCGAGATCTCGGTATGCAGCGGATACAGCAGGTGGTACAGCATGGGGGGGTTGTTGCCTCCGTTCAGTTCCGCGCCACCAGCGCGCCGAGAAGCCCGGTCACGAATTCATCCAGCTTGCACGCCCGTGATGCCTTGACGAGAATCACGTCCCCATCGCGGCTGTCCGCGGCCACCGCCGACACCAGCCGCTCGAGATCCGCGTGGGCATGCACGGTCGTGTCCGGCGCCACCGCGCTGACACCGCCCTGCACGACCTTCGCCTCCTCACCCAGCCAGTAGACGCGATCGAGCTTCAAGCGAGCGATCTCCTCGCCGACCCCGCGGTGCGCGGCGGCGGATGCATCACCCAGCTCCTTCATGTCGCCCAGCACCGCCACGCGACGGCCGGCGTCGAGTTGCGCGAGCATCGCCAGTGACTTGCGCATGCTGGCCGGGCTCGCATTGTAAGACTCGTCGATGATGGTGACACCGGCGGCGGTGTGAATCCGCCCGCGCCCCGGCATGGGACGCACGGACAGGAACGCGTCGCGCTGGCGCGCCGCATCCACACCGCACACATCCCCCACCGCGAACGCCGCGCACGCGTTGAGCGCGTTGTAGTCGCCCACGGCTGACAGGCCTACCGGCTCCCCGTTGATCGTGAACGAGAGTATCCCGTCCCCGAACGAGAGGTTCGCAAGCCTGAAGTCGGCCGTGGGCGACCGGCCGAAGCTGGAGAGCCGTCCCTGCACGATGGCGCTCAGCTTCTCGAAATAGTCGTCGTCGCGCGGCAGGATGGCGTGTCCATCCGCGGTCTGATGGGCCAGGATCGATCCCTTTTCGCGCGCGATGGCGCCACGCGAGCCGAAGTGCCCCACGTGCGCGTCGCCGATATTCGTGATCACCACGATGTCCGGGCGCAGCAGAGCGCCCAGCAGGTCGATCTCGCCGATCTGGTTGGCGCCCACCTCGCACACCAGGTACTCGCAGTGCTGGTCGGCTTCCAGGATGGTGATGGGCACGCCGATCTGACTGTTGAAGTTACCCCGATTGGCGTGGGTACGAAACTTGGTGCGCAGCACGGCACGAACGTACTCCTTGGTGGTCGTCTTGCCGCTCGACCCGGTCACGGCCACCACCTGTGCATCGAGGTGCCGCCGGTAGCCGCGCGCTAGTTCCTGCAACGCGCCACGTGAGTCGCGCACGAGGAAATACGGGGCACCCGCCGCCCGCAGCCCCCCGCACGCGGCGGCGCTGGAAATGATCACCGCGGGGCTTCCCGCCTGGTAGGCGTTCAGCGCGAAGCGATGTCCGTCGGTATGTTCCCCGGCGATGGCGAAGAAGAGACGGCCCGCGCACTCGGCGCGGGTGTCGATGGTGGCGCCCGACCAGGCGAGCAGGGCCGCGTCCGCACAGAGGGACGCGTCCACCAGTTGCCCGGCGGCCTCCAACTCATCGCGCACCCACTCCAGGGTTCTGACGATCACCGCGCACGCCATTGCGCCAGCGCCTCCTCCGCCTCAGCGCGTTCGCTGTAGGGGATCTTCTTCGTTCCGATGATCTGGTATTCCTCGTGACCCTTGCCGAGCAGCGCCACCACGTCGTCGGGGCCGCTGGCGGCGAGAGCGGCGGCGATGGCCCGCGCGCGGTCGGGTTCGACGACCACGCGGGTGCGATTCTCAATCCCGCCCAGCACGTCTTCGACGATCGTCTCGGCGCGTTCCGAACGCGGGTTGTCGGTGGTGAGATAGATCCGGTCGCAGAAACGTTCCGCCAGCGCGCCCATCACGGGCCGCTTGGCCTGGTCGCGGTCGCCACCGCATCCAAAAACCGCCACCAGGCGCCGGGGCTTGAGGCCGCGACATGTCTCCAGCACCCGCTCGAACCCGTCCGGTGTGTGCGCATAGTCGATCACGACCACGGGGCGCCCGCCGCCCCCCAGCGCTTCGAACCGTCCCGGGATATGCGCGACCGCCTCCAGTCCCGCACGCGCCTGCTCCGGGGTCGCCCCCATCTGCATGCAGGCGACCGCCGCGAGCGCCGCGTTGGCGGGCACGAATCCGCCCAGCAGCTTCATATCGGGGCGTATTTCCCCACCGCCGGGCAACAACAGGGTGAAACGCGTCGCGTGTATGGAGACGTCCATATCGCGTACGCGCACGTCGGCGTCGTCGCCGGTGCCGACCGCAATCTTGCGGCCGCGAAACGCGGCGCCGATTTCGCGCGCGTTGGCGTCGTCAATCCAGAACACGAGCGTCCCGGCGGGCTTGCGCCGGCCGGGGTCCACGAGCGAGTTGCAGAACTCAGCCTTCGCGGACTTGTAGTCGCCCATGCTTCCGTGAAAATCGAGGTGGTCGTGAGTGACATTCGTAAGTATCCCGACCTCGAAGTCCAATCCCCATGTTCGATGTTGCCGCACGGCATGAGAACTGACCTCCATGACCACCCCGAAACAGTGCTGGTCCCGCATGACGCGGAACCAGGAGTGCAACGTAAGGGCGTCGGGCGTGGTGTGCGGATCGCGCACCAGCGTGTCGACGCCGTGTCCCAGCGTTCCGATGATCCCCATGCGCCGCCCGGCCGCCATCATGATGGAACGGACCAGGTGGGCGGTGGACGTCTTGCCGTTGGTCCCGGTGACGCCGCACAGGCGCAGATCCGCGGCCGCGTCCCCGTGGAAACGCGCGGACAGCAGGGCCAGCGCGCGCGCGGAACTCTCCACCACCACACAGGGAACTCCAAGGGACGAAACCGGGCGCTCGGCAACCACGGCAACCGCCCCGCGCGCCAGCGCGTCACCGATGAACGCGTGCCCGTCCACCGCGGTACCGGGCACCGCAACGAACAGATCGCCGTCCTGCACCTTGCGCGAATCGACTGCGATGCCTCGCACGACCAGGGTGCGCGTGCCGCCGTCCAGCGGGGTCAGCACCAGCACACCCAGGGCGTCGATCAACGATCCCAGAGTCATCGTGTGCGCGTCGTTCTTCCCGGTCATCGTGAGCATCTTTTCCAGGCCCTAACGCCCCACCATGGCGCTCGCAACCGCCGCCTGGCCGGCGATGGCCATGGTGCGTGCAATCGCGCCGAGACCCGCTTGATCGTCATCGCGCCTGCCCGCGGCCGAGGCGTCGCGGTACGCCATTCGCAGGCGCGCGTTGCGTTCGAAGTCGCCCCGCGTGCGCCCGTCCACGCCGCCGGCCGCAACCAGCAGGCGAATGACGCCATTGCGATCCATCCTCGCCCCGGGTGCGGGCACCTGCGCCACCACGCGTCCGCCATCGCCCTGCACGAGCACGTTGCTGCCACGCCGGCGCGCGTAGTCCAGCGCGGCCTGGCGTTCCATGCGCAGGAAGTTCGGCGCGGCATTGCGCCGGCCGGAATCGGCGGCAACCGCGAGCGTCTCCACGGAGAGAACATCGTCGAAGATGGGGGTGGCGCTGGCCAGGCTGCGGCACACGCGCGCAAAGACGGGCGCCGCGGAGTCACCGCCGAAACGGGCCGACCAGTGCGGCTCGTCGAGCATGACCAGGCAGGCGATGCGCGGGCTCTCGTAGGGCGCGAATCCGACGAAGCTCGAAATGTACTTGTTGGCGACGTAGCCGCGCTGGCCCGCCTTCTGCGCGGTGCCGGTCTTGCCCGCGACGCGCATGAACTCCACGCGTGCGGCCTTGGCGGTGCCCTCCTCGACCACGTTCAGGCAGAACTCGCGCAGTATCGCCGCGGTCTCTTCGGTCACCACGCGGCGAACCACCACCGGCTCGGAGCGCGCCGCCTCACCGGTGGCCGGATCGACGACCGCCTTCACCAGACGCGGCATCATCATGAGACCGCCGTTGGCGATGGAGGCAAAGGCGTTCAGCATCTGTATCGGTGTTACCGCCACTTCCTGGCCGAACGCCATGGTGGCCTTGGTACGCGCCGACCAGCGGCCGATCTCCGGCACGGTGCCGGCCGACTCTCCAGGCAGGCCGATCCCGGTGCGCGCGCCGAACCCGAACAGGTGCGCGTATCCATAGAAATCGCCCGCGGAGAGCGTGCTTACCGCCTTGGCCATCACGATATTACTGGAGAGTGCGAAGGCCTCCTCCACGGTGAGGTAGCGGTGCGGATGGGGATCGCGGATGACCGCGAAGCCGAGATCGGCGCGCCCGTCCTCGGCGTCGAAGGAATCGGCGGGCGCCACCGAAGACTTCTCCAGCAGGGCGGCCGCGGTGACCAGCTTGAAGGTGGATCCGGGTTCGTAGATGTGCGATACGCTGCGCAGCGTCCACAGCGAGTCGGCGCGCGATGAGCCATCGCGCGTCCCCACTGCCGGCGCCTCCGCCAGGGCCAGCACGTCGCCGGTGGCAACCTCCATGACGATGATGGCGCCGCCTCGCGCGTCGTTCTCGACCACCGCTCGGCGCAGTTCGTTCTCCGCGATGTCCTGCACGGTGGCGTCGATGGTCAGATACACGTGCTTGCCGTCACGCGGCTTGCGGTCGACGAAGCGGTAATAGCGTTCGCTTTCGTACACGCCGTTGCGAATTATCTTCTCGCGCCCGGGTGCGCCGCGCAGCGCGTCGTCGTAGGCGGCCTCCACACCGGAGAGCCCCCGGTTCTCCCGGCTGACAAAACCGACCACCTTGCTGCCGACCGCATCGTACGGGTAGATGCGGTTGGCCTTGACCTCCACCGCAACGCCGCGCAGACGGGCCAGCTCCGTGCGCGCGGTCTCGTCCAGCATCGCATCATGCCTGACGTACACGTATGACTTGCGGGAGCGCAGCTTCTGCCGCACCACATCCCGGGAGACGCCGAGCTTCGCGGACAGGACACGACTGACACCCGCTGCGTCCTTCACGCGATCCGGTTGCACGGCCACCGAGCAGCGGCGGATATTCAGCGCGAGCGGCCGCCCATCACGGTCGAAGATACCGCCGCGCGTGGCCGCCACCTCGACCGAGGATTCGCGCTGCTCGGCGGCGCGCGCCGCGTAGGCGTCGTGGCGCAGGTACTGCACCTGCACCAGCCGGCCCCACAGACCCAGAATGGCGATGACGAATACACCGCCCACAACGCACAGGCGCCGCTTTTGAGCGCGGCTCGTCACTCGCCCACCACCTGGGTAAGATCGCTGATCTCAGTACCCAGCACCTCGTTGACGCGCACGCGCGGCTCGACCGGCGACTCCGGCAGTGCATCGCCCTCGACCGCCACGCGCACGACATCGTTCATGTTCGCGCTCACCATGCCCATCGTCTCCTCGCATTGCCGCGAGATACGCGACTTCGCAGTCAGGGTGGTGTACTGCGCGGTCAGAACCCCGATGCGCTCCTCCAGTGCCTGGCGGGAGCGCTTCTTCTCCGCGATCGTCTCCATGAGACTGTTGGTGTAGACCTGGGTGGAGACGTAGGCGAGCAGGAATACGGAGGAGGTGGCATAGGCCATCACCATCATCGGTACGCCCAGCTTTCCGGACAGCGCGTCGAGCAGAAAGCGTCCCGCGGCGATGGCCACGTGGCGGCGCTTCACGACGCACGCTCCCGGTCGATCTTCTCTGCCGCGCGCAGCAGCGCACTCCGAGCCCGCGGGTTGCTTGCAGTCTCCGCATCGCCCGCGCGCACCGCGCGGCGTGTGAGGATGTGCAGCGACGGCTTGCGGCCGCACACGCACACCGGCACGCTGGGCGGGCACACGCATGCACTGGCCGCGTCGCGCATGAACTCCTTGACCATTCGATCCTCGAGCGAGTGGTAGCTCAACACCACCAGGCGCCCGCCGGGTCGCAGCACGGCCGGGGCGCGGTCGAGAAGGCGGCGCAGATGGTCCAGCTCGCTGTTCACGGCGATGCGCACCGCCTGAAACACGCGTGACAGTTCGCCCGGGGCGACGCTGCGCCCCAGCACCGCGACCACGGCCGCGCGCAGATCGGCGGTGGTTCGCAGCTCGTCGCGATCCGCGGCGGCGCGGATCGCGCGAGCTACACGACGCGGCTGCCGGACCTCGCCGTATTCCTTGAGCAGTCGTGCAATTTCATCAATGCCGGAGCGGTGCAGCAGATCGGCCGCGGTCTCACCGTCGCCTCCCATGCGCATGTCCAGCGGACCGCTGGCCCCGTGCGCGAACCCGCGTCGGGCATCGTCTATCTGCGGGCTGGAGATGCCCAGATCCAGCAGGATCCCGTCCACCATCCCCACCCCCGCGAGCGCCCCCTCCAGATCCGAGTAGTGCCCCTGCACGAGGGTCAAGCGGTCCGAGAAGCGGCTGAGACGCCGCGCGGTGCTCTCGATGGCCACCGGATCGCGATCGATGCCGATCACACGCACGCCGGCGCTGGCGCGCAGGATTGCCTCCGCATGGCCGCCGAAGCCCACGGTGCCGTCCACCACCACGCGCGAGCGGTCGTGCAGGAGGTAGCGCACCACCTCTTCGGTCATCACCGGGACGTGCAGCATTCTCTCCCTGGTTCGCACCCGTGCGTGCGTGCGCGCATATGGAACGACCACCGCCAGCATTTAAAAGAACGAGTTGTTGATGTGCTTGAACGCCTTCGCCATTTCGGCGTAGCGCTGTTCAACGTGTTTGGGATTCCAGACTTCGACGCAGGCGTTCATGTTGATGACGACCACTTCCGCGCCGAGCTGGCAACGATCGCGCAGTCCCCTGGGGACAATGAGGCGGCCCTGCGCGTCGGCCACCACCGTCTCGCGGTGGAGCTGGACGAAACGCACGAAGTCCCGTTTCAGGTCGCCGGGGGCCTGGCTCAGGAACCGACGCTCATACTCTTCCCACTGGGCCGCGTTGCGGATCTCCAGGAACGGAGGATCCTCGATGTTCGGCAGCAGGTGGAGCCGGTCGCCCTTCTTGAGCTTGAAATGCTCGCGGGCCGCCCGGGACAGCTGAAGCCGGCCCTTGGGATCGATGGCGTGCAAATGTTTTTCGCCGAAGTTGCCCTGCATGAGCAGCCTAACTCTTTGAAAAACAGCGATTTACGGATTAGTTAGGGACAATGCACCACTTGAGGCCGGATTTTAGGGACTTTTAGGGACGACGGTCAAGCTAAAACGCGAGACAGGGACAGAAATCGACCCGTGCCCCTGGGGACGGGGAGAAGCGGGCGGAGTTGTACTCCCCCACGCTTCCAGTTCTCTCTATAAATGAGGCCCGGGGGACCTAGCGGGGGCGGCGGGCCACCACACAGACGGTGGCGGCCACGCCGCGCAGCAGCGGGGTTCGTTCGAGACCGCGCTCCAGCGCGGACCACGCGCCGAAGAGCGAGTCCGGCGTGTTCTTGAGGGTGAAGAGGAAGTAGGCCGTTCCCGTCACCTCGAATCCCGCGCTGTGCAACAGTGCCGCGATGTCGCGCGCGGGAAGCGGGTTGTGATAGCGGTAGGGGTGGTACTCGTCGCGCGCGCTGCCCGCGTCGGGCAGGCACATGGATGGCAGGCGTCCGCGTATCCAGCCGTGGCGCACGGCCACGCGCTTGAACCGCTCCACCGCACTGGCGTGGTTGGGTGTGGAGAGAACCATCGTCCCGCCCGGGCGCAGCACGCGCAGGCATTCCGCCAGGGCGTGCGGACGATCCTCCTCGAAAATGTGTTCGAAGGTCTCGACCATGGTGATGCGATCGAAGCGCCCATCCGGAAACGGCAGCGCCGACGCGTCGGCACCGGCAACGTCGAACGCCACCCCGTTGTGCGCCGCGATTCTCGCCCCCACCGGGAACTGGTCGGGCACCAGGTCCACACCGACGGCGCGCAGACCCAGTCGGTTGAGCGCCATGACATTGAACCCCCAGGCGGATCCAACGTCGAGCACGCGCTCTCCCGCAGACGCACCCAGACGCCCGTCCACCTCCGCGAAGCGGCGCAGCATCATGTGCCGGCGCGCGCGTGGACCCAGGTACCAGTGGCGCAGGAGATCCGGCATCTCATCCGGAGCGAGTTCCGGCGGTACTGCAATGTCCGGGAGCGTGAAGCTCACGGTCCCTCCCCCACCGCCGGCATTACCCGGTACAGCGTGTAATGAAACTCACCCGGTTTGCGGATGCCGAGGTTGCGCACCACCGTCGCGTACACCGGTGTGAACGTGTGTCCGTTCACGATCCGATTGGTGAAGCGATCCGGTTGGTGGTCGCGATCCACCAGGTAGTCCACGCGCGGGTACCCGGGAACGCCGAAGTACAGGCCGCGCTCGATAATCTCCTCGTAATCATAGGACTCGCGCAGTTGGGCCGTCTTCGGCTCCACCAGCCCGCCCAGGTCGAGCACGCGCCGCTCGGAGTAATAGGCGAGGTAACCAATGTCCGCCGCGGCGACCACCACGTCCGGCATGGAGTTGTCATGCAGGTAACGCGCCAGCCCCACCATGTTCGACTGCAGGTCCTCGCTGAAGGCAATCGAAGGCGGCAGCACCACCCGCGTGTAGAACGCCGCGTTGCCGGCCACCGCCAGCAGTGCCGCCGACCCCATCGCGAGTGCGGCACGGCGCGGCGCCAGCCGTTCGGCCAGGCTGCCCGCGGCGCGCCAGCCGACCACGCAGATGGCGGGCGCAATGAGCAGCAGATAGCGCGACAGGATCTGAATGTCCGCCACCACGTACGCCAGTGGCAGGGCGATCACCCACAGCATCGTGAAGCGCAACTCGCGCGACAGTGCCACCGCCGCGCGGCGCGACACCACCAGATCGACCAGCAACGCCAGCAGCGCAACCGCCTGCGTGCTCGCAATGACCTTCACGACCGGCGAGAAACTCCGGATGAACGTCACCGGATCGCGCACCATTCCGCCGCTCTTGGCGCCGGCGGTGTTGGGCAGGAAGCTTCCGATGTGCCACTTCGCGAACAGCAACCACGGCAGCAGCAGGGCCGCGGCCACGGCGGCGGCCACCAGCAGCGTACGCAGGCGCGGGCGCGGGCGCAGCGTGAGCGCCGCCAGCACGAAGACCGGAAACGCCAGGTACATCTCCGGACGGATGAGCGCGCCCACCGCCGCCGCGGCGGCGAAACGCGCCGCCCGCGTGGGACCCGAGTAGGCGTCGAAGGACATGAGCACCATGAGCGCCGCCGCCCACGCCGCGGCCGACGACTCCATCCCCAGCGCCGACCAGCGCACGAACCACGCGTCGGCCGCGAACGCCAGCGTCCCGCACAGCGCCGCCAGGCGCGACGCCCCCAGCACCAGCAGGGCGCGGTGTACCACCAGCAGCGTCGCCAGCGCCGCCAGCCAGGAGAAGAAGCGGCTCGCGCCGACCAGCCCGTCCGGCCCCGCTGCCACCTTGCCCGCCACGGCCAGCGCCATCACCCACAGCGGACTGGTGGTTCCAAACGAAACCTCCCCCGGATTAAAGGCGTATTCGCCCCGGGTCATGATGTTGCGCGCGTACTGGATATGAATGAATCCGTCGTCGGTGAAGCCATGGCGCAGCGGCAGCATCATTGCCACCAGCAGCAATACCGGCAGCAGCGCATCTTTCCATCGCGTGCTCATGCGTTTCCCCCGGTGACACGGTCGAGCAGTCCGGCCAGCGCCGTGGCCTGGCGGGAACGATCCAGTTCGGGACGCGGCGAGAGATCATAGTGCGTGTCCAGGGAACCGGCGCGGTACAGGTCGAACATGCGCTCCATGGCGCGCGCAATTGCCGCCACATCGTCCGGGTCGGCCGTTTCTCCCCGCCGCAGCGATTCCACCAATGAACGCGCCTCACCCGCCGGCGCCAGCGCCAGCATGGGACGACATACACCCACGTACTCGTACAGTTTGCCCGGCACCAGGCCGTTGTACCGCGGATCGGTGTGCTTGATCAAGAGCAGGACGTGCGCCGTGCGCTCCCGTCGCAGTGCCTCCGGGTGCGGCAGGGTATCCACGAAGCGTACGCAGTCCGCCAGACCGAGCCGTTGCAGCGCGAGTTCGTTTTCATCCTCGCGGGCGCCCGCGAACTCCACGTCCACCGCACCGCGCGCGTCCGGGCGCCGGTCGAGGAACACGCGCAGCGCCTCCAGAAACGGCCCGGCGCTGCGGCGCTGGGTCAACATGCCCGCGTGTACGATGCGCATGGGCCCGGACGGCGGCGGCAGCAGCATTTCCAGCGCGGCCATCTCCGCGCCGTCGTAGCCGTTGGGAATGCGGGTTATCCCGGCCGGCGGGCACGCCCGCCGCAACAACGTTTCGCTCCAGGCCGTCGTCACCACCGTGTGCGCGCGCCTGCACACCGAGCGCTCCAGGCGGGCGTGCAATGCCGCGTGCGCGCGGCTGGGCACGTCCATCAGGTGCAGGTTCATCCATGGATCGCGGAAGTCGGCCACCCACGGCAACCCGCTCCGTCGCGCCACCGCCCCGCCCACCAGGTGCGCGGTCTCCGGCGGCGAGGTCGAGTAGATCGCGTCCACCGTCCCGCCCCGCACCTCGCGCATCGCCGCACGCAACGCAAAGGGATACCAGCCGATGTAGCTGTCCGGAACCATTAGCGCGGAGGCGCTGCGCCGCAGCAGGCCGAAGCGCCTTGAAGACCGGCGCTGAGCGCCGGCGCCCCCGCGCCGCAACACCGCCTGCCCGCTCCAGGTGCGCGTTCGAATCACGCGCGTCGAGGACGGGACGCGTTCCAGCAGGCTCTCGTCACGGATCCAGAACGCATCGCCCCGCTGTGCGATCACGGTGACACGCCAGCCGTTGGCGGGAAGGTAGCGCACGAACGACAGGGGCCGGTACACGCCCCCCCCGCCCATGGGCGGAAAGAAGGGCACGATCATCAGCAGGTGTTTCACGCGATCCACCCCGCCAGGGCGGACATGCGCCCACCCGACACCACCTGGCGCAGCCGCGCGCGCTCGTCGGGTGCGAGTACGCCGATCCAGCGCGAAAGCCGCAGGTAGATCCACACCGCCGGCGGCGCCAGCAGCAGCACCACCAGCAGCGGTGCCTGCAGCGCAAACGCCACCACCGCGGGCAGGAATGCCGCCGCGGCGCAGGCGAGCGAACGCAACAGCGTGGCCAGCGCCACACCCGTGCGCGGGCGGATGACCGCCAGGCGGAAGGCGAGCAGCGCCTGCACCCCGCACGCGAGCAGCAACGCCACGCCCGTCCCCTCCACGCCCAGCCGGGGGGTGAGCGTCAGCATGCCCGCCAGATACACCAGCGCCCACGCCAGATCGCAGAAGAACGCCGCGCGGATTCCGTCCAGCGCCTTCATGACCGCGGTAAGCGATGCCGTCATGGCGGTAATCGGTGTCGACGCGGCGAGCAGCCACAGCGTGGTACGTGCGCCCGCGAACTCCCGGCTCGATGCCAGTTCGATGAGCGGCGTGGCGTAGACCATGATCCCCGCCGTGGCCAGCACCGCCAGCAGGATGTTGGTCTTCAGGAAGGTTCGGACCGACAACTCCAGCGCCTCGGGCCGTCCCTCGGCCTGCATGCGCGTCGCCTCGGGCTGGAACGCGAGCACGGGGATGGCGATGAAACGGTTGGCGAGGCGCGCGATGCGCGACGCCACGTGGAACAGGGAGAGCGCTTCCAGCGCGAGCACGTTGGAGAGGACCCAGCGGTCGGCATCGGTGAACGCGATCGCCACCAGGCTCAGGCCCACCGCACCACCCCAGTAGTGCAGGTACTCGTCGCGCGCCGCCGGCGCTGCCTGCGTCGACGCGCTCCCCGCGTCGTGCCGAAGCCCACGCAGGTACCACGGAAGCGCCACCAGAACCGTCGCCAGCGATGTGACCCCGGTGATCTCGAACAGTCGGGTGAGCGTCAGCGCGTCCGCGACCGCGGCCATCCACGCCACCTGCGCGGCCAGCGAAAGCGTTTCCACCACCGTCTGCGACCCGAAGCGCCGCAGTCCGTTGAATCCCCCGTAGAGCACCAGCTTGAGCGCCACCGCCAGGGTGGTGACGGCGAACCACGCCAGCAACGGCCCGCCCACCTCACCGGCCGGCGCCTGGCGAAAGAGCGTTCCGGAAAACGCCCACACACCCGCCAGCAACGCGGCGCTCAGCACGACGGTGGCCGTGAACGACGTTGCGCTCAGGCGCAACGCACGTGCACCGGCACGATGCGCGGCGTGCTCGGGCAGGAAGCGGACCAGCAGCTGGGGGAATCCGTTCGCCGCCAGCATGGAAACCAGCAGCGACAGACCGCGCAGCGATGCAAACAGACCAAACAGGGCCAGCGGCAGGTTGGCGGCGAGTATCTTCATCTGCGCCAGCGTGAGCCCGGTGGCAACCACGGTGGATACCGCCAGCCAGACAGTGTTGCCGAAGAAACGCGAGCGCGTCTGCGTCATCCCGACATCCGCATCCCGCGCAGTGCGCCGATGAGCCGTCCGACGAAACGCCGGTGGCGAACAATCCGATAACGATACTCGACGCCCCCCAGCGATTTCTTGTAGTCGATGAGCGAGCGCTTCCCCAGGCTGGCCCCCAGGTTGTAGTCGGCGTAGCCCTCCTGGCACGCATCGCGGATGCAGCGTGCGTACAGCAGCGTGCCCGCGTTGAGTTCATCGCCGCGCGCCGACGCCATGCCATACCACGCGATCACCGACTTGCGGTGATACAGATTGAGGTGACCCCCGATGATGCCGCCCTCGTGTGTCGCCACAAAGAGCGCCGTGCGCTTGCCGCCCCCACGCCGCACCAGTTCCAGAAACAGCTGCTCCGGGTGTCCCCCACCCGTCTTCCACGCGTCGAGCCGCTGGCGGTAGACGTCGACGAACCGCCGCACGTCCTCCTCACCCTGGGCGCGCCGCACCTCCACCCCGTTCTCCTCCGCGCGCCGCACGCGGCGGCGGCGGGGCTTGTCGAAGCGCTCGTTCCACACCACGTCGAACCCTCCGCGCAGATCGACTATGTGGGTGACGGCCGTTTCCGCCTTTGCACCGCTATCCGGTGCGCCGCTGTGGAAGTCCACCCACCCGGCCTCGATCGTTCCCGGCCGGGACAACTGATCGCGGTAGGCGGCCAGCAGGGCGCGATCGACGTCGCCCCCGTCGCTCACCGGGCCGCCGTAGGTGCCGAAGGGCAGCGACCAGCAGGTGCGAAGCGGCCCGCGGCGCGAAACGAAGAAGGGGAGGTAGCCACGCACGGCGCCCGCATCCGTGGCCAGCAGGCAGCGCAGGGACATGCGCGGGTAGGCCGCGGCCAGCGATTCCAGCCAGACGCGCGTGTGGTAGAACGTTGCCCGCGGCGCTGCATCGGCGAGCGCGTCGAGTTCCGCTGGCAGAGAGTCGAGCACCGCGATGTTCATGGACGATCAGCCGGCCCGGAAGTGGTCTGCGATGCGCGTCACCGCTTCGGCGACGTCGCGAACATCGCCGGCCGTCATGTCGGGAAAGATGGGCAGGGAAACGCAGCGCGAGTAATAGTCGTCGCTCACCGGGAAACGCGCATCGCGCGGCAGGTAGGGACGAAAGAAGGGGTGACGATGGATGGGGATGAAATGAACCGAACTGCCCACGTTCTCTGCGCGCAGTGCAGCGATGAACTCGTCACGCCCGATGCGCAGCACCCCGGGACGCAGCTGAATGACGTACAGATGCCAGGTGTGCCAGTTGCCCGGCCGCTCAAGCGGCAGTTCCACGGCATCGCAATCGCCCATGGCCGCCGACAGGGCGGCGGCGATTTCGCGCCGCTTCTCGAGCAGTCCGTCGATACGGGCCAGCTGCGCCAGCCCGAGCGCCGCGTGCACGTCACTCAGATTGCACTTGTACCCCGGCATCTCCACTTCGTAGTACCACGAGCCACGATCCGCATACCGGCTCCAGCTGTCGCGCGACATGCCATGGTAGCCCAGCAGCCGCAGACGCCGCGCGAGATCGTCGTCGTTGGTGGTGATGGCGCCACCCTCGGCGGTGGTGAGGTTCTTGGTGGCATAGAAGCTGAATGTCGTGGCCCGTCCCTCGCTCCCCAGCCGCCGTCCGGCCACGCGCGCGCCGAACGAATGCGCCGCGTCCTCCACCACGTCGACGCCGCGCTCCGCGGCCAGCGCCACGATCTCCTCGATGCGGCACGCCTGCCCCGCGAAGTGCACCGGCAGCAGCGCGCGCGTCTTTGCGCCCATGCGCGCCCGTATCTCGTCCGGATCCACGCAGAGCGTTTCCCGCTCGATGTCGGCCAGCACCGGCGTGGCGCCGGTGTGGATGATGGCATGAACGGTGGATGCGAATGTGACCGGCGATGTCACCACTTCGTGTCCCGGTCCCACGCCGAGCGCCTTGAGTGCGAGAAACATCGCCTCGCTGCACGAACTCACCGCGATGGCGTTTCCCACCCCGCAGTAATCGCGGATGCGGTTCTCGAACTCCACCGCACGGGGTCCCGATGTGAGCCAGCCGGAGCGCAGCGCGTCCGAAACGGCGGCAATGTCCGCCTCGTCGACCGCCGCCCGGTAGAACGGAAGCGGCGTCTCGCGTACCGGTGTCCCCCCCGCCACCGCGGGCAGCCGTGCGCGCGCAGGTCCCTTCACGGCGTCACGCGCCCTTCCCGCCGCGTCCCGGCCGCGGGTCGAAGAGGTGCGCGTCGGGGATGACCCGGTCGAGTTCCTCGCGGATGCCCGCGTCGTCCTCTTCCCCGGCCAGGCGGCTGAGGCGCGCCAGCGACTCCAGCACGTCGACACCCTGCGGCGGTGCCGGCCGCGCGCGCAGTATGTGCGCGTGCGTGGAGGCCTCCGCGGTCTCGCCGTCGGCGACCAGTGCCTCGTGCAGTTTTTCCCCTGGGCGAAGCCCGGTCCACTGGATGCGGATGTCCACGCCGGGACGATAGCCGTGCAGCGCGATCAGGTCGCGCGCCAGCTCCGAGATTCTGATCGGTTCGCCCATCTTCAGGATGAATATTTCGCCGCCGTCTCCCATGAGCGACGCCTGGACCACGAGCACGCACGCCTCGCGGATGGACATGAAGTAGCGCGTCGCCGCCTCGTGGCTCACCGTGACCGGTCCACCGGTCCGGATCTGGTGCACGAACAACGGCACCACGCTGCCGCGGCTGGCGAGGACGTTGCCGAAACGTACCGAGATGAGGCGCGGTCCCCCCTCTCCGTTGCGCGCGGCCATGAGGTATTCGGCGAAGCGCTTGGACGCGCCCATGACGCCGCACGGCTCCACCGCCTTGTCCGTGGAGAGCATGACCACACGCGAGGTGCCGGCCGCGGTCGCGGCGTCGATGACGTTCTGGGTACCGACCACGTTGTTCTTGATGGCCTCGGCCGGAAACGCCTCCATGTAGTGCACGTGCTTGTGCGCGGCGGCGTGGTAGACGATATCGGGCCGGTGTGCCTCCATCACGCGGCGCAGCGCGCGCGTGTCGCGCACGTCAACGATGGCGGGAACGACCTCCCGTTCCGGGTGGCGCTCGCGCAATTCGTGCTCGATCTCGTAGATCTGGTTTTCGCCCCGGCCCAGCAGCACGAGGCGCGCCACGTCGAAACGCGCCACCTGCCGGCAGATCTCGCCACCGATGGACCCACCCGCCCCCGTGACCAGCACGGTGCGCCCACCCAGGAACGAACCAATCTCACCCTCGTCAAACTCCACCGTCTCCCGCCCCAGCAGGTCCTCGGGCCGCACGTCACGGATCTGCTCCAGGCGCACGGGCCCCTTGACGATCTCGAGCAGACCGGGTGCGATGCGGTAGGGAACGGCGGCGTCGCGGCACAGCGAGACCATGCGCCGAACGAAGTCGCGCCCCGCGGAGGGCACCGCGATCAGGACCTCGTCGGCCGAGAGCGCGCGTACCGCGCCGGGCAGATCGGCGGTGGCACCCACCACCGGCACGCCCTCCACCACGCTGTCGCGCAGGGATGACGCGTCGTCCAGGAAGCCCACCAGCGCAAACTGGTCCGGGGCGCGGTTGGCAATCTCGCGGGCGAGCATGCGCCCCGCCTCACCGGCACCGACAATCAGGAGTTTCTTGGTCATGTCAGAAATCAGCGTAACAGCGAAATCGACTTCGTCACCGACACGCCATTGCCGCTTATGCGCACCAGGTAGTTGCCGCTCCCGGCGTCCGCTCCGGTGCGCGTGGTGAGATCCCACACCGCCTGACCGGACGCATCGGCGGTTTGCGAGTGCACCAGTTCGCCCTCCAGGTTGTAGACTTCGATAGTCACCGGGCCATCGATGTTTTGAATCTTGAGCGCATCGGCTCCCCGCGAGGCGTAGACCGGGTTCGGATACAGGTACACGCGCGACAGGTCCGACGAGGCTGTGCTGGACTCCACCAGATCCACCACCGACAGTCCTCCGTACGTCCCCACGTAGAGCCGGTCGTTGGCGAGGTCCATCCTCAGCACCTGGCAGCTGGCGTGGGCCAGCGGTGAAATGATGTCGAGCGGGTAGCGCAGGCCGGAGAGCGCGATGAACCCCGCCGCGGTGGTATACGCGTCGATGTCGCCTTCGTCGTCGAAGGCGATGCGATTGAGCCCGAAATCGGTGGCCACCCAGAGATTCTGATCGGCGTCGAGCGCCACGTCGCGCACCTGGTCGTTGAGGATGCCAGGGCTGGTGCCGGTGTAGACCGGGATGCGGCGCGTGCTGCCCGACTCGTAACGGAACAGGCCCGCCGAGGTTGCAATCCACAACACGCGGTCGCTGCGCAGCGCGAGCGCGTTCACCTCCGCCTCCGCCGGCAGCCCGTTGCCGCGCGAAACCGGCGTGGCCCAGACGTCGTTGGACGCGTTGCTCAGGTTGGGCCAGTCGTAGCCGCCGTGGCTCCACACCTGCACCCCTACCTCGCGCAGGGCGACGTACGCAAAACTGGAACCGAATTCGACGTCGGTGACGTTGCCCGAGAGCATGCGCGCGTCCTTGCCCGGATTCATCTGGAACCACGCGCTGCGGTCCTCCCTGAGGATCTGGATGCCCCACCACCCGCTGGACGAATAGAACTCGTCGGACAGGAACCAGCGGTTGCCGGCCGGGTCTTCCACCGCGAGTTGCAGATTGAGCGAGCCGAGCCCGTCGCCGCCACCGGAGAGGATGTCGTTGCGCTCCCAGACGTCGTTGCCGTAGTTGGCGTCGCGACCGTCGTCCAGCGTGTCCAGCGGCCTGGGATTGGTGGGGTTGGAGAGCGTGCAGAACCACTTGAGACCGCTGCGATCGGCGAGCAGGGTGACGTTGGAGAACTGGTTGCTGGGCAGCTGGATGCCGGGACGGGAGGAGTTGTAGTTCATCCAGGTCCCCGCCGGTGTCAGCTTGCCCACGTAAAAATTACGGAACGAGGCCCACATCGATCCGTCGATGTCCTGCGAGAGCCGGATCACGTCGTTGGCTCCCGGCGTGTTTGGAAACACATTCTCCATGCTTGTACCGTCAAAACGAATCATGCCTGGACCACGGCGGTCCTGCAGCACGATGCCACCCGCGTACACGTCGCCGTTCGACTCCACGCTCAAGCCCCGCATCAGGTTGGCGCCGTTGCCGCCGGTGAACCCGTAGCGCACCAGCACCGAGTCGGCTCGAAATATCGTCCAGCTCGCGCCGGTGCCGGTGTAGCGGAACAGGTTGCGCGTGCTGCCGCCCCACATGGTGGTCCCGTCCCAGAACAGGGACTGCATGGCGCGCGTGTCGGGTCCGATGTCGGTCCACGAACTGTCCGACGGATCCAGCCGCCAGACGCCGTCGCTGGTGCCCACCCAGATGCGCGAACCGTCCGTGCCCAGCACCGCCGCCTCGGACGGTCCCCCGCTGGGCTGGCGCAGCAGGCCCAGGCGGTCGAGCACCGCGATCCCGCCGTCGGTGGCCATCAATACGACGTCACCGTCCGGCAGCACGTCGTTGACGTCGTCGGCGGGCAGTCCGTCGCGCGCGAAGTAGCGCGCGGAGGCAAAGTCGTTGCGAATCGTTCCCGCGCCCGGCGTGGCGCCGTACACCACATCGGCATCCCACAGCGCCACCGAGTGGATGGAATTGCTGGACAGCCCGTCGATCTGCTCATTGAGCGAGCGCAACAGGGTGAGTCCGTTGGCCGAAAGGCGCACCTTGGCGACGCCGATGTCCTCGGTGCCGATATACAGCAGTCCGTCCGGGGTGAAGGCGAGACAGGTGAGGGCATTGGAGGGCAGGCCGTCGGTGTTGTCAAACTGCTGGAACGTCCCGCGCGCGGGGTCATACACCAGCAGCCCACCGTAGGTCGCCATGTAGAGACGGCCGTCACGCGAGACCACCTCGTTGATCGCGCTGGCATCGATGTGATTGCGCCACGAGAACTGCGCGGCACCCGCGCTGGGGATCAGTGACACCACAACGCCCACCACCAGGGCCGGACACGTCGCGCGTGAAAGAGTCATGGTTCCATCCGTCCGCCATTGGCGGTGATATCCAGCAGGCGGCGGCGGCCCCGGATCATGCGCGCGAGCGTCGCCACCAGTATCTTCGCGTCGTTCATCAGCGACCAGTCCTGCACGTAGGCGGCGTCGCGCACGAACAGATCCTCGCGCCCGATCACGGCCGCCCCCTCGCGCCAATGCCCCGTCACGCCGGGCCGCACTTCGAAGCGCACCCGGCCCACGCGCCCCACGTACCGTGCTTCGCCGGGGGGCAATGGGTACGGTTCCACAATACTCATCTTGCC